>Ga0187878_1001034_pt1 | contig 28812 bp, 32 predicted proteins | sample June2016WEW_17_1_FD_132979 | JGI IMG/M metagenome (GOLD analysis project Ga0187878, IMG submission 132979) | Peatland microbial communities from SPRUCE experiment site at the Marcell Experimental Forest, Minnesota, USA - June2016WEW_17_150 | ecosystem: Environmental > Terrestrial > Soil >...
AGTTGGTAGCCGTCGCCCCGGTAAACGCGGCGGGATCTGGCCTGAAGGGGACTCCGCTCCCATTCGTTCCAGCAAAAACGCCAGGACCGTCCTCCGTTCCAGCAGGAACACCCGTTCCTGCAAGACCCCTTGTTCCAACAAAAACGCCGGCACCGCCCCCTGTGCCAACTCCAAAGCCAAAGCCCACGGCAACACCAACACGCCCAAGTGTGTGCACCGGGTCCGGGTGTGGCAGTAAAGTCCCCATCGATCTCTCGGTCGTTGATTTTTCTGATAGAGGGAATGCGATGGGAGTGGAGTTTCTAATTGGCGGAGGTGGAGGAAACAAGTTGCACTAGCGTCGCTGAGCACTGCCTGGGGGGGGTGCCGAAAGGTTCTTTGCGAAGGGCGCGGCCTCCGCGTCAGTCTTGGTGAGGGCAGCATGGGGGGGTCTCTGCCGGTGCCCTTCCTTGACACTCGTGGCCCCCACCGACGGTGAGGCGCCACCCCTAGAGGCCGAGATCACGTTTGAGCAGAAGTACCTCATAGTCAAGCCGAGGTGAGAGCGGCACATGCCTATCATTGGGAACGAAGAAGCCCGCCGAAAGGCGGGTTTTCTGTTGTTTCCCGAGATGGGCCGTGTGGGGCTCGAACCCACAACCTTGTGCTTAAAAGGCATGCTATGCCAGGCCGGACAGCGGTTCTGCTCGAGGGCCGGCTAGGTGCAAACGTGCTGTCACAATCTGGGCATTTCAGGCATCATGATGGTCTAGGAGGATACCCATGATGCCAACTGAACCCATGATGCCTGGTGAAACCTTCGTGCCACAGCCTCGCATGCCAAGGCCGTTGGATTTCAAACCCGAGGAAGTCTTCCCAAGCGGCCATCGCTGGGAGGGGAAGCCGCGGTGCCATGCCTGGAGCGGGAGAAACGGCCACCAATGCAACCGAATGCCGATGAAGGGGATGACGGTGTGCCGGTCACATGGAGGCGCAGGCGGAAGGCCCCCGAAGCACGGCAAATACTCTGGAACTGCGAGATTCCATGCCGCATATCGTCGGGCAGCGGGGAACCCCAAGGCGTTTGACCTGAAGCCCGAGATCGCCCTAATCGAATCAAGGATCCACCAGAATTTAGATGAACTTGAGAAAACGGGGGGCATCGTCGACCCCGCGGAGATCCGTAAAGCCGCTGCAATGATCCAGCGTGGATTAGAGCGTGCCGATCTCGAGTTGTGCAAGACTGGCTTAGCGCTGTTAGTTAGTGCGTGCAAGAAGGAGAAAACCAGGAACACTCTACGGAGGAGGCTAGGGAAGGACATTGAAGCCGAACGGCGCTTAGTCGACACAGAGCGCCGATGGCAGACTCTGAACAAGCAAATGGTACCTGGGGAGGAGGTCGCGGAACTGGGTAGGCAAATGGTCCTCATTTTCTGCAAGCATGAGACAGATCCGAAGATAAGGGCAGCGATCGCCAAGGACATTCGCGCACTCTTCCCAAGAACCAACTAGCCGCCACTCAGCGCCACAGCAGTTCACCGCAGGTGCCAAAGCGGCATTCATCGTCACGGATCCGGCCGGGACGGAACCAATCGCTCCAGGCGTGTCCACCCGCCAGGCGCAGCGAATGCAGGTCCACTGACTTCTCACAGTACGGGAGCGGGGGGGCACGGAGCGAGCACGTTTGGACCTATCGACATGGATGTCGCCAGGTCAAGGACTTGGCCGGCGCAGGAGACATGCCTCCTGCGCGGCCCTCTTCACGGCTAGTGCGTTCTCGCCCTGGGGCACCTGCAAGGTCACTTTCCGGCTTCGCTGTCATGCAAGGATGTGTTGACCGTGCCAGGATATTGGTCACTGACGGCCTGCCAGCACTCCTGTCTCCGGCAGAGAATAGGATAGTTGCCAATCCCCTCCGTCCATGACCTTCACCTTGTCTGGGAACCCCATATCTCCTAATGCTTCAATTACCGAGCTCATGTTGCGCATAGTTGTTGTAAGCAGTGCCGATATCCTAACGATTGCAGCGCCGCTGTCCCGAACCGCCTCAACGAACTTCGCCGGTGGCACATCGGTTCCCAGCTCGATGATCTCGAATCCGGCACCCTGAAGCATCATCTCCACCTTGCCTCTCATCGGTCTTGACGACCGGTAGGGGTTCGCTCAACCGGCGGTCGCGGCCAACACTGCTCGGGCGCGTTCGACCGCCAATCGGGGGCTGGACAAGACGGGGGTGGCCTGCGGCTCGACCGGCAAGCCGTCAAGCGCCTGCGCCATCGAGGCCTGGGCAAGAAGGACGACGTCCGTCCGGCGTTGAAGATCCCTGATCGTGTCGCGGACGATGGCGTCGTGCTTCTCTGGGTGACCGCTCAAGAGCGCAGTGTACGCGTCCTGGCAGAGCACCGACTCGACCTGGACCTGTTTGCCCATGGCTTCCGCGCGGGTCCGGATCAAATCCACGGTCGGCTTGAGCGTCGTCGGGGCTGTGGCAGCGACGCCGATGCAGGTGCCCAGGCCGAGTGCCTTGTCGACCATCGGCTCATCGATCGTGAGGACCGGGATCGCGACCATTTGCCGGGCAGCGTCGGCGCAAGGCGAAATCGACGAGCACGTCAATTGCACTACCGTCGCGCCGGCGGCTTCGGCCGCGATCACATGCTCGGCTACCCGGCGGTAGACACCCGGGTTGAGGCCGCCCTGTTCCAGGACCACCTTGAGCAGAATCTCATCGGCAATGTGCAGCGCCTCGACGTCGGGGGGGAGCAACTCCTTCGCCAAGCGCGCGAACAGCTCGACGATCGAAGGAACGGTGTGGACAAAGGCAAGTTTCTTGGTCATGCTCCCTCCAGCGAGGAATCCGGCTTAAGCGTGCGCCAGCGAGGGCTTCTCGATCACCACCACCATGTCGTCCAGTAGTCGGGCGGCGGCGGCGCCATCCGGGACCCTGTGGTCGACGGACAGCCTCAGCTGCATGGTTGGTTCGATCGCCAGTTGGCCGTCGAGCGCGATCGCTCGCTCCTTGATTCGGCCGACCGCCAGGATCGCCGCCTGCGGCGGGTTCAGAATGGCGTCGAAGGAGTCGACTCGGGACATCCCCAAGTTGGTCAGGGTAAAGACCCCCTGCTCAAAGTGCTGAAGCAAGGACTTGCCAGCCCGGGCGCGTTCGACCAGCTCCGTGCGTCGGCGGGCGACCTCATCCAGCCCGATCCGATCGGCGTCACGAATCACCGGCACTACGAGACCCGCGGGGGTGTCGGTGGCCACGCCGATATTCACGCCGGCGGCGTGCCGCAAGCCATCGGGTGTCCACTGCGCCAGGGCTCGAGGATGCTTCACAAGGGCCAACCCGCACAGTTTCACCAGGATGTCGGTCAGAGTCAGTCGAATGCCCACGCCGACCTTCAGGGTCGGGAGAATCTCCGACGGAGCGCGAGGAAGCGTCGAGCGCTGGCCTCGACATGCAAATAGAAAGGGGCGCCGTGGTGAAGCTGGCCGTCATGCGCCCGGCCATATATTATCTTGTGGTTGTGGGCCTTGCGCTCGTCCTCGGTCTTGGCCATCGACGCGCCGCACGCATGGCAGTGGCCATGGCCACGGTGCGCGCTGGTGATCAGGTCGTCATCGCGCAGGACCGACATTGCACCCACCGCCACTGCCTCCTCCCCCGGAGGCCCCCTTGATCTGGTTCTTGCCCAGCAGGTCGTAGACCGGTTCTTCGAACAGTCGGATCTCCCACATCTGCCGCAAGAGGTCCAGCGATTTCTCCTTGGTCAAACCACGCTTCTTTAGGTTGATCTCGACAGGCGTGCGCTCCTCGTGTTCTCGCCGAAGGTCGAATTCCATCGATGTCATATCAGCACCACCTCTTTTCGGCAGAACCATTGAGGCCGGTCAGGCCGTAGCGCCTTCGGTCAACGCCTCCCGCCGAGCAAGGATCCGATCTACAAACGTGTCGTAGGCCTTAACGAACTCGCCGAGCGTATTGCTCACCGGCAGCCAAGCCGCAGTTCCGGCGACGTCCTCGAGGGTCAAGGGTTTCGTCGGGCGCCAGGCAGGGTCCACGTCACTCCCAGGGACCCAATAGGCTTGCTTGAAGATCTGGCTGTGCTGAAGGACCTTCAAGACGCGCTCCGGGGCTGGTTGTTCGACCCGGCGTGGGTCCAGGGCCACGATCGGAAGCGAGTCAAAGGCGCGGCGGACATTCGGAAAGACCGTGATGATGCCGGTGCCCACGGCTTCGGTGATGTCGGGACAGGGGCTCGGGAGGGCCTCATAGCCTGCGCCGGCATACATCTTCAAGGAGGCGATAAGCGGCCGGACACGGTTCCGATCGATGCCGTGCGTCTCCATCTCGCGATGAAGCCGCTTGAGCACTGCGATCCCAGACCACGCCGCTGCTTCGCGGATCATGGATTCATCGATGCCGGCCGCGGCAAGCGCCCCCGTCATCGAAAGGAGTTCATCGCGGACGGGGAAGGCGAGTCGGCCGCTCATGTGGGCGAGGGTCGAGAAGATCGCCTGGCCCTGCTGGATTGCGGCCGCGAATGGCAAATGCTGGAAGAGGCCGAAGTTGACGGTGATCGTGACCCCGATCCCATCGGCCGTCAGATCCCGGCAGGCGTGCAGTCCGGCCAAGGTCCCCGGAAGCTTGAAGACGACGTTGGGCACGCCCCCGGACAGCCGGCGCCGGAGCTCGGCATACACGGCACGCGCGTCGGCAATCATCGCCTCAGCGTCTGCATGTTTGTGCGGATTGACCTGCAGGCAGACGCATCCTGTCTCTCCGAGTGTCAGCAGGAAGATCGGCCGAAGAAGAAGCATGTTGGAGAGCACGAACTCAAGCGTGACCCACAGGGCCAACCGGTCGGGGTCGGCCAGCGGGTTGGCCCGGATCACCCCATCCACGATCGGATCCCAACGCGCAGGGTTAGCCTGCCACGCGAGATCAACCAAGGGTGGATTGCAGGTGACGAAGGACGCACCGACAAACTGGGCGTAGCGCAGATGGGCAGCGTAGTCGTTCCCGATGCGGGTCGGGGTCAGCCCATCCAGCTGCATCTGGGCAATCTTGCGCACCTTGCTTGAATGCACGGGTTGGGTGATGTTGGTGAGAAAGCCGTCGAGAGTATCGCCCACGAACGCATCGGCCTCCTGCTCCGGATGGGAGTCTCCTTCCGCCTTGAACCGTGCGGCAGTCTTCCCTCTCCACATGCAAAGAAGATCCTTCTCGACATCTGGAGCCGACCTCGCCAGCCGTACCGCCAGAGCTGCCGCCTGGTCACCCATGGCCTCGAGGGCGGCCTCGGACAGAGCGGCATCGGCATTCAGCTCGGGGTTTTGAAGGTTCCAGCGTGGCAGGAAGGAACGGAGCCACTTGGATAGATCGGCGACGAAGGACAGCGTATCCCGCTGGGTGCGTGCCGGCGTCGTGTCAAAGCCAGCGGCGATCTCGGCCAGGATGGTATCAAAGCTTGCCCCGAACCGCTTGGGGGGTGTGTAGAAGAGCAGGTCATTCAGCGCATCTTCGACCCGACCATTGAGGACCAAGGTCAACGGGTCGCGGTTGGCAGACCGCTGCCGGGCGCGGAGCTCGGAACGGATTGTGTCGGTCAGGCTCTTCTCGTTGTCAATCTCAGTCGGTTCTAATGCCACCGCTACCTTTGCCCGACTCGGGTCTCGGATGGTCTGCGAGTCCCCGGGTCTCCCGGCGCGCAGCCAAACCCGGTGCGACCGGGGTGGCCGAATGCGCCCACGTTTCCCGCACGTAGCGGGCGGAGTCCTCCACCCCCTGCCGTCCCCGGAAGGAAGCCTCCTCCATGCACACCCAGCCGTCCCAGCCCGCACGCTGCAGGCGATGGAAGACACGGTCGAGCGGTGCCAGACCGGTCCCCAGCAGGACCGGCTTCAGCTCCCCGCGCACAGCCGTGTCGGCGACGTGGAGGCTGACGACGCGGCCGATGACCTGCTCAAGCAGACCCAACGGATCCTCGCAGAAGGCCGTAGCGTTTCCGGTGTCGAAGTTCACGCCGAGATTGGCGTCCGCTGTCTGGCGCACAATTTCCAAGAAAATGTCCGGGGGTTGCGAGAAGTCAGTGTAATCCCATGCCCCAGGCTTGGCGTGATTCTCATAGACAGGTCGAACGCGCAAACCGTCGCTCTGCTCGACCAGCCGGGTGAGGCCTTCGACCGCCCAGCGGATCCCATCTCGACGACCCGTCTCCGGATGCGCCTGACCGGCGGTCACACGGAGCAGATCCGCCCCGATTTCCTGGGCGATGGCAGCGGCTTCGACCGCCAGGTGTAGTTCGCGATCACGAACCGATGCCTGGGGATGGGTGAAGTCGGGGTACGAAGTGAGCATGGCGACACGCATGCCAGCGTCCTCGACTTGGCGTCTGATATCCGTCGCGCACCTGACCGTTCGTTCGGGAAGGAAGAGAATACTCAGGTCGATGGCCTCGAGGCCTAGCTCGGCGCCCATACGGGCCCAATCGGCGATCGACATGTGTCCGCAGATGATCTCCGGGAAGAAGGAAACGGGCAAGCAGCTTAACTTCATATCTGCTGCTCCAGGAGGGCGCGCATGCGCGCCATCGTGCACTTGGCGGCCGTGTCGGGATCGGGTTGTCCCAGAAGCTCGGCGGACAGGAAACCGTCGTAGCCGATTTCGCCAAGGATGGCGATGACCTTGGCAAAATCAATCATGCCCTGCCCGGGAGGAAGGCGGTTATTGTCTCCGATATGTACGTGCCACAGCTTGTCGGCGCGCATCGCACGCTGGAAGGGTTCAGACCAGGACTTCTCCTCGATATTGGCGTGGAACGTGTCCAGCAGGAGGCCAACGGATCCGTGACCGATCTCATCCAGGAAGGCCAGCCCCTGCTCCGCGGTGTTGACCAGGTCGGCTTCGTAACGATTCAGAGGTTCGATCGCCAGGCGTATGCCATGCTCTGCGGCGAGTTCGGCCGCCTCGCGCAGGATGGCGGCCAGCCGCGCCCGGCCATTGGATCCAGCCGTGGATAGGCGCCCGCGAAAGCTGCCGATAGTGACGAGCGGGGCCTGCATCTGGGCGGCAAAGCGGATGAGCTCGTGCAGACGTTCGCGTGCCCGACCGGCCCGGTCTCGATCGCTGTCCAGGAGTGTGAGCCCCGAAACGATCGCGGCAGCTCCACTCCCGACGGCGGAAACGACCAGGCCTTGGGCTTGGAGATGGCGCTGCAGGTCCGGGATATCAAGCATGGCAGGCTCGGCGGTCATGAGCTCCAGGCCGTCGGCGCCCAAGGCGTGGGCCTTGGCAGCCTTTTCGTGAAACGTCCCCGAGAGCAAAGCCACCGGGACCTCGGCGTCGACTTCGGGCGTCTGGATTGCCAAGGAGAGCTTCATTTGGGCGGTCATATCCTGTTCATCCGCGTCGAGCACTTACATCACAATCTGCTGGCGAAGGTCAGTCTCCACCTGGGTAAGGGCCTCGTCCAGGATGCCCATGACCTCGTCAATCTGTGCGGCATTGATAGTCAACGGCGGTGCCATGAGCACCATGTCGCCCATGACACCATCAACGCAGCCCGTGCTTGGGTAGGTCACCAGGCCTCGCTCAAGCGCAGCGACCTCGAGACGACGACTCACGTAGAGCCCGGGTGCAAAGGGCTCCTTGGTCTTGCGATCGCGGACGAGCTCGAATCCGAACATTAGGCCGGCGCCGCGGACGTCCCCAATGGAGACGTGCTTGTCCATCAGCCTTCGCACCCCGGCCCGGGCCTGGTCTCCGCGCTGACGCGAGTTCTCGACCAGGTTATGCCTCAGCGTGTAGTTGATGACGGCGATGGCCCCGGCACAGGAGACGGCGTTGGCGTTGAGGGTATGGCCGGCCTTGAAGGGAGAATGATTTCGCTCCAGAGTGCCCCACAGCTCATCACGAGCGATGACGGCTGAGAGGGGCGTGTAGCCGGCCGTCATGCCCTTGGCCGTGGCGATGATATCGGCAGTCACATCCCAGTGCTCGATTCCCCACAAGGTGCCCGTTCGCCCCCATCCCGTCATCACCTCATCGGCGATGAACAGGACGTCGTACTTGTTGCAGATCTCTCGGATCACCTCGAAGTACCCGTCCGGCGCGGGCACCGCGCCCAGCGCCGCCCCAACCACCGGCTCGGCAATGAAGACGGCGACGTTCTCGGGCCCCTGCTGGGCGATGGCCGAGTCCAAGAACCGGGCGCACAGGAGACCGCACTCGGGGTAGGTCTTCTCGAAAGGGCAGCGATAGCAGTAGGCCGGCGGGATATGCGGCGAATCGACGAACATGGGCTGGAACACCTTGCGCCGCGATGTCAACCCGGAGAAGCCGGCCACGGCGAGGTTGTTGCCGTGGAAGGAGCGCCAGCGCGTGATGATCTGAAATTTAGTGGGCTGGCCCTTCTCGACCCAGTACTGCCGCGCCAGGCGGACGGCGTCGTCGTTGGCGTCCGTCCCTGTGCAGGTCACCCATACGCGGCTGTTGTCCTTCAACTCTCCCGGTGCAAGGCTCACGACTAGGTCGCTCAGCTCTAGGAACTGGCTATTGGTGAAGGCATGAGCCGGGTAGAAAGAGAACTTCTGCGCCTGGGCGTACATCGCTTCGGAGATCTCCTTCACCCCGTGCCCGATGTTGGCCACTACCGAGGATCCTCCGGATCCGTCGATGTAGCGGCGCCCTTGTGCGTCGTACAGGTAGATCCCTTCAGCCCGCTCCATGACTGGGAAATCACGATGCCACTCCCGATGGACCGCGTGGACATTCGGCTTAGTCATGATGCCTCCCTCCAACCGTGCGTTACCCGTAGTCCGCTGCTTGCCATATCGTCCCGATGACCTGTCAAAATGCGTAGCGCCCAGTAATGTCGGGACGGTCGCAGACCAACCCCTGGCGTCACAGGCCTGCAACTATCTGCAAACGATTACATGTCACAAGGGTAGCATATGAATTGATGGGTGTCAACTTAGCCCGCGCCCGGACCAAGGGCGCTTGTGCTGTTGAGGCAGAGTGATGACCTGATGGTGGCCGAAACTGCTGACTCTCGGGGAAGAGTCTATTGCCCAATATGATGGTGCTCTGGTCCGGGGTCTGAACAAGGACCTGCGCAGATGGGAGCGGATCCACAACACGACCCGGCTCCACCACTCGCTTGGCAAAAGGAAGCCGGCGTGGTATCCCCAGGAGTGCTTCCCCAAGTTGGCCCCGACGACCTCCCTGTCTCATAATGCAATGGACAAGTACACCGCGTTGACGTGCTCTAAGGAGTGTGCTAAGCTCTCCATGCTCGGGACTACGCAATCGTTTGCAGACAGACCCCCAGAATGCGAAGCGCAATCGCGGCCCTCACAATTGCGTTCGGACGGCCGATATAATCCTTCGGTAAGCCATGTAGAGCATTGCAAATCCGACCGGATATGCCCGCTGATCTCTCCAGTATGTCTAGCCTGCAGGCCATGGAGGCGCATTAATGGGGACCATCCCTGCAGTTGGGGCAGTTGAAGGCGGGTGCTATGTGCTGCAACCAAGCAGTAAGAACCAAGCGGTGTCCATAATCCTGAGGCGAGCAAGCTCCGGGCCTTGACCATCCCCCAATCCTTCAAGGGCATCCCCCATGGACGAGTATAACCTGCAGCGATTGGCCGGTTACCTTCGTGAACAGCGCATCAGCGCTGCTCTACTTAGCAATCCAGCTACCCTCACTTGGTTGACAGGTTACGCTCCTGAGATCGAAACTGGTCTGAGCCCCTTCGAAGGGGGGCCTGCCCTAAGCTGGTGGCATGAAGGAGCCCTGACCCTGGTTGTCTCGGATCAGGAAGCCTCCGCTGCTCAGTGTCATGGGGTTGAGGTGGTTCCGTATCTCTCGTACACCTTTGAGCAGAGATTGGCGGGCCTGCAGCGGCAAGTGCAGGCGCTTGGCGAGCTGTTGGCCAGGAACGCACATCTCACGGGGAGAGTCGGCGTTGAGATGGGCTTCCTCCCCGCCGCAATTGCCGCTGCGCTTCGTGAATCTTTGCCCCATGCTGAGTTCCGGGACCTAGACGGATCCTTTGATGTACTGAGGGCGGTGAAATCACGAGAGGAGATTGGCAAGGTGAGGTCGGCCCTTAAGTTGTGCGACCATGCACAGGACTACATTCGATTGAACGCAGTAGCAGGCACCAGTGAGTTGGAGTTGTGGGGAAGGGTGAGAGGCTACATGGAGGCGATCGCTGGAACCCGGCTTCCCATTCAGGCAGACCTTGTGGCGGGGAAGCGGGCCGCCAACGTTGGGGGTCCACCCAGTGGCTATACCATCCAAGATGGCGACGTGCTGATTTTTGATGTAGTGCCACGAGTCGATGGATATTGGGGCGACAACGCTGCTACCTATTTCATCGGTGAGCCTGCACCTGAGCTGCGCAAGGCGTATTCACTCGTGTGGTCGGCGTTGAAGCGGGCCATAGATGCCATCAGGCCCGGAATCAAGGCGGGCGATCTCGATCAGATGATGAGGTTGGCAATACGGGATAAGGGCTATCAACCTTATCCGCACCATTCTGGTCACGGCGTGGGGACGACCTACCACGAGGAACCGCGAATTGTTCCCTATAGCGGCTTGGTCCTTGAGCCAGGGATGGTACTGGCGGTTGAACCCGGGATCTATCTGCCTGGGCTGGGCGGGGTCCGCCTGGAGGAGGTCGTGCTCTTGACTGCTGATGGATGCGAGATTCTCACCAAGCATCTTCTTGACGCGTAGGCGCTCCGCGCACGCCTGAACCGGACGGCGCCCGACGAAAGCTGGGACCTGAGCGCAGTTGGCGCGGAAGATAGGGGGAGGGAGGACGGACTGTAGGAGAGCAGCATTGCATCTCCTGCCACTCCGGCAGACCTCCTGTGGAGCCGGGTATCTCGGCGGGGGTGAGGGAAATCAGGAGAACCTAAGCCATGATGGGGAAGAAAAAGGTGATTGTCACCGGAGCGTCATCGGGCATAGGCCGAGCCACGGCGGTACGTTTTGCCCGGGAGGGCTGGGACGTTTGCGTCACTGCCCGACGGGAGAGGGAACTGAAAGAGGTTGTTGCTTCCTTCCCGTCCGGCGATCATATCCTGGTACCAGGTGACTACAGCAAGGTAGAAACGAGTCAAGTCGTCGGAGAATGCATACGCAGTGCCTGGCAGAGGCTAGATGCACTGGCTAACTGCGCGGGCGCGTATATCCTGGTCGACGCCTTCGAGGGGCAGATTCAAGAGTGGCGCCAAGCGTTCGATTTGATGGTCAATGGCGCACTGTTCATGACCCGTGCTGCAGTTCCTCTCATGACCGAAGGTGGAAGGATTATCCACGTCACATCCATCCACGGGGAGCGGGCTGAAGCAAGGGCAAGTGCCTACAGCATGGCCAAGGCCGCCCTCAACCAGTATTGCCGATCTCTGGCACTAGAGCTAGCCTCGAAACAGATCCTCGTCAACGCCGTTGCACCAGGGTTCATAAGCACCGAGATGAGCATAGTCAACGGGGTAAACGAGCTAGAGACGGAGTCATTCAGGCGGGACTATGTGGTTGGCGGGCACCTTCCCCTCCGGCGTCCGGGCATGTCGGAGGAGGTCGCTGGGGTGATCTACTTTCTGGCGGGGCCAGACGCGACCTACATAACGGGACAGGTGATTACCGTTGATGGCGGTCTGACGATCACGTTTTGAAAGGGGCCTGTGCGGTTCGTCCCTTTCTCAAACGTTGACGCGGATTCTCCACGGGGCTGTACGGCCAGCTCGGCGTTCAAGGGGGGATGAAACAACGCCCGCCTACGCGATTGGAATGTGCAAGGCTGGGCGCATCATCTTGGCAAGCATGAGGTTTGAGGAGACAGAGCTGTCCCCGCGCAGAGCTTGCATAGCTGAGCATGTTTAGGTGGCCCTTCGGGGCGCAGGCCGCACAACGCTGCATGCAGACGCCTCAATTACAGATCTCAAGTCGCGGCGTGCCTGCCTGGCAGACCAACCCACAGAACGGATCAGAGGGACCCGTCTACGGAACTAGCGATGGGGCATGTGAGGCCCTAGTCCTCATGACTAGTGAGAGCAATGTGGTTCTCCAGAACGTCCAGCATTTGTGACTGGAGGGTTATGAGAGGGAATTGGCTGCTGCTTTCACCGTACAAGGCGTAATCTGCCTGCATGTCTCAAACAAGAGCGCCCCCAGGGGAGCATTGCGAGGGATCGTGTGTGATCATTCCCTAGGAAAGCATCGTACAAGTCGTCCTTTCCCGTACCAAGGAGTACATGCGCATGACCAACCACACTTTGCATTCGCGCGACAACCCTGCAGTCGAACCGGTAAGGCTGGGCATTGTTGGGTGCGGGTACATTTGCCCCACCTACCTGAGGACGCTTAGAACGTTGCGAATTGTAGAAGTCCTTGCGTGCGCGGATGTTCTGCTTGATAGAGCCGAGGCAGTTACGAAAGAGTTCGGCGTTCCGATCGCCTGTTCAGTCGAGGATCTGTTGACGAACCCCGAGATCGAGATCGTCGTGAATCTCACACCACCACGCCTGCATTCCGAAATTGCCCACAAGGCAATTCAGGCCGGCAAGTCTGTCTACAATGAAAAACCTCTCGCAGTTCTCTTCCCGGAAGGGGAATCCCTCCTCCAGGAAGCGAAGACCAGAGGCTTGCGGGTCGGATGTGCACCTGACACATTCTTGGGGGGCGGCCTCCAGACTTGCCGAAAGGTAATCGATGACGGTTGGATAGGCAGACCGGTGGCAGCATCGGCATTCATGGTGTGTCACGGCCACGAGGACTGGCACCCAAACGTAGACTTCTACTATCAGCCCGGCGGTGGCCCTCTTCTCGATATGGGACCGTACTACTTAACAGCGCTCACGACCATACTTGGGCCTATACGCAGGGTCACAGGATTCACAGCGATGGGCTTCAAAGAGAGGGAGACCCAACTTCCGGGGGGCTTGACGAGGACAATCAATGTCAACACCCCGACTCATATTGTGGCCGGTCTCGAGTTCCACAGTGGAGTTATCGCCGCCCTCGTCACAAGTTTCGATGTCTGGGCAAGTGAACTGCCTCGAATCGAGGTCTATGGTGCAGAAGGTACACTTAGCTTACCCGATCCTGATGTGTTCAGCGGTCCGGTGCGCATAATCCGTGCACGACAGGCGCAGTGGTCCGAAATGCCACTCGTCCATGGCTATGCCGAGGAGAGTAGAGGGATTGGCATTGCCGATATGGCCTACGGCATTCGGCTCGGGAGGCCTCACAGAGCAAGTGGCGACTTGGCCCTTCATGTGCTTGAGGTCATGCTTGGAATTCAAGCGTCCGCGTTGACCGGAGATCACGTCGCAATGACTACCACCTGTCAACTGCCGGAACCCCTGCCGACTGGATCAGGGGAGCATCGGCTTGTCCATTGAAACAGAATCCCCGGTGTGAGTTCATCCTGGGAGTCGCCCATTAATTGAGCGAACTTGCCCAGTGATCCTGAATGGGTTCTACCCAGTCTTCATTCAGGCGATGCAGGATGAAGAAACGAACGGGCGGTACCTCTGACCAGCCCGAACACATTGAGGCACCGCCAGGAGAGAGTCCCTGCGTCGTGCGGTCCACACTCGTGGCATCCCGAAGGAGGTCGACGGCCGCGTGAACCGAGGCGCAACGAAACCGGAAAAACAAGAGGCGCTCATTCTGTAGGCCTGACGCGACGATCGGCTCCGCCTCACCAGAGAATCCGCTTTTGCTGTGCTCGTTCCAAGTCATGCCCGGGCAGACTGGTCCTCTGTAAAGCGGATGGCCCTCTCAAGAGCCTGCGAAAGGGCTGTGTCGGCCCCGTCAAAAGGGGCGAAAGGCACAGACTTGGCGAGGATGTCCGAGACGCGTTCGTGGGCCACCTCATGGATCATCTTCCCACCATCTTGGACCCACTGTTCGATTGTTTGGCGTCGAAAGAGGTCGGGGAAGAAGAGCTCCTCTCGGAAATGACTGAGCGTGTGGTCATGCTGGAGGAAGTTGCCTGTATGTCCCACTTCTCGGATGACGTCTACAGCCAGCGTGTCGTCTGTGATGGTTATGCCCCTCAGGACGCGCTTGATCATGTACGCAAGTTCGTTGCAGATTACGGCCATCTCGGGCGAGCCGTAGAGTCCAAATGATAGCGTACCGAGACTCTGCGAGAAAGTCATGCCTGCTAGGCCATTTAGGAGCATGCCCATCATGGCCTCAGACGCTGCTTCGGCGTCAGGTACCTTACCCTCGACCCCGCCGCCTAGCCCGTACATGGGCAGATTGTAGAAACGGGCTATCTGGGCCGTGGCTGCCTTGGCCAGGCTCTGCTCTGGGCTCCCGTAAGTGCATTGCATTGTTCTCATATCGAAGACGTCAGTGTCTGGCTTGAGGACGACCGGCGCTCCAGGCTTGATGAGTTGGGTCAAGACGACGCCGAAGAGGACCTCGGCGATCGTCAGTGCTATGGTGCCAGCGACTGTAGCTGGTCCGGTAGCGCCCATCATTGGACCTGGGGAATAGAGGATGGGCACTCCCGCGGCAACCGCGTCCACGATTCCCTCATTCACCGCTGCCACCTTGAGGGGCGATATGGGAGTCACTATGCCCATGACGCTGGGATGGTCTCGCAACGAGCCCTCTCCTCCGGAAGCAGCGGCTGCCATCTCGAGCATGTGTTCTGTGAAGGAGCGTTCAAGGATGCTAATTACAGTAGGCTTGGTGGTGTTGCGAAATATGGCATCGAAGTCGTGGTACAAAACCGCGCTTGTCGCCTTGTCCCCCGACATGCACAAGCTCTGTACGAAGTCGATGTTGGCCAAAGCGTGGCCGAGGCGTGTGCATTGAACCATGTCGTCCTTGGTCGGCTGCCTCGGGCGCCACAAGTCGTAGTCGAAGAGCATCGGTTCCGAAGTCCCACCCATGCCGTAGTAGACGCGGCCGGCCTCAACACGAATGTCCATCGCTGGATCATTTCGGCCGCAAAGGACAAAGGACTTGGGAGCACAGCCGACAGCCCAGCTAACTATCTCGGGGCTGAGCTTGATGACCTGACTGTCTCGGTCAACCTGCGCGCCGCCCTGTCGGAAGAGTTCGAGTATGAGGCGGGAGTCGCACCAGACTCCGGGATCGGAGAGCAAGGACAGCGCAGCATGCCGTATTCTCGCCATGTCGCCCTCCGGAAGCACCGCAAGAGAGCCAGCTCGAGCTCCTTCTTTCATTTTGATCCTCCTGGCACTGGGGCCACCAGGCCCCGGTCACGATGAATGTGCAATCGATTGCGGCATTATCGGATGCCGCGAGGTAATTGTCAATCTGCATCTGCGCAGGCCAGCGGAGGACAGACTAACCGCCTTTACCAGAAGAGATGCCGAGGGATCGCATGCGAGGGATTCGTTCGCGGCATGGTTGCGCACCGCCATCGGATGGTGAACCTGGTCATGCACGGGGTCGTCTGAGAGAGACCCAGAGGCCGAGAGCGCCTGCTCAAGAGGCGTTCTTACCGCGAGAGGCTCCGAAACGCCCATTTCGATCGCTTCTGCGGACCAACGGACACTGCTGAACGATTGACACCTCGTTCTGGCAGGGTGTGGAACTGAGCAAGTGCCCTGTGAGGAGATGTGCCCGCTCCGTACGGTGCTATAAGACCCCCTGACCGCGGCCTCACCAAAGAAGCCACGAGCGAGTTGGTTGGGGCGCAGAAGTGGGGGCGCGTCTGCCTCGGGTTCACGGCAAGGGCCGCTCGCTTCATGATACGGGCCTCATATTTGACATTTGTCGAATGTGTGCTATGATAAAGTATGTAAACGTTCTCAGACCAAGCCTCTGCGTCCCGCGAAAGAATGCCACCTGTTCGCGGGGTACCGCCTCTCAACGCACGGAAGGAGGTGTCTTGGAAAACAAGGTACCGCCTGCGCCTGAAGTTCTTTCCGACCGCAGCCAGTAGATGTACAACCGTCATAGACCTCGGAGGAGAATGAAATGAAGGACATTCCTCGCTTGCTCGCAGTAGTTGTCGCGACAGGTTTAGTGATCGCTGCTTGCGCTCCCGCAGCGCCGCCCACTGCAGTTGCTACGCAAGCGCCGGCCGCTACAGTTGCCACGTCGCCAGCTGCAACCGGAAAGCCTGCCGAGCAGGTGAAGCTGGTGATCTGGTGGTGGGGTGAACAGGAAGCGCCCGGCGCCCAGAAGTGGCTGGACGAGACTGTCGCAAAGTACACACAAGCCCATCCGAACATAACCTTCGATACTGTCCTCCAATCTACCGACAATCTCGAGTTGGCCTTTCAAGCCGCAGCTGCTGCCAAGCAGGGCCCGGACATCCAGTATTTCTGGGCCGGTATGGGTTTCCTGCAGAACGCCGTGTGGAGCGGGGCGGTTAAGCCAGTGGACGACCTCATCCCTGCGGGTGAACGTGCTCACTACATCAACAACTATGAGCGCACCTTCGATGGCAAGCTGTGGGGTGTCAACTGGTACCTGTCCGGCAACCCCCTCGTCTACAACCCTGAACTCTTCAAGAAGGCTGGCCTGGATCCCAGTAACCCGCCAAAGACCTGGGATGAGTTGAAGGCCGCGTGCGGCAAGCTGAATGCGGTTGGCGTCATCCCCATCAGCGGCGGGCTCAAAGACGGCTGGTTCGGCGGCTGGCTCTTTTCCATGATAGCCCGCCAGAACTACGACAGCGAGAAAGAACTGGTCGCAGCCTCAGCAGGCGCAGCCAAATTCACCGACCCAAAGTATGCTGAGTATTGGAGCCGCCTCAATGAGCTCAAGGAGGCGGGATGCTGGAACAAGGATATCAACTCGGTGGACTACCAGCAGGGTCAGGACCTCTTCACCCAAGGGAAGTCGGCTATGCTCTTCGGCAACGACACCTTCCTCAAGGGGTTTGCCGACACGATGGGCTCCTGGGACAAGATCGGCTTGATGCTAGTTCCCAAGTACGGAAGCGGCAAGCTCGCCGATACCTACACCGTGACCGGCCAGGGGTGGGGTATCACCTCCTGGACCAAATACCCCCAAGAGGCTGCTGACTTCCTGGTGTACATGCACACGCCAGAACGGCTTGCCGCCTGGTTCACGGATACAGGCGTGGCACCAGCCGACGATCGGATGGATCCCAGCCTAATCTCGCAGCCGCAGCTCAAGCAGGTTTACAAGTGGGAAACCACCGTCCCAGGGCCAAACCTGGAGAACTGGATTCCGGGCATTGTGGATCATGACGCGATGATGACGGGAGCACAGCTGCTCTTCTCTGGCGACAACACTCCCGCCCAGCTCGCCCAGATGACCGAGGATGTCGTGGTCAAGTGGCGCGATCAGAACCCGGATGCGGTAAAGAACTTCGTGATTCTCGCAAAGTAGACGATCCATAGGTCGGGGTTGAGAGAGGAGGAGGGTTGCTCCTCTCTCAACCTGTCGATACCATGCAATACCGAAAATTCGAACCCTGGCTCTACCTATCTCCGGCGCTCATCGCGCTCGCTCTGATCTACGGCTACCCCGTTGCGCGGCTCTTGGTCCTCAGCCTTCAGCGGGGATCAGGCAGTGGGGCCTCTTTTGCTGGCATCTCCAACTACCAACAGCTGTTCAAGGATTATCTCTTTCTGGGGGCGATACGGCACAACCTTACCTTGCTGATCTGCGTGCCGATCATGATCGTCATCGCCCTGATCTTGGCTGTCTTCCTTTTCGACCGAATCCGGGGTTGGCGCTTCTATCGGTCGACGCTCTTTTTGCCCTACCTGCTCCCAATCACGGTTGTAGGGCTGGTCTTTTCGTATGTCTTTCAGCTCAGCGGGGTCCTCAATGACTTCCTGAAGCTTATCGGTCTTGGGGCGTTGGCATTGGATTGGCTGGGAAGCACCAAGCTCGCTTTGCCCACCTTGATGTTTGTGATTATCTGGAAAGAAGTCGGGTTCGGCATCGTGCTCTTCTTGGCCCGTCTGATGTCAGTCGACGAGGAGCTCTTCGACGCCGCCAAGATAGATGGTGCCAACTGGTGGCAGCTGCACTGGCATATCACCGTCCCACAACTGTCGACGGTGATCGAATTCTTTGCCGTTATCTCTGTCATCACCATGCTCTCATGGGTGTTCAACTACGTCTTCGTGATGACCGGCGGGGGTCCTGGCAATGCGACGATGGTCACTGAGCTCTATGTCTATCTGGAGGGCTTTGAATGGAACCAGATGAACATCGCCTCCTCTGTGTCGGTTCTGTTACTGTTCGTCACAGGGGGATTCATCTTCCTGGAATTGCGCGTGCGTGAGCGGCTAGGTGCCGTGGAGGCAGTGGGGTGAGCCTGCGGGACAAAGCCTTGCGCGTACTGGCGAGCGTCACCCGCCAGGGGCTGGTCATCCTTGCGACTATACTCGCGCTTTTCCCCGTCTATTTCATGGCCGTGTCGGCTTTGAAGTCGAGATCGGAGTACATTTCCAACAAGTGGGGTCTGCCAGCCTCGCTTTTCCTGGGCAACTTCGCGACAGCCCTGGCGGGAGAGAAGTTCCTTATCCGATTTGCTAACAGCGCCATTCTCACGGTCGGATCTGTGGGGATCTCGATGGTTATCGCCTGTCTTGCAGCCTATGCCTTTTCCCGCATGGAGTTTCAAGCCAAGCGCAGTCTGTTCAACGTGATTCTTTCCCTCATGGTCATTCCGCCCGTGGTGATGATCATTCCCCTTTTCGTTACCATGGCACATTGGGGGTTGATCAACACCCGGGGGGGCACTATACTGATATACACGGGCCTGCTCTTGCCATTCTCGATCTACCTGATGACCAATTTCTTCCAGACGATCCCACGTGAGATTATCGATTCAGCCCGCATCGATGGTTGCTCCAACTTCGCGATTCTGTGGCGGATCATGATGCCGTTGTCGTCCCCGGCGGTCATCACCCTGATAGTGGTCAATGCTTTATGGGCCTGGAACGAACTACTCATCGCGCTGATCTTCCTGCAGAAGGATAGCCTGAAGACCCTCATGGTGGCCATCGCGACGCTGCGATCACGCAATTATGTTGATGTCCCAGTCACCATGGCGGGCATGCTTATCGCTACCATCCCGATTGTCGTGGTGTACCTGCTTGGTCAACGGTACTTCATACGCGGACTCACCAGCGGTGCATTCAAGTAGTTGTCTGTCGGTCAAGGGGCCAAGGCCGAGTCAGGGATGTAGAGGCACGAGATATGGTCACTGTGGTTTCGGCTGACATTTATGACGTCCGTCCTCCGGCCGGCCAAGAGAAACCCATCTGGTCGCCGATCATATTGCGGCTGCATGCCGATAATGGCATCTGCGGTTTAGGGGAGGTGGGCCTGGCTTATGGCACGGGGAGATCCGGTGGGATCGGCATGCTGAAGGATATGGTTGAGGCATTTGTGATCGGCGCGGACGCGTGGCGAGTGGACCACATATGGAACATACTGTTTCGGAACACGAATTGGGGACACAGTGGCGGGCCGGTCGTCTACGGCGCGATGAGCGCGATTGACGAGGCCCTGCTCGACATCAAAGGAAGAATGCTGGGTGTGCCTGTCTATGATCTCTTAGGAGGGAAGGTTAGGGATAGCATTCGAGTATACGCTAACGGTTGGTACTTCCAAGATCGCAATGTGAGGTATTTCGGTCACCCGAAGGAGTACGCCGAGGCCGCGCTGAGAACAGTGGGGACGGGTTTCAACGCCCTCAAATTGGAACCCTTCCTTGCTAGGCCAGATGGGACGACGTGCATGCATGAGCGGGCACTCAGCCGAGAAATGGCGGATCTAGGGTACGCCCGTGTGGCCGCCGTCCGCGAGGCCGTCGGCCCTGATGTGGATATCTTGGTGGATGCGCTTGGTAACCTGGGTGCAGCCTCAGCTATCCAAATAGGCCGCCGCCTGGCTGAACTGGACCCTTTCCTCTATGAGGAGCCGGTTGACTCTACGAATGTCGAATGCATGCTGAAAGTAGCGCAGAACGTCCCCATCCCCATCGCTGCTGGTGAACGACTGTACACGCGCTACGGTTTCCGACAATACATCGAGAAGCAGGCTGTGGATGTGTTGCAGCCCGACATCGGCCTCGCCGGGGGTATCTCCGAGGCAAAGAAGATCGCCACCTATGGCGAGGTATACGGTCTCCATGTACAGCCCCACAACTGTGGTGGTCCCATCTCAACGGCGGCGTCAGTTCAGTTGGATGCATGTATCACCAACTTCATCATCCAGGAATGGTTCCCCAACCGGGACTCGACGTTCTATGATCTGGTAGAAGATGCTCTTGAACAACACGTCACGAACAGCCAATTCGCAATCCCTAATGAGCCCGGGTTGGGCATAAACTTGAACGAGCGGGCAATTGCCAGGTACCCCTGTATCCATGTCCCGTGATCTGGTCACCGGCATGGCCTTGATTGACCGGCTCCAGAAGGCATCAACATGGTGAACGGATTCGCCAACAAGATTCTGCGGGTCGACCTTTCGCGAGGTAAGACCTGGACAGAAGAACCTCCCGCGACCTTTTACCGACGCTATATGGGAGGGCAGGGTTTCATCGCCTACTACCTCTTGAGAGGCACGGCGAAGGGGACGGATCCCCTCGGACCTGGCAATGTTCTGATCTTCGCGGCGGGCGCTCTCACCGGCGTTCCGATTCCTGGTTCGGGGCGGAGTGCCGTTGGCGGAAAGTCGCCGCTCACCGGTGGGTACGGAGAGGCGGATGTGGGGGGCTTCTTCGGGGCCGAGCTCAAACACGCCTCTTATGACGCCGTTGTTATTGAAGGTAAGTCCCCTGACCCGGTTTACTTGTGGATCAACAACGGCACGGTAGACATTCGGCCCGCTAACCACTTGTGGGGCATGCTGAACTTCGAGTGCCAGCAGGCCATTGTGGAGGAACTGGGTGACGAACGTGTCCGACTGGCCATGATAGGTCCAGCCGGCGAGAAACTCGTGCGGTTTGCATGTATTATGAACGATTTGAGCCACGCGGCGGGTCGAACCGGGTTGGGTGCGGTTATGGGCTCCAAGAACCTTAAGGCCGTAGCTGTTCGAGGTACAGGCAAAGTGGCCATCGCTGACCCCGAAGGTGTGAAGGCGCTTGCGATATGGATGCGGGACCACTGGAGAGAAAAGGCGGAGGATCTCAGCCTGCACGGTTCGGCGGGAATTGTCCCAGAGATGAACACGGCGAGTGTGTTTCCCACGCGGAACTTCAAGGACGGTCAGTTTGAGGGGGCTGACCGTATATCCGGGCAGACTATGAAAGAAACCATTCTGGCAGATCAGGGAGGCTGTTACGCCTGTCCGATTCGCTGCAAGCGAGTGGTTGAGGTGAAGAATGATCGCTACCAGGTCGACGGGGCGTATGGCGGACCTGAATACGAGACTATCGCAGCGTTTGGATCCGACTGTGGCGTCGACGATCTGGAGGGAATCGCGAAGGCGAACGAAATCTGCAACGCCTACGGTGCCGACACAATTTCCACTGGGGGGATGATCGCGTTCTCTATGGAGTGTTTCGAGGAGGGGTTGCTAAGCACTAGGGATACGGAAGGGCTGGAGCTGCGCTTTGGCAACACAGAGGCTATGGTGGAGCTTACGCTCCAGATCTGTCAACGAAGGGGCTTCGGCAACATCCTGGCCGAAGGGCCGGACTACGCCATCTCCAAGATTGGGCCTCTTTCGCGGAGATTCTCGATGGACGTGAAAAACCAGAACTTGCCCATGCATGAGTGCCGCGCCCGTCATGGGTTGGGACTCGGATATGCGGTGTCCCCTACGGGCGCAGACCACATTCATAACTTCTGGGACAATGTTGTCGCCAACGATCCACCATCTGAGGAAGCCCAAGAGCTTGGGCTGTATGAGTGCATGCCTCAGACTGTCCTGAATCCGCAGAAGGTGCGCGCCTACATGTACGGGACCAATTGGGCCTGGATTCACAATCACCTGGGGAGTTGCATCTATGTTCCTTGGTCTAGGGACCAGATCGTGGCATTGGTGCGGGCTATCACCGGCTGGCAAACCAACGTGTGGGAATTGTTGAAAGTGGCAGAAAGGGGCGTGACGCTGAGCAGGGTCTTCAACATGCGCGAGGGGTTTACACGCTCCGACGATGTCTTGCCGGAACGGATGACTACACCTGTAAGGAAGTACCCTGGAATCGCCCCAGAAGTGTTCGAAGAGAGCCTAAGCACTTTCTACGGCATGATGGGTTGGAATCCTGAGACTGGTCTTCCCACTCTCGACAAACTTCGAGAACTTGACGTTGAATGGGCAGCCCAACACTTAAGCTAGAGCACTGGCGACCCGGGCCGATGCCGAGAGAGAGACCGCGCGAGATGTCGTGACTCTTCCTCATTTCCCCAGAACCCCAATCATGAGAGTAGGGTGGTCAACAGACCCTCCTCAGGGCTCGCTCTACAGCGGCATGGACAGGTCCTGCTCATTGAGGGAATGTCATCCTGAGGGAGGCGGTGGGCCGTGGTAAGACACGCTGTACGGATCGGTTTTGTGCCGTCGTATCGTAGGGAGTCGGATGCTATCTCCCCCTGGTGCGTGAGAATGCGGCAGGACGCCTTAAGAGCCTTCGAACGAGTGGAGGCGATGAATCTGGTCGTGCCACGGCCTTGCCCGGGTGACAACTCGGTCCTTGATCCGGCCAAGGGCTATGTTCCTGATGGCGCGGTCTCCAATCTGAACCATGCTGAGGCGGTTGCTGACTTCTTTACACGCGAGAAGGTGGATGGCCTCATCATTTGTGCTCTGGACTTCGGCGACGAACGATCGGCGGCCAAGGTTGCCGAGAGGCTTCGGGTTCCGGTCCTGCTTTGTGCCACTAAAGAGCCACCGGCACGACAGGACACCAGCATGGCGAGGATTTCAGACTCCTATTGTGGCACTCTCGCCATCGCTTCGGCACTCTACCGACGCAAGATCCCATTTCAATACGCTGGCGTTTTCCTTCCTGAGGAGCCGGGATTCCTGGCTGCAGTCGATTGCTTTGTCCGTGCTGTGGCTGTGGTCAAAGCTCTCCGGGGGGCAAGAGTCGGGCAGATTGGTGTGCGCCCGGAGTCGTTTGAAACCGTTGGGTTTGACGAAGCGGCGGTAATACAGAAATTCGGACAGAACGTGATCTACAAGGAACTGACGGACATCGTCTTGAGTGCAAAGAGACTTAGAAGCGATGACCCTCGGGTTCTTGATACGCTCAAGTCAATAAGGGGTGAGGTAGCCGAAGTCACGGTTGCTGATGACTGGTTGTTGAAGGCCGCCAAGATGGAACTGACTCTTGTGGATTTCTGGAATGACTCAAAACTTTCGGCCATGGCGATTCAGTGCTGGCCCGCACTCCAGGTGGAATGGCGGATGTCCGTCTGCGCGCTCCTTGGCCGTCTCACTGGGCAAGGCATGTTGACCGCGTGCGAGGCAGATACCATGGGAGCCCTGGCCATGTTGGCTAACTACAGCGCCGCCCTGGGCGAGACGCCGCCGCACTTCGTGGACTGGACAATCCAGCACCGTGAGAATCCGAGACGCTTCCTGGCATGGCATTGCGGGAATGCGCCCGTGTGCCTTGCCAGCAATCCGAAAGAAACTGCTTTGCGCAGCCTGTTCGACATGAAGGGGGAACAACAGCCAAGGGAAGACGATAACTACTCAGCGGTCTACCAGTTCCAGGTGAAGGCCGGAAACGTGACGTTCTGTCGATTGGCTGAATACGACAATGAGTGGAAGATGCTGATCGCGGAAGGAGAGATCGTGCCTTCCAATGAAGTCCTCACCGGAACCTGGTCGTGGGTCGAGGTAGCCGATCACGAGCGTCTGTATCGGACCTTGGTGGAGGAGGGCTTCATCCACCATGCGAGCATGATCCACGGTGATCAGAGAGAGCCACTTGTGATGGCATGCAAGTTCTTGGACATCAAGCCCATTGTCGTGGGTTAGCAAGATAAGGACTATGGAACGCTTGCAGATCGTTGGGATTGGCTTGAGTACGCTCGACGTATTGATTCGCTTGGGTGACATGCCCTCCTGGGAGCAAGGGGGACGGATGCGAGAAATCCGTCTCGATGGGGGCGGGGAGGTGGGTACTGCCATCGTGACGGCAGCCCGCCTGGGGGCGAGGGTCGGCTTCGTGGGCACAGCAGGGAACGATGAGGTAGCCGATCTCAAGATGCGGTTCCTGACGAAGGAAAACGTGGATGTCAGCCGTGTGGTTATCCGGCCCATCCCCGAGAATCAAATCATCCTTTGTTTCGTGCATAAGGAGACTGGGGAGCGGGTGTTCTGCGACACGGGCTGCATGTTTGAGCAACAGCTGGCGGTGAATGAACTCGATCGGGATTACGTCACCTCAGCTGAGTTCCTCCTTATTGAAGGTTTTCATCATGAAGCGGCCTTGCAGGCCGCCTTGTGGATGCATGAGGCCGGTAAGAAAGTCATGCTGGACGCGGGTCGAGCGGATGGCGTAGTCTATGATTCTGTGAAGGATTTGGTGAGACAGACGGACATTCTGATATGCAGTTCTGGCTTCTCCTCTGCCCTCACGGGAATACATGATATCTGGGAGGCTGGAAGGGCCATCCTGCAGATGGGGCCCACCATCATTGTAGAGACCGAAGGTGCGAAGGGTTGTTACACTGTCACGTCAACCGATCGATTCTTTACGCCGTCCTACAGAGTGGCGGTCGTGGACACTACGGGCGCCGGTGATGTCTTCCACGGAGCCTACCTCGTTGGTCTCCTCCATGCCTGGGACCTGCGGACAGTCGCATCTTTCGCGTGCGCAGTCTCCGCCATCAAGTGCACACGGCTTGGCGGGAGGTTTGGCATTCCAAACTTTGAGGAGGTGTTGGACTTCCTCAACATTCAGGGGATCAGCGCGCGACTGGAATTCGAGAAGGAGGGTGGACTCACATGCCCTTAGTTTCGATTAAGCAAGACCTTATCAGGGCAATGACCGAGGCGTATGCTGTCCCCTTGTTTGATGTGTTCACCATGCAGGACATTGATGGCGTGTTCGACGCCCTGGAAGAAAAGCGCGCTCCAACTATCCTGGCGGTTTACTGCGAGTTCATTGATATGCCGACCGCTGAGGCGGTGGCGGGTTATGTCAAAGCCAGGGCCAGGAGGACGACTGTCCCCGTGTCTTTGATGCTAGACCATGGGTCTAGCCTCGAGCAATGCGTCAAGGCCCTTTCGTATGGGTTCACCGACGTCATGTATGACGGGTCCCAGGCGGCTCTGGAAGAGAACATCGCCGCCACAAGGCTGATTGTCCGAGCGGCTCACGCGGTAGGGGCTGCCGTCGAAGCGGAGCTAGGCCACGTCGGTCTCGGATCTGACTACGACACGTTCGGTTCCAGGCGCCAGGGTTTCACAGACCCCACGACTGTACCGTACTTCGTAGAGAAGACGGGCGTCGATTTTCTGGCGGTTGCCTTTGGCAGCGCCCACGGCTTCTACAAGGGAGAGGCACAACTAGATCTGGATCTGCTGCGCAAGATCAGGGAGCGTGTCGCCATTCCGCTAGTACTGCATGGCGGCACGGGATTATCGGATGAGCAGTTTCGCTTGTCTATTCAAGGCGGCGTGTCCAAGATCAATATCTCCACAATTCTGGAGGTCACCGCAGCTCGGAAGATGCGCGAGGCCGCGCGCGACGAGGATGCCTCCATATTCACGATAGTGGAGGCCGAACGGAAGGCTTATCATGAATGTTGCGCAAGGCTCCTTGGCGTGTTTGGCGCGTCAGGCAAGGGATAGGTTACTGAGGACGTGAAGCATTGCCTAGGTAGTCTCGTCTTGTGAGCCAAGCCCTTCGGACGCTAGGCAGGCTTTATCGATTGTGACACACGCCCAATCGGCCTCGGGCGGAGCGCACCTCCGGCCCTGATTGTCGGTAGAGCAAGAAGTGGAAGGCCTTGCTGGGTGGAGGCAAGGGGTCTCCGTAGACCACGCGAACTTCGAGGGAAGGGGGGCAATCAGAAAGCAATCGGTCTGTTAGTTCAAGCCATGGCGATGAATGTACGAGGGGTGATGATTGGTTATCGGGGCCACTTGGTCTCCCGATCAGATGACACCGGCCCACATCGACCGTGGGCGCCTAACGCTTGATGCCGCTTGGCTCGCCACCCTCTCGGGTTGACGCGCGGCAAATGGGAAATGGGGCCGCAATAGGGGCCTGATAGCGGGGACTGCACACATCAGACCAGACCTCCTCGGTCGGAGGGCTGAAGCGGCATCGTTGGGGCGGCCGCAATACATCGGGATGCGGCCAATGATGAGTTAGATGCGGTTCAGGCCAACAACGAGGGCGATGTCCTTGGCCAGCTATCATCTCGGATTGTCACCCGAGGTGTTTGCCGAGGATGGTTTTCTCCTTGGATGTTGGCGGCTCAACAGAGACCCACATGCCAACCGTCGAGGAGATATGTATCCTCCGGGAAGAGGTTGACCCTGAGAGAGTCTTCCTGAGTTAGGGTCGATCTCCACGGGATGTTTCACCTCGGCCCGGCATATCTGCCGGACAGGGAACGTGCGGTTGTCAGACCGTAGGTTGATTCGCTGGGCCTGACTCCATGTAACTTGGTCCGGCACCCGCACCAAGACCTTGCGTTGGCCGCTGAGATCGAACTCGAGCAAGATTTGCCGTACCTGCGCGAGGGGATGGAAATTCCCTGCGACTGGGGAACGGGCAGACGACGCCAAATGCCGGCCCATGGGCTGCAGCCATCCCCCGCAACGACGGTCTGCAACGGGCAGACCCGTTTCTGCAGTAGCTTTGCGAAAATGACACGATGCGTGAGATGCAGATTGCCCACGGGCCCGAGCCGCACGTATGGTTCCTGGTCAATGGTCTGGTATCTGCCTGTCGAATGATCGTCGACGTCGACTGGCCAGAGCCCAACGAGCTCGTCGATCTCAGCCACATGGGACTGGCACGCGAGAGACGACGCGGCCTCGAGCAGATGGCTGACCGAATCATCCACGCTGACTTCAGCGACCACCAGCCGACGAAGGACACGAATCAGGTTATCGGGAGCGGGGCAACCCGGACCGAGAACCTGGTGAGGGTGCTACGCGACCTCGAGGTCGACCGTCGGGTAGGTCGGCTTGGATTCGATGAGCTGGCCGTGCCAGGAGATGTAGTATTTGGCCCGGATGACTGGGCGCGTGGATCCGTGCGCCTTGTGCAGTTGATCGCCCCCGACCTGCGGCTCAACTAGCTACGATTCGGTAGACCTCATGTCGGTCGAATTCGAGTTGGGTAGAGGAGATAGCGGCCGACAGGGACAAGATTACCAATTGCAAGTCCCCAGGCCACCGTGGCCGGGGTCCTATAGGTGGGCTTTATTGACTCAGACATTAGGCGGTGTTAGCATAATGCAAACGTTTTCACATCGCCCGGAGCTTGGATAGGATGGCCCAAGCCTACGCAGTCCGTGCGGGGCAGGAGAGGCGGCACACGACGATGGAAAGACGAAGACGCGCAAGCCTGAAGGATGTCGCCGCTCGCGCACATACATCGATCGCCACCGCCTCCCGGGCTCTGAGCGGAACCGGCTATGTGGCGAAGACTACCCGGGCCCGTATCCTCAAAGCCGCAAAGGCACTCAGCTACCAACCCAACCTGCGGGCGCGTGGCCTGCGGCAGAGGTTCAGCCGCAGCATCGGCCTGATCATCCCCAACTTGCTAAACGCGTATTACACGGCCCTGGCGGACGCTATCTCGCAACAGCTTGTCTCTCACGGATACCACCTGCTGTTGTCCTCGACGCGCGATGAGCCGCAGACCGAACATGACACGGTTACCGATATGGTCGGACAGGCCGTGGATGGGCTAATCTGGGTGCCGGCCTCCTCGGACAGCGGTTTGCTGGATTACCTCGCCAGCCAGCACACGCCGGTCGTGATCATTGTCCGCCGGTTGCCGAACGACCCGGTCGACACTGTTGTGTTCGAGGACCGCGCCGGCAGCAAGGCGGCCACGCAGCATCTGCTCAGCCTCGGGCATGAACGGATCGGCTACATTGGCGGCGACGTCATGTTCAGCAGCAATCAATGCCGCTGGCAAGGTCACTTGGAGGCCCTGCACGAAGCTGGGGTGCCGGTTGACGAGGCGCTAATCAAGCTCGGGACGAACCGCAGCACGTGGGGCGCGATGGCGACGAATGATCTCTTGCGGCTGCCCTCACCTCCGACCGCCATCTTCGTGGCCAGCAACGCCATCATGCCAGGAGTTATCCGGACCTTGCGCCAGCTCGATGTGCGTCTGCCGGAGGATCTCTCGCTCATTTGCTTCGATGATGTGGAGTGGTTCTCGTTCTCGGTCCCACCGATAACGGCGGTCAGCACCGCCTCCACCGCCTTGGCGGAGTCGGCTGTCGATCTGCTGCTCACCCGCATCGAGCACGGCGATGCGTCTGAGCGGCCACCGGTATTCCTCGAGGTCAATTTCGAGCTGATCGTCCGGCGATCAGTGGTGTCCCCACGCTCCACGCCGCTGTACGTTCGGGAAGGCCATCTCGAAGACGCTCAGACTTGATTGTCCGCATGCATGACCAAACTGGCCATGTACCTGATACGCCATCCAGGGCCGCGAACCAGCCACATTTTCATCGACCATGACCCACGCCAGACGCTTGTAGTCCAAGAACAGATGCAAGTCAGCGAAGGAGTGCACCGCCGCCACCTCCCTGGCGTGGTCAGTCCAGAGCGGGTGGGTCTTGCCGCTGAAGCGATGAGGGGTGTAGTCGGTGCGGAGCCAGGCCAAATACGCGCTGATCTCCGCACCGGTCACCTTGGCGATCTCCCGGTCGCCGGTGCGCTCGAC
>Ga0187878_1001037_pt1 | contig 28766 bp, 24 predicted proteins | sample June2016WEW_17_1_FD_132979 | JGI IMG/M metagenome (GOLD analysis project Ga0187878, IMG submission 132979) | Peatland microbial communities from SPRUCE experiment site at the Marcell Experimental Forest, Minnesota, USA - June2016WEW_17_150 | ecosystem: Environmental > Terrestrial > Soil >...
CTTGCCCTCCTTGTGGGCGGCGTCTGGCGAAGCTCCAGCCAGGGAACGATTCGCCAACGTCCCATTATAGGAGGGCTTTTCGTTTCACTATCGCAGGGCTAAAGTTGTCTTGGACAAGAGTGAATTCAGATCACGAGGGATACATCTCATCCGCCGCCTGAACCCTGGGGGAGCGAGCTTGAGATCGGCGTGCGGATCTCCTTTTATTACAGCACGTAGTACAGAAAAACACAACCCTCGCCAGCATGAGGACCGTCGACAAGGCGATAAACCGGCCGGAATTAAGTATGGCCTCCGTCTCGGCCTCCGGCTCCTCCCTTCCTTGACTACTAAGTGCAAAACCCGAGCCACAATTCGCCGGGATTTTCTCCCGCGCGCCGGGCTTCGTGCCTGCGGAGGGGAGGCGGTACAGCATGGATGGAGCAACTCAGCCATCCGGTGTCGCCATGTCTATCCGCAAGGCTGTCATCTTTCAGCAAGTTCCGCTCTTCGCCGGGCTCACGCCAGCGGAAATCGGATCCCTGGCCGAGCGCACCGTGGAGCAGAGGTACTCCCCTGGAGAGGTGCTATTCCATGAGGGGGAGCGGTGTAGCGGGCTGTTCCTGATCGCGCAAGGAAGCGTCAAGATCTACAAAACTTCCAGGGCGGGGCGGGAAATCATGCTGGCGATCGAGTCCGCGCCCTCCAGTGTGGCCGAAGTGCCGCTGTTCGACGGGGGACCCTATCCCGCAACCGTCAGCGCGGTCGATGAAGTGCTCGCCTTCTTCATCGCCATGCTGGATTTCCAGCAGGCCTGCCGGCAGAACCCGGACCTGCCGCTGAAAGTGTTGACGGTGGTGGGGCAGCGGCTGCGGCACCTGGTGCGGACCGTCGAGAGCGTGACCTTCGGCAGCGTCCGCCAGCGGCTGGCGCGCGCCCTGCTCGAGTTCGCCCAGCATGCCGGGGCGGATTCGTTCCCCTTGCCCGCGACGCACGAGGAGTTGGCGTTGCGTCTGGGCACCGTGCGCGAAGTCGTCTCCCGCAACCTGGTCCGTTTTCAAGCCGAGAGTCTCCTGCGGATGCACAAACGCGAGATCCACCTCCTGGACCGCACGGGCCTCCAGCGAGAGGCGGAAACCGAGCTGTAGCCGGCCGGCAAGATCCCCGGTTGCCCGCGCTACGACGGCTCGGGGTGAACCGTCACGTCGGCGTCGGGAACCAGCTTCTGGATCGCGCGCTCGATTTCCTCGGTCAGCTCGTGGGCCGCGCGCAAGCTCTGGTTGCCGTCCACCAGGATGTGGATGTCGACGAACAACTGCGGTCCGGAATAGCGCAGGCGGACGTTGTGGCAGTCGTGGACGCCGGGCAGTGCCGAGACTGCCGAGTGGATCGTCTCCTCGAGTCCGGCCGGCGCCGTGTCCAGCAGTGCGGCGGTGGTTCGGAGCCCCAGCTTGATGCTGACCTGAGCCACGATCACGGCCACCACAATGGCCGCGACCGCATCGGCATAGCGCAGGCCGCCCCATCCCGCCACCCACTCGCTCAGCTTCACCGAGATGAGGCCCAGGATGACCACCGCCGAGCTCCAGATATCGGTGCTGAAGTGCAGCGCGTCGGCTTCCAGCGCCTGGCTGTTGAACTTTTTGGCGGCGCGGTACAGCATGCGGGAACGGGACACGTCGACAACCACCGAGGTGATCATCACCGCGAACGACCAGACGTTCACCTCGATCTCGATCCTGTGCCCGATCAGGCGATCCACCGCGCCGTAGACGATCCAGACGCAGGTGATCAGCAACAGCACGGTCTCCGCCAGCGCGGACAGGTTCTCCACTTTGCCGTGCCCATAGCGATGGTCGCGGTCGGCGGGCTTGCCCGAGATCCGCACCGCCATCCAGGTCATCAGCGCGGCCACCAGATCCAGGCCCGAATGCGCCGCCTCGGCCAGGATGCCCAGGCTTCCGGTAGCCGAGCCAACGAGGATCTTGAACCCGGTCAGTCCGACGGCCGCAAGGACCGAACTCGAGGCGGCCCGCCTCTTCTCACGATCGGCGTTGGCGGCGGACACGGTGTTCCAGTCTCGACCTTAGCACGGATCTACTGTCCCAGGCCGACGCGGCAGAGATGCTGCTCCAGCACCAGCTTTTCCTGCGAAAGGTAAGCCCGGTTGCGGCGCGTGAGCTCGTCGAAATCGACTTGGTGGGCGTCGAACTCCGGCCCATCCACGCAGGCGAAGCGGACTTTTCCGCCCACCGTCACGCGGCAGCCGCCGCACATGCCGGTGCCATCCACCATGATGGGGTTGAGGCTGGCGAAGGTGGGAACGCCCCACTCGCGCGTGAGTGCGGCCGCGGCGCGCATCATCGGGATCGGGCCGATGACGTGGGCGGCGCCCGGGGTGAGGCCGTGCTCCTGCTTCCAGGCGCGCATCAGGTCCACCACAGTGCCATGGAAAGCGCCCGAGCCGTCGTCGGTGGCCCAGGAAACCTCGTCCGCGGCGGCGCGCAGTTCTTCATCCAGGATGATGTGGGCCCTGGAGCGGGCGCCGCACAGCGCGATGACGCGATTGCCGGCCCGGCGGAACGCGCGGGCTACGGGCAGTAGCTCGGCGGTGCCAACCCCGCCCGCCACGCACAGCACCAGGCCGACCTTTTCTATGGTGGCGGGCATGCCCAGGGGCCCCAGCAGGTCCGGGATGAGGTCGCCGGCCTCCAACGAAAGCGTTTGGCGCGAGGTCTTCCCTAAGGCCTGGACCACGAGCTGAATGACGCCTCGCTCCGGATCGCCATCCACCAGCGTCAGCGGGATGCGCTCGCTGGAGGCAGTGGGGCGGAGGATGATGAACTGGCCTGGCTTCCAGCGGCGGGCGATCTGGGGCGCGAGGATCTCCAGGCGCGCGATCTCCGGCGTGAGCAGGCGCTTGCTTACCACGCGGTAGCCGCCGGCGCCAATCTGGGAGGCTTCAGGGAGAGCTGCGGCGGGGCTCTTGCCCCGGAGCGCGCGATCGATGGCTTCGGCGGCCATCCGGCCGTCGCGCATGGCCAGGATGACCGTGGAGCCCCCGCGCACGACGTCCCCGCCCGCGAAGACGTTGGGCAGGCTGGTTTGGCCCGTTTCGTCGATCGCGATCTTGCCCTGCTTGGTGAGCAACTGCGGGGTGGCGCGTTGCACGGTCGGATTGGGGCTCTGGCCGATGGCCATCACCACCGTGTCCACCGGGGCGCGGTACTCCGAGCCCGGAATGGGCACTGGCGACGGCCGCCCCGATTCGTCGGGCTCGCCCAATCGCATGCGGATGCACTCCATCTCGCGCAGCACCCCATTCTCGTCGCCGAACAGCCGCACCGGCGCGGCCAGAAACTCGAAGTGCACGCCCTCCTCCTCGGCGTGCTCGATCTCCTCCAAACGCGCGCGCAGCTCCGCCCGCCCGCGGCGGAACAGGATGATGCTCTCGCTGCCCAGCCGCTTGGCCCAGCGTGCCGCGTCCATGGCCGAATTGCCGCCTCCCACCACCACGGTGCGCGAGCCCACGCGCACCGGAGTATCGTGCGCGGGGAACTGGTAAGCCTCCATGAGGTTGATGCGAGTGAGGAATTCGTTGGCCGTGTATACGCCGACCAGGTTCTCCCCCGGAATCCCCATCAGGTGCGGCAGGCCGGCGCCGGTTCCGACAAACACGCCCGCGTAGCCCTGCTCGAACAGCTCCTCCAGCGTGGCGGTCTTGCCGACGCTGAAATTCGTGCGAAACTCGACGCCCATCGCGCGCAGCCCCGCGATCTCCTCGTCGAGGATGCTGCGCGGGAGCCGGAACGGCGGGATGCCGTAGGCCAGGACGCCGCCGAGCTTGTGCAGCGCTTCGAAAACCGTGACCCGATAACCCTTGCGGACCAGGTCGAAGGCGGCGATCAGCGAAGCCGGCCCGCTGCCCACCAGCGCGACTCTCAGCCCGTTCGGCGGAGCCGCCGTGGGCAGCCGCCGCTCGCTCGACAGGCGCTGGTAATCCGCCAGGAAGCGCTCCAGGGACCCGATGGCCACCGGCTCAAGCTTGGTCTTCGGGCCGCCCAGCAGGCAGGCTTTCTCGCAGTACAGCTCGTGCTGGCAAACGCGCCCGCAGATGCCCGGAAACGGAGTGTCCTCGTTGATTCTCTCGAAGGCGGCGCCCAGGTCGCCATCCACCATCCGGGCGATGAAACTCTTGATGTCGATATGCAGCGGGCAGGCCTCGATGCACTTCGGATCCTTGCAGTTCAAACAGCGCAGCGCCTCGATGCGCGCCTGCTCCTGGTCGAACCCCAGGGCCACCTCCTGGCAGGTAGCCGCGCGCTGCTGGGGATCAAGCAGCGGGAGTTGCTGCCGGGGGGCTTTGGGGTTGCGCTTGGGCTTGGGGGTGGGAGCAGGCATGCAATCGTTTGCTGGCGCACCCTGAGGTCCAGGGATCAATTCAATTATACTAGGCTCCGAGGCCCCGCCGCACGCGCCCCCCGGAGCCCGGCGGCGGCTGCCTGCTCTGTTCCAGTCCGATCGCGCATCGGGCCGCCGCAGTGACCAGAGTCACAGCGGGCGGGCCAGACGCGGCTGGATGCGGAACAATCGGCAAGGGTGTAACAGTTGTAAACTGAAATATCGCGCGAATCGAAGTGTTGCGAGCTTTCACCCATGGGCGAGGTGATTTAGCGCAGTGAAAACACTCAATTTAGGATACTAAGATCGAGTTAACTCGTTCACTGGCCGTAACTCGCAGACCAGACGGCTTGTTGCTCTTTTATTACGACTTGTGTATATTGGCTACAGCCCTGCTTCAAAATGTAGCTTATCAGCGCGAGCAGTCTATCTGGAGGAAGAAGTTCTATGCGCGTTCCGTTCTCGTTCCGAGCGCCGATCCGGCTCGGTCTGGCCCTGGTCCTGGTGGTAGGGTCCGCTCTCTTGCTGAGCAGTTCCGACAAACAGGCCTTCACGGCCATGGATAAGGCTTACTACGCCGACGCCAACACCGTCAACTTCGTGCGCCCCGGCCTGGTGCTGAAGATCGTGTCGGCGAGCATTGCCGGCGACGGCACCATCAGCGCCCGGTTCACGCTGACGGACCCCAAGGGTTTGCCCCTGGACCGCGATGGAATCACCACGCCCGGCCCCATCTCGACCCACTTCGTCGTGAGCTGGATCCCCAACAATCAGAAGCAGTACATCTCCTACATCACCCGGATGGTCACCAGCTCGATCACCAACCACACCGCCATCCAGGCCACCTCGGATTCGGGTGGGACCTACACCAAGAACGCCGACGGCGACTACACCTATACCTTTAAGAGCAAGGCGCCGGCGAACATCGACAAGACCGCCACCCATAGCATCGGGATGTGGGCGGCGCGGGATCTGAGCGAGTTCGACCTGTCCGCCATCGCCAACTACGACTCCGATGTGTTCACCTTCGTGCCCAACGGGGCCGCGGTGACCAAGACCCGGGACGTGATCCGCACCCAAAGCTGCAACAAGTGCCACGATCCGCTTTCGGCGCACGACGAGCGCCAGGGCCTGGAGCTCTGCATCCTCTGCCACACGCCCCAGAGCGGCGACCCGGACACCGACAACACCATCGACATGGCGGTCATGGTGCACAAGATCCATGCCGGATCCAGCCTGCCCAGCGTGCAGGCCGGCGGCAAGTATCAATTCATCGGCTATCAGAACGCGGTTTCCGATTTCTCGACCGTGGTGTTCCCGGCCGATGTCCGCCGGTGTTCGGTCTGTCACGACTCGACCACCGGGGCGGCCCAGGCCAACGCCTGGCTGACCAACCCCAACCGGGCGGCCTGCGGCTCCTGCCACGACGACGTGAACTTCGCCACGGGCCAGAACCACGTCGACCTGCCGCAAATCAGCGACAACCAGTGCTCGCAGTGCCACATTCCAAAAGGCGAATTGGAATTCGACGCCTCCATCTTGGGCGCCCACACGATTCCCGAATTCTCCAGCCAACTGCCGGGCACGGTGTTCGCAATCACGGACGTCCGCGATGGCGCCCCCGGCAAGAAGCCCACCGTCACCTTCACCGTCCAGGACAGCTCGGGCAACCCGATCACCAACATCACCAACATGCGGCTCTCCCTGGTGCTGGCCGGGCCAACCACCGACTACTCGACCAACGTATCCGAAAGCGCGACCAAGGCCGCGGGCAGCGGCGGGACTTACACCTACACCTTCACCAACAGTATTCCGGCAACCGCCAAGGGGACCTACGCGGTGGGCATTGAGGGCTACCAGACCGTCACCATCAACGCCGGCACGGTGAATGCGACCTCGGTCCGCAACGCCGGGATCAACAACGTCTTCTATTTCTCGGTGGACGGCTCGAAAGTGGCCGCCAGGCGCCAGGTGGTGAGCCTGGACAAGTGCAACTCCTGCCACTCCTTCCTGAGCTTGCACGGCGGCAATCGCAACCAGATCGAGCAGTGCGTGCTGTGCCACAACCCGAATGGGACCGACGTGGGCAACCGGCCCGCCAGCCAGGCGCCGTCGCAGACCATCCAGTTCGCCTACATGATCCATCGCATCCACACCGGCGAGGACAGCCCCCGCGAGTACACCATCTACGGCTTCGGAGGGTCGGCCAACGACTTCACTGACGTGCGGTATCCGGGCGACCGGCGCAATTGCAGCGCCTGCCACGTGAACGGCTCCGAGCAGGTGCCGCTGCCCGACGGCCTGCTGGATGTCACCAGCCCGCGCGGCCTGCTGAACCCGGTCAAGCCGACCACCAACGCCTGCACGGGTTGCCACACCGACGTCCCGACGGCCTCACACGCGCTATCCAACACCACGACTCTACTGGGCGAGGCTTGCGCGGTTTGCCATTCCGCCTCCAGCGACTTCGGGGTCTCCAAGGTACACGCACGTTAACGCAAGCTACCATAGAGACGTGCCGGATCACCCGATGAACTCCAGGGCTTGGCCGCCACGGTTGCCGAGGGCAGCCGGAGCGGCCCTGTTTTTGATTGCTGCCACAGTCGCGGCCGCGCAGAATCCGAGCCGGCCCGCCGGGTACGCCGGTTCCGATACCTGCCAGGTGTGCCATGAGGACGTTTCCAAGGCGTTTGGAAAGAACCCCCACCACGCGGTCGAGACCGGCAGCAAGCCCGCCTGGAAGGGCATGGCCTGCGAGTCCTGCCACGGGCCGGGCGCCAAGCATGCGGAATCCGCGACCGCCGCCGATATCGTCAACCCGTCGAAGCAGCCCGCCGCCAAGACCGACCAGATCTGCCTGAAGTGCCACCTGAATCAGCCCACGCATGCCGGGCGGATCCGCAGCAGCCACGTCAAGGACCAGGTGGCCTGCACAAGCTGCCACGCCATCCATCAGGGACAGGACAAGCTCCGGCCGATCAAGGCCGCCGACATCAACCAGAAATGCGCTTCCTGCCACAACTCCGTCTGGGCCCAGTTCCAGCGGCCTTATAAGCACCGGCTGCCCGAGGGATCCATGTCCTGCACCGACTGCCACAACCCGCACGGCAGCTTCCTGCCGCGCTCGATCCGGACCGTGGCCGCCAACGAGCCGTCCTGCTTCCGCTGCCATAGCGACCTGCGCGGCCCCTTCGCCTTCGAGCACGCTCCGGTCAGGCTCGAAGGATGCACGACCTGCCATGAGCCCCACGGCTCCGCCAATCCCCGGATGCTGACCCGGCACGAGGTGCGCTTCGTGTGCCTGGAGTGCCACTCCAACATCGCCGCGGGGACCGCGATGGGCGGGACTCCTCCGGCCTTTCATGATCTGCGAAGCTCGCGCTACCGGAACTGCACCATCTGTCACACCAAGATCCACGGCTCGAACGTGGACGCCTACCTGGAGCGCTAGCGATGAAGACGGCACTGCTGGTTCTATTCGCCCTGCCGCTCGCGGCCCAAACTCCCGCGCCGGAGCCCGCTCCGGCCCAGGCGGAGCCCTCCGCCCCGGCGGCCGAAAACTGGATCTCGGGCAGCGTCGACTTCGGTTACCGTTGGGTCGGCAGCGTGGGCGGCGATTTCAACACCTATCGCAGCGTGGTCAACCTGGGAGAAGGCCCCAAGCTGTTGGGACTGGATCTGACCGTGCGGCCGCCTTCCACTCGTCTGGTGGATCGCATCGATATCCGCGCCAGCTCCTGGGGCGGAGACCCCTACAACACCGCCCGGATCGATGCGCGAAAGGATGGTCTCTACAGGCTCACCTGGGACTACCGGAACATCGCCTACTACGACTTCCTGCCGTCGTTCGCGGACCCCGGCAAAGACCGCGGGCTGTTCCTCAACCAGCGCGCCTACGACACCTTCCGCCGCACCAGCGACCTCGAACTCACCCTGTTCCCCGGCCACCGGATCATTCCCTATTTCGCCTACAGCCGCAGCGGAGGACGCGGCCAGGGCACGACCAACATCACCTTGCAGGGCAATGAATACACGGTTCCGGATCGGACCGACGACCATAGCGGCCTGTTCCGCGGCGGGGTGCGCTTCGAGATGAACCGCTACCACCTGACCCTCGAGGAGGGTGGCATGAGCTTCGCCGATAACCAGCAGGTCGCGAGCGGAGCCTCGCCGAGCTTCGGCAACCTGACCACCCCGTACTTCGGCCAGCGGTTGTCGCTCGCCAGCGGGCAGCAGGCCTACGCCGTGAGCGGCGGTGCGGTGTTCACCAAGGCATTGTTCAGCGCCAACCCGGTCTCCTGGGCCGACCTTTACGCGCAGTTCCTGTACAGCCAGCCGCACACCGACACCCACTTCACCGAGACCGGCACCGGGAACTTCGTCGACCTCGCCACGCTGGCGTTCTATAACGGCCTGACCAACGTCTTGGATTCGAGGGCGCGCCAGCCGCACACCTCGGGCAGCCTCGCCGCGGAGCTGCGTCCCTGGCAGCGCCTGCGGATCATGGAGTCCTGGATGACCGACCGGCTGCACGACGCCGGCTCGGCCCTGCTTCTGGACCAGTTGCTGGTTTCCGGCAAGACCCTCAGCGCAGACAGTATCGCCTCGGCCGATCGCGTGGTGATGAACTACAACCAGCAGGAAGTGACCCTGCTGTTCGACCTCACTTCCAAAATTACTCTGCGCGGCGGGCACCGCTATGTGTGGGGCGATGCCACCGTCCCGGCGGCGCTGGTCCTGGGCGGCCAGGGCAGCGAGTCCGGAGTGCTGCGGCGGAACGTCGGGCTGGCCGGATTCACCTTCCGCACCGCGCAGAAAATCCGGGCCAGCGTAGATTACGAGGGATCGCCGGGCGACCGCTCCTATTTCCGCACCAGCTTGAACCAGTACCAGCGGGCGCGGATTCAGGCGCATTACCAGCTTCTGCCCTCTCTCGCGCTCACCGCTCATTTCGGTGTCCTCAGCAATCAGAACCCGTCGCCCGCCGTTAACTTCGATTTCCTGAGCCGCGACAATACGCTCTCGGCCTACTGGACCCCGGCGGGGGGAAAACGGCTGAGCATCCTGGCGGAGTACTCGCGGGCAACGTTGCGCTCCGAGATCACCTACCGCGACCCGGGCACGGGAGCGTCGGGGTTGTCCTCCTACCGCGAGCGGGCCCACACCGGCACGCTGCTGGCGGATATCCCTCTGCCGGCCAGCGGCGGCGTGCAGCCGAAACTGAGCCTGGGCGGCTCGTTCTTCGATTCCGGCGGAACCCGCCCGGCGCGCTACTACCAGCCCTTCGGCAAGTTCCTCATCCCCGTCGGCAAGCACGTGCAGTGGAACGCGGAATGGCGCTGGTACGGCCTGGCGCAGCCCACCTACCTCTACGAGGGCTTCCGCGCCCATCAGTTCACCACCGGTCTCCGCTTGAGCATGTAGGGGCGGCCAATCGGAGATGGCCGACCTGACTGCCTACTTCAGCGCCAAGGAGTAGGATAAGGCTCCCGCCTTGTCCCGATGGCCCATAACGTACAATCGGTCCGAACAGGCCCGATGATCGATTTCTTCATCAGTTACAACGGCGCGGACCGGAACTGGGCCGAGTGGATCGCCTGGCAGCTTGAGCAAGCCGGCTACACTAGCATCCTCCAGGCCTGGGATTTCCGCCCCGGCTCCAACTTCGTGCTCGAGATGCAGAAGGCCGCGGCCGAGGCCGCACACGCCATTGCCGTGCTCTCGCCGAGCTACCTGGCTGCCCGCTTCACCCAACCCGAGTGGGCCGCGGCATTCGTACAGGACCCCACGGGCGAGAAGGGCATGCTCCTGCCGGTGCGCGTGCGTGAGTGCGAGCTCGCGGGCCTCTGGCGCCCCATTGTCTACATCGACCTGGTGGATCTCGCCGAGGACGCTGCGCGAGACGCCCTGCTGGCCGGCGTCCGCCCCGAACGTCGCCGTCCCGCCGCGCCGCCGCTTTTCTCAGCAACCAAGCCGCCGCGGTTTCCCGGCAGCCTGCCGCCCATCTGGAACGTCCCGCACCTGCGCAACCGGAACTTCACCGGGCGCGACCAGCTCCTCGACGACCTCCGCACCGCGCTCTCTTCTGGCCACTCCGCCGCGCTCACCCAGGCCATCACGGGACTGGGTGGCGTGGGCAAGACGCAGCTCGCCGTCGAGTACGCCTACCGCCATGCGACCGGCTACACGTGCTGGTAACCTCGCGCAATCCGGTCTGGGCCGGCTCCGCGCAACCGCTCCCCGTAGCGGTCTTGCCCCGCGAGGAGGTGATCGCCTTCCTGCGGAAACGGACCGGATGCGAAGACCGGGACGCAGCCGACCGGTTGTGCCATGCCGTTGGCGACCTCCCGCTCGCCCTGGAGCAGGCGGGAGCCTACATCGAATCCACGGGCATCACGGTGGCCGAGTGTCTGTCGCGGTTCGAAAGCCACGCCCGGGAGTTGCTGAAGGCCCCGCCCTCGACCGACTACCCGGCCTCCGTCGCTACCACCTGGCTGGTCGCTTTCGAGCAACTGAAAGAGGAAGCCCCCGGCGCGCTCAAGCTGCTGAACTTCCTTGCGTTTCTGGCGCCGGACGACATTCCTCGGAAACTCCTGACTGAGGATCTGATGAAGCTGGACCAGGCCGTGGCCGGTCTGCGCAAGTACTCGCTGGTCGAAGTGCGCGACGGCGCGTTCGAGGTTCACCGCCTGGTGCAGGCGGTGACGCGCGACAGGCTCGCGAAACCCAAGGCGAAGCGGAAGTACGCGGAAGCCGCTCTTCGGGCAGTTAACGACGCATTCCCGTACAAGAGGGATGTTGTCGAAACCTGGGCTGGCTCTTCGCGCCTGCTTCCCCATGCGCTCACGGTCGCGAAGCACGCCGCGGATCTCGATGTGGCACCCGAAATGACCAGCCGGCTGCTGAATGAAGTCGGCCTGTATCTGCTCTCTCGTGCCCAACCGTCCGAGGCCGAGGGGAGTCTCCAACGAGCTCTGGTTCTCGCCGAGAAGGTTTACGGCCCCGAGCATCCCGAGGTGGCCATACGCGCCAACAACATCGGGACAATCCTCAATGCCAAAGGGGACCTGGGGGGCGCGCTGCGCTACACCGAGCGGGCTTTACGCATTTTCCAAACCACCTACGGCCCCGACAACCCGCAGACGAGGATCGTAGTCGCCAACCTCGCCGCACTCAAATCCCTCATCCAGTCGAAAAAGTAGCCCCCCAACAAAAAGGCCCACGGCCTATGACGGCCGTGGGCCTCTCCCCATCACCAGGAGAAAGAAAGCTAGTTGCGGCGCTTGAGTGTCGGGCGGTCCTCCGCGTCGCTGCCGGTCTTGTCCTTGGAATCGCTCCCGTCGTCGACCGTCGTCCCGCTGCCCGGCTTCTTGCGCAGCCGCGGCTTGTTCAGGTCCTTGTTGTCGACCTTGTGGCGGTTCTCCATCGCCATCAGCCGCGCCTTCACGTTGTCGAACTCCGAGGTGTTGACCACGTACTCCGGCTTGGCCTTCAGATATTCCTGGATGTTCCTCTGAGACGTCTTGATGCGGTCGTCGGTCGGCGGGTGCGTCGAGAACACCTTGGACATGGTCCCCGGCTTGCGCTTCTCCAGCGTCTGGATCTTCTCGAAGAAGTCTATGAACGCGGTGGGGTCGTAGCCGGTCTTGTACATGTACTCCAGGCCCAGCAGGTCGGCCTCGGATTCCATCCCGCGCGAGAACTTCAGGAACGTCACCGGGACCAGCACGCTGGCGGCCTGCCGGATGCCGTACCCGGCCCAGCCCCCCATGAAGATCAGCGGGATGCTGGCGATATTGGCGATTTGTCCCTTGGTGGCCTGCCGCGTGCCGTGCCGCGCCGCGACGTGCGCGATCTCGTGCGCCATCACGCCGGCCAGCTCGGACTCCGAGTCCGCTTTCAGGATCAGCCCGGTGTTCACGAAAAAGAAGCCGCCGGGCAGCGCGAACGCGTTCACCTCTTCGCTGTCGATCACCTTGATGGTGAAGGGCACCTTGGCGTCGGAGTTCCGCACCAGGTTCTGTCCCACCCGGTTGACGTACTCGGAGACCACCGGGTCGTCGACCAGCCGGGCCTGGCGCTCGACCTCCTGCGCCAGTTGCTTGCCCATGGCGATCTCTTTCTCCAGCGAGTAGAAGTTCACGCCCTTCCCGACATCGCGGTTGCCGATCTGGTCGGGGTCCTTCTTCTTGTCCTCGGCGAACCCCGCCTGAGGAGCCAGCAAAGCGAACGCGGTTACCGCAGCCAGCGCGATCGAAGACAGCCGTCTCATCAATTACCTCCTGCCCAGGGGTCTTGACCTAATTATACCCCTGCCAACGCAATCCAGGCTTCGGATCGGAGCCTCCGAGTGTTTAACGTATAGTGGGAGGAATGGGTTGCGATCAAAATGAAATAACTTCCGCCGGCGGCGCCCCGGCGATCTGGGAGGCCTGCCGGGACCAGTTCCCGGTCACCCAGGAGGTCGTCTACCTCAACCACGCCGGCGTTGCGCCCCTGGTGAAGGCCGCCGCCGATGCCATGAAGCGCCTGGCCGACGACGTCGCGCGGTTCGGGTCCTGGAATTACAGCGAATGGATGGAGACCTACGAGGGCCTCCGGGCCGAGGCCGCCCGGCTCATTGGCGCGCACCGCGACGAGATCGCGCTGGTCAAGAACACCTCGGAAGGCATCGTCACCATTGCCCTCGGCCTGGACTGGCGCCCCGGCGACAAAGTGGTGATCTTCGAGGAGGAGTTCCCGGCCAACTTCTTCCCATGGAAGCGCTTGGAATCGAAGGGGGCGCGGGCCGAGTGCCTTTCGGTCCGCGACCCCCTGGAGCGCATCGACGAGGCCTGCCGCGGGGCGCGCCTGCTGGCCATCAGCTTCGTCCAGTACCTGAGCGGCTACAGGGCCCCGCTGGAAGCCATCGGCGAAATTTGCCAGCGCCGCGGCTGCCTGTTCGTGGTGGACGCCATTCAGGGGCTGGGCGCCTTCCCGCTGGATGTGCGCAAAGCTCGCATCGACGCCCTGGCGGCGGACGGCCACAAGTGGATGCTGGGGCCGGAAGGTTGCGGCATCCTATACATCCGGAAGGACTTGCAGGATGCGATCGCGCCCGTCGAGTTCGGCTGGACCAACGTGGCCGCCTACCCCGACTTCGCCAACCGCGACATGACCCTGCGTCCGAACGCCGGCCGCTACGAGTGCGGCACCCTGAACACCATCGGCTGCTACGGGCTGAAGGCGGCCATTGAGTTCCTGCTCTCGGTCGGAATCGACCGCATCGCGCCGCACGTCCAGGCGCTGGGCGACCAGGTTGCCGCCGGGGCTGCCGTCAAGGGCTACGAAGTTCTCGGCACGAGGACGCCCACCACCGGAGCCGGCATCGTCAGCTTCCGCAAGCCCGGCCTGGACGCGCGCTGGGTGGTCAGCCAGCTAAGGTCCCAGCGCTTCATCGCCGCCCCGCGCCAGGGTTGGATACGCGTCTCCCCCCACTTCTACATCAGCCCCGACGACATCGCCCGCCTCCTCGACGCCCTGCCCGCCTGAAACCGCAACCGAGGGACTGCCTACGCGCCTGCAACCGAGGGACTGCCTCGGCCGTCCGCCGTTGGGACGGCCCAGGCTGTCCCCGGTTGCGCCACTGTCCCGCGTCCTCAGGGCGCCCGCGACACCACTCGCGGATCATCGTACAGCTTGCGCAACGCCCCCGGGTCCGCGTCGTCGGCGGCAGCAACGAGAAACCACGCCCACCTGGATGGTTGCCCCACAATCGCGGGAGCAGGGGCAGGGAGGCCAACTCCAATCACCTTGCCTACGCCGAAAACCGCCAGTTCGGCATCGCGGCGAAATCTGAAACCGCCGTCTTCGATATCCACAGCCAGTGCATCCACGTATTGCAGGCCCGGGAAGAAATCGCTGTACATGCCAGGCGCGTCGGGCCTGAATCCAGGCGCCGCCGCGTTCCACACCCAGATGAGGTTGCGCAGCTTGTGGTAGTTCGCCAGGCGATCGAAAAGTTGCCGGTAGAGCGCGGCGGATCCCCGGCTCCCCTTCTGGCCGGCCCACCAGAATCGCGTGCCATTCGGCTGCGGATAGGGCCGCCACAGGACCGGGACGCCGGCATCCTGCAACTGCTTGAGGTACCCCGCCACCGCGTCCACCTGCCCGCACCACCTCTGATGGAGCCGGGAGCCGGGCGTGAGCAGCTCATTCCACTCGAAATCCGTCAGCTTGCCGCGAACGCTCGCATCCGCGGAACCCGGTTCCTCATCCGTAGGCCGGGTTGCGCGCCAGGTCAGGGTCACAATGGCGCGGTTGGCGTACTGGAGTTTGGCCTCGTCGACGATCGCCTGACGCGCCGCCGCGACCCCCAGGTCCTGGCCGTAGATGGCCGGATACTTCGTCGTGACTTCGAAGACGCGGTCAGTCGAACCCGAAACCGAGCGCGGTTCATTCTCCTGGCCGCTGAGCACGCTTCGCCCGGACGCCTGGTAGAGCCGGGCCAGCAGCGCCCTGGCCTCCGCCGACGCGCCCGGCGTCACCGGCTCCACGGCCGAATCGGCCGAGGCTTTGCGAATCGCCGCCAGAGGCTCCGCCACCCGCGGATCGTCACGGGTCAGCGTGTTTGGAGCATCATAGACTGCCCGTAACGCCTCCACTGAGTTCGCCCATTCGAGGATTTCGCACCAGGTCATGAACCACGCCCACCTGGGCTGCGCCTTCAGCACGGCGGGGCTGGGGACCGCTCCCACTTCGCCCAGGGCGATCGGCTTGCCGGCGGCCAGCGCCAGCAGGTCGTCATAGTGGCTGGTCTTGAACTCGCCGTAAATATCGGCGGCCAGCACGTCGGCATACTCCGGGCCGGGGAAGAAGTCGGCGTACGGCCCCGGACCAGACGAGCCCGTGCCCGGAGGGCTGGGGTTCCACACCCAGATCAGGTTGTCGAGCTTGTGGTGATTCACCAGGCGGTCGAACAATTGACGGTACAGCGCCGCCGACCCGTCTTTCCCTTTTCTGCCGCCCCACCAGAACCAGCCGCCGTTCATCTCGTGGTACGGCCGCCAGAGAACCGGCACCCGCGCATCCCGCAGTTGCCTCAGGTAGCCCGCGATCACATCCACCTGCGCGCACCAGCGGTTGTACAGGCTGGTGCCGGGCGTCACCAGTTCGCTCCACTCGAAGTCCGTGAGATGGCTCTGGACGCTCTCGCGGAACGAAACCGGCTCGTCCTGAGTCGGAGGAACCGCGTGCCAGGTGAGCGCCACGACGGCGCCGTTCCGCCACTGCCGTTTGGCTTCCTCGACCAGGGCCGGCCGCGCCAGCACGGAGTCCTTGTCGGCGCCTCCCTCGAAGCCGAAATCCTGCCCGAACAGCGCGGGGTACTTGCCGGTGAAGTCGTAGGCGCGGTCGGTCCAGCGGGCAATCGTGTTGGGATAATTGTGCTGGCCCGCAAGCGTATACCGCCCCGAGATCGAATACAGGTACCGCAGCAGCGAGCCCGCCTCCGCGGACGCTTTCGGGTTGGCCGGCGCGGGCGCCGCCTGCGCTGCCAGCGGGGCTTGAGAAAGGAGCAGCAAGGCGGCCGCCCCCGTCGCTCGTAGCCACATCATTGCGCTTGACCTCCACAGGCTGTTGCGGAGTGCGGAGTTCGCGCCGGCGCCGCAACTCCGCGAACCTCGGTCACCGAGGCGTCGGCCATTCTCAACATCCTACTTTACCCCACTCTCTTCCAGATTACCCGCGTAGATCTGGGCCACGCGAGAGCTTGAGCACGGCGGTAAGCAGGCTGAGCCTCTGACAGATTGGATTGGGTTCTGCCAGAAACCAATATCGAAACTACGGAGGCTCAACCGTGAATCGCGTACGCAACATTCTCTCCCAGTTGTTGCAGTGGCTCCCGCGCGTGGAATTCCAGCTCGCTGTTATTTATCACAAGCCCGAGCGCCGCGCGCGCGGCTTCACTTGCTGGGGCCAGCTCGTAGCGATGCTGTTTTGCCGGTTGAAGGACCTGGAAATTCCGCTGGCGCCGAAAATGTCCAAGCTGGCCTACGCCCATGAGCACCGGCCGCGAGAATTCGGAGGCTTTCGGGTGACGCCGCGAATGCTGCTCGGTCGAGGAAGTTAATGCCGCGGACTGACCCCTGGCGACTTAAGCGCCAATGTTCGTGTTATTGAAGCCGGACGGAAAACTTCAGCGCGCGCGGCGGCGCCGCAGGCAACCAAGCAGCAGAACGCCGGCTGCGAGCGAAACAAAGGTGGCCGGTTCCGGTGTCGCCTGCACGTCGTCCTCGGAGGAACTCACGTCACGAACTCCCCCGGCAGACTCAAATTCGCCCGGGGGGAATTCACTGGTATAGAAGCCCGGCCCTCCGAACGTGTAGGTCACTTGTGCGCCGGCAAACTCCTCCGAGGTCACGAGCGCGGCAGCAAGCAGACGAGCGTCGTTTTGGGCTGTAATAAGAGCATTCCGGACATTGCAGAGCGCCACGGCCAGGGGCCGGCCGCTGCAAGTATTCAATGACGTAAGTGTGGGGTTGGGGTTATCGACATCGCCGGTGAAGTGGAAAGTCTCACCCGCGGTGAAGTCGTCGAACTGGAAGGTTAGCGACTGGCCGCTGTCCAGGTCGGCGCCGGTCCCCGGCAGGATCCCATAGAGGCCCGTGCTTACATCGGTGCCTTGATAATCGCCGATGTCCAGGGAAGTCAACGATCCGAAAACCCCGCCCGGGGCCGTGTCAAATCTCAGGTCCGTTGGGCTAAGATCAATCGTGATCTGCAGCAACTGAAGGTCCGCTGGCCCCGACGTGAATGTGAAGTCCCACGTCCCAAAAATGCCGCCGGTGAACGTAGCCAATGTCGTAACCGGTTCCGCCGCGAGCACTTGAACGAACAACGGCAGTACCAGTATCAGCACCGCGCTTCTTGATCTCATGTTCTTCACCACCCACGAAACGGGCCCAATGAGCTTCTTCCCTATCATAATAGGGCATCTCTAACCAGCGGTCAACATAGCATTGTACTCTAAGTACCGTCCTGTGAGTACTATTGGTTGGTACTGCCTTCGACCGAACGTGCGCGCTCGCTGTGAACTCCCCACCCGCGCGACGTCCGCCGCCCCAGCGGCTTTGTCCAAACGCCGGCTGCGGCGGTATGAGAAAGGTCGCCACTGCATGGGCACGGCGAACTGGAAACGCATCTCCCGGACCGTCCTCCCCGCCATCCGCCTCAACGATACACAACGTCTTGATGTATAGAACCGGACTTCCTGGGCGTCTCCTAGTGCGAAGGGAATTTGGCTGGCGGCGCTTCCAGCAATAGAGCGCGGATGGTGCTGCCGCTCAAGCGGGAGGGATTGCCGCGCCGCATGGCGTCGCTCCGCTTTTTCGCGACGCCTCCCTAACGATCTAGCGTTGGTTCGAGCCAGTCGCCGGGCTTTGAGGCGGAGTGGACGTCTTGCGATACACGATCTTCTTCGTTCCGCCCTCGCAGCTACCGACCACTTTACCTTCGACTTCCTTGTCCTTATCCACGATTTCCAGCGAGTACGCCTTCACGTTGTTTGCTTCCAGCTTCTTTGCGATTTCACCCTTCAGCTCTTCACAGGACTTGGCCGCAAGCGCGGAAGCGGATACCGATGCAAATAGCAGAACGGCAAATGCCGCCAATCGTCGCATGGTGCGATCTCCTTTGTCACCAGGAACGAAGTGTATCACAGCTTCCCTTCAAGCCCGCAGACCATCCGATACAATAGACACACCATGCCCCCTGGAGCGGCCGCCCGCCGCGTGATACCGCTGGTCCTGGCCCTGGCAGCGCTGGCTGCCGCGGCCGTTCCCTCGCCCGAGAGCCACTTCGGCCACAAGATGGGCGCCGACCGCACCGTGCTGGATTGGGACCGCGTGGTCTCCTACTTCCAGGCGCTCGAGAGAAGCTCGGACCGCATCCGCGTCCGGGAGCTCGGCAAGAGCACGGAAGGCCGGCCGTTCCTCGCGGTCACCATCGCCGCGCCCTCGACGCTCCGCAACCTGGACCGCTACGCCTGGATCCAGAAGAAGCTGGCCGACCCGCGCCTCACGCCCGAGGACGAGGCCGAGAAGCTGATCGGCGAAGGCAAGGCGGTGGTCCTGGTGACCTGCTCGATCCACGCCACCGAGCTCGCCTCCACCCATACCGCCATCGAGTTCGCCTATCGCCTGCTTACCGAGGACACCCCGCGCTTCCGCGCCATTCTGGACCACACGATCTTCCTGCTCGTGCCCTCGCTCAACCCGGATGGGCTGGAGATCGTCACGCGCTGGTACCGCAAAACACTGGGCACGCGCTTCGAGGGCACTCCGCCGCCGGAGCTTTACCAGAAGTACGCCGGCCACGACAACAATCGCGATTGGTACTTCTTCACCCAGGCCGAGACGCGGCTCACCGTGGCCCAGCTCCACAACCTCTGGCATCCGCAGATCGTCTACGACGTGCACCAGCAGGGCCCCTTCGCCTCGCGCATGTTCGTGCCGCCCTGGATGGACCCCATCGAGCCCAACATCGATCCGATCCTGGCGCAGGAGTGCAACCTGATCGGGACGGGCATCGCCGTGGACCTGACGGCCGCGGGCAAGGCCGGCGTGGTCATGAACGCGCTCTACGATCTCTGGAGCCCGGCCCGGCACTACCAGGCCTATCACGGCGGCTTGCGCATTCTGACCGAAGCCGCCAGCGCCCGCCTGGCCACGCCCATCACCGTGCGGCCCGACGAGATCGAGCCTTCCGCGCCCGGCTACCTGCCGCGCGAGCGGAGCTGGAACTATCTCGAGCCGTGGATGGGTGGCACGTGGAGGCTGCGCGACATCGTCGACTACCAGTTGATCGCCATGGAGTCGGTGCTCTATCAGGCGGCCACGCGCCGCGAGGATCTGCTGCGGAATTTCTACCGCATCGGCCGGCGCGCCGTCTCGAGGACCTCTCCGTGGGCCTTCGCCATCCCCACCGGCCAGCGCGATCCCGTGGCCGCCGCAAAGCTGATCCAAACGCTGGCATTCGGCCAGGTGGAAATCGAGCAGGCGGCCCAGGCCTTCGAAGCGGGCGGCAAGAAGTACAGCGCGGGAACCTGGGTCATCCGCATGCAGCAGCCGTACAGCTCGTTTGCCAAGACGCTGCTCGAGCGCCAGAGCTATCCCGACCTGCGGCTCTATCCCGGCGGCCCGCCCAAGCGCCCCTACGACGTCACCGCGCACACCTTGCCGCTATTGATGGGCGTCCAGGTGGATGCCATCGACTCCCCCGTCGCCGTGCCGCTCGCCCCGCTCTCCGGCGAGTTCCCATCCAAGCCCCGCCCGCTCGCGATCCCCGCGCGCATCGGTGTGTACAAGAGCTTCGTGCCGGCGATCGACGAGGGCTGGACGCGTTGGGTGCTCGAGCAGTTCGGGGTCCCCTATCACAGCGCTGCCAACAGCGATATCCTGGCAGGCGACCTCCGCCGCCGCTTCGACGCGCTCATTTTCCCCGACCAGCGCCCGGCCTCCATCGTCCGCGGCTATCGCGCGGGCGAGATGCCCGAGGAATACACCGGCGGTCTCGGCGAGAAGGGCGCCGAAGCGCTGAAACGGTTCGTCTCCGACGGCGGCACGCTGGTGTTTCTCAACCATTCCACCCAGTACGCCACCGAGACGTTTGGGCTCGACGTCAAAAACGTGGTGCGCGGACTCTCGAACACCGAATTCTATTCGCCCGGCTCCCTGCTGAACGTGACTCTGGACTCGAACAGCCCGCTCACCCGCGGTCTGCCCGCCGAAATCGCCATCTGGTCGGAAGGCAGCCCGGCCTGGGACGTTCCTCAGGGCTCTCCGGCGCGCGTGGCGGCGCGCTATCCGCAATCCGGCATCCTGGCCTCCGGCTGGCTGCTGGGCGAGAAGTACCTGGCCGGCAGGGCCGCGCTCGTCGATTACCCCGTGGGCTCGGGCCGCATCGTCCTGTTCGGCATGCGCCCGCAGTACCGCGGCCAGAGCTATCAGACCTTCCCGCTCCTCTTTAACGCCCTCCGCCTTTCCGAGCCGCGACCATAGCGGGCGCCCGCAACCGAGGGACTGCCTAGGCCGTCCGCTGTCGGGACGGCTCGGGCTGTCCCCGGTTGCCCAGAGCTGCCGCACACGCCCTGACGCCGCCTGTCCCCCTGACCCGCGCACTAACGGCGCGCCCGTCCGCCGGAGGCGGCCTGCCGCGCGGTTAGCGCCACGCGGTAGAATCGCGGTGGGGGTGACGCGGTGAGCGAGGACCAGCCTTCCATTCGAAACCGGACCAGGCAACTGGGCGCCTGGTTCCTCGGCCCCAAGGCCGAAAACGCCAGCCTCGAAGAGGAGATGATCCTGCACATCCTGCGGGACTACTTCCATTGGCGGCGCAACTACTATCCCTCCGACGAGATCACCATCACCCAGCACATGCGCCGCGAGGCCCTGGACTGGACCGACGCGCTGTTCCAGCAGATCAGCGAGATGCTGGCCCGGCTGCGCCGGCACTTCCCGTTCTACAGCCCGCGCTACATCGCGCACATGCTCTCGGACCAGACCATTCCCTCGGTGCTGGGCTACTTCGCCGGCATGCTCTACAACCCCAACAACGTCACGCCGGAAGCCGCGCCGGTCACCGTGGAATGGGAACTCGAGGTCGCTGCCGACATCCTCAACATGCTGGGCTACGCGCCCCCGCCGGCCTCCGCCGCCGATCACCGGGCGACGAAAAAGGAGTTCGGCTGGGCGCACATCACCAGCGGCGGGACCGTGGCCAACATCGAGGCGCTGTGGGTGGCGCGCAACGTCCGCTACCTCCCGCTGGCCGTGAAGCGCGCGGCTCAGCGCGACGGCATCGCGCTCGCGGTGAAGCTGCCCGGCGAGACGCAGGCGCGCTCGATCACCGGCCTCGACGACCCCCAGTGCCTGGCGCTGAAGCCCAATTCCGCTACCTTCCTGCTGATCCGGTTCATCGAGGCGCTGCGGAAGCGCTGGAACCTCTCGGAGGCCGATGCGACGCGGCGCGCTTGGGAGGCGCTTTCGGAAACCGGCTTTGCGGTGGCGCATAGCGGCGCGGCCGCCTGTTTCTCCAGCCTCCCACCGGCGCTGTTCGTCTCCGGCACCGCCCACTACAGCCTCAGCAAGGCCGCGGACCTGCTCGGCATCGGCCGCGACCATCTCGTGTTCGTCGATGTCGATCGCACCTTTCGGCTGGAGGTCCGCGATCTCGAAGACAAGCTCAAAGCCGCGCTGCGGCGGGGGCAAGTTCCGCTGGCCGTGGTGGCCATCGCGGGAACCACCGAGGAGGGCTCCGTCGATCCGGTACATCGCATCGACGATTTCCGCCGCCGTCTCGAGCAGGACCAACACACCAGCTTCTGGCTCCATGTGGACGCGGCCTGGGCGGGCTACCTCCGCTCCCTGTTCGTGAATGCGCGCGGCGGGCAGACGGAGGAGGCCGAGCGGATTGCCTCCGTCAATCGTTTTGCCTCGCGCCGGCTCGAGATCAAGACCGGCCGCTACGAGCGCACCATGGAGACCAGGTGGGGCAGCAAGGAAGTCTGCCGCGCCTTCCTGGCCTTTCCGCGCGCCGAATCCATCGTCGTGGACCCGCACAAGATGGGCTACATCCCCTATCCCTGCGGCGTGGTCGCCTTCCGCAACGACCGCGTGCGCCATTTTCTCAGCCAGCAGGCCCCTTACATCACGCGGATGACCCACTCGGATGCCGCGGCGCGCGAGTATTCGCCGCCCGCCAACGTCGGGCCATTCATTCTCGAGGGCTCCAAGCCGGGCGCCGCGGCCGCCTCCTGCTGGCTCTCGCACCGCATGATCCCGCCCCACCGCGACGGCTACGGCGAGATCGCGCGCGCATCGCTCCTGGCCGCGCGCGAGCTCTACGAGCGCCTGGTGCACTGGGAGCACTCCTGCCAGGTCAACCGCACCCCGGCCAACTACCAGTTCGTGCCCGTGGCCGGGCTGCCTCCCGACACCAACATCGTCTGCTTCGTCATCAAGGAGAAGCACAGCCGCTCGCTGAAGCGCATGAACGCGCTGGCCGAGGCCGTCTACCAGCACCTGACGATCCAGGCCGAGACCGGCGATCGCGGCTACAGTTATTCCCAGCCGTTCTTTATCTCGCGCACCCGCTTCCAGCTCCCCAACTACTCGCTGCACTCCGTGGCCGGCCTGCTGGAACGCGCCGAGGTGGACCTTGAGGAGTACCCCGCCGAGGGAGTCTTCGTCCTGCGCGCCACCGTGATGACGCCCTACATCACGCTAGCCGCCGAGACCGGCCACAAGCAGTCCTACCTGGCGGAGTTCACCGAGACCCTGGCCCGCATCACCGCAGAGGCGCTGCCGGGCGAACACAAACCGTTACAAGGAGGGATTGAGTGAAACAGGCGGTTCGATATTCGATGATACTGGCGCTGGCATTCTTTTGCTGTGGCGCGCTCCGCGCCGGCGAGGAGGGTGATTTTCGCAAGGCCGTGAAACGGAACCAGGTATACCCCTTCGAGGAATTCCTCCGCAAATACCCGAACGGCCGGTTCGCTTCGGAAGCCCGCGCCCGGCTCGACGACCTGGTTTGGAAAGACGTGACGGAGAACCAGTACGACTCCCGCAAAGCAGCGGACTGTGAATCGTATCTCAAGCGCTTTCCGGACGGGCGCCACGCTGTGGAGGCTCGCAAGCTGATGGCGGATCTGGCCTTCGTCGGGCTGAAGGACTCCCAGGACCTCGAGCGCTGGCAGGGGTTTGTCGACAAGTACGCAGACAGCGATCATGCCGCGGCCGCGCGGGCTCGTCTGGCGGAATTGGAGGCCGGGCGGGACGCGCTCTGGAAGGAGACTCAAGCCGGCGACAAGCTGGACGGCTATCGCGGCTTCAGGAAGCGCTATCCGAAGAGCCCCTACGACGGCGCCGCCGCGCGGCGTATCGACGAGTTCGAACAAGCCGCTTGGGAGACGGCCAAGGCGGCCGACACGCTGGAGGCCTACAACCGCTTCTACAGCGGTTTTCCGAGTGGCCGCCGCGTGCCGGAGGCGAAAGAAGCGGTCAAGAAGCTGCTCACGCTGGTCGCGGCTGCCGCCGTCGGGGGCTCCGCGTCGGGCATCGAGGAATCGGGCAAGTTTCCCCTGGACTCATTCCACCCGGACGACTACAAGACGGCCTTCCGGGCGGCCTCCGAGGACCAGCGCACGGGGCTGGTGGACGAAGAGAAGCTGCGCTTTGTGGACAGCACAACGCGCCAACAAGTGGTTTACATCCGGTTCCCGATGCAGCCGCTGGTGACGGAGCTCAAAAGCTCCATCACGCCCGGGATGAAGGCCACCATCTACCGTCTGATCGGCGAAAAGGTGGCCTTGACGTTCATGCTGGAAGCCGACGGAAAGACCATCAAGGGCGGTCTGGTGGGAACGGGGATGGCGATCGTCGAGGGTCCCGGCGGAACGCACGCCTACCGTCTGGACAGCCCCGTCCCCAGTTTCGAAGACATTGCCATCGGAGGCCTGTTCAAGAAATAGGAGGAGCCGTGTCCAGTCTCGAAACCATTCAGGATTTTCTGGCGCAGAAGCGCATCGCGGTCGTCGGCGTGAGCCGCAATCCCAGGGACTTCAACAGCAGGCTGTTCCGCGACCTGCGCAAGGCCGGCTACGACGCGGTCCCGGTGAACCCGCACGTCGCGCAAGTCGATGGCGTGCGCTGCTTCGACCGCGTGCAGGCCATCTCCCCGCCCGTGGATGGCGTGCTCATCATGACGCCGTCGGCGGTCACCGACAGCATCGCCCAGGATTGCGTCGAGGCCGGCGTGAAGCGCGTTTGGATGTACCGGATGGCCGGCGCGGGAGCGGTGAGTCAGTCCGCCGTCGAGCTCTGCGCGAAAAACGGCATCCGCGTCATCGCCGGAGGCTGTCCCTATATGTTCCTACCCAACCCGATGTGGTTCCACCGCCTGCACAGAGGCCTGCTTAAGCTCTTCGGGAAATACCCGAAATAGCTCAAACCCGCGTCATCGCCCGCAGCAGGCGGGCCGGCAGCGTCACCACGGCCCAGAGAAGCTGGAGCACGCCGCCCACCGCGATCCCTAGGATACGGAACGGAAGCAGAAGCAGCCAGACCAGCGGGTAGAGAACCAGCGCCGCCAGCGCCAGCGGCCAGCACAGGACCAGCAGGATCAACCAGGCGAAAAACGCTCGCTGAAGCGCATGAACTCGCTGGCCGAGGCCGTCTACCAGCACCTGACGATTCAGGCCGAAACCGGCCACAAGCAGTCCTACCTGGCGGAGTTCACCGAGACCCTGGCCCGCATCACCGAAGAGGCGCTCGAAGCATAATTAGCCGCGGAGGTTCGAGTGCTGCAGCCATTCGGTACCTATGGTGTCAGATCCTGGTTTTTCTGGCAGAATGTTCTCTAGCTGTGCGATTCCGCCCTTTGTTTATCCGGGTTCGGAGCCACTTCCCAACGAATCGGACCTCTCAGTGCTTTGACTGCTCGGACGTCCATTCTGGTCCCTGACCAGCTTGCAGCAGCGGTTGGTGAAGACGGCTGGACGGCCGGTGAAACACGCCCGGCATTATCGGCTGTTGTTGGCAGAGAGCCACCTGACGCGGCGGCTCTTTGGAAACATGGTCCGGCGGATCGCTGCGCTGCCTTTGCCGGCCGGATAGGGGGCGGCGGGCAGGCAAACAGGTCGAAGGAAGAAGGGGTTTATAAGACATCGGTTGGAATGAGGCACTTCCGGGTTTTCCGTACCCGTAGGAGCCAGAGCTGGCCCCTTCTTGGGCCGCCGGAGTGGCTCGGGATGGAAATAATGAGACAAACGGCTCCAATGCAGGCGGCTGGGTGTACAATCGAAGGCGGCCAGGAAGCCAAGATGAGAACCCTGGCCAAGACAGAGACTGTCGTCGAGTTTTGAAGGGGACCCAAGATGAACCAAACCGTCATCAGCCAAATCACCAGCACGCTCAGCGGCCTGACACAGGACGTCGACCGCTTGGCGGCTAGCCAGAAGAACCTGTACGAATGCCTTCAGAATTCCCAGCGCATGTACGAGCAGCTCTCCGGACTGGCGAGGGTCCTTATCGGTCTGGTGAGGAGTGGAGCTCCTCAGGCCCAGCTCCTGCAGGCCACCCAGAACATGGAGGCCATGCAGATGAGCTTCAATCTGCAGTACCTTATGCTCCAGAACAAGATAAGCCAAGAGAACCGGCAGTTCTCTATGGTCAGTAACATCATGAAGAACAAGCACGACACCGCGAAGAACTCGATCAACAATATCCGTTGAACGCTGCGGTTGGGTGCGAACAGCGCCTGGCAATCGCGGACCACTCCCCTCCACACCGCCTGCCTTCGTGACAAGTCCCGCCGCAAAGCCTCGAAACCCGACTAACCCTTGATGTCCATCTTGTACCTTCAAGGACCGATGTGCCTCGACAGCGCGTTTCTGGAAGCGTTTCGCGTGAAGCTCCACGGCGGGTTGGCTCTCGGGGCGAGGTTGAGCGCAAGGAGCCTCATCTGGTTATCGTGCGACCCAGCGAGCCCCCTTGCGAAACCTTACATGTGCGCAGCCGCCGGCGGTCACCGACACCATCAAGCTCATCGGGAAATACCCGAAGTAGCTCCGCCCCGCGTCATCGCCCGCAACACCCGGGCCGGCAGGGTCACCACGGCCCAGAGGAGTTGGAGCACGCCGCCCACCGCGATCCCCAGGATACGGAACGGAAGCAGCACCAGCCAGATCAGCGGGTAGAGAACCAGCGCCGCCAGTGCCAGCGGCCAGCACAGAACCAGCAGGATCAACCAGGCGAAAAACGTGAGCACGAATCGGCCTCCCAAAACGTCATACGCGCGACGGCGGCTGCGGGTTCGGTTTCTTCGCCGCGATGATGCTGTCGTCGTAGCTGGCGACGACCCGCCAGCCCGGCGGGACCACCAGGAAATCCTCGGCATCCCATCGGGCGTCCACCAGCCGCTCAATCAGCGACAGGTCGCCGCGCACCTTCTCGAACGACCAGCCGCGGCGCGCCGCCTGCTCGCGGGTCTGGCGCTCGAAGCGGTCGTCGGGCTCCACGCCCATCTCGATGAAGGTCAACTGGCTGTAGTTGCTCGTGAGGTCGGCGCCGATCTGCTCCAGGTCCTGGGCGCGCTCGATCCATCCGGTGGTCTTGAAATACACGCCCGGGTGGCTGTCGAAGTACGCCAGGTAGCGCTCCTTGCTGCCCAGGAACAGCGTGATGCAATCGTGGGCCCGCGGCAGGACCACCGGCAGGCCGCGCGCGGCGAGGCCCGCCGACCCGTTCCCGCACAGCGCGTAGCCGAGCGCCACCGCCTCGTACCTGGATTCATCCACCGCATCCAGCGCCGCCTGGAGCCGCCGGAGCATTCCCGCCGCGCCCAGATCGTGCAGCCGCTTGGGCAGGAATTCAATGTCCACCTGGTTGGGCGACCGCGCCGCCGCCGCGCACATCTCCCGGTACAGGATCTCGCAACTGATCGCCTTCAGCCGCACGCAGGAATCACTTCCGCCGCACTTCCTCGAGCAGTTCGGCCAAAAACTGCCGCAGGCCCTGGCCGGGATCGTCGCTCTTGGAGACGATCGGCTCGATTCCGCGCGCCCGCAGCACCCGCTCCTGCACCGGGTTCGAGCTCCTCAGGAACACGTAGGATTTCGGCCGCAGCGCGGTGAACGAGGAGGACTCCCAGAGCCGCTGGAGCTTGAAGACCAGGTAGCGGATGTTGATGTCCGACAGGCTGTAGCCGATGAACAGCACCGGCCGGCCCAGCGCGTCCGATTTCAGCTTGATGTCCAGCGCGCTCTCGAAATCCAGCCGCTCGAAGAAGCTCGATTCGGTGAGCACCAGCGACGCGTCGTCGTCGAAATCGCCGTGGAACTTCACGATCTGCGTGACGCCCGCGCGCGCCTCGAGCAGATCCCCGACGTTGGCGATCTTGGTGTACTGCCGGCCGTGGGCATCGTAGGCCTTCTCCAGCCAGCGGTCGTAGTTGGTGGTGTAGATGATGGGGAAGGCCAGCTCGACGATCAACTGGTGGATCTCCGAGGTGCGGACGTCGACCTCCGGCCGGTGCCAGGTCACGTCCATCCAGCTCCGCAGCGGGCCGAGCGTGCCCTTGGTCAGGTGGTAGAACTCGGCCAGCGTGCGGTGGTCGCCGAGCGCGCGGAACGACTCCGGATCCTGCCCCAACTGCTTGGCGATCTCCGCCACCATCTCCTCGGTGGTCGGCACGCCGACGTTCTTGGAAACGCCCGCGCCTACAAAGAGGACGGCCCTCTGGTTCCGGATCGCCTCGGCCAGGTCGGCGTAGCTCACGGCGTCCTCCGGCCGTCGAGCGCCTGGGCGATGGCGCGGACGAACTCCGGCCCGGTTCCGCAGCAGCCGCCGATGAAGCTCGCGCCGGCTTCCAGCAGCGCCGGGACGTAGCTGGCGAACTCGGCCGCGGTCATGCGATAGGTGGTGCGCCCGTCCACGAACTCGGGGAGGCCGGCGTTGGCCTTGATCCAGATGGGAAGGCTGGTGGCGGCATGCATGCGCCGGCACACGCCCACGTAACCGGCGATGCCCACGCCGCAATTCGCGCCCACCACATCGGCTCCGGCGGACTCCAGTGCGGCGGCGGCGCGCTCGGGCGTCGTCCCCATCATGGTGCGGTCCTTCTCCTTGCCCGAGTCGAACACCATCGAAGCCGCCACGGGGAGGTCCGTCTCCTCGGCCGCGCGGATGGCAATGGACGCCTCGGTGAGGTCCGTCATGGTCTCGATGAGCAGGGCGTCGGCGCCGCCCTCGGCCAGCGCCTCCGCCTGCTCGCGGAACGCCTCGAACAATTCGTCCTCGGTCACCTCCCCCATGACCAGCAGCCTGCCGCTCGGGCCGATGGAGGCGAACACCCGCGCTCGTCCCTCGGCGGCGCGGCGCGAAATGGCGGCACCCGCGCGGTTGATCTCTACCGTCTTTTCGGCGAGGCCGTACGCGGCCAGCGTCACCCGGTTCGCGCGAAGCGTATTCGTGAGGATCACCTGGCTGCCCGCCTCGACGTAAGCGCGCCCCACCTCCTCGACTCGATCCGGGTGCGACAGGTTCCAGGAGTCTGGAACGTCGCCCGGATCCAGACCGCGCGCGTAGAGTTGCGTTCCCCAGGCCCCGTCCGTCACCACGGGACCGCCGGCGATCAACTGCTCGATAATAGTCATTGCCTGGCTAACATTCTGCGGGCCAGCGGAACGGCCGCCGCGGCGTTGGCCCCGTAACCGTCCGCCCCGACTTTCAGCGCCCACTCCTCGGTCACCGGCGCCCCGCCCACCAGTACCCGCACGCGCTCCCGCAGCCCGGCATCCTTCAGCGCTTGAATCGTGATCGGCACCGAGCGCATGGTCACCGTCAGCA
>Ga0187878_1001044_pt1 | contig 28652 bp, 25 predicted proteins | sample June2016WEW_17_1_FD_132979 | JGI IMG/M metagenome (GOLD analysis project Ga0187878, IMG submission 132979) | Peatland microbial communities from SPRUCE experiment site at the Marcell Experimental Forest, Minnesota, USA - June2016WEW_17_150 | ecosystem: Environmental > Terrestrial > Soil >...
TCGCCGACGTGATCGTCTTCCTCTGTTCCGACGACGCACGCTATCTCCACGGCCAGACCCTGGAGGTCAACGGCGGCATGTTGGCGCCGTAAGATGGATCTGCCTGCCGCCTGCTTTGCGCCCCTGATACTATTGGTTTCAGAAGGCCTATGACGCTCGACGAGCTTCGAGCAGCCAAACGCGACGCGATCCTTGCGATCGCCGCCAAGCATGGCGTGACACGCATTCGTGTGTTCGGCTCCTTCGCTCGTGGCGAGGCGCGCCAAGATAGTGACTTGGATCTGTTGATCGAGGCGGGTCCAAAGCGAACTCCGTTCTTCCCCGGGGGTCTGCTCGCCGATCTGGAAGACGAACTGGGACGCCGGGTCGACCTGGTTGAGGAGTGCGGTCTCCACCGCGTGATTCGGGATCGTGTGCTCAGGGAGGCGGTACCTCTGTGAAGGACGATCGGCTCTACATCGAGCACGTACTGCTTCGAGAGTCACTGCGCCTTCTCTAATTCACCGCACCACGCATCGGAATGAGTATCATAGATGTGGCGGTACCTATTATGATCGACGTGAAAGAAGCCGTCTCTCATGCGATGCAGGCGTTCAGCAACCTGGCCGGGCAGACTCGGGCGGCGCAGGCCCTGCTTGAAGAGGTTGAGATGGTAAGGGACAACGGCGCTGCGTGCTGGGCGGTGACGATCAGCGTACCGCCCGGTTCGGGGCCGAGCCTCGCCAGTCTGGCCGCGAGTTTTGGAAACAGGGACTACAAGGTGCTCAAGATCGATGCGGAGTCTGGGGCATTCGTCTCGATGAAGATCCTCAAGATCTAGCCTGACCATCGTGCTCACTGAACTCGACGAGTACGTGGGCGGGTTGGTTCGCAAGCACGCCTCGCGCGGGGTGCTGATCGACGCTAATCTCTTGATTGTCCTCTTGATTGGCCGTCAAGATCGCTCCGCAGTCTCCCGGTTTCCGCACAGCAAGGAATACACCGCCGCCGAGTTCGATGTTCTCGACAGGTTTGTCCGGCGGTTCCGGAGGATCATAACGACGCCCCACATTCTCACTGAAGTGAGCAACCTATCCGGTAAACTCCGAGGTGACGACCTCACGCTGTTTCGCGCGATGCTGGCGCAGGAGATATGCCAGTACGAAGAGAGGCAGCGCGCGGCCCAAGAGGTGGTCCAGTCGCCATACTTTGCCAAACTCGGATTGACCGATGCGGGTATCGAGCGCATCGCACGGGACGGGTTGCTCGTGCTGACTGATGACCTGGCTTTGGCGGGCGCACTGGAAAAAGTCCGAATTGATGTGTTGAACTTCAATCGTATCCGACCGCTGGCGTGGTCGTGAGGATGCGGCCCCTGCCCACGAGAACGCGTGCCGAACACCCCCATCGAGGTCCACGGCGGCATCCTGGCCCCGTAAACATTCCGCGTCCACTCAGCCATTTATGAACCGCGGGCGCTTTTTCTCAACCCTACCCACGCCGGGAACACCCCAGGGTTCTCCAGCCAGGTCAGCATCCAGAGGATCATTTCTTCCTTCTCCGCGTGGCCGCGGCGGAAAGACCAGCGCGCGTGGTCTTTGGCTTCGATCACCAGGCGCCGGCAGCGCCGCGCGCGCACCGCGTCGCCGGCGGCCTGCGCCCGGGCGTATTCCTCGCCGATCTCGAGCAGGCTGCGCTCCAGCTCCTCGAGCGAATCCTGGCGGACACCCGCCACCAGGGGCGCGAGCGGCGCACCGCTGGCCCGCAGCAGGCGCCGCAGGTAACTCTCAGAAATTGGAGCGAGCCGGGTCCGCAGCTCGGCCTGCTCCGCTTCGGTTACGAGTGCGGGGCGGCTTTGCTCCAGGTACGCGGCCAGTTGCGCTCGCTTGCTGCCTCTTGCGGAGCCCACGTCTATATTGTTGGACAGCGAGCTCGTGCTGCGCCAGTTCTTTCGAAAACTGGTGCCGGCCCGAGCCGTCGGGCCGGAGGACAAAATAGAGGAACCCGGTCTCGCCGTGGTGTAACACCGCTCGGAGCGACTCCAGGCCGGGATTGGCGATGGGCCCGGGCGGCAGGCCCGCGTGCTGGTAGGTGTTGTAGAGCTGCCGGCTTTCCAGATCCGAGCGATGGATCGCGCCGCGGTAGCGGTCCTCCAGCAGCGCCGCGTAGATCGTGGTCGGATCGCACTGGAGCGGGAGATCCAGCCGCAGGCGGTTGAGAAACACCGAAGCGATGAGCGGCCGCTCCTCGGCCAGGCGCGCTTCTTTCTCGACCAGCGAGGCCAGCGTGACGGTCGAGTGCACATCCGCCTGGGGCGGCCCGAGCTGCTGCCAGGCCCTGCGGAAGCGCTCGGTCATCATCCGGCAGAGCTCCTCGGCGGTGGTGTGCCGCGTGACGTGGTAGGTGTCGGGGAACAGGTAGCCTTCCAGACCCGGCGCCTTGGGGTCCAGATCGCGGATCAGCCTCGGATCGCGCGCCGCCTCCAGAAACGCCTGAACCGGCAGGATGCGCTCGCGTTCGAGCGCGGCCGCGATGTCGAAGGTGGTGTTGCCCTCCGGCACCGGCAGGACGTAGTAGAAGATGTCGCCTCGCCCGATGCGGTCGAAAACCTGGATCGCGCTGGCAGGCTTCTCGAAACGGTACTCGCCGGCCATCAACCGCGTGCCAGGACGCATCGCCCGCACCAGCCACAACTGAAGCGGGTGCCCGATCACGCCGGCGCTCGCCAGCAGCCGCGCGATCTCGCGCGTTCCCGTGCCCTTGGGAATGTCCACGAACACCTGCTCGTGGAAACCGGCAAAGGGCACGCGCACCCACCGCCACGCCGCAGCCCCGGCGGCCGCGATCCCCAGAACCAGCGCAGCCAGGAACATCCGCCTCACGCGCCGGGCTCCGTTTCCCCGCTCAGGGCCAGCGAATCGAGATAGCTCTGGAGCAGCAGGACGGCCGCGAGGCGGTCCACCGCGCGGGCGCGCTTTTGGATGCTGATGCCGCTCTGCCGCAAGACGCGCTGCGCCTCCGCCGTGGTCAATCGTTCATCCCACATCTTCACCGGCAAACCGGAGTGCGCCGAAAGCGCCTCTGCGAACTGGCGCACGCTTTCGGCCTGCCTGCCTTCCGTGCCGCTCATGTTCACGGGGTTCCCTACCAGAATCATCGACACCTGCCTCTGGGCGGCCACCCTGGACAGGGCGGCGTAGTCCTCCCGATTGTTCCTGCGCTCGAGGGTTTCCAGGCCCTGGGCGGTCAGCCCCAGTTCGTCGCTGACGGCCACTCCGATCCGGCGCGTGCCGACATCCAGAGCCAGGATTCGAGGTTTGCTGTTGGACACAATCGACAAGCCTGGTGTGCCTGACGGGGCGGGCGGTTCCGCCTGCCTCGCTGGTTTCATTATAGAATGCTCCATGCTAGAGTAACGGGTGGCGGTTCCCTAAGGGGTCCTGGATCTGCCAAGGCCGAGACCCCGCTTTCGCAGGCTCAGACGTGACCGTGATCACTCGCTCGTTCCGCACCCTCCGGCCCCGAAGCGTGAGCGCCTCGCTGATCGCGCTGGCGAGCTCGATCGCTCTCCTGTACTACGGGCGCACCTTCCTGGTGACGCTCTCGGTGGCGGTGATTATCGCGTTCATTCTGGAGCCATTTGTGGGGCTCCTGCTGCGCCTTCGAGTGCCCCGGGCGCTGGGCAGTTTCGTGGTCTGCTCGCTGGCCGTCTGCGTGGTTTATCTCCTGGGGCTGGGTGTCTACACGCAGTTTGCGGGTGCGGCGGAGGACTACCCCAAGTACGCGCAGCGGATCAACGACATCTCTGACCACGTGGTGGCCACTACCGATTCCATTGAGCAGAAGATCCGGGACCTGGTGGTGCCGAAACGGTTCCGGCAGCAGCCCGTGCCGCCTGCGCCCGCCAAACCAGCCGCCAGGCGCCAGCGCGCTCCGGAGCCCGCCCCGCCCCAGCCAGCGGCGCCCGAGGTCCGCATCCCGCTGGTGGTTTTTGTCTTTTCGCACCTGGGCCCCGCCTACGAGATCCTGCTGATGGCATCCTTCGTCCCCTTCCTGGTCTATTTCATGCTGAGCTGGCGCGATCACATTCAGCGCAGTTTCCTGCAACTGTTCGAGGACCAGGGGCGCATCGTGGCGGCCAAGAGCCTGGACGGCATCGCCAGCATGGTGCGAGCCTTCGTGGTGGGCAATTCCGTACTGGGCCTGATGGTGGCGGCCGTCAGCACTCTGGTGTTCTGGCTCTTCAAACTCCCCTATCCCGTCCTTCTGGGGCCGCTGAGCGGGTTTCTGAGCCTGGTTCCGTACATCGGGCTGCCGCTGGCGCTTCTGCCCCCGCTGCTGGGCGCGCTGGCGGTCTACACCAACATGACGGCCTACGTCATCCTCCTGACGGTGGTTGCGTTCCTTCACCTGGTGGCTGTGAACCTGCTCTATCCCAAGATCGTCGGCCCGCGCGTGCATCTCAATCCCCTGGTGGTGACCGTGGCGCTGATGTTCTGGAGCGTGCTCTGGGGCGCCACCGGCCTGATGCTCGCCATCCCCCTGACCGCCGCCCTCAAAGCCATTTGCGACAACGTGGAGAAGCTCAAACCCTACGCCCATCTGCTGGGGGATTGAAATCCCGGCGCTCCGAAATCCCTGTACTCGTGCACGTGGTCCCGAACGTCTGATACAATCCTTCTTCATTCCCATGCAAACGAAACGGTGTCTGTTGGTCGCGCTGCTCACGGGCGCGGCTCTCTGTGCCCAGAGTCAGAAGCCGCCGGCGGCTCGAAAAGCGGCGAAGGAGGAAGCCTACGTCCGCCGGATCTCCGCCGGTGTAACGCTCAGCGTCCTGGGCCTCAGCACCGTGCAGGGCGGCAGTTCGCAGAACGTCACAACGAGCCCGCCCGTCGATGCCGTCTATACCGCCACGCGCGCCCAAGGCATGTCGCAGTGGATCGGATACGGGCCGACGGTTCAGGCGGTGGTGACAGACCACTTTGCGGTGAGCGCGGGCATGTTTCTGCGGCGGATGGGATACATCCTGAACAGCGACGTGTACACCGGCGTGGACAATGCCAACACCTCGACGGACGAACGCACCCATACCGTCAGCTACGAGCACACGCAGGCCAAGTTGCTCGACTTTCCGGTGACCGTCCGTTACTACACCAAGAGCCGGCATGCGCCGGGCCCGCGTGGCTTCCTCGAACTCGGCGGCGTGCTGCGCCGGGTATCCGGCGTCAGAAGCTCGACGGATACGACCATCAACGACGGCACGATGAGCTGTTGCGACACGACTCCGGCCACGCCCGCGCACCGCGCCCTCAAGGGCTTCGTGGGCGGCTTCGGCCTCCAGTTTATCGATCCTTTCGGAATCCGCGTGGTGCCGGAAGTCCGTTACACCCGCTGGATGGGCGAAACCTTCAGCGGCTACTCCACCGCCACCCGGCGCAATCAGTTGGAAATCATGATTTCGCTGTCGTTCTAGGAGAACCAGTTTGCGATCCGCCACCGCAATGAAGAAGGCCCTCGAGCCCTACATCAGGCTGGCGCCTTTCTTCGGCATCGGTCTGGCGGTCGTGGCGATCGTCCTCGTTTGCATCCTGCTGGCCCAGCGCGGCGCCCAAATGGAGCTGAACGGCTCCATCCTGAAAGTCCGCACGCTGGCGCTGGACGAAAAGAGCGCCGCCGCCATCCTCGACTTCCGCGTTTCGAACCCCTCGAACTACTCGTTCGTGGTGCGCACGGCGGACACCACGCTGGTGGACCAAAGCGGCAACGTGCTGGAGGGCGCGCCGATCTCGGACGTGGACGCGCGCCGCCTGTTCGAGTACTACCCGATCCTGGGTCAGAAGTACAACGACAGCCTCATCGTCCGGACCAAGATCGGCCCGCACCAGTCGCTGGACCGCATGCTGGCCGCGCGCTTCGAGGTCTCCGAGCCGCAGCTCCAGGCGCGCAAGCAGCTCCGCGTCCGGATCGAAGATCTGGACGGCCCGTTCGTGGAACTCGTCGAAACCCGCCGGTAGCAGCCTGTGGTGAAAGTCCGTGGCAGGCGAAACCGCCTGCCCCACGGTGGCCCAAGCCGTTGATTCTCCTTGTGGCGCAGTTGAAGGCTGCTGGCTGGAGTAGGTGGCGGCGGTTCTTGGGCGGATGGGGTGCAGAGAGACACTACTGGCGCTGACCGCGCGGCAGGGCGGCTCCGCCGGCGCTAGCCGCGCGGCAGGGCGGCTGCGCCGCAAAGGAATGCTTGGACACACTACGGCGCTAACGCGGAGGTAAGGCTGGAGCATCGCCCGGCGTTGGGCATCCGGTACTGCCGGACTGCCCAACGCGGTGTGAAAGACCGAATGGCGGCTTTAGCAGGTCAACCCTGGAGAAGGGAACCGGGAGGCCGGCCCGTGCGATCTGCCACGGGTGCGGCGCGTGAACCGGCTCCTGAACCGAACGAATTGACTGAGCGACAAACCACCGATCTCTGCTTTGGAATCGATTCCTCTTGTCCCGCTCTTCTCCTCCTATATTTCGGAGCGGCAAGCTCTCTTTCACCTTGGATTCGAACCTAATAGGTCGCACCCCTTGACGGCCATGCCACTGGCTGACCGCGGCTCCCGAGAGCGCAGAAAACACCAACAAGGCGATAAGGGGTTCCGGAACCCTTTGCGCAACGCGGTTGCCCCCGCTGTCGGGGACAACGATCTGACTCCAGGGTAAGGGAGGATTGGGGCGGCGGGGAGGGGAGAGTGGGGGGAAGTGATTGAGGGGAGGGGAGAAAAAGAGTTGGGGAAGGTTGTGAATGAAAAAGGTTGCATCGGGTGGCGGCCCGCCCGCTCGTCGTTGGCCCCCCGCGCGCCCCGCCGCCCAGCCGAGGCAACCTTTTGCAGAAACGCTCGATAAGAACGATTATCTGGCGTTTCCATGCCCTCAACCCCAGCTTCCTGCCCGGCGCTTGATGCGTCTCCCGTGCGCGCGAGCCATCGCGGTCGTGATCGGGAGCCCACAGCTTTTTGAGCTTGATTGCCGCACGCCACGCCAGGTGCAGCTTGCCAATGCGCTCTGCAGGTTCAGAGAACTCGCCACGAACGTACGTGCTGACGCAGCGCGATAGGACCCTACCTCCGCCCCGCCACGCTCCTAGCTGTGGATCGGCCAAGGAGTGCCTGCCGAAGCGGACTGTGTTAGCGATAGTCAATAACTCCCATATCGCGACGGACCAGGAAGAACGGCAACCACGGTTCCAACCCCGGCTTCGAACCGCGCCTACGTTGGAGCAGGGCCCGACGACCGAGGTCGATGGCACAAGTCGGGCGGATCAGACCGGAAAGACGTCGGACCAGGTTTTGATCGTGGGATTCGCAAATTTCGCTTGTTTCTTTTGTTTCGAATATGCTATGCTGTTGTCGAGGCAATATGACTTCCGCTCCAGTCTCGATCCTGGAAACCCAGACGGCGCAGGTCCGCGATCTCCGCCGCTTGATTCAACGCGGCGAGGCCAGGCTGGTCGGACCGGACGGGCGTGAAATCGCGATTCCAGAGCCGGTCCACGAGCTTTTGTTGATGATTTTGAAGGACTTGCAGGCTGGCAAGGCGATTTCAGTCGTGCCGGAGCATCAACAGCTCACGACGCAGCGGGCCGCGAACATTCTCGGTGTCTCCCGCCCCTTTCTGGTGAAGCTCGTGGAAAACGGCGATGTCCCCTTCCACATGGTTGGCTCTCATCGCCGGATCTACCTTCGGGACCTCCTGGACTACAAACGCCGGCGCGATGCCGCCCGGCACGGGGCCATCAATGAGATGGCGCGGTCGGAGATGGAGGCGGGCACCTACGATACTGTTGTCCTTCCCGAGGGGGCCGAAGACGAGTGACAGCGGACTTTCTTGCGGTGCTTGACGCGTGCGTCCTGATCCCGGCGCCGCTTCGAGACACGCTTCTGAGGCTTGCTGAACACCCCCGCCTTTACGTTCCGCGCTGGTCTGACGAGATCATCGCTGAAACCATTCGCAATCTCGAACGGCGGATTGGGCTGAACACCGAAAGGACCGCGTCCCTCGTTGGGCAACTGCGAGAGCACTTCGGGGATTCCTGGGTCACGGGATACGAGCCTCTGATTGGGCTGATGGCGAACGACCCCAACGACCGCCACGTCCTCGCCGCGGCGGTGAAGTGCGGCGCTCCAGTCATCGTCACGTACAACAAGCGGCATTTTCCAGCCGCTGCTACCGAACCTTGGGGCATTGAGGTTCAGGGCCCAAGCATGTTTCTAAAACACCAATACGATCTCAATCCGTCTGTCGTGGTCGACAAGCTTCACGCGCAAGCACGAAACCTCGGCAGGACGCTGCCGGAGCAGCTCGCCGTATTGAAAAAGGCGGTGCCCGCATTCGTGGACGCCGTCTGTCAGGACTTGGGTGCCGACCCGGCACCTTGAACGTCGACTCAGGGCCCACCACGGCCCCGCCCGCGAAGGCATGCGCGTTCACGCTCAGCCAGAGTACCACGCTACTGCAATGCTGAGCCATGGACTCAGCGAGACCGAATGATCGAGAGGCTGTGGACCCCTGTCAATCCCAAGGCAGACTTTCAAGGAACCGTGAACTCGTACAGGAAATTCCATGGCGAGGTCGCACGGTCGAACTCCCTCTCGACTTCTTCGATAGCTTGACGGCCTAGCCGGTTCCAAATAGTCTTGCTTGGGTTTTGGCCATGTCGAACCCGATCGATGTCAAATCCATTCGCGGGGTTGAAGCTTACCAGGTCAGAAACAAAATAGCGATCATGGAAGTGGGCCCACACCAAAACCCGAACTTGAAGGCCGACCGCTGCGAGGCGCGTGGCCCACGCAGTGTGAAAGTTTGCCTCCAAGAGCGGTCGGCCAGCACCCATATAGTCAACCCGCGCCGCTCCTTGTCCAGAGTAGGCCACTCGGTGGATTTCAATCCGCGGCGGAAGCGAGACTCGCCGAGCCGCCTCCAGCAGATCAATGAACTCGGCGTAAGTGGTCGAGGGAGTTGTTCTGCTGGGATCGAGGTGTGCGTCAACAAAGACGAGCCGGTTCGCGTGGCGAAGAGCCAGGTTGAGAGTCCTCAAATATGCCGCCGTCTCCCGACTCGGCCGCACGTTCGGGCTCCGCGACGAGAACCAAGGACAGATTGACAGCCCATCCGTTGACGATACTAGACCGCTGTGTTTGAACCTGGCTGCCACATCCGGTGTGGCCAACACTCGGTGCAAGGGTTCGGCCCCGTGACTCGCTATCGCCTCCGCGCACCAGCCAAAGTGATTTGTGGGAGGAGTCGGCAACTGCGGCGTGAACCGCCGGAACCTCCTCCTCTTCGCGAGCACCTGTATCAGATTCTTCGCCGCGTTACTACTGCGAGCGGCTTCCAGAACTGCGGTTTCCCACTCTTGGTCTCGGAGCGAACGGACCAGAACCTCGTACAGGAGAGGCTCGCGGAGTCTCTCTAGAATCTGCTTCTGAACGTCAGCGGATGTGAAAAACCCTGCGTCGAACACGTCAGGCGTGACTGCGACCTCTCCAAGGATCACTGCGGAAATACCTCCCGCAGGCCTTCCTCGAAGAATCCCCCCGGCCATGATTTCAACAATTCGCCGCGCTCATTCAAGGGCATCTCACGCACGGTGCTGCCGGCGGGTCCCCGCTCAACGAAGAGAATAGACACGTCGCTCGGATTCACCGGAGGCACGCCGGGTTTCAGCTTCCCCTCGAAGGTCTCCCTCATCCGCCGCATGATTCGGAGGATCAAGTGCTCGCTGTGCGTCTCCAACAGAAGTGTGTTGTGGCCCTTCAGGGCGGACTCGATGAACACGTCGCCAAGTTCGGCCTGCAACGCCGGATGGAGGTGAATCTCCGGCTGCTCCATGGCCAGGATCATATCCTTCGATGCGAAGCAGTAGACCAGAACGGGCAGGACCTGACTGATGCCGAACCCGACATCACGGTGGCTGACAAAAGTCTTCGCCTGGAGGTCAAAGAGCATGAGATCCCGGACTCGGTCGGCATCAGAGATCCGAAGCCAATCTTCGATGTGTCCGGCGTGTTCGTCTGGATCAAACAAACTGATCTCCCCCTCCGGGTCATGGTAGACATGGTTGTCCAGCGATGCGCTGAAGATCTCCTTGGCGTTCTGCTCGGCGTTCTCGTGGACGATCTTCAGCGCCTCCGACAACGGCTGCCTCAATTCATCCGCCGCGAGGTACTCCCGGACGACAACTTCGTAGCGGCTCTGGAGGCCGTCTTGGGATCGGAGCCAGGCGTTCACATGGTTGCGGACCTCCTCATTCCGGAGGAGCGTCTCCCAAGCTTTGCCGCCCCCGGCAACCCAATTGGGGTCCTGTGGCTCAGCGTGGCCGAGGTGGCGCGGTGGGACGAAGCGGACCGGGCCGAGGTATTGCACGCGCGCCAGTTCTGTCGCAACAGCTTTGGCGATGCCGCCTTGAAGTTCGGCCAGAAGCCGCGGCAGGTAGAGTTCGATGGCGTTGGCCAGGTCTTCTTCTCGGCTGCCGCGGCTGACCGGCTTCAGACGCGACAACAGCTTAGTGGCCAGCGTCGCCCCACCTGCCAAGCCTATTAGCGGCAGCGCGGCCGGCCCCAGAATCCCGGGCTCGCCGCTGGCAACGACACCGGCGACAGCGGGAGAGAATGCCGAGCGCTCGCCCTTGATCTTTGGCACCAGTTCATCGATCACCTTGGTGACCGTCTCCCAGTCCGCGCCGGTGACGGTCTCGGTCGTTGTAGTGCCCACGATGGTCTGTGTCAGCAGTTCGCGCAGCACGGGATGGTCCCGGTCCAGCTTGTCCAATTGCAGGCTGCCATCCGGCCGCCCGCTCATCCGCAGCAGGCTCTTGCCGTCGACCCCCAAGTCGTAAGCGACGATTTCCGGAACCGCTTCCGGTTGAGGCCGGCCCAAGTCGTCCAGGGCCAAGCCTAGGTCGGTGGTCACTTTCGCGCGCGCGGCGCCGCGCAGCAGTTCCGCCAGCCGCCCGGTGAACCGCGTCGCGTCCAGTTCGAGGCTCCACTGGACCCTGCGGCTCAAGTCCCGCCGGTACACGTACTGCCGGAATCCTCCCAAGTCCACTGACTTACCACCGACCTTGGTTTCGTAGGCATCGTAGTTGCCGGTCAGATTGGCTTCGCAGGCCAGCAGGAGGCCGTGGAGGAGGGTCGATTTGCCGGCGCTGTTGGCGCCGAAGATGAGCGTCAGGGGCTTGATCGGGATCTCCTGCGTTTCGCCGAACGCTTTGAAGTTCCCGAGGTGGAGGGAGTTCAACATGTGATGCCTTTGGACTCTATGCCGGCTGCATCCGGCTTCCGCCCAGGAGCCGGGTCTGGTGTTCCGTCTCGGCCAGCAATTCCTTAATGTGGGCCGCGCGCCACTTCGCGGTGAGGGTACCGTCGAATGCCTGATTCATGAGCGCATCAAACAGTTCGGTCAACTTCGCTTCAGACACTTCCCCGCAGTTGCGGATCTCCTGAGTGACCACGATTCGCCTGCTAAAATCGCGCTGGGCCTCACTGGGAGGAACAGGAATCGGAAGGTTCCGCAGGATCTCCAAATTGATGTTCTTCTGGGCCATTTGCGGTGCGAGTTCTTCCAGCCTTCGCTCAACGAAGGTCAGCCAGGTCTGCACGTATTCAGTGGTGACGGCCTTGCCCGGGATGAATCCAACCACACTGTCGGGGAAGCATGCGTCGAAGGTCAGGATGCCCGTCTTCGCGATGTTGGCAGCAATTGTGACGCACAAAGTTCCCGCCGGCCAGAGACGACTCTGAGCGAGCCCCGCATCTGAGTACGTCTGGGTGTGGCGGCGGACCACGCCGCCCGAGTTGGCGACATCACCAGTCTGGACGAAAGGGTAGGGGCCACCGTAGAGCTGTGGGGCGTTCCTCGGGCGATGCTGGGATCGCCCACGATCAAGGACGCCAACCTCGGGATCGCCGAACTGCCGAACCGCCCAGCCGTGTGGGTTAGTAAGCGGATCCCCGAACATCTTGAGAAACAGTGCACGGGGAATTCGGTCGGCCAGAGCATCGGCCTCGGCGCGTTTCCGCCGGAGCGCATCCGCCTGACCTAGGATCTCCGCGATTCGGCGCTGTTCGCTGGGTGGGGGCAGTGGAATCGATTTCTCCCAGAACTGACTCATGATCACACGCGGCATCTTGGCCCCTGCTACGCACGACTGTGCGAAGCCAAGAAACCCAGGAGAACGCAGGTAATGGACGAGGAAGTCCGAAAGGAGGACGCCCGGGATGGGCCGGAGAGGCACAAGTTCTGTGGTGGCGATTCCGGGTTCTCTCGGGAGCACGACCTTGTTCAAGTACGGGCGCAGCTTGGAATACAGCACGTTTCCGCTGTCGAACGTGAAGGTCGAGTTGCCTGCGTCCGCCGCGACCGCCATTCGTTTGTTGATGATCCGGCCAGTGTGGCTCTCAATTTGGTCGAGCGTGAGGTGCCATACTGCGTCCTCAGGCGCGAATTGCACTTCGCTCGCGACAGGAGGAGCAACTTCGTGAAGCGGAAGATGGCGCCAGATCATCCTTCCACCTCCAAGTCGGCCAGTAGGGCCGACAATTGACTGGCGATCTCGTTCTCAACGGCGAGGAGATCCCGGAGAAGCGCCTTGGGGGCCTCCTCGCTCACTGTCTCGGCGACACGCGGTTTGTAGCGCCCTGCGGCCAGACTGTAGTCGGATTCTTGAAGGATATCGTGGGTCACCCACCAGCAAATGGGTTCGGCGGTACCGCTGGTCAGAAGGCTGCAGCCTTGGAAACCGGGCGGATTGCTATAGCCGCTGGTCTTGTAAGCCAGCCACTGGCGCACAAGGTCCGGGATGTCGCTCTTTCCCGGCGTCTCCGGCCGTACTCCGCCCGCAACCTTGTCTGGATCGTACCCGTCATTCCGGAGCTCGTAGAACCAGACCTTATCGGATTTCTGCTTGCGCGTGCCCTCTCGTGGCTTGCGGAAAACCAAGATGCCGGTCTTCACACCGGCATACGGTTTGAATACACCCGCTGGCAGAGATACGACGGCCAGTAACTCGAAGTCCTCTACCAGTTTCTTCCGCAGATCAATGTGGGCCTTGGTTGAGCCAAACAGCAGGCCCTCCGGAACAACGACGGCGCAGCGTCCGCCGGGAGCGAGTGCCTCCATGATCACGCTCAGGAAGAGCAGTTCGCTCTTCTTGGAGTTGGTCGGCAGATCGGTCCGGATGGACTCCTTCGGCAGTACGCCGGCGAATGGCGGATTCGACAGGATCACCTTGTACTTGCGGTTGAGGTCGTCCTCGGTCAGACCGCCTAACTCGGAAAGAGTATTCGCGCGCTTCACGTGGGCCTCGCGCACTCCGTGAAGGACGAGGTTCATCATGGAGATGCGGATCAACTGGCGGCTCACGTCGATGCCATAGATCGACTTCTCGAGCGTCTCCCAATCCGGAATCTTCTCGCCCGTGCCTTTGCGGTAGGTCTGGAGATTCGGGATGGAAGCCTTGGCTTGCTCAATCGTTTGGCCCCGATCGTCCAGCCACTCCTCCCCGTAGATGGGAATCTCCGCTGGCTTCTCCGAATACTTCGCCAGGATGTGCTCCACCGCGTCGATGAGGAACCCAGCAGTGCCGCAGGCCGGATCATAAATGGTGTCGCCGAAATCGGGATCGACGATTTGCACCATCATGGTGCGGATCTGGCGCGGCGTCCTGAACTGGCCATTCAGGGCAGACTGGCCCAGGTGGGTGAGGAAGTACTCAAAGATGTCGCCTTTGATGTCGGTGCCGAGCCTCCTGAACTCGATGCTGTCAATCTCGTCCACAACCTCCTTGAGGACGTTGGGGTCCTTGATCTCAAGCACGGCGTCCTTGAAGTAGTCGGCGATCTGCGGAGCCTCCCTCACCAGCGAGGACATGTAGGGGAAGACATCGTCACCAACAAAGTCAACAAGATCGCGGCCGCTCTTGAAGCGCCACTTCGACCAACGGAACCGCTGCGCCTGGCTGGGGAACAGGCGCCGCCGGTTGCCATTGCCGTCAAGAAGGCGTGATTCCAGTTCTCGGTTCATCTCCTCCTCGTCGAGCATCTTCAGGTAGATTAGGTATGAGAGTTGCTCGATGTAGGTGACCGGATTGGTGACGCCACCAGCCCAAAGGATGTCGGTGATGCGTCCGAGCTTTCTGCGAAGTTCCTGATTCAAATCCGCTCCAATTTCGTTATGCCGTTCTCCCAGTGAAAACCGAGTCGTTCATGTCTTCGATGATTTCCCGGAGGCCCTTCTCGCCGAACAATTCAACCCCCAGTCCAGCCGCGTCCAAAATCGACAGCGGCGGTTGGAACAGATCGTTGACGGCGAGGTTGCCCTTCACAATGCCGCGATTCTTCAGCAGCGAGAGAAACTGCGCCTGTTGTGGGGTCAGGTTCTTCGTGACCATCCACGCGTGAAAACCGTCGGTCAGTTGCTCTTCGCGGCTCTTTAGCTTGAATGTGCCGAGCGCCGCACGAATGAAGTCGATCAGATTGCCGGACGGCTGCCGATACGCCTTGCGGAGATTGTCCTCGTTGAAGTACATCTCCGGCTGGTTCAGCCGGGCTTCGAGATCGATCTCCTCATTCTCGGTGAGAGGCTGATCGTTCCGGACCTTCCGGATCACGGGATCGTCATCGGCGGCATTGCGGATCGCCTGCTCCCAGTTGCTGACATACTGCTTGTTGTCGAAGCGCTCGCCCTCGGGCCCCACTTCCACGTAGGAGATGGCCTGCAGCCATTCATCCTCGCGGCCAAGCTCAATCATCTCCCGCGCTTCGGCAGGCGGCCTTGCAGCGCCGCCAGCGCCAATACCGCCGGCGCCGGTTCCGGTGAAGACGTCCGTGTCGCTGTCGTTGAAGTACTCGTGGTTCTTGAAGAAGTCGTAAATGAGGAACTTCTTCTTGCCGATGTGCGGCGCGGTGCGGGTACCGCGACCCCGGATCTGCTGGTACAGGATCGGACTGCGGACGCGGCGGCAGAGCACCAGGTGCAGGATTTCGCGGCAGTCGAAGCCAGTGGTCAGCATGTCCACGCTCACTGCGACCATGGGATAGTCTTCCCGCTTGAACCTCCGGATCACTTCATCCGCGTTTGGCACGTCGGAAGTGACAACCTCGGCGTAGCGGCCCTTTAGCTCTGGATGAAGCTCATTCAGGTACTGGGCAATCCGCGTGGCGTGGTGCTTGGTGATGGCAAAGACGATGGCCTTGCCTGGTCCGAGCTTCTGCTTCGAGGCGAGTTGGCGATAGTTCTCCCAGGCGAGCCTGTCGAACTCCCGGATCATCATCTCGTTGGTGCTGCGGTTGGTCCACTTGTGTTCGAATTCCGACGGCTCCAACTGCTCGGCGTCGTATTCCACGCCCTCGTCCAGGAACCGTGTAATGCCAGAGGCGAAGCCGTACGGGACAAGGAACTCGTCCCGGAATGCGTCCTGGATGCGGAAAGTGAAATCGGGCTGGTTGTCCTTGCACTGGTAGAAGCGATACGTGTTGCGCTCGATGTAGGCTGCCGGGGTCGCGGTCAGCCCGATGTGGAAGGCATCGAAGTGCGTCAGCGAGGTCTGCCAGGCACCGTAGATTGACCGGTGGCACTCGTCGGCGACCACGACATCGAAGTAGCCGCTGGTAAACTCCGGGTACCTGCCAATCATCGTCTGGAGCAGGCAGACGGTGATCTGCTTTTCCTGGCGTTCGACGCCGGGACGCAGCCAGTAGCTGCCGTACTGGTCGAGGATGTCCTGAAGAGCATCTAGTGCCTGCTTGGCAAGCTGGTCGCGGTCGACAAGGAAGAGGATGCGTTCCGCCCGCCCGGCCTGGAGAAGGCGTTTCAGGTAAAGGCAGACCAGATCCGTCTTGCCGGTGCCGGTCGGCAGCTCGATCAGGAACCTGCGCTTCCCGAGTTCGACGGCGTGATCCAGCGCCTTCATGCACTCCTGTTGGTACGGCCTCACGAGGCGGGGTTCGCTACTGCGGGTGTAGACCTCGGGGATTGGTACTGTCGCCAGGGGTTTGCGCTGTTCGCGCAGTTCGACAACGCGCTCGAGATCGCGACGTGAGTAGAAGGAGTTGACGACACGGGCGTCGTCGTTGGTGTAGTCCCAGAAGTAGATCAGTTCGCCATTGGTCAGAAAGATGAAAGGCGCCTGGAGTTCGCGGGCGTACGGCAGAGCCTGCTGTTTGGCGCGATAGGGCTCGAAGGCGTGCTTCTTCGCCTCGATTACCGCGAGGGAGCGGCCCTGGCGGGACTGTAGAACGTAGTCCGCGCGGCCCTCGCCGGCACCCACCTCCGTGCGCACCTGGGCCTTGTCGGACGGATCCCAGCCAGCCTGCCGAAGCAGGTCGTCGATGATGATCCGAGCGTCGGTCTCCTTCGTTATGTCCAGCACAGAACTATTAGTATCCTCCTTCCGCGCAGACATGCGCACGCTTCGCCGTGGAGGCCCGGCGGCCCCTATCGGTCGGCGGTGTACCAATCGGCGAGGCTCTTGCCCTGAAAGAACACGTCACACACCAGGCGGCCGTGATCGAGCTTGTACGCCTTACCGAGTGTGACGGTCTTATTCAGCAGCAGGCGTGCCAGCCAGTCCTTCGCCGCCTGGCCGCCGAACTCGTACATCTCGGGCGCGTCGTAGCCCGTGGGGCGCACACGGTTACCCTGGTTGCCGTTCCACTGCCAGCCGGGACTGACATCGAACGTGTCGCCGTCTACTACGTGAACCACATTGAACTCTGCCATGACCTCCTGAGTGCACATCGCCTGCCAAACCATAGATCGGCCGCAACCTGTTCTAAACGATCCACTTGTGAGGACCAATGGTATTCCGATGGCGGCGGGAATTTCAACCCGGGTTGAAATCTCTTCAACCACGGTTGGAGTTGCCCTTCAGTTTTAGCAGGTACTTGTGGACCGCCTGGGGGGTGACGCCGAGCAAGCGGGCGGCTTCGCTCTGGTTTCCGCTGGACACCTCCATCGCTCTCAGCATGAGCTGCTTGCGAGCGCTGGACAGGAACTCTTCCATCGAGAATCCCTCCATGGGTTGGGGCAGCGCGCTGAGCGGGTCGTCGGCTGCAATCGGTTCTGAGATGATCAGGTCCTCCGCATCAATGACGTCTTTCCGAGCGAGGCGCGCCGACCGCTCGATCACATTCTGGAGGTCGCGCACATTGCCGGGCCATGGTTGCCCCTGGAGGCGGGCGAGAGCAGCCTGCGAAAGTCGCCTGGGTTTCTTCAGCGAGGTGTTGATGCGGTCGAGGACGTGAAGGGCGATCTTCGGGATATCGCTTCGGCGCTCCCGCAATGGAGGCAGGTGGATCTCGCCGACGTTGAGGCGGTAGTAAAGATCCTCGCGGAAGTTCTTCTGCCGAATTGCTTTCGCAAGGTTCTGGTTGGTGGCGGCTACCACCCGGACATCGACTTTGCGCGCCTTCTTCGCGCCGATCGGCTCAACCATTCCATCCTGCAGCACGCGCAGTAGCTTCGCCTGCGCCGCGAGAGGCAACTCGCCAAGTTCGTCGAGGAATAATGTGCCGCCGTCGGCCAGTTCAAACTTGCCGGCCTGGTCCGCCAGCGCACCCGTGAAGCTTCCCTTCTTGTGTCCGAACAGGACGCTCTCGGCCAGCTCCTTCGGAATGGACGCGCAGTTCAGCGGGACAAAAACTTCCGCCGGACGCCCGCTCAGGTGGTGGACAAACCGGGCCAGAAGCTCCTTGCCTGTTCCCGTGGCGCCCTGAATCAGGATTGGGGCAGTTGAGGAGGCCAGTGCGGCGGCCACTTCCAGGGCCGCCATCATCTTGGGATGATCCGCGACAAGCCCGAGGGCTGCCAGCGTAGTCGTCACATCAACTGCGGGGCCCTCCCCCAGATCGATCTTGCCAACCCGGGATCGGACCACCGGGAAATCGGCGCCGGTGAGATCCACCTCGGAAACCATCGGCTGGTCCTTCGTAACAAATCGGGGGGGCCGGATGTGCAGCAGCTTCGCTGGCACCTCGCCAGAGGACGCCAACAGGACCCAGCACGCGTGCATCTGCGGAGTGCCGGAGGCAACGGCAACGTAGTATCGCGCGCCATGGTACTCATCACAAATGCGCCGCATCTCCGTCCGCAACGCCTTGAGAATAGCGGCGTAGTCGGTCGGGTCGAAGAGTGGCAGGGGCACGACTTCGATAGGTACCCGCGAGCCGAGTGCCGCGACAGTGCCAGCCGTGTTCTTTTCCGTGTTGGGGGTTGAGAGGAGAATGATCCGGTCGAACGCCCGCTGGCTCACAAGAGAGAGAATCGGCCCGGGCTGATCCTCCTCGCCCACCAGTCCCCTCGAGTATGGGTCGTGGAACCCGGTGAACGTGAGCAGGATGTCCATCTCCGATTCAGCATAAACCCGCGCAGGCAACGCGCGCCACGTGCCCGGCGGAGCGAAGCCCTCAATCCACGAATCGGCCTGTCCCGTTGCGTTCACCCTATCGGGAGCGAGGCGGAGCGACTGGCCCTCGCATTTTGGGAAATCGAAATCGACGGGATTCTCTCTTGACGACTGACACCGCCCGGTAATGTCGATGCGCTCGGCGAGCTTGTCCTTCGTTTTGGGTAGGGCCACATCTGGTCCTGCTGCGCCGTGACGGGCGCGTTCACGATCGGGGCTCCAAATGCAAGATAACGGGAGCAAACTGGCGATTCCGCGATCACGTGATCGCGGGCCTATTGAAGCTTCCGGTTCACGCGGACCGCGCCTGCGCCGATCCAATTGCGCGCCTCGGTGCGCGAACCGAAGCCCGCCTTCGACAGCACGCGCTCTTGGGTCTTGGGCGGCCGCCTGTGGAGAGAGTCCGTGGCAGGCGAAACCGCCTGCCCCACTCTGGAATCACAGCTTCCCGTAGAATTCCCGCAGCCGCTCGCGATAACGGGGGCCGGCCGCCTCCACCAGGTCGTTGTGGTCCGCGCCGGGCACCACCCAGAACGCCTTCGGCTCCCGGGCCGCGTCGAACAGCGCCCGGCCCAGATCGAGCGGCACAATCGAATCCCGGTCGCCATGAAGGAACAGCAAGGGCGCGCGCACGCGCTGGATCTTCGACGCCGAATCGTAGCTCGAAACCAGCAGCGGGCCGATCACCGGCAGCACCCTGGCCGCCACCGCGCGGGCGGAGCTGAAGGGCGCCTCGAGCACCACGCCGGCGCAGGGACGCCTTGCGGCCAGGTCCACCGCCACCGCCGTGCCCAGCGACTCCCCGTGCGCCACGATCGGCCGGCCTAGCGGGCGCAGGTACTCGTAGCCCGCCTCCGCGTCGGCGTACAAGCCCCGCTCGGTCGGACGGCCCTCGCTCTTGCCGTACCCGCGGTAGTCGAGCATGAGCAGCGCCGAGCCCGCGGCGGTGATCTCCTGGATGTGCCGCACCCGGTGCGTGATGTTGCCGGCGTTGCCGTGCAGAAACAAGGTCGCAATCCGCGCGCCGGGCGGCTCGATCCACCAGGCATGCAGCCGCACGCCGTCGCTCGTGCGCAGCCACACGTCGGCCGCCGAGACCTGGGCTTGCAGGTGCCACCAGCCGCTGGGATATCGCGAGGGGTAATAGATCGCTCGGTTTGCGGCAAAGTAGAGCGCGCCATACCCGCAAGCGCCCACCAGCGGATAGCCTACGAACCATGGGATGCGCGGCATCGGCGTTCGTGCAGAGCTAAGGCGGAGTCACTTCGTACCGCTCGGTCTTGGCCCAGCGCATCTCCCGGCGCGCGATGAAATCGTCCCAGACCGCCACCGCGACCAAGGGAATCCATAGCTGGCAGTAGGTGAAATACATCACGAACGTCAGCAGGATGTTCAGCGGTGTGTCCTCGCCCGGCTCGCAGGAGAGCGCGATGATCAGTTGCAGCACAAACGTGGCATAGGCGAACACCCAGACCATGCTGTAGGGACCGGGCACGGGGATGCGGACCAGCCCGCACACGCTCAGCACAAACAGCACGTCGGAGATCACCACCGCCAGGAAAAACAGGTAATAGAGCGAAAGGGAATAGAGCAGTTCCCAGCCGATGCGGCGCGGTCGCGTGCGCAGCAGGCTGCGGGCGTACTTCCGGACCAGGTAGTTGGAACCCCGCACCCACCGGCGGCGCTGGCGGAACCACACCTTCAGCCCCTCCGGCTCCTGCTCCCAGGTCACCGAGGCGGGCACGAACTGGATCTGGTAGCCGGCCTGGTAGATCCGCACGCTTAGTTCGGCGTCCTCGGTGAGCGCCTGCACGTCCCAGCCGCCCAACTGCTCGACCAGCGAGCGCCGGATCACGTAGTTGGTGCCGGGCAGGGTGGTGAGGCGCATCAGCATCCAGCGGCCGGCCTGAAGGATCCACTGGAAGCCGATCCCCTCGATGTTGAGAAAGCGCGTGAGCAGCGCGCGGCGGCGGTTCCAGGCGCGGTACATCCCGATGGCCGCGCCCAGTCTGGGGTCCCGGACGAGCTGCTCGGCCAGCGGCCGCAGCGCGCCCGGCTCGGGAATGTTGTCCGCGTCGTAGATCGCCAGCACCGGGTGGCTGGCGTGCCGCAGCGCGAAGTTCAGCGCGCCCGACTTCCCGCGCGCCGCCAGCGCCGGCGGGACCTCGACCAACCGCACCTGCGGGTCCCTGAATCCCCGCACGATCTCCGCGGTCTTGTCCGTACTGCCGTCGTTGACGATCAGAATGTCCAGTTTGCCGGCCGGATAATCCAGCGCCAGCAGCCCCCGGAGGGTCGGTCCGATGACCCGCTCCTCGTTGTGGCAGGGCACGATCACGGTAACCGCCGGCAGGTCGGAATCGGGTACCGGCGGGGCGCGCCGCTTGCCCAGCCGGGTTTGCCGGTAGTAGCGGTGGCCCAGGAAGAACAGCAGGCACTGATAGGCCAGCATGAACCAGATCAGCGTGACGGAGGCGACGAACAGGCCGTCAATCAGGACACTGGAATACATTCGACCAGTTAGTAGGATAGCAGAGTGGGTGGGGCCGGCCCGGCGACGAGCTACGAGCTGCGAGCTGCGAGCTGCTTCACCAACCGCCGCAGCCGGACCTCGAAGTAGATCAGCGCCATCAGCACGGTGGCGATGCCGCCGAACGCCGTGATGGCCGAGGCGGAGGCCCAACCCCACAGATTGACCGCTACCCCGGCCGTGGTATTGGTCACCACCGCCACCCGGTGCTCGCCGCCTGGAAGGATCAGGGCCCAACTTGCGCCGCCGCTCTCGACCGGTCCGTCGCTGCGGCGGCCATCCACCTGGATCTCCCGTGGCCACTGGTTCAGCACCACCACGGCCCGGCCGGGGCTGCTGTACCAGAAGACCAGCCCGGTTGGCATCACCCGCGCATCCAGCAGGTCCCCGCTGATGCTCAGCAGGCGCGTCGGCATGGTCCCCGGATCCAGGAAGTGGTGCCACGGCCGGTCGATCGAAAGCCCGTGCCGGCCTGTGGGAACCAGCACCCCGTCGCTCGACACCGCCGGCCACAGCTTCCCGTCCAGGTAGTAGTCGCGGTCCTCCGACGGCGTGAGCATCACCGGAACCGGGCTGTCGATCGTCCAGGAGCGCTTGCCCGCGTCCACCAGCGCCGCCCGCGTCAGTACCACGCGCAGGAACTGCCAGTCCTGCGCCGGGACCGTGTTCTCGGAATAAATCGCTACCCGGCCGGCGCCAGAGGCCGAGGCGGCCGAAACCACCGTCCGCGCCAGTTCCGTGCCGGTCGCGGTGGCCGAAGGCAGGGTGGTTTTCTTGGTGTCCCGCGGCATCACATTGATGTCGAACATGAGCCGCCGCGGGTCTTTCACCAGCTTGCGGTAGGTCTGCGCGAAGCTCAGGTAGCGATCCGGAGACTTCATCCAGAACTCAGCGGGATCTTCGACTTGCAGCGTGAAGTTGAAGTCCTTCATTAAAGCCACGATGCGCTTTGAATCCACCCCCAGCGCCGGTTGCACGTACTTGCTGTGCAGGCTGTCCATCATGGTGACGATCACTTCCCAGCTCCGCTGGCGGCGCATCGGCTCCAGCTCGCCCAGCACCTTCCGGTGCCACTCCGTCACCAGGTTTTCCCGGTACTTCAGGAATCTTTGCAGCGCGCCCGGATTGGTCTTGAGGTAGTAGGGCGAATCGGCGGCGAAAAGCTGGATCGGGTCGAAGCCCGACTTCTTCCGGAAATCCGCGCGCACCTCGTTGCTCATGGGGATGAAGCGGTCCGGGCGCAGCCAGTCCTTGAAGTCGGCATCGAAATTGAGCTCGGTGAGGTTCACTCCGTCCCAGGCGTAATCCGACAGCACCTTCTTCATCCAGTCCATGGCCGCGCCGTAGCAGGCGGGATTCTGGAGATTCATGGTGTAGCGCCAGCCCACGCGCCCGTCGGCGCCCGAGGCCGTCTTCTCGCGCCACTCCGGATGCTGGTCCCACATCTTGGGCGTGGTGGCGGGCAGGATGAACCAGGCATACACCGAGACGCCATTGCGATGGCAGGCCCGCACGAATTCCCCGTAGTTGAACGAGTATTGCGGGAAGAAGGTCCAGGCGGCGGCGTAAACCGTGCGGATGCCGGACTGCCGCCACTGCGCCGCCAGACGGTTCAGGTCGGCTCCCGGCCGATCTCCTGGATCGAAGTACGCCTCCAGCCGCGGGCTCCGCAGCGAGGTGCTCATTCCGAAGGTCTCGCTCAAATACTTGGGGAAATACGGGTAGTGGCTCGTTCCCTCGTTGGTGTGGGCATCCAGCGGGGCGGCCAGGTACAGATAGCGGCCTGCCCTGTAATCGTCCGAGAACGCCAGCACCTGGTTGCTCTCGGTGTCCAGCATCAGCTCCCGGATGGTCTCCGGCGGTGTGAACAGCTCGACGCGCTCCTCCGGGTGCCAGATCAGGTACATCTCCGGGTAGAGCTCGTCGGAAACGTTGCTGACCGTGAGCTGGCGGTCCGACCAGGTGAAGCCGAGCTTGGTCAGCCAGTCCTGGCGGCCATCGAAGACCACCGGGCCGCCTGTGCCCAGGTAGCGCAGCACTTCGCTCTGCTGCTGCTCGGTGAGCCGGGCGCCGGCCGCCTGGGGAACGATCAGGATGGTGTCGCTCTCGGCGGGCGCGCGCGTGAACTCGGCGGCCTTCACCAGCTTGGCCTGGTAGCCGAACGTCTCGAGCACGGTGCGATAGCTTTGCTGGTTCCGGGCCACCGCCAGGGTGGGCTTGTCGATGGCCAGCACCCAGGCTTTCCTTCCCGAAACGAATTCATGCGCTTCCGGCGTGCGTTCGCTGGCCCACAACTGGCTCCACCACTGGCGCGCGCGCTCGCCCCAGGTCGGTTCATGGTGTTCGGTGGGGCGCTCCCTCACGCAGTCCGCGGCAGCGAAGCCGCCTTGTGGAACATTGACGGCCACCTCGACCGGGCCGGTCAGGCGCTGGGCGGAGAGCTCGGTCTTGACCTCCCTGCCGCTGGAATCGAACTGCCGCACTCGCCAGTACTCGTTCTGCGGCGTCAGGTTGGCCTTGCCCGCCGCCGTGCGCACCGCGTAGCGGCCTTGGTAATTCACCTGCCCCGCAAACTCGCGGATCGAAACGAACTGGTATCCCAGCGCCGAAATGCCACGCACCACCTGGTCCAGCAGATTCGCGTTCAGAAAGGGATGGAAGTAGAACGAGGCCACCCCGTCTCGAACCACCCGCAGGTTCCGCGTCCGCTCCAGCAGCACCTTGGGATCGGGCTTCTCTTCCGGCAGGTAGCCCAGGTCCTCGGGCACCACCTGGCGCCCCCAGTGGTCCACCACTGGGTAGGGGAAGTATTGCTGCGAGTTCAGGCTGGGGGTGGAGATGGTGCGGTCGTAGAACAGCGTGAAAACCCGCATCATCGCCAGGTAGTCGGTCCTGGAGGCGGCGTAATGCGGCGTCTCGAACGCCACCGGGTAGATGCCAGTCTTGAAACACTCCGACAAGCCGAGCTGGAGCCTCTTCATCACGAACTCGGTGGAGTCCCCGGCCACCGCGCGGTCTCCGGTGTCGTCCCAGAATTCGTAGTCGTCGCCGCTTTGCCCGCGGTACTGGTGCGTCACGCCGTGCAGGATCGGGGTGCCGCCCCGCGCGATCATGTAGCGCACCGAGTCGGCGAAACTGCGCCGCTCCGAGAGCCGCACGTCCAGTTCTTTCGAGGGGTTGCGGAAAACCGGAATCAGCGCGATTTGGAAGGGGATGTGCCGCTCGTTGAGCAGATCGGCGACGCGGCGCAGGTCCACGGGGTCGTCGTCGATGCTGACGTCCTCGATGCGCACCAGGGCGCGCTGCGACGGCTCGTGCTGGATCTCCAGAATGTCGTGCAGCAGGTCGCAAAACGCCAGGTAATAGCCGCCCTCATCGGGGTAGGCGAATGGACTGTCCGCGAAGTACCAGAACCGCTTCCGGTGCAGCGCGTAGGGGTAGGAGGTCTGGTCCTTGGTGAGCGCCGTGGCCACCACCTCCACCGCGCGCTTGTCCGTCACCTCAACCACCACCAGCTCCGGATCGACTTTCGGCAGTTCCGCGCCCTTGTAGACCACGCGGTTCACTCCCATGTTCTTGCCGTATTGCTGGAATGTGAACCCGTACCGCCGCGGTCCCTCCGGCGTGTTGACCAGTTGCTCGATGTGCTGCCCCAACCAGCAGAACGGTTCTCCGAAGGCCTTGACGTCCGCCAGGAATGCCGGCGGAAGCTCGGCGCTGGTTGTGACCCCGACGAAGAACGCCGCCCGGTGGCCGGCCAACTGCCCCGGATCGTAGTCCTTGAGCGCGATGATGTCGCCCTTCAGCCCGAAATGCCCCAGCAGGTTCTCGACGAACAGCGCGTGGATGTAACCCTTCGACTGGTACTCCTTTGGCCCGGCCGCTCCGTCGTAGACGATGGCAACCGAGGGCTCCGGAGCTGCGGTCTGAGCCCTTCCAGACAGGCAGAATGACGCGCCTAAAGCCAACAGAATAAAGATCTTAACACTCTGATGGCGCGTGCATTCCAAGCGGGGTACACCCTTTCGCGGAATCGAACCCTATCAGCCGAGTAATACCATTTCCCAGGGGGCAGACGCAACTTGAGGGCGGGCCAGTGTCCTGTCCCGCCGATCGATCTCTACGCGTGGCTGCCGACGGCCGTGGCTCCGTGCGCGCGCTCGAAGTTGGCGCCGACCGCTTCCCAACTGACGTTCTTGAAGAACGCGTCGATGTAGGCGGCTCGCGCGGTGCCGTAGTCCAGGTAGTAGGCGTGCTCGTAGACGTCCAGACCCACGATGGGGACCGCGTTCCACACCGGGAACGTGTTCTGCGCGTCTCCGGCGTAGTTGAACAGGTAGTTCCAGTCCCGGTCCCAGGCCGTCCAGGCCCAGCCGCGGGAAGCCATCCCGGTGGCCTTCAGGTCGTTGCGCCAGGCTTCCACCGAGCCGAAGTCCTTCTCAAGCTGCCGCTGGATCTCCGACGGCGGCTCGCCGCCCTTGCCGCCCAGGTGCCCGAAGTACAGCTCGTGGTTCTTCACCCCGCCGATGGCGAAGGTCAGGTCCACCTTGAGCGACCGGATGTCGCTGAAGGTCTGGTTGGCCGGCGCGCGGTCCACGGCCTCGATCTTGCCCATGATCTCGTTGTATTTGTTGACGTAACCCTGGTACAGCTTGTAGTGCTCGGTCATGGTCCGGGCGGAGATCCCGTCCAGGTCCCGCATGATGGAATCGAACTTCCTGGCTTCCAGTTTATGTGTCATCACACCCCTCACTCCATGTGATGACGCCATCCAGCCTAAAGATGCGGCCGGTTCAGCCCGCGAATCCCCCTGCCTTCTCGAACGCATCGGCCAGCCGGAACATGCCCGGCTCGTCGAAGTGCCTGGTCAAGATCTGCATGCCCACCGGCAAGCCCCCCGCCGTCTTCCCGCAAGGCACGCTCATGCAGGGGATTCCCGCCAGGTCCCCGGTGATGGTGTAGATGTCGGAGAGATACATTTCCAGCGGATCGTCCAGCTTCTCTCCCAGCTTGAAGGCCGGAAACGGCGAGACCGGGGTGACGATGGCATCCACCTCGCGGAAGGCCTCCGAGAAATCCCGGGCAATCAGGTGGCGCACCTTCTGGGCCTTCAGGTAGTAGGCATCGTAGTAGCCGGCGGAGAGCACGTAGGTGCCCAGCATGATGCGCCGCTTGCACTCCGCCCCGAAGCCTTCGCCCCGCGTGTTGCGGTACATGTCGCTCAGCGTCTCCGACTCCGCCGAGCGGAAGGTATAGCGCACGCCGTCGTAGCGTGCCAGGTTCGAGCTGGCCTCCTCCGTGCAGATGATGTAGTAAGCGCCGATGGCGTAGTCCGTGTGCGGCAGGCTGATCTCGCGCACCTCGCAGCCCAGCCTCTTCAGCAGCTCGACTCCCCGCGCCACCAGGTCGCCCGTCTCGCTCGCCAGGCCCTTGAAGTACTCGCGCGGCAGGCCGACCTTCGTGCCGCGCACCGCGCCGTCCAGCACCGCCGTGTATTCCGGCACGGGGGCGAACGCGGATGTCGAATCCAGTTCGTCGCGGCCGGCGATTGCCTCGAGCAGCGTGGCCGTGTCGCGCACCGTGCGCCCGAACGTGCCAATGTGATCCAGCGAGCTGGCGAACGCGATCAAGCCGTAGCGCGAGACGCGCCCGTAGGTCGGCGTCACCCCCACCACGCCGCAGAACGATGCCGGCTGGCGGATCGACCCGCCCGTGTCGGAGCCTAGCGCCACCGCCGCCGTCCCCTGCGCCACCGCCGCGGCGGGCCCGCCGCTCGAGCCGCCCGGTACCCGCTCCGGATCCACCGGGTTGCGCACCGGCCCGAAGGCCGAGTTCTCGTTCGAGGAGCCCATCGCGAACTCGTCGCAGTTGGCTTTGCCCAGGATCACGCCCCCGGCCCGCTCCAGCCGGATCACCGCCGTCGCGTCGTACGGCGGAACGTAGTTGGCCAGCAGCTTGGATCCGGCCGTCGTGCGCACTCCCTGGGTGATGATGACGTCCTTGACCGCCACCGGCACGCCGGCCAACGGACCGGGATCCTCGCCACGCGCCAGTTTTTCATCCACCCGGCGGGCCGCTTCGATCGCCCGCTCGGGGCAGAAATGCAGATACGCGTTGGTCTTGGGGTTCTCGGCCTCGGCGAAGCGCAGCGCCTCGCGCGCCAGTTCTTCGGCGCTGAACTGGCGTTTGGCCAAACCTTCCCGGACCTGCGCGATGGTGAGGGCGGGGATCTGGGTGCGCCCGGTCACCGTTCGATCACCTTGGGGACCTTGAAGAATCCGGCCCCGGCCAGCGGCGCGTTGGCCAGAGCCACCTCGCTGCCCAGTCCCGCGCGCTCCCGGTCCTCGCGCCAAGTGGCGGTCTCCTCCGCCTGGTAGAGCACCTGGGCCATCGGCTCGACCGCGCTCGTATCCAGCTCGTTCAGCTTCTCCATGTGCGTGAGCACCTCGCCCAGGTCCGCCGCCATTCTGCGCACCTCTTCCTCGGTCAATCGGAGATTGGCCAGATCGGCCACGTACCGGACTTCCGCTTCGCTGAGAATCATCCCGCGGACCTCCTCCGGGACGCCTTGTAGAGCCGCCGGAGAACCGGATCTTCGATGCCGTCGGCTTCATCCGGAGTGGCCCGGGCCTGCCCAGCCCGTTGGGGCATCCGGCGCGGCACGCCCAGGCGGAACTCGATGGCCCGGACGCTATCGCCTCCGGCGATCTCCTGCAACCGCCCCAGAATCTGGCCGCTCATGGTCCGGAGCTGGCTCTGCCAGACCAGATCCTGGACTTCCACCACCAGCCGCGATTCGTGAAACGCCACCGGCCTGGTGTGCGAGGCGATGCGCGGCCCCACCGCCTGCGGCCAGGCCGCCCGCACCAAGTCCTCCGCCGACAGGCATTCACCGGCGATCTTCAGTCCGCGTATGACCTTCCCGGCGCGCTCCATCTGGGTGTCTGCCATTCTAACAGATCGCCGCGAGGCGGACCCCCACAGGCGCTAGCTTAGGTCCCCAGCCAGACGGCTATAGGGGTGTCCAGGCTTCGGGGGACGGCGTTTGCGGGTCACGGCGCGACCGCAACGAGCAGCCACGCTGCGAAGGGCTATCGACCGGGAAGCAACATTGGGCTATGATAAGGGTCGTTCATGCCGAATCATAACTGTCCGGACTGCGCGGCGGCAGAAAGAGATGGACACAACTACTGCCCCTCGTGCGGTTGGCATCTCACTGATGGCTGCCCGCAGAACCCGCGGATCAGCGTAGCTCGGTATGCAGATGAGCAGTATTGCGGGCACTGTGGAAGCCGGGCGAGAGACTGCGGTTGTCGTTAGCGACCGATGTACACTTCCGAAATCGCCCTTTGGGGCAAACTTCCGAGTCGGCGGCGATCCGGCCAGTGTTTTCATTCTCTGACGACGGTGAGGTCTATCGCCCCTGCGGTCGGCCTAGAATAGAGAGCGAGACTGCTTGGGACGGCACGGAAATCGAAAGATCCCGCCCGAGCAAACATCAGCAGCAGAGTCGATATGGAAAACGCCGATACGTGGGTTCTGAACGAGCTAAGGAGCCTCCAATTCGCACCTTATCTCGATTCACTGCTGTCCAAGACAAGACAGACCCGCAGTGGCGGCTGCTGAAAACAGGCGGCTTGTTGGACGGAGTTGGGCGTTTTCAGGTTGAGGTCTCCTTGTCTGAAGTGTGCGGGCCTGTCCAAA
>Ga0187878_1001046_pt1 | contig 28613 bp, 25 predicted proteins | sample June2016WEW_17_1_FD_132979 | JGI IMG/M metagenome (GOLD analysis project Ga0187878, IMG submission 132979) | Peatland microbial communities from SPRUCE experiment site at the Marcell Experimental Forest, Minnesota, USA - June2016WEW_17_150 | ecosystem: Environmental > Terrestrial > Soil >...
ATTCCTAAAATCGAAATACCGAGGAAATCCGAAATCCTAATATCGAAATACGAAACGTTACCGACAGTGGGGAGTCTTGGGATTCGAACTTGGGATTTCTAAATTGTTTCGGATTTCGTGCTTCGGATTTGTTCAGGATTTAGGATTTCGATTTTCGCCCGCCTGCCCGCTTGAATCCTATGAGGCGGGCAGGTGTTTCGGATTTTCTACTTGTGGTCGTGCATCATCTGCGGTGTTGAGCCTGATGAGAGTTTTGGGCTGATCATAGGAATGCCCAGATTCAGTCCGCGCAAGATGAGTAGAACGCCGATGAGAAGGGTGAACGCCGGAAGGACTCGCGAGATTTTCGAGCGGAGCCCGGGTGAAACGAGCTGGGGAGAGAATGAAAAACCAACCATCGCCGGCATCGTCCCAAGCCCAAAACCGGCCATAAATATCATACCTCTTGAAACATCTGCCGTGACCGCGGCAGTCGTTATCGCTAAATACACAAACCCGCACGGCAGTAATCCATTCAGCATTCCAAGAAGGAATAACGGCGGGAGGGAACTCTCTTTGAGGAGAGAAGCGATCTTTGCCTGGAGTTTCAGCAGTACTGAGCCGGATGGGAGTGGGGAGGGAAGCGCAACGTGTGAAATCCGCTGTAGAACAAACGCGAGCAGAATCGCGGCTCCCGCTATGATCGAAATGTTCTGCTGAAGAAAAGCGAGAGACAGGCCAGCACCGACCAAACCTATGATGCCCCCCATAAGGCTGTATGTAACGACCCTGCCAAGGTTGTAGAGCACCCTTCCGAGCGTATAGCGCCACATTCCCTGATTCCCCACCGGGAGAGCGAGCACGATCGGGCCACACATGCCAATACAATGTAAGCTTCCCAGAAACCCAAATGCGAATCCGGCAAGGATTTCCACGAATCACCTTTTACTGAATCATGATCGGTTCTTCGTGATAGTAGGTCTGGTTCTGCTGGGTCCAGCGGACCTTCACGCGCCAGAGTCCTTTCAGAAGCGAAGCAGTGTGTACGATTTGAGAGTTGCTTGAATCGAGCCTGAGTGGAATGATAAAATCCTTCTTGCGGTCGGCGGGACGGTAGAACGTGATCGTCCCGACAGTGCCGGATGCGGAGAACACCCCCGGAAGTTTCACGGTGACGGCGGAGGCAGAGACACCAATGCTCGGCTGCTCGGCAAGCACGTTTGACCGTTTCGTGCTTTCTATCTGATCCTGATGTCGCAATTCCTGCCGGTAGTAGTCATCCGAAACGAGATCGACCTCCCGATTCATGGAGATGATGACCATCGTCAGAATCGCGGCAGCAAACAGGATGAATGCGATTGCGATCCCGGTTCCCCAGTGCAGTTTCATGGACTACCCCTCCTTTTTCCGAACCGGTCCGAGAAACGAGCTTTGCACGACCCCGACGAGGCGGTCACCGCTGTACACTTCCACGTCAAGCGGTGTGTTCATCGCCTTGACCTGATCGCGCTTGAGAAGCACAAACAGTTTTGCCGCATTGGCCTCCTGGCTTCTGAGAATGAGTGAATCTCCCAGGACCCTGATCGTTCCGTCCACATTCCTGAGCTTGAATGAGAGAGGGAGGGGACCAAACGTCTTGTTCACCGCCTTTACGTCGTACAGGTTGCTGATGTAATCATCGGGCTGTTCCTGGAAATACATGCCGGGGGTCCGGAGGATCGTCACGTCAATATCAGATCGCGTGGCGATGAAGTACGTCAGGGTAGAAACGAGAACAACGAGCACCAATGAATAGCCGATGCTTCGGGGGGTGACGATAGAATGGACTTTTTTCTCGATCCCTTCCAGCGAATCATACCGGATCAGCCCACGCGGCCGCTCGATCGAATGCATAATCGCGTCGCACGCGTCGATGCATGCGGTGCAGTTGACGCACTCGAGCTGGGTCCCGTTCCTGATGTCGATTTCGGTGGGGCAGACGTCCACACACTGATGGCAATCAATGCAGTCGCCGGCATGCTGCGGTTCCCCCCTTCGCAATTTCCCCCGCGGCTCGCCCCGTATATTGTCATAGGCAATGACGATGGAGTTCCCGTCAAGCATCACTCCCTGAAGCCGTCCGTACGGACATACAAGGATACACGCTTGCTCTCTGAACCACCCAAAAATCCAGTGGAACACGCCTGAGAAAATGATGATGGCAGTCAGGCCGCCAACGTGTTGGGAGGGAGGGTCAGTGATAATGGCGAACAGCTTGTCGGTACCAATGATCCAGGCGAGAAGGGTGTTGGCGATGAGAAACGAAAGAGCGAAGTACAAGACGTGCTTGAGCGTTTTCTTCCAGATTTTCGCCCCTGTCCATGGAGACTCATTCAACGCCCGTTGCTCACGCGGCGATCGTTCAATCAGATAATCCAGTTTCCTGAACACCATCTCCATGAACACCGTCTGCGGGCAGACCCAACCGCAGAAAAGTCGACCGAACACGACAGTGAAGAGGAAAATGAAAACGATGGTGGAGATCATCGCGAGCGTGAGGAGGAAGAAATCGTGCGGACCGAAGATCAAGCCGAAGATGATGAATTTCCGCTCGATGATGTCGAATAACATGAAGGGGTGACCGTTCATGCGCAGGAACGGAACGCCGAAGAGAATGGCGAGCAGAATCCAGCTGAAGATGAGGCGGGCTGTGTGAAATCTTCCCTTGGGTGCTTTGGGATAAAGCCATTTTCGCTTTCCCTCAATAGAAACGATCCCGAGGTGGTCGCGGAAGGAATTCTCGGTTGAACCGCTCGACATATCCTTCTTTCACGTAATGAAGCTAGTGTCTTGTCTCAGATGTTCGTTTAATATGCCGTCCCGCTGAAAGACATTTTTCTTCAAGCTTCTATGGTTTGAAGGATCTACAGGTGAGTCTTATGGGTGTATGACAGGGCAGAAAAGCACACACCCTTCTGCTCCCCTCTCACATCCCGCTAGCTAACGCTTGAGAGGGGACGTTTCGTTCCTGAAGCCTCGCACACATCACAGTTCTAACAGTCCCCTCTGTGCAGAAGCATGTGCGTGTGGGAGAGGGGATGAAAGGGGTGTGTTCCTTGATTCTGAAACCGTGCCCTTTCTTTTCCACGTATCGCCTGGTTCCGTTGCTGACTTATCCAAGTTATCTCCGAGACGCGTCTCTAGTGCCACTTTCAACAGTAGATCTTGTAGCGAATAAAGCACAGTGCTAATTTCCACTTGTGCGCTCTTGATCGACAACACACGAAGACTCATTGGAAACGGCGCTACAGCCGTCGCGCAACGTTGGTGCTATCCTTTGGTTGAGGTTTCGGCTCTGTGTAGAGATTCCCTTCCGGCTTCTTGGCGTTGGGGGGATTGCTGCCCTGAAGTGAGAGAACATAGCTGGCGATTTGCTGGATCTCCTTCGGTGTAAAGACGAGCTTCCAGCTGATCATCCCTTTTTCAGGGACTCCATTCTTGATCGTGGTGTAGACGTTTTTGACGCCGCCGCCATGGATCCAGTACTGGTCGGTCAGGTTGGGTCCCACGATCCCTTCGGCATGCGTGCCGTGACATGTGATGCAATTCCTCAGGAATCTCTCCTGACCTGCCTTGATGGAGGCCTCATCGACAAGCACAACCAGATCATCTTCGTTGATTGTTCCTTCCGACGCCATTCGGACGCGCCGCGAGAGGTCCGCAGCAGCCATTTCTTCAGCATATTCAGCCTGAGGCAGAGGGCTCGATTGCCAGACGTGATAGTTCAGAAGATAGATCACGGCAAAAACAATTGTCCCGCCAAAAAGATAGCTGAACCACGGAGGAATAAGATTGTCCAGCTCTGTGATCCCATCGTGGTTTTCGTCTAGAGGAATCGCCTTTCCGGTTGACTTCGGCGCAATGGAAGCGTACGCGGATTTTAATGCCCGGAGGATTGGGTCAACTTCACCATCGAGCACGAAGATAACGAAGAGTATGAGGCCTATAAAGAACAGGGTCAGGAGTCCGGTGAAGATGAGCGCTGAGCTTGTGCCCTCCTCGGCGACCTGGGTCTGCGCGTGTAGGTCTCCCAGAATCAGGGGCAGAAGCACACTGATGATGAGGAGTCGGAGGAGGACTTTGGCGAAATGGCGGTAGATGTTCACGGTCACACCTATGTGCGTGATACGGTCAATCAGTTCAATGGCAGCTGGCTCATCCTGTCGGCATCTTCTTTCTTCATCCTCACGACGTAAATCAGCACGCCAACGAAAAAAGGGATGAAGATCAGGAGCGAGAGTAAAGGATAGGAGGCGATGCCCTCAATCGCCTCAAGATAATGTGAAAACATTTCTTACATCTCCTCACATTGTGGAACTAAAACACACCCGGAAAAATGACTCGACAGATTGTTGCCCGACCTTCAATCAGCCTCTTGCGCGGGTGCTCAACCATCTTGTTGGCCCGGCCTTCCTACAGTTTGTTGCCCCGACCTTCGAGCAGCGAGTTGCATCAATCTTTAACTGGCCTGTTGCCCCGACCTTTTTACCCGCCGTAGTCTGAAGGACGAAGGCGGGCAGGTCGGGGATCAAAGAACTCACAACCAAAACCCAGAGGGGTTTCAACCCCTTCCTGAGGAGCTATCGTTGAACCGCAATGTCAGTCCCGAGCCGTTGCAGGTAAGCAATCACCGCAATAATCTCCTTGTCGGATTCGGCTGGCGCGTTCTGTTTCTGTAAATCTCCCGCAATACCGCCGGCCTGCGCCCTCATGTCTGCGACGGCCTGCTTATCGTAATCTTTTGGATAGGGGACACCGAGTCTCTGCATCGCACGAATTTTTGCATCGACAATAGACTCATCGGTATTCTGTGTATAGAGCCATGGATACGCGGGCATGATGGAGCCCGGGGAAACCGATCGCGGGTCTTCCATGTGCATGAAATGCCAGAGGTTCGGATACTTCTTGCCGACGCGGTGAAGGTCCGGTCCTGTCCGTTTTGAACCCCACTGAAATGGATGGTCATAAACAAATTCGCCCGCCTTGGAGTATTCACCGTACCGCTCTGTCTCCGATCGGAACGGCCTGACCATCTGGGAATGGCAGGTGTAACATCCCTCCCTCACGTAAATATCGCGGCCCTGAAGTTCGAGTGGAGTGTATGGCTTAACCGAAGCGATCGTGGGAATATTCGACTTGATAAGGAAGGTCGGTACCAATTCGACAATGCCTCCAATCAAGACCACGACGGTGGCAAGGAGCGCGAATTGGACCGGTCGTCGCTCCAGCCATTTGTGCTTGTTCTGCCGCATGGGGCGCTCTTCCCAATGTGCGGGGACTTGCACTTCTTCGTCTCCTACAAGTTTTCCCTGCCGAGCTGTTCGGATGAGGTTGTAGATCATCAGGAGCACTCCTCCGAGGTAAAGTGCACCTCCAAGGGCCCGTATCATATAGAAGGGGAGTATCTGAACGACCGTTTCCAGGAAGTTCGGATACTGAAGCACGCCGGATGACGTGAATTGCTTCCACATCAAGGATTGCGTGATGCCGGCCCAGTACAGAGCGCTTGCATACACCACGATTCCGAGGGTCCCGATCCAGAAATGAAAATTTGCCAGTTTGCGGGAGAAGAGGCTTGTATTCCACAGCCTTGGGATCAGCCAGTACAGTATGCCAAACGTGAGGAACCCGTTCCATCCCAGCGCACCGATGTGAACGTGTGAGATAGTCCAATCCGTATAGTGCGAGATTGCGTTGACATTCTTGAGAGACAGCATCGGCCCTTCAAATGTGGCCATGCCGTACGCAGTGATGGCAACAACCATGAACTTCAGAACCGCATCTTCGCGAACCTTGTCCCATGCCCCGCGAACCGTCAGAAGACCGTTGATCGCTCCCCCCCACGACGGGGCAAGGAGCATGATGGAGAAAGCCGTTCCGAGCGATTGCGCCCAATCCGGAAGCGCTGTGTACAGCAGGTGGTGCGGACCTGCCCAGATATACAAGAAGATCAGGGACCAGAAGTGCACGATTGAAAGTCGGTATGAATAGATTGGGCGCTCTGCAGCCTTTGGAAGGAAGTAGTACATCAACCCCAGGTATGGAGTTGTGAGGAAAAATGCGACCGCGTTGTGTCCGTACCACCACTGCACCAGAGCGTCCTGCACACCTGCATAGACAGGATAACTTTTCAGATAGGAGACAGGAAGCTCGATCGAGTTTACAATATGAAGAACTGCGATAGTGACGATGCCGGCGATATAGAACCAGATAGCGACATACATGTGCTTTTCCCGCCGCTCGATGATCGTCCCGAAGACATTTACTGCGAAAACAACCCAGATAATCGTGATGAGGATGTCTATGGGCCATTCGAGTTCCGCGTACTCCTTGCCTGTCGTGAAGCCTAGCGGCAGTGTGAGTGCTGCGGAAACGATTATCGCCTGCCATCCCCAAAAGTGAATCTTGCTGAGGATGTCGTTGAACATGCGGGCTTTGCAGAGGCGCTGCAGAGAATAATACAGCCCCATGAAGATGCCGTTGCCAACAAATGCGAAGATCACTGCATTTGTGTGCAGCGGGCGGATGCGCCCAAACGTGACAAATTGAAGCTTCAGGTTCACCGCGGGCTCGAACATCTCAAGAGCGATGATCAGTCCGACGAGCATCCCCACTGCCCCCCACACCATCGTCGCGACGGCGAAATTGCGTACGATTCTATTATCGTACCTGACGGTTACCATCTCCATTCCAGGCAGATCCTTCTTCTTTTTTTGTTGAATTTTGCTGGTTGAAAGTACTGGTTTTCTTTTCTTCCTCAAAGAGAATTCTCACCGAGGGAGTGTACTTGTCGTCGTACTGTCCGGTTCGCACCGCCCAGATGAACGCGATCAGAAATCCTAACGCGACCGCAACGCTAAATCCGACAAGAATCCAAATGACGGACATTAGATCACACCTTTTGTCTTGGCGAGCTGCCGGACAGCAGTTGTTGAAAAAATCACCACCGATATCGAGCTCAACGGCATCAGGATTGCGGCAAGAAGAGGGGAGAGTAATCCCTGAACAGCGAACCACAATCCGCCGATGTTATAGAGAATGGATAGCGCAAAGCTCGCGTAGACCACGTGCTGACTCGTGGACGCGAATTCGAGGAGACGGTCCAGCATTCCAAACGAGGAACCTTCCAAAATTGCATCACAGGCAGGTGAGAAGGAGGTCACATCTTCTGCTACTGCTATTGCAACGTCACTCTGCCACAACGCGCCGGCGTCATTGAGCCCGTCGCCGATCATGAGCACTTTCCGTCCGGCGTTTTGCAGTTCCCGGATGAACGCCAACTTGTCCGATGGCTTCTGATCGAAGCGCATGTCCGCGAATTGACCGTAGATTGACTGAAGCCTCTCTCGTTCCCTGTCTCCGTCACCTGAGAGAATCATGAGCGATCGTTTCCTCCCGAGGTGAGACAGTACCTCGGTGACACCCTTTCGGTACGTATTTTCAAAAGAGAACCACACGCGGTGCTCCCCTTGTAGTGAAAGATGTACCCGCGTCTCCGTTGTCTCGGGTTCATCACACGGTTTCTTTCCTCTGACGAAATTCGACGAACCCAGCTGAACGGGAATCCCTTCGACGATCCCGCGAATTCCTTCTCCTTCAACCTCTTCGAAGCTATGGACATCGGACAGATCTTTTTGAGCGAGATGTTCGACGATTGTCCTGCTAAGGGGATGAGTGGAGTTGCGCGCCAGAGAGGCAACCAACCGGATTTCTTTCTCACTCAGGGGCATTCCCACAAATTGGATAGAGGAGTGAAAAGTCTGAGTTAGAGTCCCAGTCTTGTCGAAAACAATCGTGTCCACTTTTGACAACGATTCAACAATTCCCGCATTCTTCAGATAAAATCCCCGTTTCCCGAAAATGCGCATTGTCGTTCCGAACGCAAAAGGGGCGGCCAGCGCAAGGGCGCAAGGACAAGCCACGATGAGAATTGCCGTCGCCGCGTTGAGTATCCTGGTGTGATCGACCATCCACCAGAAGAAAACTGTCACCGCCGTGAGCATGAGGATCGCAATTGTGAAGTATTTGCCGATGCTCGTCGACAGAGTCAGAAGTCTTGATTTCGATCTCTCCGAACCGCCAAAATCATTCCAGAGCTGAACGAGTTTGCTCTCAGAAACCTCTTTGATGACCTCCAACTCAACTGTGGCACCTGCCTGCTTCCCGCCTGCATAGGCAACTTCACCCACCACCTTGGTTACGGGATTTGATTCTCCAGTCACGAAACTGTAATCAATCCGTGCGGAGCCCTTCATCACGACCGAATCGGCGGGAATGATTTCATTGTTGCGAAGGATCATGCGATCCCCCGGCCGGAGAGAAGTGATCGGAATAGTGCGCTCGTCTCCGTTCTTCCGAACTGCAGCAGCGAGCGGGAAATAGGATTGATAGTGACGTTCGAAGTTCAGCCCTTCATACGTTTTGTTCTGGAACAATCTTCCAATCAGCAGGAAGAAGACAAGTCCCGTGAGCGAATCAAAATAGCCGGGACCGGTGGCGAGAAGAACATCTACCACGCTGCGGACGAACACCACCCCAATCCCGAGTGCGATCGGAACGTCGATGTTTATGATCTTCTTCCGAAGACCTTGCCACGCGGAGACATAGAAGAGTGAACTGCTGTACAGCGCGACCGGAAGGCTGAGAAGGAGATTGATGTAGCCGAACAGACTACGCGAGGAGAAATCGGCTCTCGATCCTGCAAAGTACTCCGGCAAGCTGAACAGCATGATGTTCCCGAAACAGAACGCCGCGATCCCGAGCTTGAGGAAGAGACTGCGGTTCATCGCTTGGGCCGGCTTTTTCTGGATGCTCCCCAGATTGAGTTCGGGTTCGTAGCCGAGTGAGGTGAGAAGCGTAACGATCTTGCGAAGCGAGGTCTTTTGTTTCGCAAAGCGTATCAGAAGCGTCTTCTTCAGGAAGTCGACACGGGAAAAGCCAACCCCTTCATCCAGCTTGTGGAGGTTCTCGAGCAGCCAGATGCACGAGCTGCAGTGCATTTGAGGAATCCGGAGCGTGAGTACGGTCGCTGAGCCGTCGGAGAAATCAATGAGCTGTTGTATCACGGCCGGGTCGTCGAGGAATTCAAACCGGGGGGCCGCGTGAAGGGAGGGAGTGATGCCTGGGTTCGGGTCAAAATTGTAGTACTGGCAGAGCTGGTTAGCCGAGAGTATCTGGTATACGGCTTTGCAGCCGGCGCAACAGAATGGCTTGCCGTCCACCTCGATGTCGGAGTTGCCGGCAGGAGTTCCACAGTGAAAACAGAGCGCCTGGGCTTCTTCCACGGTCGCCGATTCCATGAACCGTCGCTTATTCTGTAGAGGAATTCAACTTAGAGAGGATTAATAATCATAATACCATTCCATGTCAGGAAGTTCAACACCATGAACGGGGTGTGTGATCCTCCGGGAAAAAATACTGTCGGAGGCTCGACATACGAATTCGTGATCTTCGGTCGAGGACGGCGGAGGGGAAACCTTAGAGATGAAGAAAAAAATACTTTGGCTCCTAAAATATTTGCATCGAACCGGAACTTTTCTTAATATTGACTATGTTTTTCTGCAGTCCTGCTTCATTCCTGTGTTTTGAACCAGTTTTTTCCTGAAGAACAGTGGCCTTTCCGGTATTCCTCCCGGCCCATTACTGAGTGTCCTGAAGAGTTGATGCATGAAAAAATCGCTGCTTGACTATACGTTGCGGGTTCGTCTTCCTATAGTCGTGTTTGTTGCGGCCGTATCCTTCATCGCCACATATTTTCTTTCCCGGGCAGAGCGGGACGGCCTTGGGTATGCCCCTGTGCAACCCATCGCTTTTTCTCACAAGCTTCACGCCGGGACGATGCAGATCGATTGCAATTACTGTCATACGGCAGTGACGTCATCGCCGCACGCGACCGTCCCCGCTGTTTCAATCTGCATGAACTGCCACTCTGTTGCCCGCAAGAACCGTCCTGAAATAATCAAACTGACAAAGTACTACGAAGAGGGGATCGCGCTGCCGTGGAAACGTGTCCATAAGGTTCCTGACTATGCGTATTTCAATCACAGTGCGCATGTTAACCGTGGTATCGATTGCGCTAACTGTCACGGGCAGGTTCAGAACATGGATGTGGTCATGCAGGTTTCGGAATTCACAATGGGGGCGTGCCTGAAATGCCACAGAAATGCACCCGAGGTTTTGAGCGGCGTTCCCGGAATCAAGAAGGGACCCGATTACTGCAGTACGTGTCATCGCTAGGCCAGACGAACGGATAACACTATGAGTCAGAATTCGAACGAAAAAAGTGCCCAGAGATCTCAACGCCGCGCATTCTTTGGCCAGCTTCTCGCTGCTGTCGGTGGAGGAGTTCTCGGAGGAAGCATTCTGCAGAAACTGTTCGGTTCCCGGAAACAGGCGCGCGAAAAAGAGCGCCCGGTCAATATCAGTATCAATCCGCTAGCGGTTCCGAGATCAAAGGAAGGCTCCAAGTCGAATGTCTAATGACCCTAATTACTGGAAGAGTCTGCGGGAATTGCACGACAAGGATGCGGTGAGTGACGCCAAGGCCCACGAGTTTATGGCCGGCGTCACGGACGACTTTCAGATATCTGAACTTTCCGCGATGTCGCGGAAACAATTCCTCGCTCTCCTGACGGCATCCGCCGCGTTCGCAGCGGCAGGGTGCAGTAACTACCGGGACCGCGGAGAAATTGTCCCGTACAGCAAGAAGCCTGAAGAAGTCACGCCCGGGGTTCCTAATTACTATGCTTCCACGTGCAACGGGTGTGCACAGTCATGTGGCATTCTTGTTAAGACGCGCGAAGGCCGGCCAATAAAGATTGACGGTAATGCGGACCATCCAGTGAACCGCGGCAAAATCTGTGCAACGGGACACGCGAGCATTCTGAATTTGTATGACCCATATCGTTTGCGCGGTCCGGTCTTCGGCAGCGCATCGGGAAAATCGGGTACGCTGACCTGGAAGCAGGCCGACGTGGAAATTGCTGGCCATCTTGAGAATAGCGTCAAGGCGTCGAGAGAAATCGCGCTTGTTCTTCACTCGGTTCAGTCACCGACGGCGGCAAAGGTTCTTGCGGAGTTCAGCGCGAAGTATCCGACGACGCGCCTCTATGTGTACGACTTCTTTCATGACGCGAATCGCCGTCATGCGTGGGAACAGTGCTACGGAACAACCGAGCTTCCCTCCGTCGACTGGGACAAGGCAAAGATCGTTCTGGCGCTGGAATCGGACTTCCTCGGGAACGAGGGAATGACGATCGAGCAGATCCGCCGCTTCACCGATGGGCGCGATATCATGAAGACGAAGGACTTCAACCGTCTCTACTCCGTTGAGGGATCGATGAGCCTCACCGGCGCAAACGCGGATTACCGGTTGCGGCTGCGCCCGGATGAGCAGCTGTCGTTCGTGCTCGCCGTGATCAATGAGATCGCCGTCGTGAGGAAGAAAGGATCGTTCAAAGGATCGATTCCTCCTCCGGTGAATGGTGCCTCGCTCAATCAGTTCGCATCCCAGCACGGACTTTCTGCGGATGTATTGAAGCACCTGGTTGACGACCTCATCGAAAACACCGGTCGGTCGTTCGTCATTGCCGGCGATGTGCTTCCGTCGGACGTCCATGTGGCAGTGAACTATTTGAATGAGCTCCTGGGCAACAATGTTCTGTATGAAACGGCACGATCCGAAATCTTGACGCCGCGCTCGGGACAGGCGGATTTCGAATCGCTCGTGGAAGGAATGAAATCGGGGCGTGTGGGGATGGTAGTCCACGTTGGCACGAACCCCGTCTATCAGCTCCCTGCCGCGTTTGGCTATGAAGATGCCCTGAAGCATGTCCCTGTCAGTATCAGCCTCCTGGAGGAAGAAGACGAGACATCGCGATATTGTTCTTATGTCCTTCCGGTGAATCATGCTCTCGAATCGTGGGGAGACTTCAAGGTCCGGACAGGCGTATATTCGTTCCAGCAGCCGGTCATCGCTCCTCTTTATGATACTCGACAGAAAGAAGCAGTGCTGCTTTCATGGATCCAGGGAAAGGACTCCTACAAAGAGACTCTGTATCATGAATACCTGATGTCACAATGGGAGAGGACGCACTTCCCGGCTCTCAACAAGAAGACTGATTTCAAGACGTTCTGGTATTCAGCTCTCCACGATGGCGTGATCACTGTGGATGAGCGAGAGAAGAATGAATACAGGTTCAAGTGGGACGCGCTCGCAGCGGTTGTCCCCGCAGCCTCCAAGGGATATGCCATAGGCCTGACCCGAAGCTACTATATCGGCGATGGCACGTTCGCCAACAATGGATGGCTGCAGGAACTTCCGCATCCGGTTTCGAAGATTGTCTGGGACAACTATGCGGCGATTTCCACGTCGACGGCGAAAGAGCTCGGCGTCAACATGAACGACACAATTGACATCACGCTCCCGCAAGGAAAGCAGACGGTCCCCGTGTTTGTTCAGCCCGGACAGGCGGACGGCTATATCTCTATCGAATTGGGATATGGGCGGACAAACGCCGGACCGATTGGATCTGGAGTAGGAACTGACGTGAATGTCCTTTTGCCGAAAACGTCTCTGACTGGCAGCCGGGTGGTTGGCGGAGCCAATGTGGTGAAGGCGTCCGGAACCTATATGCTTTCCTCGACGCAGGAACACCACTCGCTCGACGACACGTTTGTCAAGGATTTCCATCTGAAGCGCGGAGTGATTCAGGAGGGCACAGTCCTTCAGTATTCGAAAGAACCCGATTTTCTTCATAAGGAAAAGAAAGAGTTGTTCAGCATTCACACCGAAGTCGAGTACAAAGGTGTGAAGTGGGCGATGGCGATTGACCTCAACAAGTGTATCGGCTGCAACGCGTGTGTTGCCGGCTGCAATGTGGAGAACAACGTCCCCGTTGTCGGCAAAGAACAGGTCGCGAAGGGAAGGGAGATGCAGTGGATTCGGCTCGATCGGTACTACTCCGGTACGTCCGATGCTCCTATCCCAAGCCACCAGCCGATGCTCTGTCAGCATTGTGACCAGGCCCCATGCGAAAACGTTTGTCCCGTTGTAGCCACGACCCACAGCCCAGATGGCCTGAACCAAATGGTTTATAACCGGTGCGTAGGAACCAAGTATTGCTCCAACAACTGTCCGTACAAGGTCCGTCGGTTCAATTTCTTCAACTGGAGAGACTACGTCGCTGACGGATACTATGAGCAGCAACCCGTCGGACTTCTCTACAACCCGGAAGTGACAGTCCGGTCGCGCGGTGTGATGGAGAAATGCACGTTCTGTGTCCAGAGGATCATGGAAGCACGACAGCATGCAGCAGAGAAGGGAGTTTCGCTGAAGGGGAGTGACGTCAAGACCGCGTGCCAGGAGGCTTGTCCGGCGACGGCTATTGTCTTCGGCGATATGAGCGATCCGAAGTCTGAAGTCTCGGTATATCGGAATCATCAGCTTGGGTATCACGTCCTCGAAGAGACGAATGCACGGCCGAACGTGACGTACCTCGCGAAATTGCGCAACATTCATTCGGAGAACCTGACTTGAGCACTGCTGTAGTGGACTACACGCGTGAGCTTCCTGTCGTTGAGGGAAGACCACACCCTGCCGAACTTGATGCGACGATTGCGGCTCCGCTCGATCAATTTCCGACGCGCACGTGGTGGATTGTCCTGGCAGTGACACTCTCGTTCCTGTCGTTTGGTGCATTCTGCGTTGGTATGACGTTTTACAAAGGCCTCGGGATGTGGGGTATCAATCAGCCAGTCGCCTGGGGTTTTGATATCGTCAACTTCGTTTTCTGGGTCGGCATCGGAAACGCGGGGACGCTGATTTCCGCAATCCTCTTTCTCCTTCGTCAGCGTTGGCGAACGGGAATCGCCCGTTTCGCCGAAGCGATGACAATTTTCGCAGTGATATGTGCCGGGATGTTCCCAATTCTCCATCTTGGGCGTCCTTGGTTGCCTGTCTATCTCATGCCGTACCCGAACCAGAATGCACTCTGGGTGAATTTCACGTCTCCTCTGGTCTGGGATGTCTTTGCTGTCTCCACGTATCTCACTGTTTCGTTCGTCTTTTGGTACGTCGGGTTGATCCCGGATTTCGCCACCCTCCGGGATCGGACATCGAGTTCCATCAAGAAGACAATTTACTCGGTATTGAGTCTCGGTTGGCGTCATTCCAACCGTCACTGGCAGCATTACGAGCGAGCGTATCTGATCCTCGCTGGCTTTGCAACTCCTCTTGTTCTCTCTGTTCACACCATCGTGAGCTTCGATTTCGCCGTGTCAGTCCTCCCTGGATGGCACACGACAATTTTCCCACCATATTTCGTCGCAGGGGCGGTGTTTTCAGGTTTCGCCATGGTGCAGAACGTCCTGATCTTTGTCCGGCAGGCGTTCAATCTCAAACACATCATCACGCTTGATCATCTTGAGAAGATGAACAAGGTGATGATCGTGACAGGATCGATGGTCGGGTATGCCTATGCGATGGAGTTTTTCATTGCGTGGTACAGCGGCAGCCAGTTTGAGTCATTCGTATTTCTGAACCGTGCGCTCGGTCCGTATGCCTGGGCTTACTGGACCATGGTCAGCTGCAACGTGATATTCCCGCAGCTCTTCTGGTTCAAGAAGATCCGCCGGTCCATTCCTTTCATGTTCGTGATCGGCATTCTCGTCAATGTAGGTATGTGGTTCGAACGATTTGTAATTATCGTGACTTCCCTGTCTCGCGATTTTCTCCCGTCAAGCTGGGGTCATTACATTCCCACGATGTACGATATTGGGATCTTGCTCGGGAGCTTCGGCCTCTTCTTTACTCTGATCCTGATCTTTGTGCGCATCTTGCCGGTGGTTTCCATCAGCGAGGTGAAGGCTGTCGTCGAAGGGGGACAGCCCTCGCATCATTAAGAATGAAATGCATCTATGAACGAACAGCATCTCTTTTCAATTACAGCACTCTTTGAAACGCCGGATGAAATCATCCACGCCGCTCAGGAGACGCAGAAGGCCGGGTATACGCACTTCGATGTGAATACACCCTATCCGGTCCATGGGATGGACCGCTCCATGGGGTTGAAGCCCACGCGCCTTGGAGTATTCTCCCTGGTGTTCGGCATCATCGGCGCGGTTTCAGCAGTCGCGCTTATGACTTGGGTGACATCTTCGGACTATCCGCTGGTGATCGGAGGGAAGCCGTTCTGGTCGTGGCCGGCATTTGTTCCTATCGCGTTCGAGGTTACCGTCCTGCTGGTGGCTGTCCTGTCGGTTGTGACGATGATCGTCCTCTATTTCAAGTTCCCAAATATCAGCCATCCCCTTCACGACACGCCGTACATGAAGAGAGTTTCGTCGGACAGGTTCGGCATCAGTATCGAGGCCGATGATCCTGCGTTCAATGAAGCAGCGGTGCGGGAGTTTCTGAAGAAGATTGGCGGGAAAGACATCGCGGCCGTTCACTACGACCTTGAAGATCTCAACCATGGCCAGCGGATGTTCGATCCAAAGTTCATCGGAGTCCTTGCCTTGACGGCGCTCCTGGTATCCGGCGCCACCTATATTGTCTTCAACCAACTCCTCTTTATGGAACCGTTTTCGTGGATGATGACCCAATCCAAGCTGAAGGCGCAACGGCCCAGTGAATTGTTCAAAGACGGGATCGGGATGAGGCCGCCGGTCGAAGGTACGGTCGCACGCGGGTTCCTGCCGTATCCGTTCAAAGGGAAACCGGACGAGGCAGGGAAGAATCTTGTCAATCCCCTTCTCTCTACTAGGGATGTTCTCGACCGCGGCAAGTCAAAGTTTTTGACGTACTGCAGCCCCTGCCATGGTAATTTTGCGCGGGGAGACAGCCGGCTGAGGGGTCAATTCCCCAATCCGCCGACTCTCCACTCGGACAAAGTACGAAACTGGCCGGACGGCAATATTTACCATGTGATTACGGAAGGACAGAACGTGATGCCTTCGTATGCCTCGCAGATCTCACGGGATGACCGGTGGGCAATTGTTCGTTACATCCGTGTGTTGCAGCGCGCCCAGAACGCAAAGGAGTCCGATCTGAAATGAATAACTCCGTAACCGCTGCAGAAATGAAGAAGGAGCTCCCCGGCCAGGTCGCGCGGTACGGCTGGATTCTTCTTATCGTCGGTGTCGTGATAGCCGCAGCCGGGTATCTGATTGATCCGAGACGTATGGCGTTTGACAACATCATCGGGTTCCTGTTCCTCACGAGTATTGGGATCGGCTCTATTTTCCTCGTGGCTCTCGAATATATTGCTGGGGCAGTCTGGAGCGTGCCGATGCGTCGCGTCAACGAATTTCTCGGCGCTTTGACGCTCCTCATTCCTCTGCTGGCCATTCCCATATTCCTGAATCTCCACGATCTGTATCATTGGACCCATGCTGAAGCCGTCGCGGCAGACAAGATTCTTCAGGGAAAGTCATCGTATCTGAACGTCAACTTCTTTGTCCTCCGTTTTATTATCATTTTCGTTCTCTGGAGCCTGTTCTATTTCCTCTTTACGAGGAACTCATCCAGGCAGGACATCACAAAAGATCAAAGCCTCACAACACGCAACATCAAGCTTTCCGCAGTTTTCATGCCGGTCTTTGCAATCACGCTTACATTGACCGCTGTCGACTGGGCCATGAGTCTCGAGCCGCATTGGTACTCTACGATGTACGGTGTATACTATTTTTCGGGAACGATCCTGGCAGCTCTTGCCGCCGCTACGTACATCATCGTGAAGATGTACGAGTCGGGCTACTTCCCGCAGCTCCAACGCGATCACTTCTATAGTCTTGGCGCTCTCCTGTTCGCGTTCATCAATTTCTGGGCGTATATCGCATTCAGTCAGTTCCTCCTGATCTGGTACGCGGACCTGCCGGAGGAAACGTTCTGGTTCATCAGCCGATGGAAGAATGGATGGGAGTACGTGTCTATTCTCCTGATTATCGTCCATTTCGCTGTCCCGTATTTTGCGCTCCTGACGCAAGATTCCAAGATGGACACGAAACGACTGAAACTGATGGCCATCTGGATTCTCTTCGCCCACATGCTCGACCTCTACTGGCTCGTGATGCCGACATACAGCAAGACGGTTCCGTTCAGCTGGAATGAATTCGGATTTCCGATACTGCTTGTCGGACTTATCATGGTCGTGTTTTCGTTCAAAGTGAAGCGAAACAACATCGTCCCGATAGGTGACCCCAAACTGGAGCGCGGACTTAGTTTCAGGCTGTAACTCTCAAAGGCAGGCATGGAAAAGAAACCGGATCTCAAACCAGAAATCGATTTCAAAGATCTGATCAAAAAGCCCGAAAAGCTCTTTGGTTACTCTTATGTACTCTTTGCACTGATTCTTACGGTGCTCGGCATTTCCTACATGGAGAACCTGACCGCGATCGGAAAGAATTCTATCAGTCCTTCTGTTGTGACCGACTCTTCTTCTTTCGTTCAGGACATTCCGTTCCAGAGCGCCAGGTCGCTTCCTCCTGTCGATGTGGCGAAAGCATCTGTAGCCACCGTCGAGCTGGTGAATAAAGGAAAGGAAGTGTTCGGGACACTTTGTGCATCCTGCCATGGAGATAACGGGGAAGGAGACGGACCGACAGCCGTTACGCTGAATCCAAAACCGAGAAACTTTCACCAGCTGACAGGATGGAAGAATGGTTCAAAGGTCTCGCAAATCTACAAGACACTGCAAGATGGAATTCCGGGCAGCGCGATGGCATCATTCAGTTATCTTCCGCCGCACGACCGGTTTGCTCTGATTCACTTCGTTCGTTCTCTGGCAGCCGGACAACCGCTCGATTCGCAGGCGGAGCTCCAGGGGCTTGAGACCACATATCAGCTTTCGGAGGGGACAAATACGCCCGGCCAGATTCCCGTGAAAAAAGCTGCACAGATTGTTGAAGGGGAGACCGCACCTGAAGTCGCCAAGATCGCAGAGCTCATAAGGAGCCTGGAGGGACAGACAAACAGCGCAGGCCTGCAGGTCTTTGAACGGGTAGCGCGCAATAAGCAGAGAATACTCGCGGGCATGCTGTTTAACAGCAATTCATCACTTCAGAACGTCGATCAGTTCATCAAAATTGTCAGTGCTGAACCCCTACAACTTGGATTCAAAGCCGAGGTTGTCCAACTTTCTTCATCTGATTGGACATCTCTCTACCAGTTCTTGAACGGGCTGAAAGCTCGGAGAGGGTAGTCATGAAAATATTGCACAGTTTGCTTGCCGGTTTGCTCGTGCTGGCACTCAGCGCCCCGCTGCGAGTGAACGGTCAGACTCATCCCAAGGTTGGAATCGAAGAGAAACTCGGCCAGACGATTCCGTTGGACCAGGAACTGTATGATGAGACCGGTCATCTAGTGACACTGAAGAGCCTCGTCAACAAGCCGACCATCTTCACGTTCGTTTATTTTCGGTGTCCCGGCATTTGTACGCCCCTCCTGAACGAGCTCACGAAAGTTGTCGACAAAACGGATTTGGTGTTGGGGAAGGACTACCAGATCATCACGATCAGTTTTGACTATCGTGAGACTCCAGATATGGCTGCTGGTAAAAAGGACAACTACATGCAGCTGCTCAAGAAACCGGAAGATCCGAACGGTTGGCGGTTCCTGACCGGCGACAGCCTGTTAATCGAGCGAGTCACTGACGGGGCCGGATTCTATTTTACCCGCAGCGGAAATGATTTCATTCATGCGGGGGCGTTGATCGTCGTTTCTCCCGAGGGGAAAATCACCCGGTACATCAATGGCATTCATTACCTTCCCTTCGATGTGAAGATGGCCGTGTACGAAGCATCGACGGGAAAGATCGGACCTACGATCGCAAATATCCTGACCTTCTGCTTCAGTTATAATCCCGAGGGACGCACGTACTCGCTGAATTTCATGCGCATCTCATTCGTCGTGATACTGGGATTCGTCGGAATATTCGTCATCATTTTCATCGTACGACCGAAAAAGAAGCAACCCGAAAGGTAAATCAATTATGGCGACACCTGCTGTGCTGGCTGGAGCGGAACCCGACTTCTACCACGTTTCGACGAAACGGAAGGGGATTCTCTCCTGGATTCTCAGCACCGATCACAAGCGGATCGGCCTTCTGTACCTGGGCACAATCCTATTCTTTTTCTTCGCGGCTGTCACACTCGGCTTTCTCATGCGTTTGGAAATGCTGAAACCGGAAGGAACGATTGTCCAGCCGCAGACGTATAACACGTTCTTCACGCTCCACGGCATCATCATGATTTTCCTTTTCGTGATCCCGATTGTTCCGGCGGTCTTCGGGAATTTCATGATTCCATTGATGATCGGAGCGAAGGATGTGTTCTTTCCACGTTTGAACCTACTTTCTTGGTGGTTGTTCGTTGCCGGCGGTATCATGGCCCTGACCTCGGTGTTTCTGCCCGGTGGCGCTGCCGATACGGGGTGGACTTTCTACGTTCCTTACAGCATTCGCACGACGACAAATGTGATACCCGCACTGCTGGCGGCGTTCACGCTCGGCTTTTCATCCATCCTGACCGGACTGAATTTCATCACGACCATCCATCGCATGCGGGCTCCGGGGATGGATTGGTTCAAGATGCCGCTGTTCGTCTGGGCTTCGTACGCGACCTCGTGGATTCAAGTTCTGGCGACGCCCATTATCGGTATCACACTCCTTCTCGTTGTGATCGAGCGTCTGTTTGGCGTCGGGATCTTCGATCCGACACTTGGCGGAGACCCCGTTCTTTATCAGCATATGTTCTGGATGTATTCTCATCCGGCAGTGTACATCATCATCCTTCCGGCGATGGGGGTGGTTTCAGAAATCATCCCGGTCTTCGCGCGCCGGACAATCTTCGGCTACAGGTTTATTGCCTATTCAAGCCTCGCTATCGCGTTTGTAGGGTCGCTTGTCTGGGCGCATCACATGTTCACCGTAGGGATGAGTAACACCGGGATGTTCGTGTTCTCGTTCCTGACATTTCTCGTCGCCATTCCCAGCGCCATAAAGATCTTCAACTGGGTCGCAACTCTGTACAAAGGCTCGATTGATCCCGACGTACCCCTCCTGTACGTTCTCTCCTTCATCGTGCAGTTTTCCATTGGCGGGTTCACCGGATTGATGCTTGGAGCGTTGTCTGTGAACATCCATGTGACCGATACCTACTTTGTCGTCGGACACTTCCATTATGTGATGTTCGGCGGCACCGGATTCGGGTTCTTTGCAGCAATTCATTACTGGTTTCCAAAGATGTTTGGCAAGATGTACAACAAAACGAGAGCAAAGATCGCCTGGGTTCTCGCGACGATCGGGTTCAACACGCTCTACATCCCGTTTCTCATTCTGGGTTATCTCGGGATGCCGCGGAGGTATTATCACTACCTGCCGCAATTTCAGACATTGCACCAGATAGCAACCGTTGGATCGTGGATCCTCGTGTTGGGGCTGATCATCATGTTTGTGAATCTGTTCGTCGCCTTGTGGAACGGCTCGAAAACGTCCGCGAATCCATGGGGAGGTGAGACGCTGGAGTGGACCGTCGCGTCGCCGCCACCGCTTGAGAATTTTGATGAGATCCCTACGGTGACGACGGGTCCATACGATTACAGTAAATACGAAAAAGCATCGCAGGAGGCAGTTTGACCACAACCGCAGTAGGAACGCATGCAGTGGGGCACGTGCATCGGGACGACTACGGCTCGAAGATGGGTATGTGGCTGTTCCTGTTCACTGAGCTCATCCTCTTCGGCGGGATGTTCGTCATTTACGCAGTGTACCGCTTCTCACATCAAGCTGAATTCGAGCTGGGAGCCAAGGAACTCGATACGCTGGTGGGGACCATCAACACGATGGTGCTGCTGACAAGCAGCCTCACAGTTGCGATGTCCATCACTGCCATCCAGCGGGGCAACAAGAAACTTTCCATGCTTCTGGTTGGGATCACAATTGCCCTTGCCCTCGTATTTCTCGTCAACAAATACTTCGAGTGGAGCCACAAGTTCGCCGTCGGACTGTATCCCCAGTCTCCTGAATTGTTGACCAAGCCCCAGGGGGAGATTCTCTATTTCGGACTCTACTTTGTCATGACCGGATTGCATGCACTGCACGTGATCATCGGCGCCATTGTGCTTGCAGTGAACATACGGTTTATACAGCGCGACATTATCACCAAAGATTCGTACGTCAAGCTCGAGGTCGGCGCACTGTACTGGCACCTTGTTGATATCATCTGGATTTTTCTCTTTCCGCTCTTCTATCTTGTTCATTAGGCAGAGAGTATGACAGAACACACTCATCCGCATTCAAGTGAAGTCCATGTCGTGGGGTACGGACAGTACATTCTCATCTGGGCCGGTCTTATGGGCCTGACAGGGGCTACGGTGGCGCTCGCGGGGATGGAGCTGGGGCGATGGATCATCGTCACAGCGCTCACGATTGCCTCGATCAAGGGGTACCTGGTGCTGAACATCTTCATGCACCTGCGATTTGAAGACCGCACCTTCCGTTTGTTTGCGACCGTGGCTGGGGCGGTGCTCCTGATCTTCATTGTCTTAACATTTTTCGATTACGCTTTTCGCTGAGGACAACTACGAATGTTCCAAGGTACCTCTCCATTTTCCGACTCCGTGGATACGACGTTCCTAACGATCGCCGGCATCTCTGCGCTCGTTCTCGTCGGCATTCTGGCGTTCATGGTATACTTCCTGATACGCTACAGCCGAAAGAGGAATCCTCATCCTAATAACATCGAAGGGAACATCACGCTTGAAGTGGCCTGGACGGCGATTCCGCTTGTCCTGTTCATGGGCATGTTCTATATGGGTTGGAAAGGATATCTCGATGAGGCGAACATCCCCAGCGATGCAATTCCCATCAAGGTGACGGCGCAGATGTGGTCGTGGACGTTCGAGTATCCCAACGGCGTGAGGGCAGATACATTCTACGTCCCTGTCCATGTGCCGATCAAAGTCACGCTCCATTCTGTGGATGTGAACCACTCGTTTTTCATTCCGTCATTCAGGATCAAGAAAGACGTGATCCCGAATCGGGAAAACCAAATGTGGTTCAAAACCACGGCTGTTGCCGAGTATGATATTGCTTGTGCGGAATATTGCGGCCTCCGGCACTCCTACATGTACAACAAAGTAATATCGATGGACTCGGCTGGTTTTGAACGGTGGTATCAGAAGGTTTCGATGGCTCAGGCCAAGCCATACAAACCGCTGTTGACTCAGTCACAATAGATCCTCTTCATCACAAGGATCATACTAGAGACAAGGTACGATGGATCTTCTCAAAACTCTCGCAATCCCTCAATCGGTGGAGCATTTCCATGTGCTCATCCTTATCGGGGGGTTGATCTCGATCGTTCTCTATCCGTATCTCGGATTTCTCCTCGGTTCGTCCGTCATTTCATATTTCGTCAATCGAAAGGGGACGAGAGAGCGGAATGACAACCTCACTCGATTTGCCAAAGAGTTGATTGATATTGTTCTCTTCAACAAAAGTATCCCTACGTTTCTTGCGCTGGTTCCGAGCTTTTCTTCCGTCTTCGTGTTTGCGCAAGTGCTTCAGTCAACCGACGCGATCTCAGTCGGGCTGGCTGCCTATGGTTTCATCGTGCTGCTGATCGCAGTTGTCTCGCTGTACGCGTACAAGTATACGTTTCGGCTGCGCGATGTACTGACAAATTATGAAGGGCTTCTTGATGGCAAACCGCGCGGAGCCGATGGTTTAGAAGAAATTCGTGGTTATTCAAAGGAAACGGTTCTTTCTCATTTTGCTGCCGGACGGCTTGGCGTCATCTGCCTGATCGTTGCTTCGTTCCTTCTTGTTTCCGCGTTGACGATAGCCACAAATCCTGACACCTGGAGCGATGTCGATTCGGTGTTCGCGCTTTTTATCTCGCTCGATGTGATCATCAGATCGCTTGAATTCACTGCTCTTGCAGCAGGTGCGACTGGTGTCGGCATACTCTACTTCTTCTTTGCCTGGGAGAAGGGAATACCCCGGCTCAACGATGAACAGCGGGCATTCGCTCGCCGACTGGCCATTCGACTCATCACGACATCATTTCTCTCGCTTCCTGTGTTCGCTGTGTTGGCGGTTCTGATGTTGCCGCCGGCGTCACTTTCAGGCATGCTCTACGGATTTGCAGGAGTAGCCCTCATCCTTCTGTTTCTCGCTGCTCAATACGTTTATGCCTTTGTTCGTGATTCTCATACCCCGTACCTGAATTCCGCAGTCTACTCGCTCGCCGTCTCCTTCGTTTTCCTCTCGGTGAACGACCAGGTGGCGATTCACAATGCGACCGCGGTGGAGGCGGCGTATCTTGCGTACCAGTATGATCGTGCCACCGAGGAATTGAAATCGAAACTCGGTGTCGCAGCGGCTGCCCTCACGGGCGAGGATATCTACAACGGCAGATGCTCCGCTTGCCATCTTTTTGATTCGAAAAAAATCGGTCCGGCCTACAAGGATGTGATCCCCAAGTACGCGGGGAATAAGGATCTGATCATGGCTTTTGTGCTCAACCCCGTCAAAAAAGATCCGGCATTTCCACCCATGCCTAATCAGGGTTTGAAGCCCGCGGAGGCTGATTCAATCGTCAGCTATATCCTGAAGAGGCTTGGATCCACCGATACAAAGCCCGCTGGTACTGGGCAGGCGGCCCCGCAGAAATGAATGAGAGCATAACACAGACAGGCGCAGTTCCCATACGTCGTTCGACGCTGTACGACTATCTGGTGCTGACAAAGCCGGAGCTCACACTACTCTCGGTCGTGACGGCGCTCGGCGGTGCATATCTGGCCGCTGGAAGCACGCTTTCATATTTCACACTGCTGCACACATTTCTTGGGACGCTTTTGGTCGGGGGCGGTGCCGGTGCTCTGAACCAATACATCGAACGGGATCTGGATGTTCAGATGCGCCGGACTGAAAACAGACCGCTACCGTCTGGCCGCATCCCGCAGCAGCATGCCTTGTTGTTCGGTGCAACACTGTCGGCCGCTGGGGTTCTGCAACTCCTCCTTTTCACGCACACGGTAGCTGCGTTTCTGGCTGTGGTGACTCTGGCCACTTATCTTTTCCTCTATACTCCTCTAAAAAGAGTCACTCCTTTTGCCACAGTTGTCGGGGGTATTCCCGGGGCGATCCCGCCTCTTATTGGCTGGACTGCAGTGACCGGTGAGCTCTCGATGGGAGCGTGGTCGTTGTTTTTCATACTTTTTTTCTGGCAGATGCCCCATTTCCTTTCATTGGGATGGATGTATCGGAAGGATTACGCCAGGGCGAACTACAAACTTTTGATGGTTGTTGACCCCAGCGGCGAGGCCTCGAGCCGCCAGATTCTCATTTACTGCATTGCTCTTCTCCCAGCGGCTTTTATGCCCACGATGGTGGGAGTTCTCGGAATCCTCTACTTCGTCGGAGCTGTCATCCTGACGACAGCGTTTCTGTGGTTGGCGATCAGGCTGTATAGGGACCGAACCAACGCGAACGCGAAGAGACTCTTTTTTGCTTCACTGCTGTATCTCTCGGTCCTGGTTGCCCTGATGATCGTCGACCGTGTGGTTTAATGGCAGGCTCTTTGGTTATGTAACAGAAGTTGCTTGCGGTCTTGTTTTCTGTCGGTTTCGGTCGTATATTATGCCCGAGTTTAATTGTTCTTTGAATCGATCCTTTAATCCTATCCGGCGAGGTAGGGAAGGAAGTAGAAAATCAAAATGAGAAAGGAAAAGTTAAAAAGGGGGTGACCCTTTTCAACTTTCGAATTTTGAATTTTGCATTGCTGGCCTCCTTTTCCGATATCGACGGATCTGGAGGCTTTTTTGTTTATAAGGAGTGCACATGACAAAATCCAAAATCATAGACACCGACAGTTTCCGGAGGACGGTGAACAGGCTCGCCCATGAGGTTGTCGAAAGGAATAAGGGAACGGAGAACCTGGCCCTCGTAGGAATCCGGACGCGCGGTGAATACCTGGCGCGTCGCCTGGCGCAAAAGATCGAAGAAATCGAAGGGAAGGCCGTTCAGATTGGAATTCTCGATATCACCCTCTACCGGGACGATTTGCGTGGCCGCCTCGACCAGCCACAGCTGAAAAGCACCGAGATTCTCTTCGATGTCACCGGCAAAGTGATCGTGCTGGTGGATGACGTGCTGTTCACTGGCAGGACAATCCGTTCCGCCCTCAACGCCCTGACCGACCTTGGGCGGCCTGCGTTGATCGAGTTACTCGTCCTGGTTGATCGCGGGCATCGGGAGCTCCCGATCAAGGCAGATTTCATCGGTAAGAACATACCGACATCGTTGAAGCAGGAGATCAAGGTCATGATGACAGAAACCGACGCCGAAGATGGAGTTTATCTTGTCGATGTGGACGACGACGGAAAGGAGATGACACGATGAAGCTCGCAAGCCGCCACCTCCTTGGATTGGATGGAATGTCCAGGGAAGAAATTGCTTTGATCCTTGACACGGCAGTCTCGTTTCGGGAGATCCTCGATCGTCCGATCAAGAAAGTGCCGCCTCTCCAGGGCAAAACCGTTGTCAACCTGTTCTTCGAAAGCTCGACCCGGACGAGGATCTCGTTTGAACTCGCCGAGCGACGTCTTTCTGCTGACGTTGTCAGCTTTTCGACCGCTGCAAGCAGCGTCAGCAAGGGGGAGACTCTGAAGGACACGGCGCGGAACATTGAAGCGATGAAAATTGACATGGTGGTCATCCGCCACGCCGCAGCCGGCTCTGCGCATTTTCTCAGCCGCGTTGTCGATGCCAACGTGATCAACGCCGGTGACGGCGGGCATGAGCATCCGACGCAGGGCCTGTTGGATATGTATACGCTCCGGGAAAAATTCGGCAAACTCGAGGGGCTCCGCGTCTGCATCGTTGGAGATATCACTCACAGCAGGGTGGCACGGTCGAATATTTACGGTTTGATCACCATGGGTGCGCACGTTTCCGTGTGTGGACCCGCGACGCTCATTCCGCGTGACCTTGAGCAACTGGGTGTAAAGGTGTATCACAGGCTTGAGGACATCATTCCGGAAGTCGACGCACTGAATGTCTTGAGAATACAACTGGAACGTCAGAAAAGCGGTCTGTTCCCGTCACTCCGGGAATATCATCGATTCTTCGGGGTAACGAAAGAGAAAGTCTCGAAAGCACCGGGACCGATTACGATTATGCATCCCGGGCCGATCAATCGCGACGTCGAGCTCTCGGCTGATCTTGCGGATAGTGAACACTCAGTTATTCTTCAACAGGTAACCAACGGCGTCGCCATCCGGATGGCGGTCTTGTATCTCTTGGGCACTTCAAATTGAGCAGAGGAACCTATGAAGCTTCTCCTAAAAGGCGGCAGACTTGTTGATCCTGCTTCAGGCAGGGACGAAATAGTGGATATTCAAATTCTTAACGGACGCATTGAGAAGATCGCTGGGAACATCTCGCTTCCAACAGGGTTTGATGAGATCAACCTTCGCGGAAAAGTCGTTGCGCCCGGGTTTATCGATATGCACGTGCACCTGCGGGAACCTGGATTTGAACACAAGGAAACGATTGAAACCGGGTGTTCCTCGGCGGCGGCGGGCGGCTTCACGGCTGTCTGTTGCATGCCCAATACGAACCCGGCGATCGATGAGGAATCGGTCGCGCGCTACGTTCACGAAAAGGGAAAAGCAGTGTGCGGTGGCATTGTGGACGTCTTTCCCATTGGCGCGGCGACGAAAGGGAGGCAGGGGACAGAGCTTGCCCCCATGGCTGAGCTCGCTCAAGCGGGTGCGGTCGGGTTTTCGGATGACGGCGCTCCCATCGCCAGCGCCGAAATCATGAGACGCGCACTCGAGTACTCTTCAATGTATGGTGTGCCCGTGATCCAGCACGCTGAGGAACCGACGATGACTCAGGGCGGGTGTATGAATGAAGGCGTCACATCGACACGCCTCGGGATGCTGGGAATTCCTCCAATTGCCGAGGAGCTGATGGTTGCACGCGATATCATCCTGCTTGGTTATGTCCCGAAGGCTCGGTACCACGTGGCTCACATCAGCACGAAAGGGGCTTTAGATCACGTGCGGAAGGCAAAATCAGAGGGAATGAACATCACGTGCGAAGTCACTCCGCATCATTTCACATTGCTCGAGGAGGTCGTCGCGAGTTTTGATACAAACACCAAGATGAACCCTCCGCTGCGAACCAGACAAGACGTCGAAGCGATGATCCAGGGGCTGAAAGATGGGACGATCGACGTCATCGCTACCGACCACGCTCCACATACCATCGATGAGAAGGACGTGGAATACACACAAGCCCCCTTCGGTATCGTCGGTCTGGAAACATCGATCGGACTGAGCATGACTGAACTTTTCCACAAGAAGGTTCTGACGCTTATGGCTTTAATCCAAAAACTTTCCACGAATCCGCGTCGGATCATGTCACTCCCAACCATCAAATTCGCGGAAGGAGAGTGGGCCAACATAACGCTCCTCGATCCAAACGCAGAGTGGGTTGTCGATACAGCAAAACTGCATTCCAAATCGAAAAACTCTCCCTTCAACGGTTATCGCTTGAAAGGAAAGGCGATCGGCATCATCAACAATGGAACGGTAGCATTGTCATAAGCGCCGTGATGTTCCGGTCTTACCTCATGCTAGCATTCACCTGCAGGCCTGTTCACTATCGTGAACAGGCCTGCGGCTTCATGGTACACCATCCTTGTCCGACTTGAAGAATTCGGTGCCAAATGGGGCCCATCACATATGGCATATGCTTTGTCATCTTCATCGGTGCACGTACTCACTGCTTCAGGGAGGGACACCATGAAAAACATCGGACTCATTCTCGTTGTGACAATGATGATGGGTTGCCATCACTCATTGTATATCGACCTAACGCCGCCAAGCCCGCCTCACGGAATTCTTGCGACTGCCATGGATAATGCTGTCGAGATCTCCTGGTTGAGAAATCCTGAACCGGATGTGGCTGGCTACAGGATCTGGGTTAGTGATCGGTATGATGGAAAGTACCTCGTGCTTGGGGATATCGACGGGACGAAGTTCGTGGATTACGGAGCCAAGAATGGAGTCCGATTGTATTATGGCGTGACTGCGTACGACTATGACGGCAACGAAAGTGACTTGAGCACCGACCTTGTGTATGCCACGGCGAGACCCGAGGGATACGGCACCAGACTGAACGACTTCCATGCGTCGCCGGACCTTTCGGGATACGATTTCTCGACCTATTCCGTGGGGAACTACAATGACGATTACACAGACGTCTTCTTTGAATCCGTCAGCGGCCACTTCTACCTCAATGTGTGGGACGACTCCGATATTCAGGATATGGGATATACGAATACCTTCTATGACATATCCGTCGCCCCATCGGCCGGATGGTCGCCGTCGAAATCGGTCGAGGTGATCCCTGGTCATACCTATGTCATCTGGACGTGGGACGATCACTTCGCCAAAGTGCGTGTTCGGGAGGTGACGTCATCGCGTGTTACCTTCGATTGGGCGTACCAAGTTGCGAAATCGAATCCCGAGCTCAAGCGGCAGCTTGCCACGGATGGTTCCCGGTCGATTCATCCGAAATCGA
>Ga0187878_1001055_pt1 | contig 28389 bp, 25 predicted proteins | sample June2016WEW_17_1_FD_132979 | JGI IMG/M metagenome (GOLD analysis project Ga0187878, IMG submission 132979) | Peatland microbial communities from SPRUCE experiment site at the Marcell Experimental Forest, Minnesota, USA - June2016WEW_17_150 | ecosystem: Environmental > Terrestrial > Soil >...
AGGTCGACATCGTAGTCGCGGGCAATGCGTCGCACCAATGGGGATGTGCGAATGAGCACCCGCGGCTCCTCCGTGATATCGGTATGCCGCTCGATCTCCGGAGGCTGGACCGCTTCAGCCTCCGTCTCCGCGGCCGGAGTGGTCTCTGTGACTGGAGCGGCCTCTTCTCTCGGAGAAGCTTCATGGACAGGCGTTGACTCTGTAACCAGAATCACCTCTGCCGCGGGCGCGGCATCTGTGACTGGAGCAGCTTCTTCTACCGGAGAAGCTTCAGGGCCCGGCGTTGACTCTTCAATCGGAGCCGCCTCCGCCGTAGGCGTCGCTGCAGGTGCCGTTTCAGGGACAGCCTCCGGCAGGACGGCCGCTTCGGCTGGCTCAGCTGAGGGTATCGCAAGTTGCACCTCTTCCGCAGCCGGGACAGCCTCATCCGCGGGCGCCACCCCAGCTGCCTCTTCCTCGGGCAGGATGGGTGTCTCGCCGGCCGCGTCCAACTTCCCGATGACGGCCACCACAGTACCGACCTTGACGGTCTGACCTTCCAGCACAACAATCTCGCTCAGGACGCCGTCCATTGGGGATGGGATCTCTGAATCAACCTTGTCGGTTGAAACCTCAAAGAGGGGCTCATCGCGGGTAATTCGGTCGCCAACCTTCTTCAACCACTTCGTGACGGTACCCTCAAATATGGATTCGCCCATTTGCGGCATGATCACACTAGTCAGCATGCGCCCCCCTCCAATAGCAGCTGCGAACGGCGCGAATCTCACGAGTTTCCAAAAATCTGGCTCATGAGATTCGTGTCATTCGTGGCCAGGTTCTGTTGAATCATCTCTCGCCCGAAGATCCGGCCAAAATGGGCCGTTAGATTTTTTGTCACCTCTCGAACATCTACTTCGTGACCCAGGATCGCCTGCATGGAGGTGACCGATTTCCCTACCAAACCGCATGGCACGATGAGATCGTAAAATGACAGGTCCGTGTTCACATTCAGGGCGAAGCCGTGCCGAGTCACCCAGCGGCTGATGTGCACACCCATGGCACAGATCTTCCCCGAGCTTGTCCAGGCCCCTGTCATCTTCTCCTGCCTGCGGGCCTCGATGCCATAGTCTGCCAGGGCGCAGATGATCGTCTCTTCCAGATTCCGCATGTAGCGGTGGACATCCTGTTCGTGCCGTTCGAGCAGCAGAATCGGATAGCCGACGAGTTGCCCGGGACCGTGGAAGGTGATGTCACCGCCGCGGTCAACGTGATAGCGGCTGACGCCTCTTGATTTGAGTGTATCCTCCGAGACCACCAGGTTATGCCAGTCGCCATTTCGCCCGAGCGTGATGACGGGAGGGTGTTCGAGAAAGAGCAAAACGTCCGGCGCGCATCCTCCCTTCTTGCGCTCGCAGATCTGCATCTGCAATGCGAGCGCACGCTCGTAGTCTATGCGCTCCTGGAAGAAGACCGCGTAGCAGGTTTTGGCGGATCCGGTCACCAACGCGCTCAAAAGTGGACCGCAGCCCCGTAGATTGCCTCTGCAGCCTCCATGACAGCTTCGGAAACCGTGGGATGAGCGTGAATCAGGTGGGCCACATCCTCGGCCGTAGCCTCCAGGCCAAGCGCCGCGGTCCCCTCCGCGATGAGTTCGGTAACATGCGGCCCGATCATGTGGACACCAAGAATCTGATTGTACTCTTTTTCGCAGATCAGCTTCACAAAGCCGTCATTCTCGCCGAGAATCGACGCTTTCCCAATGGCCGCGAACGGGAACTTGCTCGTCACTACCTCAAAACCCCTGGCACGTGCATCCTGTTCCGTGAGCCCAACGCTGGCCACTTCGGGGTAGCAGAAAGTGCAGTTTGGCACCTGGTCGTAATTGATGGGAAGCGTGTTCTCACCGGCCAGATGGCGCATGACGAGCATCCCCTCGTGTGAAGCCAGATGCGCCAGCTGTGGCGTCGGCACGACATCCCCAATGGCGAACACGCCCGGCACGTTCGTTTCCATTCGGGCGTCAACCGGGATGCGCCCCTTGGCAGTGGTCACGCCAAGCGTTTCGAGGCCTATACCCTCCGTCATTGGCTTGCGCCCCACGGCTATCACTGCTTTTTCGGCCGTAACCGTTTGCGTTTCGCCGTTGGGCGCCTGCACAACGGCAACAACCTCGCCGTCCTGAATTGCCATGTTTTCCAGGCGCGAATTGGTCAGCAGTTTGATTCTCCTCTTGGCCATGAGCCGGTGCAGCTCGCCGGAAATCTCCTCATCCTCCAATGGCAGGATGCGCGGGAACATTTCCACAACCGTAACGTCCGATCCGAAGCGCGCGAACAGGGAGGCAAACTCGATTCCGACCGCGCCGGCACCCACCACGAGCAGCGACTTGGGAAGGCTCTCGATCTCGAGAATCTCCTTGTTGGTCATGATCGCGCGGCCATCGAACTCGAGGCCAGGAAGCAGCATCGCGTCGGACCCGGTAGCAATCACGATGTTTCTGGCTTTAACCTCGAGAGAAGTTTCGCCTTCGACCCGCACGGTTCCGGGGGCGATGATGGTTCCTTTGCCCAGGAATGTCGCAACCCGGTTTTTCTTCATCAAAAAAGCCGTCCCCATTGCCAGCTTCTTGATGACCTTGTCCTTGCGCGCCATGACCAGGCGAAAGTCCACTCTAATATCCCTGCAGAGGATGCCGAATTCCCTGCCCTTAAGCGCCTTATCGTAGAGCTCCGCACTGTAGAGCAATGATTTGGTTGGGATGCATCCCCAGTGCAGGCAGGTGCCTCCGAATTTCGAATATTTCTCAATGAGGGCAACTTTCAGTCCGAGCTGGCTGGCCTTGATGGCGGCCACGTATCCCCCAGGACCGCTCCCGATGATCGCCACGTCATAGGTAATCGGTTCAGTGCTCAAGTATCACCTTCTATGAATAAGAGTTACCAGTGCCGTCGCACCGATGTACGAAATTTGATACTATCACCCACACTGCGGTATTTCAAAAAATTTCGGCGCTTCCGAGGGTAAAAGCAGCCAGAAAGAACCTTGAATCGCATACCCGCAACCAAACCAAAAGCTTAACGCAGAGGACGCGGAGATCAACCGAGAGGACGCGGAGGTGGAATTGCGAGAGAATTATGACGACTGTTTTCTCTGCGGCCTCCGCTCTAATCTCTGCGCCCTTTGCGTTAGGCTTTTGGATTCTGTACCCAAACTGAGAGCATTCGAGTAGGACGAGGCAGCACGGATTACACGAAGTGGGAGATGGCGCGAGCCCGGCGGGTGAGGTCAGAGGAACGTGGTCACAGCGCCGTGGCCGTTTAGCAGATAGATATGATAGAACAGGATCAGGACGTAGCAACCCACGCAGAGCCTCGCCATATAGCGGGCGAGCACCCACTCCTTGTGGAGAATGATGATGGCCAGCGCAAAAGCGGTCATGGCGGCCTTGAGACTGAAGAAGGCGTAGACGCCACCCCAGGTAATAACCATATTCATGATCGGATTCGCCTCCCGAACAACCCCCCTCTCAATCTGCAGTACCGTCAGGATGGCATCAAGCAAAGAGAGTCCCAGCACGGACAAGGCGATAATCCAGCTGCCGCGATCATAGATGTCTACATACCCGCCGCGGTCCGTCTTGCGGCGACCCTTGCTGCGCCGGCGACGTTGACTGCTGAATTGGGGTGGAAAACCGGCAGGCTGCCGACAATCCTGGCCGCTGCGTCGTTCGGAGGGACATTGAGTTACCGAGGTCGGGTCCAAAGACGATACTTTCATATTCAGGATAGTATATCGGCGCGCGCGACCGAGGCTTTAGCCCGCACAACACAAATGGGGAACCACGAATATCCGGACCATCGGCGACAGCAGTCGTCTTTCATGGGTTGCTCGTCATTGGTTGCGGTCCACGGTAGGGTTTCTGAAGTAACTTCCGGGCTGTTTCCTGGGAATTGTCCACATCTTTCAGGTTGAGCACCGTCTGATAATGCTGGATCGCTTCTGGCCGTTTCCCTTCCAAATCCAGAATCTGGCCCAGCCGCAGGTGCGACAAAGCGCGCTCCCGGTCCGGGGTACCGGGGTTCGCGACGGATTTCAGGAGCTGGCCTTTAGCTGCCGCCAGCTTGCCCATTTTGAAAAGCTTGTTTCCCAGAGCATACCGAAAGGTTGCCAGCGGAAGCAGACCATAGTTCGGCTTCCCTTCTTCGGCCTGACGCATGACCTCTAGATACTCAGAAGCAGCTTGATCTGAGTGGCCCAGTTTTTCCTGGATTTGGGCGATATTGATTTGAAATATATAGTTGCGCGGGAAATCGTGGTGCAGGGCTTGCGCATTGCGTAGTGCATCGTTCGACTTGCCCTCAAAAGTTCTTAGAACCATCTGCATCACTTCGGCATCGGTCTTTACATATACGCCTTTAGTGACCGCCAGGTCGACATACCTGAATCCCTCATCTTTGGTGCCATGATATCCGGCGATGGCTGCCAACCATTTCAGATACCAAGGTATACTGCCGACGATATACTCGTACAAACCTATCGTCATATAGGCATCGTAATAGTTGGGATCGAAACTGAGAATTTGGCGGTCGCAGTCGTAGGCTTTGTTTCCGTAGCTGAATGCCTTGTGCAGGCTGTGGTCGACTGTCATTGAGAAGGACGCCAGAATGCCGTAAGAGGCCCCGAGGAAATAGAGTGCGTCGGCGCTCTTGGGGTTCTTCACCAGTATCTTCTGCGTCAGATCTTGACATTCCTGCAAATGGTCGAAGAACGCTTTGCGCCGCGCGGGCGGCATCATCTGTTTAGTTTCTTTGGTGAAAAAGGATGGCGAGATGAATAAATCAAGATCCAGGTCCTGCCGGCGGAACAGCTCCCGGAGCCAGTCAATAATGCCGAGATAAAGCGGGGGTGCGGGATGCCGCGGATTCTCCTTGTTCAGTGCGATAAACACCCGCTCTGCCTTATCATAGTCAAGGTTGTAGACGCCCTCGAAGCCCGGGCGAGCCTGGTCCATGAACAAGGGGTCCCTCAGGCTCTGCGCAGGAAGCGGCGCCAGAAGGAAGCAGGCCGCCAGACATTCGGCAATACGTTTGCGGCGGTTGATGCGCAGCCATCTGCCGATAAGCAAGTGCGACTCCGTACGCCGCGATGTTGCGGCTATGGAAACGTCTTAGCGCCGCTTAAGGCGCTCATCCACGATTAGAGATCAGCCAGTACTCACGTTTCGCTGTGGGTCCCTCGTAATTTTCGCATGGAATGTCAAATTCCCTTCGATCATTTGTGGCACCTCCGAGAAGGGGCAGCATAGCCACATCCGACATTTACCACCAAGACACAAAGACCCTAAGACGCCAAGAAATCAAGGATTATGCCTTTTGGCGCCTTGGCGCCTTGGAGTCTTGGTGTTAGATTTTGGTTGCGGCGGTGCCGCGCCCCGAGGCTGCAAACGAACTATTTCACAATTTCAAATCTGCCTTTTAACAGGGTGTTTTCGGAGGAGTCTCCCACCATGACGGTAAACCATCCCGGCTCGACGACCCATTGCATGCCGGCGTTCAGCAATTGCAGGTCCTCCGGGACCAGCGTAAAGGTGACCTTCTTGGTCTGCCCGGGTTCGAGCACTACGCGCTCAAATCCGCGCAGCACTCTCTCGTAGGTGATCACACTGCTGACCTCATCGCGTAGGTACAGCTGGACTACTGCGGCCCCCGCGCGCTTGCCGGCATTGGTCACATCCGCCATCACCGTGATGTTGCCGCCCTTTTTCTGCTGTTTGGGTTCGACCATCAAGTTCTGGTATTCAAATTTTGTATAGCTGAGGCCATAGCCAAAGGGATAGATCACTCCGTCGACCTCAGTGCTCCCCTTCCAGGTCTTCGAGTTCTGCTGCCGTTGTGATGAGGGCATGGCAGGAAAATTCCAGGGAATCTCGCCGACCGTGCGCGCAAAGGTAACGGGCAGCTTGCCGCCGGGACTGTAATCGCCGAAGAGCGCTCCGGCTATGGCCTCGCCGCCAAACTCGCCGGGATTCCAGGACTCGAGGATAGCGGGAACGTGCGCGTCGATCCAGTTGATCGACAAGGCCCGGCCATTCATCATCACGACCGCAACCGGTTTGCCTGTGGCCACGATGGCTCTGACCAGATCGATTTGCGGTGATGGCAGGTCCAGGCTGGAGCGAGACCTGCTTTCGCCGACCATGCGGTCGTTTTCGCCCACGCAAATCACGGTGGCATCCACAGTCCCGGCCATTGCTGCCGCCTGTTGAATGCCGGCCTTCTCTTCGTCACTCAGCGGCTCGGGCAGGACCTCGGTCGCAGGCCAATTGGCCTGGACAAAAGCGCATCCTTTGGTGTGCTTGACCTCCACATGATCACCTATCAACTGCTGAATCGCTGTCATAATTGAGATCGCCTCGGGTTTGTGGGGGCCGTAGCGATTATCAGCAAAGGTAGTATCTTCCGCCAGAGGCCCCGTCACCAGCAGAGACTTGATCTGCTTGCTAAGCGGCAGCACATCATGGTCGTTCTTCAGCAGTACCACAGACTCGCGCGCGGCTCGGCGGGCTGCCTCCAGATTCTCGGGGGAGCGCACGACTTTGTCGGCACGTCCAGGCTCTTTGACGTAAGGCTGGTCAAACAAGCCGAGCCAGTATTTAACGCGCATAACGTCTCGGACACGGCTGTCGATGGCCTGCATGGACACCAGGCCCTCCTTGATCGCATCCCGGAGCGGCTGGACGTATTCCATCGGATCCGTGAAATCCGTGCGCACGTTTAACCCGGCGTTGATGACCATGGCCGCGGAATGCTTGCGGTCGGGTGAAACGAAGTGTTTGTTGTCGAGCATTTCCACAGAGCCGCTATCGGATACCACGTAACCTTTAAAGCCGTATTCTCCGCGCAGGCGGCGCATCAGGAAATCGGGATTCGCAATGATCGGGATGCCGTTGTAATCGTTGTACGAGGCCATTGTTCCCAGCGCGCCCCCCTTCTGAAATGCCGCACGGAACGGCGCCAGCAGTGTGACCTCCACTTCCCGTAGCGAAGCCTGCGGATCGGTGCGCACTCCGCCGTCCCGGCCGCCTTTGGGAATGCTGTAGACTGCGAAGTGCTTGGGCGTGGACACGACACGCTCGGATTGAATTCCCTTGACCTGCTCCACGCCCAGCACTGAAGCCAGGTACGGATCCTCCCCATAGGTCTCGACGACGCGGCCCCAGCGTGGGTCGCGCGCCAGATCCAGGATCGGCGAGTAGACATTGGTATAGCCTAGGGCGCGAGCTTCGCGTCCCGTGATGTGGCCGACCTCCCCAACCAGCTCGCGGTCCCAGGTGCTGGCCAGACCCACTTGGTTCGGGAAACTCGTGGCTCCCCAGTGGCAGAGACCCCGAATCCCCTCATTGGTGAAATCAACCGGAATGCCCAGGCGGGTTTCCTCGACGAACCAGCGCTGGATCGTGTTAATCACTTCGGCATGACGCGATGGGGGACGCGCATAGGCGTCGCTCGGGTCGCGGACTCCGTTACACTGCTCGTCGATGTTGGCAATACCGTCCTTCCAGGGCCTGGTCTTCCAGGCGGGTGTAGGCAGCGGATCCTTCAGCACATTGTTGAATCCGTAAAGCGTCACCAGCTGCATGGTTTTTTCTTCTACGGTCATGCGTTTCAGCAGGTCATCGATCCGCCTGTCGACGTCTAGTCTGGAGTTTTCGTAGGGATCCATCCGTCCATTCTTGTCATGGTCGATCCAGCCGTCATGATAGATGGTATTGTCGCTCGCAGTTCTGTCTTGGATGTGGCCGCCAGTAATGATGACGGTTAGCAGGGGCAAACAGCCCGCCATCGCCGATAATCTTTTAAACGGTCCCTTCCACATCATCGTGCCTCCGTATTAATCTTCAGAATAGAACTCGTGACACGCCTAACGCACAGCTGTCCACAATTTCGCCATGCGCAACATGGTCCGTTCTGTGCGGCCGGCAGTAAGACGAGGTCGAGAATCTTGAGCCATTTCTCGCCGGCCGCTGTGGTTCAGGCGTCTCGCCGTCCCGCAAGCCATCTCCTGGTCCGGGCAAAACACCAGTACCCGATCCAGACAAGCCAATGGAATCCGAGCAAAGTGACAAGCGCGCCCAGGAACCCATACCAGGTGGAGGACCGGAAAGCCTGCCAGACTGCCCAAAAGGCTTCCGAGCCCCGATAAACGTGACCCCTCCGATCGATTGCGTGTATCTGGTACATCAGTTCATCCAAACTAAACCCGGCGAGGTCGGGATGAAATTCCTTCGCGCTGATGTCGATAAAAACCAACCTACCTCCAAGGTCCTTTCTCCGATAATGTTCAACCTCGGCAGCGCAGACAGCGCAGGAGCCGTCATAATACAGCCCCAGTGGAAACTTGGGCGGTTCCGGCAATGCAAGTGGACTCGGATGCCGGACGAAGGATCTGTTTTTATCTGCGTTCATCTGTGGTTTCACTTGTCAGCTGACTGCTTTTCTGCGGAACTGGCGCAGGCCGAGGAACAGGAAAGCGGCATCGAAAAGCGCCAGTGCTATCAGGACCAGGTAGCCTGACAGGTGCGGGAACTGGGGGACGAGAGCGCCTCTGAGACCTTCGCTGGCGTAGACCACCGGGTTGATGAGCACGGCCCACTGCAAAACAGGGAACGCGTCGAGCGTCCGCCACGGGTAGTACGTGCAGCCGAAGAAAATCATCGGTGCGAGCACCATGCTGAACATCAAGCCGATCTGGATCTGGCCGACGCTGCAGCCCAGGGTCAGTCCGATTGCCGCCGCCAGGCCTGACACCAGCAGAGCAATGATGCCAAAAAACAAGAGGTGATTGGTGCTCAGGGCGACGCCGCCCATCACGAGCCATGCCGTCGGGAGCACGACCAGCCCAGCGATCAGCGCCTGGATCATCCCGGCCAGGACCTTTTCCACGGCCAACCACTCGATTTCCATCGGCGCCAGCAGCCGGTCCTCGATTTCGCGGCTAAACTGGAACTCGGAAACCAGAGGCATCGCCACTGCCATGATCCCCGACATGAACATGCTGATGGCAATGATTCCCGGCAGCAGCAGCACCTTGTATTGCTCCGACATCAGACCGCTCGTTGTCATCACTCGCCCAAAGATGAAGACGAAAAACATCGGCTGCAGCAGCGTCTGTATGAGGATCGTCAGGAAGTTGCGGCGCGCCACGTGGGCGTCGCGCGCCAGCATGGCCAGGAACGTTTTCAGATTCATTCGCGCAAACTCCTTCCGGTGTGATGCAGAAACAGGTTCTCCAGGCTGGGCTCCGAGATGTGCACGTCGCGGATGCCGACGCCGGCCTGTACAGCCACGCCGATGACCTCAGGCACGAGCGAACCGCCGCGGTCGGCATAGATATAAACCGTGCCGTCACCGCGTGAACGCACTTCGGTGACGCCCTTCAGCAGCTCGAGCGCGTGCAGAAACTCCGGCGGCGGCGAGTCAAACTGCAGCTGCAGCAAAAAACCGCCAGGCACCGACTGCTTCAATTCCTGAGGCGTGCCGAGGGCGATGATCTTTCCATGATCTACGATCGCCAGGCGCTGGCACAGCGCGTCGGCCTCCTCCATGTTATGGGTTGTGAGCAGCATGGTTTTGCCGCGGGCATGGTACTCACGGACAATGTCCCAAAGCAGCAGCCGTGTCTGCGGATCGAGTCCGGCACTCGGCTCGTCAAGAAACAGCACCTCGGGGTCGTGCATCATCGCCCGGGCAATCGACAGCCGTTGCAGCATGCCGCCGGAAAAACCGAGCAGCATTTCGTTGGCGCGCTCGGTCAGCTTAAAGCGCTCGAGCAACTCGGCGGCACGTCGCGCCCGCAGCGCAGGCGGAACCTGGAAATAGGCGCCGTGAAAAGTAAGGATTTCCCGCGCGGTCAGGCTGTAGTCGAGATTCGGCCGCTGGGGCACGACGCCGATCAAGCGCTTAACCCGCACCAATTGCTGCCAGACGTTGTGTTCGCCGATCCAGGCATCGCCGGCGGTCGGGCGAACCCGCGTGGTCAGGATCCCGACTGTGGTGGTCTTGCCGGCGCCATTGGGCCCGAGCAGCCCGAAGATTTCGCCGGCGCGCACCTCCAGCGAAACTCCGTCCAGCGCCACTGCCCGTATCGGCTGCTTCTTACGCCGCCATCCGGCCATGCCACGAGCAGCAGCAACACGCATCCCGGCCGCCACCGGGGGCGCCGACGTGTAAATTTTCTTGAGGTTCTCCGTGCGAATGCCAACCGACATCCGATCCCTCCTTGTCCGTTCGCTATCGATCTCCTAGTATGTCCAGATCACGGCGCGCCAGCTCGAGCATCTCGCGGATGCGCGCCGCCCGGTCCGGGTCGCCGGCGGTGCGATTCCCAGAGGCCAGAGGAAGCCCATCATCCTCCATACCATCACTACCCATGAGTCCTCATGACTCTCGCACCACCCTAAGTTATGTCTGACGATAGTATCGTAAGATATAACTATCAGAGGTCAAATCCAAGCCTGCAGACCGTCGCGGCCACAGAGTCAATGTGCTTCAGGAGCTGGAGTGGGGCATCGACAACCAGCGATTCGATGTCGTCCTGCTCGGCGCGAACTATTTGACGTACGCCGCTGAGCCTCTGCTCAAGAAGGCTCGGGCGAAGGGCGCGGCCTCAATTGCGATGAAAACCATGACGATTTTCCAGTCGGATCTCAACATCAGGGATTTGCAGAACACGAATACCAGCGCCCGCCAGGCAGGTTTGAAGTGGATCCCGGCATCGGACTGTATGGATCGTCCGCACAGACTGCGTTCAGATCGCAGCCCCGGTGCAGCAGCAGTTCAGGTTCTGAGATATGATGTTATGGAATCCTCGGCCGGGCGCTCCCCGCGGGTGCGCCACTGCCGCGGTGCGCGGCATGAAGCTGCGCGCCATCATCCAGCTGGCCAATTATCTGATGGCCTCTTCGGGATGGATCGCCCCTGATATTCCCTGGAATGGAAAATAGCGCCCAAAATCGAGCGTAAACCCGATTCTCAAGCCCTCTGTGACACTCACCCTTTTGGATTCGATTGACTTCGGCTGGTCCATCCCCGACTGCCCCTGAGACATTGGGGCTTGGGGTTCTCGCCCCGTGATCATCAACATAAACGGGTTGTGTCTCTATTTCCGCGCTCACAAGTTCGGCCCACGATCCGGCTTCCTCTGGAGCGGCCGCGTCGGCCGCTAGAGCCCGCTTAGAATCCGGCAGAGCCCGGGATGGTCCGGTCCAGCTCCGTACACCCCCTTGTAGATTGCCCGAGCGGCAGCTGCGGTCTCCTCCCTTGTGAGTTCCAGGTGGGGCGAGGCCATTGGAAGGAACGCCAGGCACATGTTCGCCGGGTTCTCACCCGGGCGCAACGACGGATACTCCCATTGCATGGTAAGCGGCAGCATATGGTGGAGCCTCCAGAACCGGAAACGATCGGTTGTGCTTGGGTCGTCAGGGGATTCCCTTTCCAGCTCGGTGAAGAGGCCCCGGGGTCTGGGCCTTCCCCCGAGCTCCGCGTCGCGCACGAGCACGTCCCGGACCGATGCAAGCAGGACGCTCCCGTAGGAGCGATTGCGAACCTTCTCATCAACGGCCAGATATCCGAGGAAACCGATACTCGGTTCGTCCAGGTAGTGAAACATGGCCAGCCCCGCGACTCGACTTGCCTCGCCGTCTGCGCAGAGAACGAGGAGATGATATCGGTCTGCGCCCCGAACCCCTCCGGGGGAGACCCACGCCCCCACCCGGTCCACGGTCTCCCGCTCGTTTACGGGAAAGCTCGATTCGTAAAGGCGCATGGCGTCTTCGAAGAGCCCGGAACCCGTGTCGGTCACCTCATGCACGACCATCCGGTGGAGGTACGGGCCCCTTTCCGCTTTCATCCATTCATTGACCCGCTTCACGAACTCTTTCTGATAGTTATTGCTCGACTGCGCTCGCTCCCACAGCTGACGGAAAGGCTCCTTACGAAGAACGCTTTTCATCCAGTTCTCATAGGGCTCCCACTCGCCCTCGTCCATATATTCTTTCTGCTTCAGTATGAAGAGGGTCGCGAATTAGTTCAGCACCCAGTACATGAAGGCTTGGGATTTCGCTCGATCTGGATGATCCTGCGTCGATGGGTCGGAGTCGAGAATGGCGAACAGGGAGGGATCCTCCATGATCATCCGATCGAGTTCCAGGACTCTGTTGGTCGCCTCGAGAAGGGCTTGAGAGCGGATCGTCCTCGCGAGATTCCGATTCTGGACGATGAACACGATCATCGTGGCGACCAACACGACGAGGGTCAGTAACGCGACGAACGACGTGATGCGCCGGTATTGTCCGACAGGAATCGCCACCACGATGGCATGAGGATTACGACTACAGCCTGGTGAGAATTCGCGAGTGCGTGGCGGGACGCCATCAGCACCACAAGCACGAATGGCGATGGAAGCGACGAGATTATCGCTGCGGCTCCTTTCGCATGATCGACAAGCCTCGGCGCTCGAATCCGCCCTTGGCGTTACACCAGCGGTGGATAGTCGGAATTGACTGCATTTCGGATCGAGGCCTGGGCGCGGCCGCCGGTCAGGGTCCGAGATAAGATCTTGTGTCAACCTCGGCCTGGCGCAATGCGGCTGCCTCACTCGCCAGCGGGCCCGATTATACCTCAAAATAGGCTCCTGAACTCGAGTTTTGCGCACACCTCTATTCAAGAGCGCTTTACTTGCCGCGCGCCAAGCGAATCAACGCTTTTTCTGCATCGAGATCATCAGAGGCGCGTGAAATAGGCGCCTATCTCGAAGGCAGGCCGAGGCAGCGCGATATTTTACTGATTGCATCCGGAGCCAGCAGCAAAATGCCAGGCAATTCTGGCCGCGAGCCTTAAGGTTGCGACAGCAAATGGCGCAGCACATAGGGGAGGATGCCGCCATGCGCGTAGTAATCGACCTCGACGGGCGTATCGAGGCGCAGCGTCACCTGGATCTCATCCGTCTTGCCAGCTCCTCGATGAATCACCAGAGTTACTTCTTGCCGCGGCTTGAGACCTTCAGCCAGGCCAAGGATGTCAAATGACTCGGTGCCGTCAAGACCGAGGGTTTTGGCAGACTCTCCCTCCTTGAATTGGCAGGGGAGTACGCCCATGCCCACCAGGTTGCTGCGGTGGATGCGCTCGAAGCTTTGGGCAATCACGGCGCGCACACCCAGCAAGGCCGTCCCCTTCGCGGCCCAATCACGCGAGCTTCCTGTTCCATATTCCTGGCCCGCAACCACGACGAGCGGAACTCTCGAGCTCTGGTAGCGCATGGCGGCATCATAGATGCTCATCCTTTCGCCGTCCGGCTGGTAGAGCGTCACTCCCCCCTCCACACCCGGTACCATAAGATTCTTAATGCGCACGTTGGCGAAAGTCCCGCGCATCATCACCAGGTGGTTGCCGCGACGCGCTCCGTAGCTGTTAAAGTCCTCGACCGTCACCCCGCGAGATTGGAGGTACAACCCCGCCGGCGAACTGGCTCTGATTGACGCGGCCGGGCTGATGTGATCCGTGGTTACCGAATCCCCGAGAATTGCGAGCGGGCGAGCGCCACGAATTTCATCGATTTGGCCCGGTTTCATACTGAAATGCTGGAAGAAGGGTGGTTCCTGAATATAGGTCGACTCCTCGTCCCAGCTGTATACCGCGCCCGTGGGAGCGGGGATAGCGTTCCACATCGGGTTCTGATCGGCAAAGTCATGGTAGAGCCTGCGGTAGGTATCCGGATCCAGTGCGGCGCCCAGCAGGTCGCGCACTTCATCGAGTGTCGGCCAGATATCGCGGAGGTACACGTCCGCGCCGTCCTTGCCCTTTCCAAGAGGCTCTTGGGTCAAATCGATGTCGATGCGCCCGGCGAGAGCAAAGGCGACCACCAGAGGCGGGCTCATCAAGAAGTTAGCCTTGAGCGACTGATGGACCCGCGCCTCGAAGTTGCGGTTGCCGCTCAGAACGCTGGCCGTGATCAGATCGTTTCCACGCACCGCATTTTCGAGCTGCTGATCGAGCGGGCCAGAGTTTCCGATGCAGGTCATGCAACCATATCCGACCAGATTGAATCCGAGCCGATCCAAGTAGGGTTGCAGCCCGGTTTTCTCGAGATAATCACTAACGACGCGGGATCCCGGCGCCAGCGAGGTCTTGACCGCCGGCGGAATCGTGAGGCCGCGTTCGACCGCCTTGCGAGCCAGGAGGCCGGCAGCCAACATGACACTCGGATTGGATGTATTTGTGCAGGAGGTGATGGATGCGATCAGCACATCGCCGTGTCCCACCGACGCGCCATGCGGCTCGTCCTGCTTCACGGGAACGCGTTTGCCGATTTCGTCGACAGGCTTGCCGTAACCATTATCGGCCACCGGCTTGTGAAAGAGATCTCGGAAGGTTTGCTTGATGTCTCCCAGGTTGATCCGATCCTGCGGACGCTTGGGTCCGGCTATTGCCGGCTGCACCTGTGAGAGGTCGAGCTCCAGCAGCGTGCTGTAGTCGCACTGGCCTCGGCGAGGAATTCCGAACATGCCCTGGGCTTCGAAGTAGTCGCGCACCAGCGCAACCTGCTCCTTACTGCGCCCGGTCGCCTGCAGATAGGCACAAGTCGCTTCGTCCACAGGGAACAAACCCATAGTCGCACCGTATTCGGGCGCCATATTGGCAATCGTGGCCCGATCCGTTACCGGCAGCGAAGCGGCCCCTTCACCGTGATATTCGACGAATTTGCCAACCACCTTGGCCTTGCGTAACATCTGGGTCACATGCAACACCAGATCGGTTGCGGTAACTCCCTCGCGCAGGCGCCCCGCCATGTGCACACCCACAACGTCGGGGGTCAGGAAATAAACCGGCTGGCCAAGCATTCCGGCCTCCGCCTCGATGCCGCCTACTCCCCAGGCGACGATGCCGAGTCCATTAATCATGGTGGTGTGTGAATCGGTTCCCACCAATGTGTCGGGAAAGCAGACGCCGTCCTTCTCGAGCACAACCTTGCCTAGATATTCGAGATTCACCTGATGACAAATGCCGATGCCGGGAGGCACGACTTTAAAGGTCTCAAACGCCTGCATGCCCCATTTCAGGAACTGATACCGTGCGTAATTGCGTTGAAACTCGACTTCCATGTTGCGCTGCAATGCGTCGTTCGTGCCGGCAAAATCGACCTGCACGGAATGGTCGATGACCAGGTCCACAGGAACGAGGGGCTCGATCATCTTTGCATCCCGCCCCAGCCTGGCGACCGCAGAGCGCATCGCTGCCAGATCCACCAACAGCGGAACTCCGGTGAAATCCTGCAGCAAAATGCGCGCAACGGTGAAGGGAATCTCTTGAGTCCGCTCCGCGGTTGGGCCCCATGCCGCAAGGGCGCGCACGTCTCGTTCCGTAATCTTCTTCCCATCGCAATTGCGCAAGACCGATTCGAGCACGATCCGAATGCTGACGGGCAAACGCGAGATCTGCCCTAATCCCTCTTTTTCCAGTTGCGGTAGAGAGTAGAATCGGCCTGTGCGGCCGAGAGCAGTTTTGAATGTCTGCAGCGAATGAAACAGGTTGTGTGCCATGATTTTTCCCCCGGTTCTGCCTGTTTGATATAAGTATGGAGAGTGACGTCTTAGTGTAAGGTCCAGCGCCCCAAACGTCAAGCCGCGCGGTGGAGAGTCAGGGCTCGGGCAAAGTCGGGTGCGGAGTAAAGCCTGGGTCCGGTACAAAGAGGAGAAGTGGCATGCCAAAAGCGGAATTGTTGAATGTCGTGCTGGTTAAACCCGAAATTCACCCGAATACCGGCAACATCGCGCGGCTGTGTGCCGCTAACGAATTGCCGCTGCACCTGGTGGGCACGCTCGGCTTCCGCATCGACCACCACTCGGTCCGGCGGGCCGGTCTCGACTACTGGCCTTTCGTGGACCTGCGCCGCGAGGAGAGCCTCGAAGCACTGTGGGCGCGAATGCCGGATCGGCGATTTTTTTACTTCAGTGCAAGGGCGGAGCATCTCTATACAGAGGTCCACTATCAGGCAGGGGACTGCCTGGTCTTCGGCCCCGAATCGACGGGTCTGGCGGAGGATCTCCTGCGTACCTGCTGGGATCGAGCCCTGAAAATTCCGATGCGTTGCACCCAAGTGCGCAGCCTGAACCTGTCAACCGCGGTGGGAATTGCGGTGTACGAGGCTCTCCGCCAGCTTCTGTGAGGTTTTGGGACGCGGATGCGCTCGGAGCGAGGGAATCATCCACGGTTTCAGCGCGAATCCGCATCCCATAGAAGCCGGCGTGCTAGGCGCTCACTACCATGCCGACTGGAAAGCAGCAGCAGGCTTCGTCGTACTCTTTCCACCAGCCCTGTAAGACATTCATATCGGTCGCGCGCGGTTCATCTCCCCTCCCGCGATCTTCAGGTAGTCCCGCGGAAGCGGCTTGAAGTGCGGATGGGCGCACTTTTCGATAATATCCTCGGCATGGTGGAGGGCAGGATTGAAAGCAACCGAAATCTACACCGTATCGCTAACCACGAAGCACACAAGATACACGAAACGACTTTCAGTTTATTTCATGTTTTTCGTTCTACTGCCTGGCCACGACAATAGCCGTTGTCAATATGAGGCCCACGCCCGGGTTCTTATTGACGAGTCGGGAGATGCCGATGCCGGCCGCGATGCTGGAGAGCCCCTGCGCGTCTTCACGGGTCAGGTGCTTTTCCGTAGCCGGGAAATCGATCATCTCCCGCAGTGCGATTTTTGTCGCCCCTGTCAGATCACCGGGCGGGGTTCGTTCCCCGGTTTCCATTTGATATTGCAGCCGAGGCTGGGCTTCTGATCTGTCGTCACAGGCTTTTCGGCGAGGACCGCGTCGAGTGCGGCGCGCAGATCGCATCCGGTGACTGGCACATTGTTTCCCGGCCGGCTGCCATCCAGTTGTCCACGATACACGAGCTTACGCCTTTCGTCGAACAGGAAAAAATCAGGCGTGCAGGCAGCGGAGTAAGCGCGGGCAGTCGCCTGGCTCTCATCGTAGCAGAAGGGGAAATCAAAGCCTGATTGCTCAGCCATCTCCTTGAGCCGTTCCGGCGCGTCGTCCGGGTAGCTTGAAACGTCATTGGCAGAAATTGCCGCGATTCCTATGCCCTTCCCGCCGCAGTCTTGGCCAATGCGTGCGAGCTCTTCTTTGACATGTTGGACGTAGGGGCAGTGCCTCGAGAGGAACATGACCAGCAGTCCCTTTTTCCCTGCAAATGTGGTGAGAGAAACGATCTTCCCCGAAACCACATCGGGCAGGCTGAATTCCGGTGCGGGGGTGCCCAGTGCCAACATCGTCGATGGTGTCGCTACCATAAAAATGCCTCCTTTCGCAAATCCATGCCGGTGCGCGATTGTCATTTGTAACAGAATACCACCACTTACCGCGAAGACTCGAAGACTCAAAGGAGGTTTCAAAACCTAGGATTTCTTCGAGCCTTAGAGTCTTCGAGTCTTTGTGTTGGTTGGGTACCGTTCTTATTTGAGCGTGTTTTCCTCTTGCGAGGTGTGGGGCCGCACTCCTATTCTCAACCCATGATGGATCGGCAAAACTCCACAAAATTAATCCGGGCGGTGCTGTTCGATTTTGACGGCACTCTTACCGAGCCCGGATCATTGGATTTCAATGTCATTAGGAATGCCCTTGGCTGCCCCGAGGGAAGCCCGGTGCTTGAGTTCATCCGCGGCATGGTGTCGCCGGCAGAGCGGGCCGAGGCATTTCACCTCCTCAACCAATTTGAAACCGAGGCCGCGCGACAATCGCATCCCAATGCCGGGGCGGAGGAAGTGATCGAGTTCCTTCGCACGCGTGGGCTCAAGGTAGGAATCATCAGCCGCAACAGTCTCGATTCGATCCAAACCGCCCTGAAAAACTTCGAGCGCCTCCAACCGTCCGATTTCTCAGTCATCCTCTCTCGCGACGACCCTTTTAGCCCCAAGCCAAGTCCGGAAGGAATCCTGGCGGCGGCCGGAATCCTGAAAGTTCCCGTTGCGCAGGTTCTGGTCATCGGTGATTTTGTCTTCGATGTAGAAGCGGGACACAAAGCAGGGGCACTCACGGCCTTTTTGACCAATCGGGGTTCATCGCAGCCTTGCGTTTGTCCGGCGGACTTTACCCTGGATCAGTTGGGCGATTTGAAAGAAATCATTCACCTCTTTGCGCCGCTGCCGCCCGGCAAATTGTCGAATGATCTTCTGGGGAGTTTCCTTGCGGAGCTCGGCCCAGCCGATCCCTCCCTCCTGTTGGCGCCGGGCGTTGGAGAGGACGTCGCCGCAATTCCTCTTGCGGGAGAGGAAATCCTCGTTATCAAGTCCGATCCAATTACCTTCGCTACGAATGCCGCCGCCTATTATGCGGTCACCGTCAATGTCAATGACATTGCCACCTCTGGTGCTATGCCCCGCTGGCTCCTTGCTTCGTTGCTGTTTCCGATTGGGACCAACGCGGCCCAGATCCGCGGCGTGATGCAGGAACTCGAGCAAGCGGCGCGCGCTCAGAGCCTGATCTTGTGCGGCGGACACACGGAAATTACCGATGCGGTCACACGCCCGGTGATTGTGGCCCAGGTAGCCGGAACAGTCGCGAGGCGGCATCTGATCAAGAAGAAGACGCTGGGCGAAGGAGATCGGATTTTGCTGACCAAGGCCCTGGCTGTCGAGGGCACCAGCATTATCGCCCGTGAGTTCCCCGATCGGTTGAGGCAACTTGGAATGGAGGCGGGCGAAATAGAAAGCTGCCGCAATTTCCTCATCGATCCGGGGATCAGTGTCCTGAAGGAGGCCCAGATCGCGGCACGCACCGGCAAGGTTACGGCCATGCACGATATCACGGAGGGAGGATTGTCGACAGCTCTTCAAGAGTTGAGCTGTGCCGGAGGCCATCGCATCCGGGCATATCTCAATCGCATACCTGTTTACCAGGAGACAGGAAAAATCTGTCGACTGTTGCACCTCTCCCCTCTCGGGCTGATAGCCTCGGGCAGTTTGCTGATCGCGTGCGAATCTGCAGCAGCGGACGGGTTGATTGCTGTGCTCCAGGCTGCCGGCATCGATGCGGTTTGCCTGGGTGAGGTCCTGGGCCAGGGAGCGGGGGTCGAGGCCGCTGATGCCTGCGGAAATCCGGCGCCATGGCCTCAATTCGATACCGATGAAATCGCCCGCCTCTTTTCAGACCTCCGACCTCAGACATCAGACCTCACACCTCCGACATCAGACCTTTTACCTCCGAAGTCAGGAGCCGTTAGACCGTTATGCGAGGCGTAACGAGAATTTTGTTCTCGTTAGAAGCCAGGAGCCGGAAGCGAGAAGCCAGAATCTGGACGTGTCGAGCTCAAGGCAGTAGCCGAGCACAAGCACTGCACGAATCCATTCTGGCTTCTGGCTTCCGTATCCCGCCGCTTTTTGGCGGGATATCAAGGGCGCAGCCCTTGCCTGGTCAGGAGTCATGATACGGGAAGAGCTTCCGGATGTGCTCAGGTAGCCGCGCCGGGCGGAGATCCCGGTCGGTCACCACATGCTTGCTCTCACCCGTTGCGAGCAGCTGCCCAGTGCGCTGGTTGCGGATCTCATAGATGAATCGAATCACTTTGTCGGTGGCTGAGCCGACGGCCGTGCGGATCAGGACGTCGTCATCGAAGCGTGCCGGCGCCCGATACCGGCAGCTTACCTCTGCAACCACCATCATGCGGCCGTGCTCGGCCTCCAGGTCCCGATAGTGGAACCCACGGTCACGACACCATGCTACCCTGCCAACCTCGAACCATACCAGGTAGTTGGCATAATAGACGATGCCCAGTTGATCGGTCTCGGCATACCGCACGTTGACCACGGTATCCACATAGTCCGGCTCGTTCGATTTTTCGTTCATTCGTAGACTCTAGCGACAAACCGCTCCGGAAGCAACCGCCGATCCCAACTGTGAGCTACAGCCTTCCAAAAAACAAAACAGCCACGAATGACATGAGGCAGCATAGCCGCACCCAAAATTCAACACCAAGATGCAAAGACTCTACGACGCCAAGAAATCGAGGATTAAAGCTTTTGGCGCCTTGGAATCTTGGCGTTAGGTTTTGGTTGCGGCTATGCCGCTCCAGGTTATTCGCGGCTGCTATTGTATTCCCTTTTTCAGCTCTTTTTCCTGCGCACGGCGTGGAGCTCAAGCAGATGGGAAGGCATGTACTTGTGTTTCGACCACTCATACCCGGCGTCAAACTTAATTCCCAGGAAGTAACCCGTCTCCCGGAAAACACAGTAGCGAATGCGGCCATGGTACCGGCCATCGGGATATAAAATCGAAATGGCTGTATCGACAGGTATGGGGTGCTCAAGTTGGAGGCAGGCGCCGCCGGGCGAAATATCCTCCAGAGCAGCAAGCTCCTTTTGTTTGGTGCCTGACTTATCTGTCCAGACGATCTTGATTAGATCGGCGCACAGGCAGCGCTCATTGATTCGCTGTAATTTTCCGTTCACGATTATCCTATCGGCATATCAACCGTCCGGGTTTAATCAGATGAAAGTGATGCAAGTCACATGGGCGGCGATTGCACCTTGGTGTAATCAATCTCCGAACCCAAAACGCTGTGCGGAATCATGTAAACCAGAAAGAGAATCACCGAAGCCGCAACCGCCCAGCCTGTCGCGTTCGGCCGCTTGTGGATGCGCCAAAGGGCCAGCAGCCAGAATACCCAAGCGGCGACGGTTTTGTTGTCGGTCAGGTCCTTGCCAATCGGCCAACCGGTCCAGTACGCGCCGAACGCGAGTTTCTGCACTACCGGGCCCAGGATCATCCCCCCGATCGTGAGCGAGACGACCGTCCAAAGGGTCAGCTTGAGCACATCGGGCCGTTTCAACAGAGCCTCAAATCCCGCGCGGGTGGAAAACAACATGGCGAGAAACATCAAAATGATGTGGGGAACCATGATGTACGCGGGGACATCGCCCTTGAAACGGATGACCACCGGCTCAGGGGTTAGCCAGCTGGGACTAGCACCACCATAGAGGTAGATTCGATACGCGACCTTTCCAGCCGGCGATTGATGCGGAATGTGGCAGACCAGATCATCTCCCTGGCGTTCGAGATCATGGCGCAACCAGGCATCGTTGCTCGGAACCCGCATAGTCTCTATGATCCCACCGATCCTCGCATCTGGGGCCGGCAGACGGATCTCGGCATCACCCTCCCCGCCCAAGGTGCGGGGCAGTATGAAATGGATCTCGTTTTCCCCGATCTTCAGGCTTCCATGGACGGGGTAGGTTGGTCCGGTCACCCTTTGATAAACCGCCGCAAGAGCCACCAGGATGAAGGCGAAAACCCACAGGCGCATGGATCGCAGTTTCATGTTGTTCTTTGTACTCCCAGATTATAAGGCTGGTGACTTGCTCCGCGGGCCGGCCGGTAAGCAGCCGCGCACCCGAAACAACCCGTAGTATACATTAGAGGAGCGTCACCTGCCAATCGAAGCTCGGGCTTCGTTCATCATGGCGGGCCATTTCCGAACCTTGCCGATTCACCGACATCTACCCGCCGACTAGCGTATAATTAAGACTTTACTGGAAAGGCCGTCATGCATGAGTTGTCGATTGCCCAGGGTATCGTGGACATCATCCGGCAGTATGTCCCGGCAGAACAAACAGCCGACGTCAGGCTGGTGAAAATCAGAGTCGGCCCGCTGGCGGGGGTCGTGCCGGATTCCCTGGATTTCTGTTTTGGGGCAATTGTAAACGACACGCCGCTTAGCACGGCCCGTCTAGACATAGAAGAAGTACTGCTCCAGTCTCAATGTGGCGGCTGTGGCGAGGTATTCACCGTTGAAGGGGCTTTCTTTTTGTGTCCCCGCTGTGGCAGCAGCGAAGTAAAGGTGATTTCAGGAACTGAGTTGCAGGTCGTTGAGATTGAATTGTCGGATCGGCAGGCGGGAACGGCATGAAAGTCATCACGATTGAACGCAAGGTATTGGAAAAAAACGACGAAATTGCGCGCCAGAACCGGGTGCTTCTCGAGCAGCATGGCATTCTGGCTCTGAACCTCGTGAGTTCGCCGGGAGCCGGTAAGACCAGCATTGTCGAACGCACCTTGGAGCATCTGGGCAAGGACCTCAAGGTCGGCGTAATCGAAGGCGATGTCCAGACGGACTTCGATGCCCAGCGCGTGGCGCGCTACAAGGTGCCGGTGATTCAGATCGTCACCAACGGAGGCTGTCATTTGGAGGCCAGGTTAGTGCAGGACGCGCTATCCCAAATGGATCTGCGCGGCCTGGACATCCTCATCATAGAAAACGTCGGCAACCTGGTCTGTCCGGCGAACTACGATCTGGGCGAGGCCATGAAAGTCGTGGTCCTGAGCACCACAGAAGGAGACGACAAGCCGCTGAAATATCCGAGTATGTTCCGAAATGCATCGGTTCTGCTGATCAACAAGATCGATTTGTTGCCTTATCTGAACTGCAATCTGGCCGCCTTGAAAAGCAACGCCCTCCAAATCAACCCGCATTTGCAGGTCTTTGAGACCTCTTGCACCACCACCAGCGGCATTGCCGAGTGGTGCGGCTGGCTCAAGGACAGAGGCGCGCGCAGATCGTGATTCAACGAGCTCATATCGTCATCCGCGGGGCCGTGCAGGGAGTGGGCTTCCGCCCATTCGTTTACCGCCTGGCATCCGGACTGAATCTGCAGGGCTGGGTGTTGAACTCCAGCGAAGGCGTCTTCATCGAGGCCCAAGGGGAGAGGAATCTACTGGAGACCTTCCTGCTCCGATTGGAGGCCGAAAAACCAGGGCCTTCCTTCATCCAGAGCCTCGAGTTCTCCTATCTCGACCCGGTTGTGTTTACGGGTTTCGAGATCCGGCCCAGCAATTCCGCCGGCGTCCGGAATACTCTCGTGCTTCCGGACATTGCCACCTGCCCTGACTGCCTGGCCGACATTTTGGATCCGGAGAATCGCCGTTATCGCTATCCATTCACCAACTGCACGAACTGCGGCCCTCGCTTTACCATCATCGAGTCGCTCCCTTACGATCGCGCCAACACTTCAATGAAGCGCTTCGAGATGTGTCCGGAGTGTCGCCGCGAGTATGAGGACCCGATGGACCGGCGCTTCCACGCGCAACCTACGGCCTGTCCGGTGTGCGGGCCAAAACTCGAGCTATGGGATGCGACGGGAAGAACCCTGGCAGATGGCCACGATGCTCTCCTCCAGGCAGCGGCAGCGGTGCGCTTGAGGAGAATCGTTGCCGTCAAAGGGTTGGGTGGCTTTCACCTGATCGTCGATGCGCGCAATAACCACGCCGTGGAGCGTCTGCGCGCACGCAAGCATCGGGAGGAAAAACCGCTGGCTCTGATGTACCCAAACATCCCCAACATAAGGGACCACTGCGAAACGTCACGCTTCGAGGAGCGCCTGCTGCTTTCTCCCGAATCCCCGATTGTGCTGTTGCGGCGCAATCATGCCCGCGGCGAGAACGGCCGGATTGCATCCTCCGTGGCTCCCAACAATCCATATCTGGGGGCAATGCTCCCCTATACGCCTCTGCACCACCTGCTGCTGCGGGAGTTGTCATTCCCCGTGGTTGCCACCAGCGGAAATGAGTCGGATGAGCCCATATGCTTCGACGAGCACGAAGCACTCCAGCGGCTTGGAAGCATGGCGGATCTGTTCCTGGTGCACAACCGCCCAATTGTGCGTCACGTGGATGATTCTATCGTGAGGGTCATGCTTGGACGAGAACTCGTGCTGCGCAGGGCACGCGGCTACGCGCCATTGCCGCTGAGCCTCAGGCAGCCTGCACCTCCCATGCTGGCTGTCGGCGGCCACTTGAAGAACACCATCGCCCTCGCTGTCCGGAACAATGTTTTTGTGAGCCAGCACATAGGGGACCTTGAAACTCCTGAGGCATTAGCAGCGTTTCGCGAAGTGATCGACAGTTTCCGCAAGCTTTACGAGGTTCAGCCCGAGACAGTGATCACAGATATGCATCCTGATTATTTCTCCACGAGGTTTGCTCGATCTTACAATCGCCCGCTGATCGCGGTACAGCATCACTACGCTCACATCGTTGCCTGCATGGCCGAAAATGAGTTGGACGGCCTGGTGCTTGGGGTATCCTGGGACGGCACGGGCTATGGTCTGGACGGCACTATCTGGGGCGGAGAGTTTCTGGTGACGGACAATTCCTCGTTCCGGCGCGTCGCCTCCTTGCGCCGCTTCCGTCTGCCCGGCGGTGCCGGCGCGATCAAAGAGCCGCGCCGGACGGCGCTTGGAGTACTCTACGAGATCTTCGGTGAGACGCTCTTCGATCGCGCGGACCTGATACCGCTGCGGTCGTTCAAGCGCCGGGACGCGGCGATTCTGCGCCAGATGCTGTCGAGGTCGATAAACTCGCCGCTGACTTCGAGTGCAGGCCGGCTCTTCGACGCGGCGGCGTCGATCACCGGGTTACGCCAAAAGGCCAGCTATGAGGGCCAGGCGGCCATGGAGTTTGAATTTGCAGCGTGCGAGGATGAAGCCGACGATGGTTATCCGTTCACACTGGGGGTTCAGCAAGAGGATGGAGAGACAGAGCTGGTCGTCGTCGACTGGGCGCCCTTGATTCTGGCAATTCTCGAGGATCTGAAAAACGCCGCGCCGATCGGGACCATCTCCGCGCGGTTTCACCGATCGCTCGCGGAAATTATCATCGCGGTCGCTCGACGCGTCGCGCTGGAGCGTGTCGCTTTGTCGGGCGGCTGTTTTCAAAACAGGTTTTTGACGGAACGTACGGTCCGGCGGCTGGAAGCCGAGGGCTTCCGGCCCTACTGGCACCAGCGCATTCCCCCTAATGATGGGGGAATCGCGGTGGGACAGATCTTCGCGGCTCTACGTTCCAAACAAAGGAGTGAGTGAGATGTGCCTTGCTGTTCCCGGAAAAATCATGAGCATCGACGGCGGCGACTCCATACTTCGGAGTGGGCGTGTGGACTTCGCTGGTATCATCAAGCAGGTCAACCTCGCCTACGTCCCCGAGGCCAAGGTCGGCGATTATGTGCTGGTACACGTAGGCTTTGCCCTCAACACCATTGACGAAGCGGAAGCCGATCAGGTTTTCGAATACCTGCGTGAGATGGGAGAGCTGGCCGAGCTGGAGGGCAACGAAGCAAAATGAAGTTCATCGACGAGTATCGCGATCCCAAGGCTGCGGAGCGCTACGCGCGGGCCATCCGGCATATCACAAGCAGGCCATGGACAATCATGGAGGTCTGCGGCGGCCAGACCCATGCTATCGTGAGGTTCGGGGTTGATGAACTGTTGCCGAAAGAGGTAACTCTCGTCCACGGTCCCGGCTGCCCCGTTTGCGTGACACCGGTGGAGCTGATCGAGAAGGCAATCGAAATCGCCGCAACTCCCGGCGTGGTGTTTTGTTCCTTCGGCGACATGCTGCGCGTTCCGGGCACGTCAATGGATCTGCTCTCGGTCAAGGCACAAGGTGGCGACATCCGCATCGTTTATTCCCCGCTCGATGCTCTAAAAGTTGCGCGCGAGAATCCAGCACGCCAGGTGGTCTTTTTCGCGGTGGGCTTCGAGACCACAGCCCCGGCCGTTGCCATGGCGGCTTATCAGGCTTTCCAGCAGGAGATAACGAATTTTTCCCTGCTGGTTTCACACGTGCTCGTGCCGCCGGCCATGGAGGCCATACTCTCCTCGCCCTCAAACCTCGTGCAAGGGTTCCTGGCCGCCGGACATGTATGCACGGTGATGGGCTACTCCGAGTACGAACCCATCGCACGCAAATATCGTGTTCCGATCGTGGTGACAGGGTTCGAGCCGTTGGATATCCTCCAGGGAATTTACATGGTGATTCGGCAGCTGGAGGAAGGGCGCGTCGAGGTGGAAAATCAATACACGCGCGCGGTGCAAAGGGACGGGAATCGGGCCGCCATGGACCTGATCCGGGATGTGTTCGAGGTGGTGCCGCGCAAGTGGCGCGGGGTCGGTGAGATACCTGCCAGTGGCCTGGGACTACGGCCGAAGTACGCTGCTCTCGACGCGGAAAAACGTTTTGGCGTGGCCGATCGTGTTGTCGAGGAATCGACGATATGTATCAGCGGATCTGTGCTGCGGGGTGTCAAGAAACCCCACGAATGCCCTGCATTCGGTACCGCGTGCACACCAGAGCACCCTTTGGGAGCGACCATGGTTTCGAACGAGGGAGCCTGCGCCGCCTATTATCGCTATCGAAGGGTCCGTCTGAAGGATGATGCACTGCACCTAGGAGATTGAACCGTGAAACCTGAGGATGCGCCTGAGTTCTATTGCCCGATCCCGATCGACTCATACCCCAACGTGTTGCTGGCCCATGGGGGCGGAGGCAGGCTGACTCATCAACTGATCGAGAGCTTGTTTCTACCGCTGTTCAGTAACCCTGCTCTCGCCTCTCGTCATGACGGCGCTGTACTCGAATTCGGCGCGCGCAAGCTCGCCTTCACCACCGACTCCTATGTGGTCCGCCCCCTTTTCTTTCCCGGTGGCGATATCGGTACCCTGGCCGTCAACGGCACGATCAACGATCTGGCCATGTGCGGTGCGCAGCCGCTCTATCTGAGTGCAGGATTCATCCTGGAGGAGGGGCTTCCGATCGAAACGCTTCGCCGCATCGTGGAGTCTATGAGTCTCACCGCCAAGGCGGCCGGCGTTCAGCTGGTGACGGGAGATACCAAGGTCGTGGACCGAGGCAAGGGTGACGGCGTCTACATTAACACCGCGGGCATCGGCATCGTCCAGGCCGGCCGCCCCATCGCACCGACGAGTGTGAAACCCGGCGACCTCATCCTGCTGAGCGGCGATATCGGCCGGCACGGAATTGCGATCATGGCCGTGCGTGAGGGGCTGGCTTTCGAAACTGCCATCGAAAGCGACTGCGCTTCTGTTGCCCCTTTGGTATTGACATTGATGGAAGCCGGCATCGAGATTCACTGCCTGCGCGACCTCACCCGCGGCGGCCTGGCAAGCGCGCTCGTCGAGATTGCCGAGACAGCCCGGCTTCATGTAGGCATCAACGAGACCGCGATCCCCGTGCGTGAGGATGTCAGGGGAGCCTGCGAAATTCTGGGTTTCGATCCGCTCTATGTTGCCAATGAGGGCCGCTTTGTCGCATTCATTGCGTCCCGTGATGCCGAGCGCGCGCTTGCCCTGATGCGCTCCCATCCGCTGGGCGCGAGTGCCGGCCTGATCGGCACCGTCACCATGGACCCGCCGGGACTCGTCACCATGCGCAGCAGCATCGGCGCCGCGCGCATCGTGGACATGCTGAGCGGCGAGCAGCTCCCGCGTATCTGTTGAGCGCCCGCACTTCCGGCACCGATGCATGCGTATATCGACATGGGGCGAGTCAGCACGAGTGACCAATGAGGAATGACAAGTGAGATTGATTGGCACAGACAGATCTCCCGCTTTTCGTCATTCTTCAATCGTCATTCGTCCTTCCTCAGTGGTTGTACCATCGCGGAAAAAGCATGCCGTTCGCGCAACTCTGGCCGGTGACGGATCCGAGCAGAAGCCGGGCATGGAACGCGCAACCGCGCAGGAGAAGACGCCGCGTCAGGCGGCGCTTGCGTTCATCGGGGTGATAAATCCCCCGCAACCAGCCGCGGACACGAGAGCGGTTCCAATCGCAGATGCATGCGGAAAGGAGAGCCCGTTCGAGCGTGGAACCGTTGCCGTTGATGGGCGGCCCCGGGAGAAAACCGAAGCGCCGGAATTTTTCTCCGGTCGGATCCCACATTTCCTTATTCCAGTAAGGAGTGCCGGGCAGTGGCGTCAATGGGATGAAGAAGGCATAATCGAGATCCAGATCAGAGGCAAACCGGTGCAGGCCCTTGATGGTTTCCTGTGTGTCACCCGGCAGGCCGTAGATGAAGCTGCCGACCGTGTACACTTCGGGAAAGTCGCGCGCCAACAACTGCAAAGCCAAACGGCACTCGCTGACTGCGACGCTTTTGTTGAGCTTGCCCAGCATCGCAGAATCGCTGCGTTCGATGCCGATATAGACTTCATTCAGGCCGGACCGGACGGAGCCGGCAAGCGCGCCCGACGCAGCGTCGCGCAGGATGGCATCGGCACGCATCCATGCGCTCTGGCCGATACGCGAATCCTGCGCGAGCAAAAGCTCGGCGAGTTGGTTCGGAACCTTCCCGTCGGCATTGAAGCAGGGGTCGACCCAACCGAGATAACGCCGGCCAAATTTCCCGGTGAGCACGCGGATTTCTTCCACCAGGCGCTCGGGTGATTTTGTGCGGAGATGAGGGACCAGAACCGATCCCTTCATCTGTCCCATTTGTCGCCACAATACACAGAAATTGCAGGAACCGAAGCAGCCGCGACCAAGTTCGATGGCTGCGA
>Ga0187878_1001058_pt1 | contig 28300 bp, 24 predicted proteins | sample June2016WEW_17_1_FD_132979 | JGI IMG/M metagenome (GOLD analysis project Ga0187878, IMG submission 132979) | Peatland microbial communities from SPRUCE experiment site at the Marcell Experimental Forest, Minnesota, USA - June2016WEW_17_150 | ecosystem: Environmental > Terrestrial > Soil >...
ACGGAATCGCAACAGTTGTTTTCGATCCTTCGCGGACTCGCAGATGAGGGGAAAGGCATCATTATCATCACGCACAAGATGGAGGATGTGATGCGCAACAGCGATCGAGTGACAGTTCTCAAACTGGGCAAGCTGTCGGGGACCAAGAACACCTCTGAAACGAATGAACAGGAACTTGTCAGAATGATGATAGGTCCCGAGGTGCCGGTTCTGCCAAGGGTTCGGCCGTCCTCCAAAGGCCAAGTCGCGCTTGACATCAGCGAACTGCGGGTTCTGGGTGGGAAAGGAGAACCCGCCGTCAGAGGCGTCTCCCTCACTGTACACGAGGGTGAGATCTTGGGTATTGCAGGCGTCGCGGGGAACGGCCAAACTGAGCTGGTAGAAGCAATAACCGGCCTGCGCGACGCGGTCAGCGGGAAGATAGCAATCCTAGGTCAAGACATGACCAACCACTCGCCGAAAGAAATCGCAATGCTCGGAGTCAGCAACATTCCAGAGGAACGAAGGAGGACAGGAACCGCTGAGGGACTCCCCCTCATGGAGAACCTTATATTGAAGGATTATCGCCAATCTCCATTCTCAAAAGCCGGATTCCTCAATATCCCGGTGATCAAGGAACACTGTAGGAAGCTGGTGTCCGAGTTTGAGATCCTGACTCCTGATCTTGAGAAGACTGAGGCAAGGATACTCTCGGGCGGAAACATCCAGAGAATGATCCTCGCAAGGGAGTTGTGGAAAGAACCGCGCCTAGTGGTCGCATCGCATCCAACATACGGACTTGACCTCAGAGCCATCGAACACACGCACCGGCTCCTGCTGAAATTGAGAGAGAAAGGCTCCGCGATCCTGCTCGTCTCAGAAGATCTGGACGAGATCATGGCACTCAGCGACCGAATCGCAGTCATGTTCAATGGGAAGATAGTCGGAATCAAAGAATCCGGAAAGACGAACATGCAGGAAATCGGTCTCATGATGGCCGGGGCAACAAGCTAGGTTGGTTAAGGAGCTTCATCTCAGGTTCATCTTAAATATCACTTGCTCGGACACCCGGAGACATGATAGGCCTTCGGCCTATCAAGGTCATGTGAGAAAACTTGAGAAAAACTTCTAGCATGTTACGATATATGTCCAGCAAATCAGCAATTACAAGAATGCAAGCAATCATAATCGTTGTGATCGTCGTGGTAGCTGCTGCAGGCGCCGCCGCCTACTACTTCACGATGCCTCAATTTGGGTGCCCCAGTGGTTCTCGTTGCATTGCCATCGTGTCCGACACGGGCGGACGGGGGGACCTGTCGTTTAACGACATGGCATTCAAGGGCGGAGAAGCGGCACAAACGGACTTCGGAGTCAAGATGCTGGCGCTAATTAGCAGAACAGAGGCTGACTATATTCCTAATCTCGAAACTGCAGCAAAGGATCCAGGGGTGATTCTTATCGTTGGTGTCGGGTACCTCTTGACTGACGCCATAAACGCAACCGCAAGGAAATACCCAGACAAGAACTTCGCCATCATTGACGGCTTCGTTCCGGGATTGCCCAATTTGATGAGCATAGGGTTCGAGGAGCACAAGTCAAGCGCAATCATTGGCGCGATTGCAGCGTTGACTGCTGCTGCGTTCGGCTATCATCGCATTGGTGTTGTCCTCGGTATTGAGATCCCAGTGCTTTGGAAGTTCGAGATCGGCTACAAGTGGGGAGCTGACTGGGCACTGAAGTGGTATCAGAACAAATTCGGCAAGAGTGCACCGGTCATCGGAGATACTCCGGTGAAAGAGAGAGTCCTATACACCTACACAGGCAGCTTCAGTGATGTCACGAAAGGGTATGAAGCCGCAAAGCCGATGTTCGTTCGTGATGCGGCCCATGACGCCGGGGTCGTCTATAACGTGGCGGGCCTGACCGGCTTGGGCATCAACCAAGCCGTTCAGGAGATAGCTACTGCTAGCAACTTGACAATGGGCCCCCCCTTCATGTTGGGGGTCGATTCTGACCAAGATTGGATCAATCCAGGCTTCATCCTCGCCAGCGCAATGAAACGTGTTGACACAGGAGTCCACTTTGCTACCCAGCTAGTTACACAAGGCACCTTCCGACAGGTTGTTGCATCCACTGGCGGAGTAGTCACTCTGGGAATTGGAACCACCGTAAACGGTGTCCCGGTTCAAGGAGTATCCGTGAGCACTTTGGCCGACTTGGATGAATTCATTCAAATGGGAGTCAACGCCGAGAAACTAACGGGAAAGAAAGTGCTTACAATGCCTGCCGACCAGATCAAATCCAAAGTTGCAGCTATGAGAAACAATGTGCCGAGCTGGGTGTGGGATGCGGCGAACGAGCTGCAAAACCAGATCACCCAAAACCCCAACCTCGTACCGCTTGCTATGACGAAGGACGCAGTCGACCAATGGAGGACCACCCTAGGATAGTGGCGCTCCATTCCTCCCTTTTTTTGAGAGAACCTTCAAAGTCAGGGCCGAGACATTTGATCCAACTGTGACAAGTAAGTAATACCGGGTAACAAGATGAGCGAACGCTTGGCTGCAACATTTCGCAAGACTGGCGAGTCCGGAATCGCCGTGGTGATAGGGCTTGTTGCAGGAGCTTTCCTCATGCTGGTTTTCGGCTATAACCCTATCCGAGCATACCTAGCCCTTTTTCTCGGAGCTTTTGGAAGTATTTCAGGCATCTTGGAAACTCTTGCGTTCGCCACCCCTCTCATGGTGACTGCTATCACCTTCGCCGTCGGGGTGAGAGCCTCTCTCTTCAACATAGGAGCAGAGGGACAAATGTATCTTGGGGCAATCGGGGCAGTAATCGTTGGCGCGACATTGGCACTACCGGCAGGGCTGCATCCGATAGCTGCGACAATCTTCGCCATGTGTCTTGGAGCTGTGTGGGCTTTGCCAGCAGCCATTCTCAAGATTTGTAGAGGAGTTCACGAGGTTGTGTCCACAATAATGCTGAATTATATCGCTTTCTGGTTGGTGACCTGGCTGGTGACCTACCAATTCGGGGAACCCGGAAGAGCCGAAAGAGCAGTACCAGCACTACCGACAGCACGTTACCCCGTAATTGGGGAAACATTGACTTCCGTGATTTTTGTAGTTGTAATCTTCTGCATCGCGGTCACCGTGCTTCTCTGGCGGACTGGAATAGGTTTTGAGCTTAGACTCGTGGGAGACAACCCTGAAGCAGCGAAGTACGCAGGGGCAAGCGGGAGCCGAGCCATCCTTGTGAGCTTTCTGGTTGGGGGCATGGCCGCCGGGCTAGCAGGTGCAAGTCAGATTGTCGGACGGCCTCCGTCTTGGACTCTCTATGCAACTCTCGGTAATCTTGTGAATCTGGGCTTCGACGGCATAGGCGTGGCCCTAATTGGAAGAAACCACCCTGTCGGCGGAATCTTTGCGGCAATATTCTACGGGGGGCTCCAGCACGGTGGTAGGTACATGGAGTATAATGCAGGGGTCCCATCGGAATTAGTCAGCGCAATTAGCGGAGTAATCGTGATGACCCTCGCGATACCTGAGATAGTCACGATCATAAGGAGACATCGCGAGTCTTGAAGTCATCTCGGAGAATTCAATGGTACCTAGTCGGAATCACGTTGACTTTGGCTTTGCTCTACGTGGTTTCCCTGGCCGGATTCAGCGTTCTTAGCTTGATCGAGACGGGGCTGTTGGCTATGACGCCTCTAGCGTTGGCTGCGGTGGGTGAGTGTCTCAACGAGCAAGCGGGCACTACCAACGTGGGGATGGAAGGCATTTTTCTGATCACTGCTGTTCTAGGCGTCTATTGGGCGGAGGTATTCAGGAGTGGGCTCTATGGCATCTTGCTTGGTTCCGCGACTGGCGCCTTGATAGGTCTTGTATTCGCACTGATGTCTGTCTACGGCAAGGCAAACCAAGTCATAGCCGGAATGGGACTAAACATACTGGCCCTCGGGCTGGGTCCATATCTGCTAATGGCGATCTGGTCATTTCCTGGCATCCATGTGTTCCCCCACGGGTTGGTCCTTCAGTCGATACAGCTGGGTGTGGAAAACGCACATTTGGCCATCAGTCCCGTGACGATCGCTGCGATATTGATTGCTATTCTTGCGTATCTGCTCCTAAACAGAACCCTGTTAGGAATCAGAATAAGGGCTGCAGGTGAGAACCCCATAGCAGTCGATGTAGCCGGAGTCAGCGTCGGTCACATCAGGATAATGATGTGTGTTCTCGGTGGGGCACTTGCGGGGTTGGGAGGAGCCTTCATGTCACTGGGTTGGTTCGGTGTTGTGGTTAAGGAGATCTCCGCGGGAAGAGGTTTCATAGCCCTGGCAGCTGTGGTCTTCGCAGGTTTAGATCCCCTGCTGGCGCTGGCCGGCTCATTCATATTCGGTTTCTCAGAGGGTCTTGCCTTCACTGTTGCAATCTCTCCAAGCGTAAGGCAAGTCGTCTATTTTGTGCATATGATCCCATACGTCATCACGTTGCTGATCCTCGCCGCTGCAATTGGCGGAAAGAAGTTCCCACGCGCGCTGGGCAAACCATATGTGAGAGAGTAGTCAAATCGACCAACTACCAGACTGCGTCGACACGCTGGTCAAGAGAGTGAGTATACGGTCCTCTTTTCGATCGTCCGCCTCTTGCCCTCTGGCCATATTCCAAGAGGGAGATACGTGGATGATGATCGCCCATAGTGAGTAACGTTGTCTGACGCGCATGAATTGCAGCTTGCGACCAACCCCTTCATGATTCGGTTACAGTTCTTGCAGAACGAGTAGACTCCCGAGTACGCAATGAACCGGACACCGTTAGCAGCCGCTTCAAGCGTCAAGGTCAGTAGCCCATCCGTAGTAACCTTAGGGTCTATACAGATCAAGGCCAAATGACCGCCGGGGGTCAGGGCCTGCAACATTCCCTCGATCGAGAGTCTTTCGCCGAATGGGATCTTTGACGTAAGCGGGACACCCGGCAGGTCGGTATAGAATGGGAAGTTTCTAGCGCCTTGAGTAGAGACTGTGCTCTTGCCGTATTGTTCAACATCAAGCTCAGCTAGCCTTGATGTGGCATCATCTCCTGGTCTTTCCGATAGCACAACGTGCATTCCAAGGTCTTCTGAGGCGGATTCGGTTTGTTTCTTCAGCTCTTGAAGCACCTTCTCAGCGAAAGCTAGCGAATCCTTCAACTCGCTTCCGGTGTGTGCAAGGCAAGCCTCATTCAGGCCGAGGATCGCCACCGCATAGGTCGCCATTTTCTCGCGGAGGTATGGCGCGCCCTGCTCGGACCTGGACAGCAGTGGAAGAGTAGCTTGTCTCAGCCTATCGACCATGAATCTTCGCTTGATCTTGAGGGCCTCGAGCGTCAAAGCGAGCACGTCGGTCATTGACTTGAGAAACCTATCATCGTCTCTTCGGGCCTCGTAGGCAAGCCGTGGGAGGTTAAGAAAGACTGTTGCCATGCAGCCGGTCCTGTAGCAGTCCGACTCCCATTGCTTACTCCAATCATCTGTAAGCCTCAGCCCTGTGGCAGTGTAGCAGTCTCGCGAATTCTCCGGAAGCAACGCCATGTATGGTAGCATCCGTGAGGAAGCAAGTTTATGAGTCTCAAGAATTCGAGATCGAGTTTCCTCTTTTCTTTCGGCTGAGTTTCGAATCTTGAAGACTAGCCTAGGGCTCACCATCGGATTGATCAACGCTTCTTGCGATGTCACTTCGAGCAGCACGTCAAGAACCTTGCCTGCTTCTTCATGATAGTCAGCGTAGACCCCAACTACTCGACCTCCGGGTCCTATCGCCTCAACGTTCCCAAGAAACTCAGGCACCGTGTATTCGAGACCAAGAGTCAGTCCGGCCTGAGGGGCACCCGATGGCAGGTCCTGTCCTACAGATGAAAGGAAGAGTGCCAGTGATTCTTTGACAGAGTCCTCTGTTACATGCTCGATGAAGGGCGATAGGAAGACGTTGAATAGATCGAAGCTTTGTTCCCCTGATATCTCGGCGATTCCGAGATGGTAGACGTTCTGAATCATTGCCAAAGCCGCGTTCAAACTCTGAGGGGGTTTGCGACCAACAAGTCCGTTCTTCAGGAAGAATCGGAGATCATGTTGTATCTCGCTTGGCTTTAGCGGCCAGCTCTCAAGCTCGGATATGTGAATCTGGCCTGAGATGTGTGCGTCAGCTATCTCGCGCGGCAAGCACTCTAAGAGGACATACTCTCCCAGCACCGAGGCTCCAGCGGTTCTCTGAACGTAGTCGGTCGCTAATCCGAGCTCGCCCGTGGAGCGGAGAAGTTGGGTTACATCGTAGACCGGCATACCGACCCGTGTCAGCTTGTGTCTGTACTCTTCGAGTTTCTTCTCGATCAGGATGGCGTTCACGAATTCCCTGATTAGAGCCGCAGTCAGGTAGGAAGTCCTGAGCTTGATCAGACGATCTTCTGCTTCTGCTGCTATCTCGTCTGCAAGCTCCTGAGGGACACCGGCTTCGACAACTAGTGACTTCGCTATCTTGCTCCTGTGGAAGTCCTCTATCGCAAGCCGTGAAGTCCTGACGAACAGTCTGCCGCGTTTCACACCGACATATTCTTCGAGGTCTCGTGCGAAATGTACCACCATCTCGCCCAGTTCGGTTATCTCATACTTCTTCGAACGCTTGTCCGAACTGATCAGGCCAGCTTCAGCGAGGCTTCGAAGGTGGTAAACGAACTTTCCAGCGTCGCGCACAGGATCCAACTTCAGAGATGACATGATCTCTGTGTAGGGCAACGGGCCTTTTGTAGAGAGAAGACGAAGTACCTGCATGCGCAGCGGAGCGGACGCTGCATCGAACACGGCGGCTCCTAGCTTCTCAACAGAACGGAGCATGGCGCAAAGAGTGTACACGAATAGTTTAAAAAACTGTAGTAATCAGCCGGAGTGTTGTTGTGGCCGGCCTAGACCGCAAGGAGTCACTTGGGACCTAGTGATCCCCGAAATCATTTTGACTCATCGAAGCCTACAAGAGCCCGACGAATGTCTTAATGTCGTGGATTTCGACGGGTGAGGTGTGGAAGAACGAGCGAGCGACTAGTTTCCGCCGTCCGGCCTGAATCTGTTGAAGGGGTCCAGTACCATGTCTCAGCGAAACGAGGGCAAGTAGGTCGCTATGTCTTCTTGCCTGGTGATCCGGATCGTGTGCCGAAGATAGCGAAGTTTTGGGATTCTGCCCACGAAGTGTCTTCGCACAGAGAGTACAGAGTGTGGTCTGGAATGATTGACGGAACGATGGTGTCGGCGTGTTCTACCGGTATCGGTTGCCCAGCTGCAGCTATCGCAGTCGAGGAACTGAGTAGGATTGGTGCAGACACATTCATTCGAGTGGGTTCGTGTGGCTCGCTGGAGCCGGACCTTGATTGTGGAGACCTCGCCATCACCACGGCTGCTGTTCGTCTCGACGGTACTAGCAGACAGTACGTCACGGCTGAATATCCCGCTGCAGCGAGCTACGATGTCGTCCTTGCTCTGATTGAAGCTGCAGTGAAACTGGGTAAGAAGCATCGTGTAGGGTACACCGCGTCAACTGACAGCTTCTATGTTGGTCAAGGCCGGCGTGGAGTTACAGGCTATCTGCCGCCGGATGCCGAGAAGCTCGTTGAGAGGCTTCAGCAGCAGCATGTGATCACAATGGAGATGGAGGCTTCAACAATCTTCACGCTTGCAGGAGTCTATGGGTTCCGCAGTGGTTGCGTGCTTGCAGTGTATGCTAACAGGGCCACGAACAAATTCGAAGTGAGAGGTGAGGAGGACGCATGCAAAGTTGCTGTGGAAGGTGTTCGCATCCTGAGCAAATGGGATTCGGACCGGCAGAAAGCCGGGAAGAGGCACTGGTCACCGAGTCTCAGTTACTGATTTGCGACTCGCTTTCATAACGGTTCCCTATTCTCTTCGGTCCGAGTCAGGCCATATTATCTTTTTCAACTGGTAGTGGTTCCTGAGCAACGCTATATCGTCACGTCTCAGCCGAGCCTGGGCGAGCAAAGAACTTAAAGACTCATTCGCTCGCTTTCGCCGTGGTGCTCCGGTGGTGTAGCCCGGTTAGCGTCGAGGCCGAGAGCATAGCGGCCTTATCCGTTGGTGAGTCAGCGGAGGCCACTCGAGCCGTTGATCGCGGGAGATCGTTCGCAGACGATCCGCGAATTCGAAAACGAGGAGGCCCTTCGTCGCGAGTCCCGCCCGGAGCACCAATAAACCTCAAAGCGATCAGCAGTCAAACAGCTTGCAAGAACGGAGATGCGTCCATTGAGACTCGGGGAAATGCGCCTCGCAGAGGCCATTAGAGTCAAGGACACAGATGCACTCATCGTAGTCGACATGCAGAACGATTTCATGCCATCCGGTGCTCTTGCGGTCAAGGGCGGAGACGAGATAGTCGCTCCGATAAATCGTCTCGCTGAGATCTTCCATTCTAGGGACAGGCTCGTTGTCATGACACAAGACTGGCATCCTCCGAACCACCTTTCGTTCGCCAGCACTCATGGCATGAAACCATACGCCCCTTACGATTCCGAAGGGATTGGTCCGGTTCTGTGGCCCGATCATTGTATTCAGGGAACGACAGGAGCAGACTTCCATCCACGGATTCAGGCTGGTCTGGCGAAAGCAATTATCCGAAAAGGATACCATGTGGCAGTGGACAGCTACTCAACATTCATTGAGAATGACAAGAAAACACACACTGGTCTCTCAGGTTATCTGAATGCGCTTGGAAAGGAGCGCGTCTTTCTGTGTGGACTTGCGTTGGACTACTGTGTCTATCACTCAGCCGTGGATGGTCGAGATTTGGGGTTCGACGTGGTTGTACCCATAGATCTTGCAAAAGCCATCGACTCGCCGCCAGGCCGATTGTCTGAGACGTTGGAAATCATGGTCGACAGGCAGGTTGAATTCGTTACGTCGACTGACATCGTGACTTGAGGCGCGTCGTGTGTCGAGCGAGCGTGTTCTCTCGAGTTTTCTGGTAACGCTTCGAAGATCTCGCCATCAGAGCACTACTTTTCCGGATGCGCGTACGTCGCCCGAGGAACTAATAAATAAGACGCGGGGTTGGGTTAGGGCCGCGTGGCTTCCATGAAGTTTCCGAAGGCGATTACAACCTATTGCCCGAAATGCAAGAGTCACACAGAGCATGGCGTATCAGTCTACAAGAAGGGCAAAGAGCGCACGCTCTCAGCTGGTGCTAGGCGTCACGAGTACGAAAAGCATGGTTACGGCGGTCAGAAGTGGCCTGAACTCAAGCGGACGGCCAAGACTACGAAGAAACAGGTTCTCCGTCTCACATGCAGGAAATGTAACCAGACAGTCTTCAGACTCGGGATACGCCTTCGCAAACTCGAAGTCGGAGCGTGAAATCGAGCATGGTCAGGAAAGAGCCTATTCCCAAGCCCCGCAGCAACTTTCTCAGAGTGAAATGCACAAAATGCGGCAACGAACAGGTTGTGTTTGACCGAGCTGCCGTGCAGGTGAAGTGCAACGTGTGCGAAGATGTGCTCCTTGAGACGCAAGGAGGAAAGGCGAAGATCAAAGGCGAGGTCACGCAGGTCCTCGGCTGACCTCTCCGATTAGGAGTCAAAGTGTCATGTCTGCTCCGAGCTACCCTGAAGTCGGGGATCTTGCGATTGCCACCGTGAAGCGAGTTGTCGACTACGGTGGCTACGTGAGGCTGGATGAGTACGAAGGGATTGAAGGACTTGTTCACGTCTCTGAGATCTCCACTACTTGGGTGAGGAACATCCGCGAGCACGTCCGTGAGGGACAGAAGCTTGTCCTCAAAGTCCTGCGCGTGGATCGGCAGCGAGCCCAAGTTGACCTGTCACTTCGCCGAGTTACCGGCCGGGAAAAGACAGACAAGATGCTTGAATGGAAGAGGAGCAAGAAAGCAGATTCAATAATCAAAGGTGCGGGTGAGCGTCTGAAGACTGACGCCGAGACAACCGAAAAGATGCGCCTCCTCCTTAACGAGAAACTGGAGAACCCATATGAGACATTTCAGGAGTCCGTAGAGGAGGGTGATGAGGTCTTCACAAAGCTGGGCATAGCACCGGAGTGGGCAGCCGCGCTGGCTGAAGTGTCCAAGAGCAAGGTCAAACTGGAGAAAGCATCTCTCACCGCGACAGTTGAACTCACCTGTAAAGCGCCGGAGGGGATCGAGGCGATCCGAACTGCGCTATCTAACGCAAAGAAAGTCAAGAAGCCTAGGGGGGCGACAGTTCGAATCTACGCGATCGGTGCGCCAAGATATAGGATCGAGGCCACTACGCGAGAGTACTCAGAGGCAGAAGCTCTGCTTAATTCGGCAGTTGACGAGGCCACAAGCACGTTGAAGAGCGCCGGTGGCGAAGGACGCCGAGTCAATTGAAATGGCAGATACGCAAATGCGCTAGATGTGGTCGCTACGCCCTCAAGGAGAAGTGTCCCGACTGTGGCAGCGAGACCGTGATTGCCCACCCGCCTAAGTTCTCTCCGACAGACAAGTATGCGAGATTACGCCAACCCACAGAGGCTCCGCCGGGAAAAGAGCAGTGACTGTCTCGAGATCGCCACGTTACGTCTTCACGTACAGTATGAGTATTTCGCTAGTTGCGGTTCCGTAGTTGCCGGAGCCCGAATAGGTTGCCTTCACGTAGTACGTTCCCGCAGTAATAGGGCGCCACGACACTTCGATTGTGCCGTTCTTGGGTTCGACTGGCTCGAGTGTGCTCCAAGTCTTGTTATTCAGACTGTATTGCGCCGTGAATGTGCCGTTCGAGAGCTTCTGGGACAGTTCCATCGAGATTGTTACGTTCTGTCCTAGTGTGAGATTGTACTCTGAGAGCGAGATAGTCAATGTGACCGGTATAGATTCAACGAGCACCTGAACCGAGTTGCTTGCTACTGATCGGGTCTCCCCTATTACCCCCGTCCACTGTGCACTCAAGGTGTGATTCCCGGCGCTTGGTGTCCAGTCATAGCTGAACTTGCCGTCAGAAACGGGGACATCTGCCACGAGTTGTCCTGCCCCTCCTGCGGTCGTGTCTTGGAGTGTCACCGTGCCAGTCTTGTATGGCTGGCCTTCACTGTCCGCGACAGTTCCCGTGATGCTCACACTCTCACCGAAGTTCACTCTGTTTCTGTCAACGTTGAGGGTCATGACGGTTGTCTTAGGGTGCAGCACCTTGTAGACCAAGACGAAGTTGTTCGACGATGTGAACACTCTGTCAAAATAGTCCGAGCTTGCTTGGGAGATCTTCACACCTGTGTTAATCATGAATCCCAAGACTGAATTGTCATTGAGGTTCTGCCCGGACGAAATTGTATCATTGGAGATGATCTTGTTGCCGCTCTTCAGTACACGGTAGTAGGTGACGGTGGTACTGGTGCCACCGGTGCTACTGGTAGTAGCAGACCTTTTCTCCTGAAAGAGAACCGTTTGGTCGCCATAGCTGGTTTCATTGGCGATCTGCACCATCCAGTACCATTTTCCATCTTCGCCGTAACCAGCGAAGCTTGGCTGGGCCCCCTGTTGCGTGGAGAAATACGTTACGAAGACCACGACGTAGGAAACATTGTACCTTTGCATCATCGGAATAGCGGTCGTTTCATTTCGCATAAACATTTGAGCGATCATTGCGATTTGTGTCGTGTTCTGTGTCCCATTATCCGCCAAAGTCTTGCGATCAGCGAGTGCAGTAATCCAGTAGCCGTAGTCCCACCATGCCATCACCACGGATGACTGAGGTGTATTGTCACGAATCCATGCGAGTGCTTCAAGCCAGTCTTGGTATTTGGTGGTTCCGCTTGGTACCACCGGTAGGCTTGACACTGCAATAGTTGCTGGTGCGTATGCTGACGCCACTGCTTTTGAGAAGGCAGGTATGATTGCGATTATCAGTATGAGGATTATGGCGAGGCCGAACTCTCTGCCGATCCTAACAAGCCCCGGTATCCTCCGCTTCGGGAATATCACGGCCTGACGAAGTATGTCAACCGCGGGCTTAGCCATCTGTACAGTAGCAATCGCGGCAAGAATGGAAAAGGTCGGTGCCAGTATCAGAGTCAGTCGAACGAGAGATCCTGAGAAGTACAGCGATGTTAGAGCTGCGATTGTTATGAAAATGTCTGTGTCACGAAGCCGTCGAAGAATGAAAAAGAATCCAAAGAGGCCGAGAAAGGTGAGCGTATTGTACTCGTAGAAGAAGGATGCCCATGTGGCGGGTCTGTGCTCAGAAACGCTTTCGACGATCGGCATGTCAAGCCGGGTGAAGGGGTTGAGCGTTGATAGGAATTTGCCGCCTGGCATTTCCATTATCTTCAATGCGACAAGGGCATATGCCACTCCGACAAGGACTACCGACACGACAATAAGCGCGTAGGCACGATGCCTCCAACTAGGTAGCATACCGGTGCCTTCGCGTGCAAGCAGAAGAATAAGGACACCCGGAATGACCAAGAAAGTAAGGCTTGTTAGCGTTCCGAATCCCATCTTTGGGATCGCGAGCGGTGCGAGGAACAGGAATGCACCATATGTTACCGAGTAGGAAAGCAGAAGCTGCCGCGTGTACCTGCCGGCCACGACAAGGGCTGCGACATACAGCACTAGCAGGTCTATCGGGTAATAGGAAGCTGCCCAGGAGGCAGTCAAATAGAACAGCGATAGGCCCGCAAGGAGTGAATACGCGATCGTTCCTCTCATGTCTCGTCCCTTCTGATTCGCGCGAAGGAAGAAGATGAAGACCAGAACCATCAGCAGTATCCCAAGAGGCTCATGACGCAGAAAGCCCAGCGTGGTACGACTGATGTTGCTTGGATTAAGCGCCATGAACAAAGCGGCCAGCAGGCCTGCGCCACGTCCCCATAGGTCCTTCCCGAGGAAATAGCAGGCCAACGACGTGAGCGCCCCCGCAACAACTGGAAACAGCACCGCAACGTCGAAAACGGTCGTGTTTACCCCAATTGCTCGCAGAAATTCGTAGATGGCTGCCACGGTGAATGCGACGCCATACAAGTTGCCCTGAGCCATGGTCATGCCCCAAGGGTACCAACTCATCGTGTCGTGCCAGCTGAACCATGCAAGGAAGCCGTTGTTCACAATGTACTCAGACATACGCCATTGAAGATACGGGTCAAACTCTGATAAGTAGAATCCGAATCGTAGGGGCAGAAGTCGAACCGCCAAGGCCACTACGAACATTAGCGTTAGGACGAGAACTTCCAGCAGGCGTCCTCGTGAGATCGTGGATGCTGCCTTGCGGATCGCGCGCATTCTGCTTGCCAAGACCTCTCTGCCTAAGTATGGCCCGAGAGTGGATTGTAGCCCTTTGAAACGTGGCAACCTGTTGCACCTTTGCTTTTGTGCGCCTATTCTACGTACGAAGGACCATTGTCAAACAGGGCGAGCAGTTAAAGTTTGCCCGAATATTCGAATGTCTGTTGTCGCGCCTCACATGGTTTCGAAGACTGGCGCTATTTCATTCGGCTAAAGGCGATCGACCCAATCCCAAGCATCACCGCAGCGAAGCCGAGCAGTATCGTTAGGTCCATCATTACCGGAAATGTCGACACACCGAGAATTACCCCCCGCATTCCATCGACGGCATAAGTGACCGGATTCAGAGTTGTGAAAGCGCGAAGCCAAGATGGTAGATTATCGATCGGGAACAGAGCACCGCTCAGGAAGAAGAGTGGAAAGACAAGGAAGCTAACAATTAGATTGAACCCCTCTGGGCTTTCCATGAAGGAGCCTATTATGAGCCCAATGCTTACGACTGCCGAAGCGAGAATGAGCATGAATATCATCACAATAACAACCATCTGCACGCTGTAGGAAACGCCTAGAACCACACCAAAAGCGAGCATCAGACCACCCTGGATCAGCGCGTCCGTGCAACCGCCCAACGTCTTTCCTGCAAAGATCGTCAGACGTGAGAGTGGGGCAACGAGAACTTCCTTAAAGAAATCAATCCGTTTGTCCCACACGATATAGAGACCGAAGAAGATTGAGGAGAAGAGGACGGTCATCGTCAGTATGCCCGGAAAGATGAAGACCTGATAGTTCGTGCCTCCTAGGGACACACTTGACCCTAGTCCTCCACCGAAGACGACTATCCAGAGTAGCGGCGTGAAAAGAGAGGAGACGATCCTTGATTTCTCTCGAAGGAAGACTCTGAACTCACGATACCACAGGGCATACAGTCCATCGAGTTCTGTCATTCTCAACTTGACCTCGCTCTCGCAGCCCGCTCGAAGAAACCGCCTTCTGCGTCAGCTTCTCTGATTTCGTGACCCGTGTAGTGAAGGAAGACATCATTCAAGGTGGGAGTTCTCAGCTCCACCGACTCGACGTTTCCCACTAACGCTAGTATCTCTTGCAGATGTGCGCTTGAGTTCTTCACCGTCAACATGACAAAACCGTCTGTTTGCTCAACCTTAACGACGTATGGAAGGTCTTTGATCGGGCTGAGCTTTGGGTTTTTGATCTTGAGTCGTACTATGTCGCCACCAATGATTTGCTTCAATTGGTCAGGGGTGTCAAGTGCTACTATCTTGCCATCGTCAATGATCGCAACTCTGTCGCAGAGGTGCTCGGCCTCGTCCATGTAGTGGGTCGTCAGGATGACGGTGACTCGCTCCTGGTCTGCAAGTCTTCTGATGTATTGCCAGATATGCTCACGGGTCTGTGGGTCAAGTCCGAGTGTAGGTTCGTCTAAGAACAGTATTCTTGGCCTATGCAAAAGGCCGCGCGCCAGCTCGAGCCGGCGTCTCATGCCTCCTGAATAGGTCTTCACTTGGCTGTTGGCTCTATCCTCAAGGTCAACCAGCCTTAGCACCCCACTGATGCGTTGCTCTCGCACGTTTCTTTCGACACCATACATTAGAGCGTGAAGGTAGAGGTTCTCTTTGCCAGTGAGAATATCATCACTGCTGGGTTCCTGAAAGACAATTCCAATCGACCTTCTCACCGCGTCGGATTCGGTTACTATGTCATGCTTGTTGACCTTCGCTGCGCCTTCTGTCGGTTTGAGTAGTGTTGCAAGCATTGAGAGAGTTGTGGTCTTGCCCGCGCCGTTCGGTCCTAATAGGCCAAATATTTCCCCCTCACGAATCGACAGGTCGATGTGATCAACAGCCATCAGATGACCGAATTTCTTCGCTAAACCCGAGGTCTCAATCACTACTTCGCCAAACTCACGATTGGTTGCTGCGCTGAAATCGTTCATGCCGATTCACGATGAGGTGTTTTCGCGAGTATCATGAGGCGAATCTCTTAAGCGTTGTTTGATACAAAACGGAAGCTCGGATTCCGTCGGGTATGGCTTCTGGAAAGACGTGTTTCGTTTTCTTCACGCAAGTCTAGGCAGGCAATTGGGCTCAAGAGGTGCTTGTCTCAGTCTCTTTTGGTTGGAGGCTTCTCCCTTGCAGGTGATGGACTCGTCAATAGGCCACCCGAGAATATTGGAAAAAGTGTTAAAGAGGAATCGTTTTCGGAAAGGTTTGATCCTGCTGTCAAGGAGTTCGCCGCTGATTCTCAAAGTTAGACTTGTCTTGAAGCAATCTTCTGGTTAGGAGCGCATTGCCCGAGCTGGGGTATCTGTCAATACTAGGTTCCAAAGGGACAAACCGGAACCTCAGCGACTTCCTCTTCTCCTCCAGAGGTCAGATGGAGAAGTCTTTCGCAAGAGTGATTGTTTCTCCATCTACTCCCTTCGTCTTCCCAAGGATCTCTGATAGAGGCACCCTCGTGAGCACGTTGTTGCGCAGACATACCATCGCGCCGAACTCTCCATCCTTCACAGCCTGCACAGCGGCAACTCCAAGTCGAGTTGCAAGAATTCGATCGTAGGCGAATGGCGCCCCGCCTCTAACTACGTGACCCAAAACGACGGCCCGCGTCTCGATTCCTGTGCGTTTCTCAATTTCCTTTGCCAAGATTTCTCCGATTCCGCCGAGGCGGGCGTGGCCAAACTCATCCACCTTCGTTGAATCGCCAGACGGAGATCCTTTCAGGTTGCACCCTTCTCCGACCACCACGACCGAAGCGGTTGCTCCTGATTCATGTCTTTTCTTGAGGAAGTCTGAGACTTCCTGCAGGTCGAATGGTACCTCGGGTAAAAGGATTAGGTTTGCGCCGCTTGCCACTCCGGCGTACGCAGCAATCCATCCTGCATGTCGTCCCATTACCTCGACGATCATTATACGGTCGTGCGATGAACCAGTTGTCTGAATACGGTCTATCGCCTCCACGGTAACGTTGACGGCCGTGTCAAACCCAAATGTAACGTCTGTGCCTACTATGTCGTTGTCAATGGTTTTTGGAACTGCGACGACCCTCAATCCCATATGTGCGAGCTTTGCAGCAACACTGAGTGTGTCTTCGCCTCCCACGGCGATTATGGCGTCTAGGCCGATCTTCTTGGCATTTTCGAGTACTGTCTGGGCGCCTTCCTTGCGAGTAAAGGGGTTGGTCCGCGTGGTGTGAAGGATGGTCCCGCCAACTTTGATGATCTCAGAGACGTCGTTCCATCTGAGAGGTTTCGTGGAGACATCTAAGAGCCCGGCCCAGCCGCTTTTGATTCCGATAACTTCGTACCCAAATTGTTCGCCCTTTCTCACGACAGCTCTGGTGACTGCGTTTAGGCCCGCGCAGTCCCCGCCGCCATTCAGGATTCCGATCTTCAATTCTGGAGTGCCTCTTCAACAGAGAGATTCTCGATTACGAGTTTCTGCAGAAGGTTGGCCATCTTGAGCGGGTCTGAGCTCTGCCAAACGTTGCGACCTACCGCAAGGCCTGTTGCACCGGCATCTAGTGCCCCCCTGACCTGTTTCAGGAAGTCCACTTCAGTAGGAGCCTTCGGCCCACCTGACATGAAGACCTTCGCCTTTCCCGCAGACTTGACAGCCCATTTGAACGACTCGACATCTCCTGTGTACTTGATCTTGATCGCGTCAGCTCCTACCTCAAGCCCGATCCTCGCGGCATATGCAACAATCTCGGGAGCTGTATCATTCTTTATGGCCTCTCCGCGCGGATAGATCCAAGTGATCGCGGCCATTTTCAGTGCGTGAGCCTGCTCCTGAATTCTGCCAAACTCCTCCAACATGACGCTCTCATGAGCGCTCCCTGCGTAGATGGTATATCCGACAGCTTTCGCGCCGAGTTCCGAAGCGTGCTTCACACTGCAGATTTGCCGTGCCACCGGCTCTCCCTTCACAAGACTAGTTTTCCCATTGACTTTGAGAATCAGTGGCACTGAACCTTCATAGTACTTCTCAGCCAACCCCTTCTGAAACACTACTCCGTTGAACCGACCGGCTCCTGCGAGCTTCATAATGAAGCCCGGGTCAACATTGCGCTCATCAAAGTCAGTCGGGCCATGTTCAAGCCCCTGATCATAGGCTAGGAGGACTCCTCGGCCTTCGTGCAAAAATAATTCCATGCTCATTGATTAACACTGCACCCTAGAGAATGAACCAAGTCTCTCACAGTTTGGGGAGTCAAGGAAATAAGAATTTGGAAGCCTTGCCCTTCCTAGCGGAATATCCTCTCTTAGTCTTAGTTCGAGGTTCACGACGTGGGAGTTGATGTTACCGCCGACCGCTTCCTAGCGAAAACAAAAGAGGCTTCCGCCGATGTGGTTGCAATGCCTGCGCTGCTCTCCACCACATTTCCTCACATGAGAGAAGTAGCGGACGCGATTCGGAAAGCTCAGCTTCAGTCCAAGGTAATAGTTTTGGGGCCCCTCTGAACGCGGAAACAGCAAAATCGTTAGGCGCAGACGGCTACGGCAAGGACGCGGTGGAAGGAGCTAATATCTGCAAACAGTGGGCGGCGGAAAAGAAGCACAAGTGATCGCTTGTGTGATAGCGATCGGGGCTGAAGGATAACTTTCACTAACCTCTCCATCCCCTTTCTTCTACCTATTCGTTTATTCTCGAAACTTGATGGTGCTCAATTCGATTACACTTGTCTGATACGTTAGAGAACATTCAGGATTTGGATGGCGTCGGTCCGGTAACTGCGAATAAACTCAAGGAAGCGGGCTTCGACTCTATCGAAGCGGTAGCAGTCGCGCCGATCAGAGAGCTTGTCGACAAGGCAGGGCTAGAGTCTTCCGCGGCGAGCAAGATTGTACGCGCCGCACGTCAGACCATCCATATAGAGCTTCTAACAGCAAAACAGCTCTACGATAAACGTCAATCCATGCTCCGCCTAAGCACAGGTTCCGAGAACCTGAACAAGTTACTCGGCGGAGGTCTTGAAACTCAAGCCCTCACCGAATTCATAGGAGAATTTGGGACCGGCAAGACCCAGCTATGCATGACGTTCTGCATCACAACTCAGCTCCCGATAGAACAGGGCGGACTGAACTCCAAAGTCCTCTTTCTAGATAGTGAAGGAACATTTGCTCCTCAGCGCATTCATCAGATTGCGCAGGCGATGTCGCTTGATCCAGATAAGATCCTTGAGGGAGTCTTCATCGCGCGCACCTACAATAGCGACCATCAGATCCTTACAGTTGATCACTCTTTCAAGCTCTGCAAAGAAGAGAACATCAAGCTCATCGTAGTTGACTCAGTGCTTTCGCATTTCAGGAGCGAATACATTGGTCGAGAGAATCTTAGCGAGCGTCAGCAGAAACTTAATGCACATTTGCATAAGCTTGCGCGGATCGCCCAAACACTGAATTTGGCCGTCGTCTTGACCAACCAAGTCCAAGCGAACCCTCAAGCTTTCTTCGGAGACCCCATTAGGCCGGCAGGAGGAAACATCCTCGCTCATGCCTCGACGCATCGAATCATGCTCAAGAAAGCTTCAAACAACCTCCGTTGCGCCCGCATCATAGACTCGCCCTGCCTTCCAGAGTCAGAGACATACTATGCAATCACGGAGAAAGGCATCGAGGACGCACAACCCAAGGCTCGAAGAGGAGAATGATCCGTCCCGCCTCGAAGCTTGGAGATAGTTACTGTAGTGACACTCCGGATCAACAGCACAAGAACATGGAAATTTGAGGCGCTCACACAGCGACCACACCACGCCAGCAAAGTCGACACTTGGGTATACTATTGCGCATTATGTGATGAAGTCCTGCTGGTTGCACGACGATTTATCGAGCCCAAGGGCGTACAGGCCGCTTTCGATGGAGTCTGTCCAGATTGTGGGTTTGGTCTGGAAGATGTCATGAATTGTGAACACATGCAGTTATCCAATGCCAGAGCCACCTACGTCAACCCCAAATACCCTAGGGCGGCGCTCCTAGTCGAGCAACCGCTACGAGCTTTTGAGGGAATCAGACCAAGAAGTGCTCATCTTACTGCAGCGGAGCAGGTGCTTACTACAGGGATTGAGAGATTAGACAAGCTCATCCGGTTGGCTACGGGACAGTTCGTTGTCTTTCAAGGGCTCTCTCCCTCGGTATCCTTGGCTGAGCTTCTCTGCGTTCGGGCTCAGCTTGGTAATCCAATTGGATTGGATTCAAGTGCGATCTTTATCGATGGTGGAAATAGTTTTGACGCGTATGCAGCATCAAACTACGCCACCAAGTACAGAATAGAACCTAGCCTTTCATTGTCTCGCATACATATCAGCCGCGCATTCACGTATTTCCAGCTTGTATCTCTGCTAACTGAGAATTTGCCAAGCGCTCTCACACATTACAGCTCCAAATTTGCGGTAGTTTCAGACATAACTGGGTTATTCCAAGATCCGGAGATCAAGGATAAACAGGAAGCCTATCGCGTCTTTCAACGAGTGCTACGCTCATTATCTGCAGTTGCAGAGATCACAGGCTCTCTTGTGATCGTGACAAGCTTCCGCCAAGACATCAAGCCCTTCGACACGGCGCTTACGCAAACCGCGCATGCAACCATTCTTGCCGAAGAGCATGACGCAGTCATGCGTTTTGTCCTAGTACGCCACAGATCGCTTCCGTTTCGAAAGGCCTTGCATCGAGAAGTCTGTGCTGATCAATTCCTCGAAGATTTCATGGAGGGTAGAGAATGGGGAGAACCATCCCATCTTGGTGGATCATCATCAGAGCTGAGGATCAAATAGCCTTCGAGGACCTACTGAATGAGTGCAAGCTCTATGTATCAGCCGCTGAAGTCCTCGCTTCATCAGTAAAGGAATTCCCACTACTGCTCGCGATGCTCTTCGTGCATCACAGGAGAATCATTGAACTCGAAAGACGAATGAAGGAAGAGCTGAAGTGAAGACAGAAGGCTGGCTCTTCGACCTCTATCCCAAACCAGGTCGCATGATCCTTTGGCTGAAAATGCGCAACGGCGAATGTATAAGACTCGTAGATGAATGGGCGCCGAGGATTCATGTCGCCGGCAGGTTCACTGACCTACTCGACTTGGCCGCACGGCCCGAATTTCGTGATCGATGCAGTTTCGTTGAGAGATTCGAGAGGCCAAACTGTACATCGCGGTCAAAGGTTCTTGAGATCAAAGTCTTCTCCGATCGCGAAGCTACAGCTTTAGCGCAAGAGATTCAGCAGCTCGCAGCCTATGGGCGCAAGTACCGGTCATATGACGTTGACATACCATCTTCTCAGATGTATCTCTATCAGAAGAATCTCTTCCCGCTAGCTTATGTTGAAGCCAATAACCATGACGGACACATAGCTTGGGATCTTCGCGATTCATCAGATTCCACGAACTACGAAATTCCACCACTCAGGATCGCCAAGCTGGCGGTCAGCACAAAGACGAGTAACCGGATACCAATCATGAGCGATCCAATCGACTCTATGACCATCACAATGGGAGATCAGGAGAAACGGATCGACTCAGGATCGGAGACCGACAAGTTGTTAGCCCTCGTTGATTCGTTTAGCGAATTCGATCCAGACATCGTATGCACAGACGACGGAGACACATTCATCTTCCCGTATCTAACCCAACGTGCCCGCGGACATGGCGTGCTTCACAAGCTTGTACTTGGCCGGGATCATGCGCCGCTTCGGGTTTTCGAGGTCAGAGGTCGAAGTTACTTCAGCTACGGACGAATCTACTACCGTAGCACCGCAGCTCGCCTAATGGGTCGACTGCACCTGGACTACAGCAACAGCTTCATCGACACTGATTGTGGCCTTGAAGGTCTCATAGAAGTAGCCCGAACATGTATTATCCCGCTCCAACGCGCCTCACGTAGCACGATCGGCACAAGCATGTCATCGCTCCAGATCTACCACGCTATCAAACGAGGAATACTGATTCCATGGAACAAATCTCAACCTGAAGACTTCAAGGATGGAAATCGGCTTCTCCTGGCCGACCGAGGCGGATTCATCTATGAGCCTAGACCTGGAATACATGACTGGGTTGGTGAAATTGACTTCTCATCACTTTACCCAACGGTCATGTTGAAGAATAACCTAAGCGGCGAGACCGTAAACTGTGAATGCTGCCCCGACTCGCCCAACCGCGTTCCAGAAATTGGCTTCCATATATGTAGACGCTCACAGGGGATCGTTCCTACCTCGCTTGGAGTTCTACTCAAGAAACGAGAGGAGTACAAGCGTTGGAGAAACGAAGCGAACGACCCTCCAACACGAACTCGATACGATCAGCGCCAAGCCGCGCTCAAATGGATCCTAGTCTGCTCATAGGCCTTGGATGCGCGCATCGAAGCCGGGCAATTGGCTACCTTGGGTTCAAGAACGCGCGGTTCGGCAAGATCGACGCACATATCGCAACTTGTGCCTATGCACGAATCGCTCTTCAAAAGGCGAGCGCCATTGCTGAATCAAGAGGTTTCCAAGTTATCCACGGGATAGTGGACTCGCTCTGGCTCAGGAAAGCTAAGGCGTCTGACAGTGAATACTATGCTCTGTGCCGTGAAATCGAGACGAACCTCGATCTGCCGATAAGTTTCGAGGGGATCTACAAATGGATAGTTTTCCTCAATTCCAGGATCAATCCCAATGTACCTGTGCTGAACAGGTACTACGGCGTCTTCACAGACGGAACGATGAAAGTACGCGGGATAGACCTCAGACGCCATGACACAGCAGGCATAATCCGCGAATTTCAGCAGGAGATCTTGAGTATTCTCTCAAAGGCATCCAACTCGATAGAGGTTCACGAGCTTTTTCCCGAAGTGCTCGATTTAGCAAAAAAGTACGTAGAACTGATCAGAACCGGCAAAGTCCCTGCAGAAAAGCTTGTACTAGAAAGGAGATTAAGCAAATCACCAGAAGAATATTCGAGTCTCAGCCATCAAGCGATTGCTGCTCAACAACTGGGCAAAGAAGGAAGATACACTCATGCTGGACAGAACATTCGTTACATAGTAACTGCAGACAGGGCTGCGATAAAGGGGAACCGTGCTGTGCCGTCAGAATTGTTCGAGGGAATCGGTTATGATACTGAGGCATACGTGAAACTCTTAGTCACGTCGTTCGTCAATCTGTTCCTTCCGCTTGGGTATGACACATCGCGAGTAACAGAGATCTTCAAGACTTGAATTGGAGAATAGAGCATTCGTGATCCGTGCCTCGCTCGGCGCGGGCAAAGCTACGCTAATCCAAGTTCCTCGAGCTTCTTGAGGACATCATCACCATGTGTCTTTGTGCTCACGTGAGGGAAAACGTACTTGACGATTCCGTCAGGCCCGATGATGTAGGTCGATCTTTTCGCTGTGCCAAATGGACTTTCGACACCATACGCACGGACAATACTCTTCCTCGTATCTGAGAGTATCGTGAAATTCAGCTTGTATTTGGACGCGAATCCCGCATGCGATTTTTCAGAGTCCACGCTCACTCCAAGAACCACGATTCCTCGGTCTCGAAGTGCGCTCATAGAATCCCTGAAAGAGCATGCCTCCGCAGTGCATCCAAGCGTGTCGTCTTTGGGGTAAAAATAGAGTACGACAGACCTCCCACGAAACGACGTAAGCGCAACGGTCTTTCCATTCTGATCCCTCGCCTCAAAGTCAGGCGCACGTTCACCGGCTTTCGGTCCCTCGGCCATATTGCTTGACCCCATTGGGCCACGAGAATCGACAAGATGATTCTAATGATTCTATCGATAAGATAAGGATCTCATAAGAATCTACAATCATAGTGAGTAGGCTAAAGTGCAATAAGGCTTAAGATTTCGGATTCACGCAAATTATCAAATAGATTGCTTGACGTTCGTCAAGAGCCCCAAGTGTTCGCCGTCTACGTGCGCCGTGCTCTCACATGGATGAATCATTTACACGCTTCCTTCCGAACCGCCTTGTGTGTCAAGCACACTCGCCTGACTTGAGGTGGATGATGTAATGCGGGAAAAGCAATTGTCGCTCTTCCTCGTCGCGTTGGCTCTCATCGTGCTCATGACCGTTCCCGCCTTCGCTGATCCCGTCGCAGCAACTAGCCTTTCCATAGGTGACCGATACGCAATAACAACAGTCTCCGACCAAGCTCGGGCTTGGGTCGCCGATGCAGATTGCCAGTTTCGGATCCAACAACGTTATTTTCAGGACGTTCTTAGGAACCATTCAATTCAACGGGCGAGGCGACTACAACAGGGCCTCCAAGACCTGTGTCTATCAAGGCCCTCCGATCGCGCCAAATGGGGCGCGAGCGTTCTTAGTGACCTATGGCCGTGACACGAACGATACGTAGCAAGGCGCCTATATGCGTATGTGGAGTGTCTTCCAAGACGAGAACGCGGTGCTCGGGAGGATCGACCTGCAGACATTAGATTCAGGCTCAACTAGAAGCGGATCGCTGAATTATCAACAATCCTTCTTATCTCATCAGGGTGGCGATGAACCCGGTAAGACAACTCATTTAAGGGCATCTTCACTGATCTACGGCTTGCATAGGTTGCAAGTGTCGTTCTGTGGATGAAAGCACGTTCTTCATAGGAGAGGCGCTCGTTGGCAAATCGCCAGAAGTCGCACATATTGACCTGATCGTCGGCGATAAGAGCGGGCCGGTCGGAGAGGCTTTCGTAAGCGGCCTAACGCAGCTGTCCGTTGGTCACACGCCGCTTCTGGCCTTAATACGGCCGAATCTTCCCCCGAAACCCCACACATTGATCGTTCCCAAGGTCACTGTCAAGGGAATGGATGACGCGGGGCGTATATTCGGCCCAGCTCAAGCGGCTGTTGCCAAGGCTATTGCAGATGCAGTTGAGGAAGGAATAGTTCCGAAACAGAAGATCGACGAGTGGGTCATCATCTGCAGTGTTTTCATTCACCCTGACGCGCGTGACTACCGAAAGATATACCACTACAATTATGGTGCCACGAAACTCGCCCTGAGAAGAGCGCTTACAAACTACCCGAGTTTGGAGAAGGTCATGTATGAAAAGGACAGGGCGATTCACCCGATCATGGGTTTCAGGGTACCCCGCCTCTGGAATCCCCCCTATCTCCAGATCGCACTCGACGTGCCGGATATTGAAAAGGCCAAAGACATCCTCCAGCGGTTACCGGCCAGTGACAGGATCATAATCGAGGCAGGGACCCCGCTAGTAAAGAAATATGGGACAGGGGTCGTACACGAATTGCGAGCTTTTGCCAAGGACTCATTCATCATAGCAGACATGAAGACCCTTGACGTAGGCCAAGTGGAGGTTGATGTCGCTTTTGAAGAGACAGCGGATGCAGCGGTCGCTTCGGGACTAGCCTCGAAGGAGACAGTTGACAACTTCATCTACGAAGCAAGGAGGCTAGGGGTCTACTCGATCGTTGACATGATGGATGTTCCGAACCCCCTGCCTATCCTACAAAGCTACAGAGAAGCTCCTGACGTTGTGATCATCCATAGAGGAATCGATGAAGAGAAAGGCGGAGGGCCAAGATGGCACCTCGTTGGCGAGATCAAGAGAGCCTTCAAGGAAAGAAAGATGCTAGTCGCAGTTGCCGGGGGAATAGATCCAAGAAACCTTAAGAGCGCCTTGGAGGCGCAAGCGGATATCATCGTCGTCGGACGATATATCACCCAATCGAGGGATGCCAACCGGGCTGCCAGAGACTTCCTAGACCAGCTGGGACCCGACATCGATCTCTTCAGAGTGCACGTAGAATAGCGAGAAAGGCCACCGCGGGATCATGGCGCCTCCAGGAAGCAACCCTCTTGCGAGCGAACAGATCATATTGGAGTCTTGTCATCATGACGGAGGCGACACCGTAGCATGAAGGTCCAGAAAACCGGCACGATAGTCGGGATAGTGCAAAGCGAGGATCCTGTGAAGATCCGTGTTCAGGTGAAACTTGATGAAGAGATACTCGAACAGCGGGTTAGACCATATCCGCAATCGGATCAGGAGAGGATGAGCCAGCAGATGACGGAGAGCATTGCGAAGCAACTTCGGACGGCAATCCCTGGCGCGCTAATAATGGGTCCTGGTCTTGCTGGAGTCCCAGGATCTAATCTCGAAGAATGGCTTGTTCCCGCGGACCAGGCTTCGAAGCTATCCATCGGAAAGAGGGTAAGGGTCTGTCTAGAACTGTTAGATGAGGACCAGATGGTATAGATTCGTCGTTCGTGGCTCTTGAATGGCGAGTTCACTTCTTTCCTCGCCGTCAAAGAAGCGATAAATAGGTGCTTGCGGTACGTTCGCGCCGACTAGTGCAATGCGATGAACACCCGAGTATTCTTCGTGACAGATGTTCACGGATCGGAGAGATGTTTCAAGAAGTTCCTGAACGCAGGAAGTTCTACAAAGCGAATGCGGTGATGCTTGCGGGAGACATTACCGGGAAGATGATCGTCCCTATTGTCAAGCAGCCTGACGGCACATATTTGTCCTCATATGCAGGATCGGACATCCGGTGCAAATCGAAGCCTGAGGTGCAGGACCTGGAGAAATCGATACGAGACTCGGGTTACTATCCGTATCTAACAGAGCCTAACGAGATGGCTTCGCTGGAAGCAGACAAGAACAAGGTGAACCAACTCTTCACAAAACTGATGGTAGACACCGTGGTAAGATGGGTTCAGATGGTCGAGGAGCGTCTGAGCGAGACCGGAATCAAGTGCTTCATCTCGCCTGGAAACGACGACAGGTGGGAAGTCGATGAGGCCCTACACAAGGCGAAGACCATCGTCAATCCTGAAGAGAAGGTCGTCCAATTGGACGAGCATCACGAAATGATTACCCTCGGATTGACCAATCACACTCCATGGAAGAGTCCCAGAGAATTCGAGGAGGCGGAGCTTGCGGAGAGAATCGACAAGATGGCTGCAGGCGTCAAGAACATGAATAACTGCATATTCAATCTCCATTGTCCTCCGTACGGGACAGTCATCGACCCCGCACCGAAACTCGACGAGACACTGAAGTCTGTCCTATCTGGAGGTCAGATAGTCATGGCGCCAGCTGGCAGCATTGCAGTACGCGATGCCATCAAGAAGTATCAGCCGCTAGCTGGGTTTCACGGTCACATACACGAATCCAAGGGAGTAGCATCCATTGGTCGAACCAAGTGTTTCAACCCGGGCAGCGAATACTGGGAAGGGGTACTCCGCGGTCTCCTAGTCGACCTAACAGAGAAGGGGATCAAGAGCTACCTATTCACGTCTGGCTGACATGGAACTGGCATCACACTGCCGTCAGCATGCCCTCAGAAAGCTTTAACGTCCATTCCGTGTGGAATTCTGTCCGGGTAGTGCAGCTTGACCGAAGAGAGAATCATCAAGATGCCTCCCGAATGGGGAGGAGTTGTCCCAACGGAAGCTTTCTTGGAACAGGGACGGAAGATCGTCGATGAGGCAACAAAAGCGAAGATCCCCCTCAAATTGATTGGGGGCGTTGCCATTCGAGTGCACAGCAGCGATCATGCTGATTTTGCAAAGAGGCTGGGCAGGCTGGGTCCGAAAGAGCAAGAATACACGGACCTCGATTTCATGTCATACATGAAGTTCCGAGACAACGTGCGCAAGTTCTTCGAGTCAGTCGGTTACCGCAAGAGACGGACGACGCTATCTTCCGCAGCAACACAACGCCAAATATACTTCCACCCGGACGGGTGGTTCTACGCTGATGTCTTTTTCGACAAGCTCCTAGCTGCGAACCACCCTATTGATTTCAGAGGAAGGCTAGAGATGGATACACCCACAATCTCTCTTGTGGATCTACTGCTTGAGAAATTGCAAATAGTCTCATTCAGCGAGAAGGACCTGAAGGACACGCTCCTGCTACTCAGAGCCCACGACTTGGGGGAGGGACAAGCGCCGGAGACTATTGATATGCGCTATGTGGCCTCGCTCCTCGCGAAAGACTGGGGATTCTGGTATACTGTCACGACAAACCTGAACGGGCTGCGCAAGGCAACCTCGGAAATGGCCGAGTTGAACGAGAACGAGAAGAGCGACATAACCTCAAAGATCTCCAAGCTTCTTGAAAGGATCAAGAGTGAACCCAAGACCACGGGCTGGAAGATGCGGTCAACGATCGGCGCGAAGAAGAGATGGTATGAGCCGGTGGAAACTTCTCAGACGGTAGGGGAATTCGGCATCTGGAGACTCTAGCCTCTAATTAACGATCTCTTTGTCGGCTTCCGGAACTTCGTACCAAGGGACTTCATCCCCCACCCTCGCTCTCACTTTCCATGACATACTCTTGGGCGCTTCCTCTATCATGGTGAGAATCTGCTGAGCTCGACCTTTGACTACCTGCTGCTGCTCTGCCGCAAGTCCACACGAAAGAAGGGCTGAGGCGGATCGTCAAGGATTTCGAGACGAGAGCCTGACCGCAAGCTGACCTGTTAGACATTCAGATCCTACGAAGCCACCAGTTTCTTAAAGAGTTCGACTGCATCGACGGCGTTGTCGCTGTAGCCTTCCGCTCCGATCTCGCGGGCCCATTCAGGGGTAACTGCAGCCCCGCCTACCGCTATTTTCCCATTCTTCCGGATCCCAGCTTTCTCGATTGCGTGGACCGTATTCTTCTGTTCCGGAGTCGTCACTGTCAGCAAGGCTGACATGGCAACTATCTGCGCCTTCGATTCCTTTGTCTTGTTCAGAAACTTGTCCGAAGTTACATCAACACCGAGATCATTTACCTCGAAACCGGCTGCCTCCAGCATCACGGCAACGATGTTCTTTCCAATGTCATGGATGTCTCCGCGGACCGTGCCGATGACCACGATCCCAGTGCTCTTTCGCTGAAGCTTACGTTGGAGGATGACCGGTCTGAGAACTTCAACTCCTGCTTTCATGGCTTCTCCAGCCATAACGAGCTCTGTTAGGAAGGCTTCGCCTGCGGCAAACCTGTCCCCGATCGTGCGAACACCCTTCGCAAGGCCTTCGTCGATTGCCTCAATAGGATCGATACCAAGTCGAACTGCCTCTTGGGC
>Ga0187878_1001063_pt1 | contig 28208 bp, 24 predicted proteins | sample June2016WEW_17_1_FD_132979 | JGI IMG/M metagenome (GOLD analysis project Ga0187878, IMG submission 132979) | Peatland microbial communities from SPRUCE experiment site at the Marcell Experimental Forest, Minnesota, USA - June2016WEW_17_150 | ecosystem: Environmental > Terrestrial > Soil >...
GTGGTACAATCGCCTTTCGTTAGATGCGGTTTACTAACCGAATGAATTCATCTTCTTCCACAATCCGAACCCCAAGCTTCTTTGCCTTCTCCAGCTTGGAACCGGGCTCGGCACCGGCAACAACATAGTTTGTCTTGCTGCTGACACTTGAAGCAACGTGTCCGCCGGAATCTTCGATCATCTGCTTGGCTTGCTCACGCGTGAACGACGACAACGTGCCGGTGAGCACCACTGTCTTGCCAGTCAGAGCCGACTGCTTTGCATCGCGGTGCCGCTTCTCCTCGAACTGCAACCCCGCTTTCTTCAGGCGATCAATGATCCGGGCGTTGTGCGAATCATCGACGAATCTCCGGATGCTCTCGGCAATTTGGGGACCAACTCCCTGTATTCCCTGGAGTTCTTCAAATGATGCTGCGGTCAACGCATCCATGGACTGAAACTGATTCACAATCAACTGTGCCACACTCGTTCCTACATGGCGAATTCCGAGCGCAAAAAGAACGCGCGAAAAAGGGCGCTTTTTGCTCTCCCTTATCGCAAGCAGCAAGTTTTCAACGCTCTTATCGCCCCAGCGCTCAAGGTTCACCAGTTCACTACGCTTCTTGTGGAGCTCGTACAAATCGGCATAGTTGTGGACAAAGCCAAGATTGACGAGTTGATCGACGATTGCTTCTCCAAGTCCTTCAATGTCTATTGCGCCGCGATGTGCGAAATGTTCTATGCGCGCTCTGATTTGCGCCGGGCACTCACTGTTTTCGCAGTAGTAGCTGGCCTCGCCCTCGGGTCGGGAGATGCGCGAGCCGCATGCGGGGCATTTTGCCGGCATTACGAAGGGCTTTGTCCCGCGGCGGCGTTTCTCCTTGACGACGGAGCTCACTTTCGGAATGACATCGCCCCCCTTCTCGACAACAACTGTGTCTCCGGGCCGTATGTCGAGCTCCTTGATATAATCTTCGTTATGCAGCGTTGCTCTCGATACCGTCGAACCCCCGACAAAAACGGGTTCCAACTCAGCCACAGGCGTGATTGTGCCGACCCTCCCAACCTGAAGCGTAATGTCACGCAACGTCGTCGTGGCCTGCCGGGCGGCAAACTTGAACGCAATGGCCCATCGAGGGCTTTTTGCAATTGTTCCCAGCCGATCCTGCTGACTCAGCGAATCGACTTTGACGACAACCCCATCAATATCGTACGGCAGGCTGTCCCGGCGGTTCTCCCATTCCTTCCAGAACGCGATGACCCCCTCCACATCCTTGCTGAGACGGGTATGTTCGCTTGTCGGAAAACCCAGTTCCCGCAACGTTTTCAGATTTTCTTGATGGCTCGAGAGTTGCGCGTTTTGAGTCCGGAGGAAGTACGCTACGAAATTCAGCGGTCGCCCGGCCACAATTTTCGGATCCTGGAGCTTCAGCGTTCCAGCCGCGGAATTGCGCGGATTGATAAATGTCTTCTCACCTGCAAGGTCCCTGTCCTCGTTCATCCTACGGAAATCATCCCGCTTCATATAGACTTCGCCGCGGACTTCAAACGATGTCATCCCCTTCTTTTTCCCCATCAATCTCAACGGTATGGAACGGATCGTCTTCAAGTTCTGTGTTATGTCATCCCCTTGCATACCGTCACCGCGGGTCGCTCCGCGAACAAAGAGAGAGTCCTGGTAACGAAGGCTCACCGCCACCCCGTCGAATTTCAGCTCGCAGACATACCGGAACGCTTCGTTCCCAAGCAACGAACGGACACGGCGGTCGAAATCCCTCACCTCCTCTTCGCTGTAGGTGTTTGAGAGAGAAAGCATGGGCACGTCATGCGTAACCGTCGGGAATTCCTTTGTCGGCTCTCCTCCGACACGCTGACTCGGAGAGTCTGGCGCGGACAGCTCCGGATGCGCGGCCTCAAGATCGAGAAGCTCCCGCATGAGCCGGTCATATTCCCCGTCTGAAATCGTCGGTTGTGCCAGAACGTAATACCGATAGTCGTGCTCCCGCAATTGAGAGCGGAGTACTTCAATACGCTTGGCTATGCTCGAACTGACTGACATGTACTTTGAGCAGCGTTATTGAACTTGCTGGATTCCCGACTGGGTGATGATCACGTTTCGGGCGACGGCACCCCGCTTGCCAAGTGCGCCGAGATTCCCGCCGTTGAGTCGAAAGGTTGCAGCACCTGCATTTCCCATGGACACAACGAACTGTTCCTTTGCTGCCCAGGAACGAATTCGTCCTGGAGGGAATAAATACTGGCCGTGTCTCGCATTATCGATCACGATCGCGACCCACACAGAATCCGTCGTCGTAATCTCCAGGCGCAGACTATCGGCTGCCGGGCGGACCGTTGTTGCAGCCGGAGGAGCTTGCGGAGTCGTCTGCGGCGGAGTCTGTTCGGGCTGAGCGGTTGCTGCTTCTGATTCACGCACCGCTTTGTCAAACGGGATCTTCGAGAGAGGTTCCTGTGTCGGAATGGCGGATTCCCTGTTCGCAAAGAAGATGACTGCGACGACAGCCATGAGAATGACCACAGCCGTCACGATGGATGAGAGGGAAATGCCCGACGAGGACTGTGTCGGTTCGAGCGGTGTTCGTTCCGGGCGGAGCACGTGCGGCTTCGTGCGACTGACCCATACTTCCGCCGCTGCACGAATCTCCTGATTCACGGAATCATAGCGTCGGAGAACGTCATCGGGATCAAGGTCGACGGAGCGGGCGTAGGCACGGAGAAACGCACGGACATACGCCTGCGGCAGAATAGAGAATTTACCTGCCTCGATCGCCTCGAGCATTTTTACGCTGATGCGCGTTGCTTCAGAAATCGCGGCGAGAGAAACCTGTTTCAGCTCGCGCTGATTCCGCAACTCTTCTCCAAATGTCTCGAGATTCATGCTACGTCAGTATCTGATTGTCGATGAGGCATTCAATAAGGAGGGGGCAACAATACCCAGAAAAATGGTACCGATTATTTGACGGATTTGCAACGACAACGCAGAGTGGACCGAGGCGCCGGCTCACCCTCCCTTGTATCCGCCTCGTTACGAGCCATCCCGTTTTCCGTCAAAGACTTCACGCAACACTTTCGACAGCTCCTCCAATTGATACGGCTTTTGAAGGAACCCGTCGACGAGTTTCTCAATCATCGCAGGTTCAAGGCTCTCATTGCTGTACCCTGTCGACACGACAACTCGCAGATCCGGCCTGATGGTCTTCAGTTTCTCGAATGTCTCCTTCCCGCTCATCGTCGGCATATTCATGTCGAGTATGACGGCGTCAAATCGGGTCTTCTTTTCCGCGAGAGTAATCGCTTCCTGTCCACTGTGCACGACTGTCACCTTATAGCCAAGGTGATCGAGCATCCGGCTGATCAACTCGCTCACATGTTCCTCGTCATCCACCACGAGGATGCGCTCGTGCCCCTGTTGGAGCCGCGACTTCTTGAGCGTGCGCTGGAATTTCGCCCTGTCCGCCAGGAGAGGAAAGAACATAGAGAATTGCGTCCCGCTGCCAGGCTCACTCTGGACAGTGATGAAGCCGCCGTGCGAATTGACGACGCCGTAGACCACAGAAAGCCCCAGTCCGGTTCCCTTTTCTTTCGTCGTGAAAAAGGGCTCAAAGATCCTCTGTTGGACTTCCTGATTCATCCCCACGCCGGTGTCGCGAATGACGATGGACGCGAACTCGCCGGCCCGCGGCTCACCGAAGACGCTTGAATGGCTTACATCGGGACTGACCGCACGGGTGCTGATCGTAACCGAACCTCCGTTCGGCATGGCATCGCGGGCGTTGATCAGCAGGTTGAGCAATGCCTGCTGAATTTGACCATCATCCCCTTTGATGATGGCAATATCGTCGGTCAGCTCCTTGTTGATTGCAATACTCTTGTCGATGCTGCGCTCAAAGAGCCGCAATGTCTCTTCGACAATATCATTGACAATGATAGGTCGGAATTGAGGAGTGCTTTTCCGTGCAAATGTCAGAAGCTGTCGCGTGAGCCCGGCCCCTCGTTTCGCAGCCGTCTCAATAATATCGGCAAAGTGATACCACGCGTTGGATTTCCTCATCTTTCTCTTCATAATGGCGGTGGAGCCAAGAATTGACGTGAGGATGTTATTAAAATCATGCGCAATGCCGCCGGCAAGATTCCCGATGCTGTCGATCCGCTGGGCATGCATGATCTTCGACTCGAGTTTTTTCTTCTCGGTAATATCCCGCGCCACAACGCGCATGAACGCCGGCTGACGCGCTTCGTCATACACGATCGACGTACTGATACTCACGTCGACAACCTCTCCCGATTTCGCAATAAACTGTTCCTCAAGGCCGGAGACCTCGAGCCGTCGCTCGAAGACATCATTGAGAAGCTTCTTTGCGGCAAGATGATACTGCAAAGGGTAGAGGTTCAGAACCGAAAAACCGATCAGATCCTCTTTCTGGAAGCCGAGCCGGTCGGCCTCCGTCTGGTTGCAGCTGACGACAATTCCTTCGTGAGTCACAATATGAGACATATCGGGAGAGTGTTCGAAGAGGTCCATATAGCGCTCTTCGGATTTTCTCAATTGCTCAAAGAGTGTTGCATTCTCGAGCGCAACGCCGATCTGGTTTGAAAATGCACCCATCAGAGCGAGTTGCTTTCGCCCCACCTCACTTCTGGCTTTGGCCGCAACGACGATGACGCCGGCAAACCGATCCTTGACGATGATGGGGACTGAACCCCACGCAGCAATTTCACCGAATTTCCATTTCGAAGCCGTCGCCCCGCGCTGCTTCCTGCTTGTATGGGGAATGCGCGCCCAGACAATGTCGCTGCCGTCCGCCTCAGTATTCGGCTCGATAATCTGCAGCGGCGCTGCAGTGACTCCATCGTACGCCCTCAGCACCAGCTTCCCGGCTTCCACGTGATAGATCCAGCCAAAGTCCACCTCCAGCAGGCGTCGAACTTCCCGGATTGCTTCCTGAAGGAGGAGGCCGATTTCGACGGAACGATTCACCGCCTCGGCGATGGTATTCAGCGCAAGGAGCTCGCGTTTCTGTTCCTCAAGTTGCTGGCCGTACTTCAGCGTAAAGAACACGTTGATGAATCCGAACACGCCGGTCGTAATGATGCTTCCGATCAGCAGCCAGTCAATCGTCTTACCGACCGTGAAGAGGCGGATGCTCACGATGGTTGCCATCGTCGCAACGACAACCATTGAGGAAACTACCTGAGCCTGCTCGACAGGCCCAAGGGATGTTCGGAATTTCAGTATCCTTGTGAATTTCATGTTGATGAAGTTGGACGAGATGGAGAAAAAGTACCAACAGAGTCCGTCAATAGCAAGTCACGGACATGCAGATGCAGGCGACTTGGATTTAGTGCGGGAGGTACTGCTTGAGAACGCTGTACAAATCGTGCTCATCGTACGGTTTGAGGAGACAGGCTATCGCGCCGAGATCCTGGGCGACTTTTTTCGCGTGGTAATCGTCAATCGCGGAGAAGAATAAGACAGGGGTCGACGCCATCTTTGGCAGGTGCTTGATCTTGTCGAGGAGATCGAAGCCATTCATATCCGGCATGCGCAGATCGCTGACGATCAGGTCCGGCCGGTATTTCGCCAGGAGCGCAAGTGCTTCAGTCGCACTCTGCACCGCCTTCACCTGGAATCCTTCTCTCCGCAGCACGTGACTCACACTTTTCAACCAGGCCGGCTCGTCATCCACAACGAGGATTTGTTTCTTCTTACCAGGCATGTCCCCCACCGTCGTTCGAATCTGCTGCAATGTACAAACTGCAAGTGCCGAAAGCAAATCAGCTTCTGCAGGGCCGCTCTCCCGGCCTGTATACATCTCGCAACGCCAACGCTTTGAATATGATTCCCGATTTCCCTAACTTGTGACGCCGCGCAACCACACCTACGACAAGGAGTCGCTATGAACCAAGACCGAAGAGAGTTTTTGAAAACCACATCCATACTCGCCGGTGCATCGCTCCTCAATCCATTCTCTAGCGTGCCTGCCGGACAAGCGTATGTTCCGCAACAAAAGAATCCGCGTATGAAACTGCGATATCGATCCTACACACTCGAACTACGACATGTTTTTACCATCGCAACCAGCTCACGAACAACCACGCCCGTCATGCTCACAGAGATTGAATATGATGGTGTCATCGGGTACGGCGAAGCCTCCATGCCTCCCTACCTGGGAGAATCACAAGAAGGGGCGGCTGCGTTTCTTTCAAAGATCAATATCGAAAAGTATGACAACCCGTTCGAGATGGAGACCATCCTGAACGACATCGATATCATCGCCACAGGAAATCCCGCAGCAAAGGCCGCAGTCGACATTGCCTTGCACGATCTGGTCGGCAAGCTCATGAATCAGCCATGGTACAATATCTGGGGATTCAAGAAGAGTGCGACCCCCTATACGTCATTCACCATCGGCATCGATAAAGAGGATGTGGTTCGCCAAAAGACAAAAGAGGCGGCAGAATACAAAGTGCTCAAGGTGAAACTCGGCCGCGACACAGACAAGATGATGATCGAAACCATTCGCTCGGTGACCGACAAGCCGATCACTGTCGATGTCAACCAGGGATGGAAGGACCGTTCCTTTGCACTTGATATGATCCACTGGCTGAAGGAGAAGGGTGTGGTGTTCGTCGAGCAACCGATGCCGAAGGAGCAGATCGAAGACATGGCATGGCTGACTGAACGAAGCCCGCTGCCGACGTTCGGCGACGAAGGTGTACAGCGTCTGGCCGATGTCAAGAAGGCCCATGGCGTGTACAACGGGATCAATATAAAGCTGATGAAGTCCACAGGGATGCGTGAAGCGCATAAGATGTTGATGCTAGCCCGGGCGCTCGATATGAAAGTCATGGTGGGCTGTATGACTGAGACCTCGTGCGGGATCTCCGCTGCATCGCACCTTTCGCCGATGGTCGACTATGCAGATCTCGACGGAGCGCTGCTGATCAGCAACGATCCGTACGACGGGACAAAGATTGTGGACGGGAAAGTAACCCTGACCGATCGGCCAGGCATAGGTGTTAAGAAGCTGCAATGAGGGCCGTGCAATCTGGAGGGGCCTAGCAGGAAGCACGAAATACGAAACTCTAAATCCTAATGAAATCCGAAGCACGAACTTCTAATTTAACAATCGTCGTATGCTTCGGTCTTTTTTGTTTCGAATTTTGGATTTGAGGTTTCCTTCGGATTTCGCATTTCGTTTTTCGGATTTCCCCTTTGTCACTTCGTCGGTACCTCTGGAATCTGCGACGATCCAACGTATCTCCGGGCACGAACGAAACTCCTGCGGAGCGACTCGCTGTAGTTGGGTGCCGCCGGATCGAAGCTGTTGAACTTCACCCACGATCCGCCAGGCGTGTGGATGAACTCCTGCTTCTCAAGATAGATGCCGACGTGGCTGATCCGTTCCGGCCTATCCGCCGAACCCTTTCTGCCGAAGAACAACAAATCCCCCTTCTTCAGGTTCTCAAAATTTTCTCCCGGCTTCACCTCGTCTCCTGCCCCCGCTTGCTGAGACGCATCCCGGTACAATTCAAGTCCGTTCAAACGGAACACGGTCTTTGTGAACCCGGAACAATCCATTCCTTTCGTGGATGTCCCTCCCCACAGATAGGGGATTCCGACAAACATCTTCGCTGTCTTTTCGATGTTCTCCGCAGTGAGCTTGCGTGATTTCTTCCAGCTCTTGAAATCCTCCACGTTCGCCTTTTCGATGAACCCTTTACGGCCATCGGGGAGCTCCACTGCGACCCATGACCCCGAGGTGCGGACATGTTTCATCAGTACACCGGCAACGGCGTCACTGACCGGCATTGCGGTGCGATCCGGTTTTTCCCGAACCATCGTGAAATACACCGTCACAATGACCTTCTTGGCCGCGTTCCATTCATCGACACCGGCGGCGGTTGTCACTTTCATGGCGTTTTCTTCCAGCCAGCCGATGTAGTGATCGGGCATCTGGATATAATAGTGTCCCCCCTGCTTCTTCAGGAGCTTCACCACCGTGCCCATTAACACCTGCGTTGAGAGCTCGGCGGCATTCCGTGGATTCGTCCGGACGTTCCCGACACTCGCAGCGACGATGGCAAAACGCTTCTCGCCGAGCTGTGGATCCGGCAATACTCTGATGCTGTCAATCACCTGACCTCCCAGAATCTTGTGAAGAGATGCCAATGCATCCTCTTTCGCCTTCTGATCATCGACTTCCCCGCGGGCAATTGCGACGTCGCCTTGCTGAACGCAGGTGACTTCAAACACCGCGACGGTGCGATCCGGAGCATAGCGTGCCTTCAGTGAATCGAGCGCGATCGAAGCCGGTGTTTCGGTTCTCTGAGTCTGTGCGCGTGTCGTCAGTATGAAGAGGAACATGACAACCGCAAGGGAGATGATGCTGTTCGTTTTCATGGATTGATTGAAGGATTACATTCGAGAGACAACCTGCGCTCGAGGCAGGAGTAGTAGATGGAAAAATATACGCGGAATTGCGGAAGCTTTCAATCTTCCCGTTTGATTCCTTTCTTCTTTCCCACGGATGAGAATTCCCTGATTCTCTTTTCGGCGAGTTTTACGTAACGCGCATTCTTCTCGAATGCGACAAAGTGACGCTTCGTCTGCAACGCTGCTATGCACGTCGATCCGCTTCCGGCAAACGGATCGAGCACAATATCTCCCTCGAAGCTATACAACTGAATGAGCCTTCTCGGGAGTTCGACGGGGAACGGTGCAGGATGGCCGATGCGGCGGGCAGACTCCGACGGGAAGGTCCAGATGCTTTTGGTGTACTCCAGAAACTCGTCGCGCTCAATGGTGCTTTTCTTTCCTGCACCGCTGCGGGCATAGTTGTTCTTCGAAAAGATAAGGATATACTCGTGCACGTCGCGCAGCGTTGGATTCGTTGCTGATTTCCAGCTTCCCCAGGCGGTAGAAGGACCTGCGCTTCCTCCTTTATTCCAGATAATCTCCCCCCTCATCGCAAATCCCAATTTGATCATGTCTTCGGCAAGAAACGCATGAATCGGGATATACGGTTTCCGACCAATGTTCGCCACGTTGACGCATGCTCTCCCACCGTCGACAAGAACGCGGTGGGTTTCCTTCAGAACCTGGCGAAGAAGCGCGCGATACTCATCCAGCGTCAGATCCTCGTCATATTCTTTCGATACGTTATACGGAGGAGACGTGATCATCAGGTGGACGGAATTATCGGCGAGCAGGTGCATCGATTCACTACTCGCACGGAAAATGCGATCCAGGATATCGGCGGAAAGCACCTGGTCCTGTGCGGCTTCAGTTTCTTTATCGGACGACGCGGTGTACAATCGGGTATTGTAGAATCGGGAAGAATCGTGACTAATGCGGCCGGAGGTACCGAACGTGGATGTTGCTGTTTTCCTGCGGGGTTGCTTCTTCACGAACGCACTCAGAGAGAATGAATACAACGGTGGTGTGCGCCGGAAATCTACTTCATATCCTCTGGAACAGCAAGCTTTTTCTGGAGCCAGTCGGCGAGATCGGACACACTCTGCTCGCTCATCGTATGGGGAATGGGATACTCTTTGTAGGTGAGATCCGCCTGAGTTTTTGAAAGCAGGTCATGCGCTCGCCGGCCGAGCTGGACAGGGATGACGGGATCATCCACGCCATGAGCAATGAAGACCGAAAGATGCTGAAGTCGATCCCATGCAAATTGGAGGGAAGTGTTCTCCGGAATGTACCCGCTGTGAGCGACAACACCCCGAATCAACTCAGGCTTCGTCAGGGAAAGAGCCAGCGACATGATGCTGCCCATGCTGAAGCCGAGCATGAATATCCGCCGCGGGTTAACCGGGTAATTCTGACTTACATCGGAAACAAATCGGGTCAAACGATCGTAGCTTTCTGAGAACTGCCCGGGATTTGGAACTCCGATGTCCTCGACGTCATACCATGTATAGCCGCCAAATCCTTGTTCGAACTTGAAGGGAGCACGAACGCTCACAACGAAGAACCGCGGGTCAAGGTAGTCCACGAGACCGAGGAGATCATCCTCGTTCGTGCCTCGGCCATGCAGGAGAATTAACACAGGATGGCTGCCGGTGTTCACTCCACCGGGCTGCCTGATCTTATGAACGAGCGTGGAAGAGATCTCTGCTGGCGTCATCACTGAAGTCGGAAGTGTAGTGGGGTCAATCTCTGCTGAGGGAAGTCAGTTCTTTTTTGCTCCCTGGTCGATCCATTGGCGGAGAACCTCGATCTGTTCAGCGGTAGGGATCAGTTTTTTGCTTGGCGGCATTTTTTTGCCAAACGGGGGCTCCGCATCCATTTTCTGCATGAGCAGACTTTCCTTGGCGTTGCCTGGCTTCACAGCCTGACCGTGCTTTCCCCCCTTCATCAGCGATTCATAGGAATCCATGAACAGCTGGCTCGGATGGTCTTCGTCCTCGTTATGACATGTCGCGCAGAATTTGTCGAGAATCGGTGCGACTTCCTTCGAATACGAGATCTCCTTTAAAGACTTCGTGGCTGTTGTGTCCTGCGTAAACCCGGTGAACATCAAGAAGGCAGCAGCGGTGATCAAGAACATTGGGAGAAATCGCATTCGTTTCACGTGTCCTCTCATCATTGGTTCACTATTCAATTGTCTTTTGCCCCCTGGTTGATCCAGAATTTGATTGTCTGAAGCGTGCTGTCGGGGAGATACGGACCTCCTTGCGGCATCCGATCGCCAAACGGAGGTGTCGCAGAAAGCTTCCGCACAAGATTGCTCGTGTCCGCTTTCCCGGCAACGACGGCCGGACCGTGGTCCCCACCCCTCAGGAGCTGCAATACGGACGTTACGAACAATCCGCCGCTGCCTCCATGGCATCCATAACAACCATAATGCTGGAGGATCGGCGAGACTTGATTTGCGAAGGAAATATCCTGGCCTGGCGGAGGAGGAGGATTTGTCGTTGAGATCTCCGGGGCCACCGGTGCAATTCCCATATCAGAACACCCAGCAAGCATCAATGCTACCATAACAGCCGCGATGGAACGACTTGAGTTTCGAAATGCGTTTTCCCCCTGTGAGATCACAATCAACCTTTCTTCTGCATGATAGCTGAAATTTTACCGTCATTCTATGGTAACCCCTGCCCTGGCCCTTCCGCTGCCAGAAGGCGCCCCGCCCACCCGACCGGGCGCCTCCGTCAAACGATCCAACCTTATCGCAACAAGAGCATTTTCTTCGTCTGGATTGTCGCTCCGTCGGCCGCAAGAGCATAGAAATAGACACCTGAGGAAAGCGAGCTGGCCTGAAGAGTTGTGCGATAGACCCCCGGCTCTTTAACGCCATCGACGAGCGTCGTCATCAGCTCTCCGAGAATATTGTAGATCCTGAGCGTGATGTGCGTGGTCTTCGCGATCTCAAACGTGATCACAGTCGATGGATTGAAAGGATTGGGATAGTTCTGATCCAAGCGAAATGCAGCTGGAATTGCGGCAACCTTGACCACTTCGATGCCTGTTGCCAGTCCTGTCGATCCAACCACCTGACCCCGGATTTCTCCCCCCGGATTAGCAGACGTATGAGCATTCAGGTAAAGCCTTCCCTTCACTAACTCCCGAAGCAAGAGGTCAGTGAGAGGTTGGGAAGCGTCGGTGCTTGTCCATGTGCCCGTTGCAGTGTTGTTTACAAGAGAAATATTCTTTACAACCGCGGCGGCGACACCTACCGGCCCATCATGGAAGTGCGCAGCGGACGGTGTAAGACCTGTGACTGTTTCGTCATAAGTAACCGTCGCATCGGGGTTGAGAACGACGGAAGCCGTTCCTGAAGCGCTTGTTGTCACTGGCGGAGTTTCCTGAGTCCCATCGAGTTTCACTGCAAATCCAGCACCAGTCAACATGAGAACCTGACCGCGGATTTCTCCGCCCGGGTTGGCTGTCGTGTGTGCGTTCATGTACAATCTTCCATGCAACAGTTCAACAAGCATCGAATCTGTGAAGGGCTGTGTTGCATCCGTGCTGCTCCAGACACCAGTAGCGGTGCCGTTGACAATTGTCAGGTTCTTCACCACTCCTGCGGCGACTCCCACAGGACCATTGTGGAAATGCGCAGCGGTAGGAGTGAGGCCATTGAACGTGACCGTGTAACTAAGTTGCGTACCGCTTGCGTTGAGGACGCATGCTCCGGTGCCGGTGGCATTGGTTGTCACTGGAGGTGTCTCCTGACTTCCGTCAATCGAGACTGCAAATCCCAAGCCGCCGGCAGGTAGTACCTGCCCACGAATCTCTCCACCTGGGTTCGCAGTTGTGTGAGCATTTGCGTACATCTTGCCTCGCACCAAATCCCGTAGAAGGGCGTCTGTTAAAGGCTGAGTCGCGTCACCCGAAGCCCAAGTTCCGATTGCAGTGTTGTTGACGAGCGTGAAGTTCTTCACGACACCAGCAGCCACACCAGGCAAACCATTGTGGAAATGTGCCGCCGTGGGGGTTAGGCCAGTGACCGTCGCACGAAATGTTACGGTGCCTCCGGGGGCGAGAACAACCCAGACGCTGCCATCTGCAGTCGAGGTCGTTGGCGGCGTCTCCTGGGATCCATCCATTTTTGCATAGAACGGCGCGGGAGCTATCTGCAGAACCTGCCCGCGAATTTCTCCTCCGGGATTGGCTGTCGTATGCGCGTTCACATAGAGCCTTCCACGAAGCAACTCGCTCAGAAGTGAATCAGTGAGAGGTTGTGTTGCGTCCGTGCTGCTCCAGACGCCGGTGGCGGTGTTGTTGACAAACGTGAGGTTCTTCACGACGCCCGCAGCGACGCCGACGGGTCCATTGTGAAAATGAGCGGCCGTAATGGTCAGACCATTAATTGTGATAGTGTACGAGAGTGCGGTCCCTGCCGCGTTGAGAACGAATGCACCGGTCCCTGTGGCAGTTGTCGTCACCGGCGGTGTTTCCTGCACACCGCTCATTTTTGCTGTAAACTGAATTTGCGCGAATCCCATCGAAGTCACGAGCAATGCGATGGTCAAAAAAAGTAGTCGTCGTACCATGAGCACACCCCTCCTACGGTTCAAGTGAAGAGAGCAGTTAATTCAATAGAGAGGGATGTGCAAACCAAGTGCCAGCGGAACTAACGAGAAATCAACGATTTCAGGCCACAATCAGGTGGACAGCAAGGGTAAATGGGCAGAGCGCTGAGGAGGGAACGCTACATGGGAGGAAATGTTGGGGAATATAATCCTCACGTCGCCGGCTCGTCCCGGCGATATTTTGCCAGGTCGATTCCGTATTCTTCGATCTTTTTATAAACCGTTTTTCTGTCGAGGTCCATCGACTCAGCGACAACTTTGATGTTTCCCTGGTTTTGTTCAAGCATATGTACCAGGTAATGAGTTTCTGCATCGCCGACGATTTTTTTGATGTACTCCTTGAATGGAGCGGCAACGGAGATCTCGCCGGTCGGAGTGTCGGGAGAAGCTTCAAGATCCGCCCGGCCCGGAATCTCCACCGATCCGACGGTTTCACCTTCGGTCTTGATCAGAGCCCGCCTGATGACGTTTTCCAGCTCGCGGATATTTCCCGGCCAGGCATAGCCCATAAGTGAGGAAATGGCGGATGGAGAAATCGCATTCACCCGCCCGGCCGACAGGCCACTGTGCTTCTGGAGAAAATGTTGTGCCAACAACGGCACATCATCCAACCGCTGTCTGAGGCTTGGAAGATGGATTGGAAACACGTTCAGGCGGTAGAACAAATCCTCGCGAAACTGCCCTGTCTTTGTCAAGTCCTGAAGATTTTTGTTTGTCGCTGCGATGACACGCAGATCGACGGGAATCGGTTTGTTGCTCCCGACCCGTTCAATTTCCTTTTCCTGAAGCACGCGCAGGAGCTTGGTCTGCAGATGGACCGGAATGTCGCCAATCTCGTCAAGGAACACCGTTCCGCCGTTGGCGTCCTCGAACTTCCCTATGCGCGATCGCTGCGCCCCCGTGAAAGCCCCTTTCTCGTGGCCAAAGAGCTCGCTTTCCAACAATGATTCATTGAGGGCAGAGCACGTAATGACGACGAACGGCTTCGCCTTCCTGGAGCTGTTGTAGTGAATGGCTTTGGCGAGCATCTCCTTCCCCGTTCCGGTTTCGCCGAGGATGAGGACCGTCGCATCAGTGTCGGCCACTTGCCGGACAAGCTTGAACACCTTCTTCATGGAGTCACTCTGACTGATGATGTTCGCGAAGCTGTAGGTGCCGCGAAGCTCCTCACGCAATTGACGCAATTCCCGATCTTTCTTCCTCGCCTCAAGGACCCGCCGTATCTTGATCAGGAGTTCGTCGTTGTCGCACGGTTTGGTGATGTAATCATATGCCCCATGCCGGATGGCTTCAACAGCCGTCCGAACCGATCCATAACCCGTGATCATCATAACGGGCATTTCAGGCGCTCTCGCTTTGATCCATTCCAGCAACTCAATCCCATTCATCCCTTCCATCACGAGATCCGTGAGCACGAGATCAAACTTGTCGGGAGTGAACACCTGTTGCGCTTCTTTCGCCGTGGACGCAACGTGCGCGGTGAATCCATGATCCTGAAGGAGCGCCACGGTGGCAATCCTGAAAGCGTTATCGTCATCGACAACCAAAATATGTTCATTCATTGCTGACTCACACTGGAGTTGATAGTTCTTCCATCACGTGCACGGGAAGAGAAACGACAAAGGTCGATCCCTCCCCCGGTGTACTGGTTACTTTGATGTTCCCGCGGTGCTGGCTGATGATCCCATAGCTCACAGAGAGTCCGAGACCGACACCACTGACTTTGCTTTTCGTCGTAAAGAAGGCGTCAAAAATCTTGTCGAGATTTTCTTTTGGAATCCCAACGCCGGAATCGCCGATTGAGATCTTGACGAACCCATTGTCGCCTGCTGTCTGTATCTGTATGATTCCTCCATCCGGCATAGCATCCCGCGCGTTGAGAACGAGGTTGAGAAACACCTGCTTGAGCTTGTCAGCTGATCCCCGTACAACGGGGAGTTTCTCCCCAAGATCCAGGCTCACCTCAATTCTGTTGGTTCGCAGCTCATCACCGAATGATTGGACAACCTCTTTCAAAAGTCCGTTCAGGTCGACGGGCTTTGCCTCCTCGGCCACAAATGAGGTCCTGTAGAAATCCAGTAGCTGGCGTGTCAATTTGGACATGCGTGTGACTTCTTCATATGCAACCTCGATGAGCTCGCGCCCCTGCATATCCTGTGGGAATCTTCCCAGGCTGGTTTTCAGGCAGCTCTGGATGTTGTGAATCGGATTATTGATTTCATGTGCAAGCTGCGCCGTCAGCTTCCCTGTTGCCGCGAGCCGCTCGCTCTTGACGAGTTCCTCCTGTGCTTCCTGAAGCTTCTGAAGCGTCTCATCCAGGTCCCGGTTGCGCCCTATCAAGTCTTGATTCAGCCGGCCCAGCTCGCTGATTTTTTCTTTCATCGACCTGCTCATATCGCCAAACCGCTGAGCCAAGAAGCTCACCTCGTCCCTCCCATTCACAGCAATGATATAGTCATAATTCCCCTTGCTGACCTCCGTCGTCCCCTGAACAAGTGCATTGATGGGACGCGTCATACCAACGGAAATGGCATGACCGATGAGCGTCGTGAGGGCCAGAAAGATCAGGGAAATAAGTCCAAACGTTCCAAGGATCGGATTGAGGGATCGGGAAAGCTCACGATCCGTGGATTTGATGATGAGGTACTTGATCGGGAGGGCTGTGGATTCTTGCTTGTTGAGCTGGAAAGCAGTGCCCAGAAAGACATCGTTCGCCGTCTTCAGTTTATAAATGCTCTCGGAATTACGCGATGCGGGTTCAGCAAGGATCCCTGAACTTGTGATCGATCCCATCAGTCCCTCATGGTCCGAGAAACTGATCGTCGAAAGAACCACATTCCGGTCATTGGTGAGTACGATCTCGCTGTTGTTCGTCCATTGCTTTAGTCTCGCCAGCTCGTCGCCGGTGATCGCAAAGCCGAGCGTCAGCGTTCCGACCACTTCCCGATCGACGAGCAGTGGGACAGAAGAAACGCGAAAAACTTTTTCCCCCAACGACCATACATCCGCGCTTGAAATGGAGCGGAGAGCCTGCTGAACGGACGCACGTCCCGCAACGTCCCCCTCCAGACGTTGTCCGAATACAAGCTGAACCAGCGATTTGCCGTGCCTGTCTGTGAGCACAAGCAGGTCACTGACCGTCGTTTGATTCAGTTCCTGTGAGAGCTGGTAAGCGGTTTTCGGATCCTGGAGTTCTACAACGGCGCGAAGACGTGGAGATTCAGCGATGACCTGACAGCCCCTTGAGAGAATTTCCGCTTCCAGCCCCACAATGCCATCGAGCGTGGAGCGGTTGCTGCGGAGCTGCTCGGTGAACGCATCCTCGATCCTGCTGCGCGTCCAGTAGTTGATGATGAAGAACGTAATCACCAGCAGGCTGAGCACTACGCCCCAGATGGAAAGGAGTATTTTGAAACGAAATTTCATCTATCAGAATCTCTGGACAACTGCGGTATTAAGAGATGACTGGAGGTAAACTCGAAATCCGAATATCGAAATCCTAAAAGAAATCCGAAATCCGAATATCGAAACCCGAAGGAAATCCTAAGCCTTAATCTCAAAAAGTATCAATACCTTGTGTTTCGAGTTTCGTGCTTAGAGTTTCCTTAGGGTTTCGGATTTCGAATTTAGGATTTTCAATTGCAGTTGATTACCCTGGAGATTTGAAGCCTCTCATGGAGTTAGAACGCGACTGCCAATTGAAGGACGGTAAGATTGTCTCGCGTGCCTGTCACTTCCGGTGTTCGGGTCTCGCGGCGCACTATCTTGAGAATCGTATTGCGATCGAGATGATATCCGATTCCTGCCTCGACCTCAAAGACATTGTTATCCCATCGCAGAGAAGCGTCTCCGATGGTGAGCTTGGAGAAGAGGAGTCCGCCGACACGAGCAGCCGTGAAGAATCGAGGGAACCACGTGTATTTGGCTTCGGCGTTGTAGCCGATGACGGAGAGCTTTGTATCTTCATTCTCGAAGGGAACTGTCCACTGGCTGTACACCGCTTCCCCGTTCAGGAGAAAACGGTCCCTGCTGAATTCGAGATCCGCCTCCCCGATGAGTTGTTGGTAATGAGTACTCGACACATCCCGCGGCAACGGCTTTCCTCCGTCGGCAAGATACGCCCCCATCGCAGCTGAGGCCCCGAACGTCAGTCCCATCATCGGAGTATAGGCAAGGCGGACAATCTTGTTGAAATCCGAATTCTGGTTCAGCTGATGATAACCCGTTGAGCTAATCGTTCCGTTCGAACCGGCAACGGCATAGTGAAGCGGGCCAAGATCACCATAGACCATGGCACCGATATCATAAATGCCGTAGTCAAGGAGGCGCATCCCAACCCCCTTGCCCCTGTTGTTCATGACATCCAGTCGTGCTGTCACTTGATTTGTAAGCGACATTCGATACTCATAGATCAGGGGGAGACCGTACAGAAAATCCTTCGACGGGAATCGGCGTTCGGCGAGGTTGCCAAAAGGCATGTCGAACTTCCCCATCTGCATGTTGAAGCCAAGCCCGGCAAAATCGGTGATTCGAATGGCAGCGTAATCGACGCTGAACGGCTCTTCTTCATATGACCGCGTGTTGGCAAGAACGAAGACGTTGTCGGTGACCTTCGCATCGACAAAGAGGTCGAACCGCCATCCGAATGTGGCAGCTCCCCTGTTCACGACACGCTGGTTCTGCGAGCGGGAACTCTTCAGCCCGTACGCAGAAGCTTCTCCGCTCAACTGCACCTGTGAAAAGACCGGAGCACAGAAGGTCATCACGAACGCGAGGGACACCAGGATGTTCTTCATAGTCAGATCTCAATAGGTGAAAGTAACATTGACAGCATCTCCTCCTTTGACCGTCACACTCTGGCTTCCGGCGAGTTCCCGTCCGCACCAGAACTTGACCGTATAGGTCCCGGCAGGAACGTTCTTGATCACAAACGAACCCTGCTCATCAGGGACGGCAAAGTACGGATTCTCAAGTATCAGGATGGTGGCGTTCATGTGTGAATGAATATCGCAATAAACCCGAACGACTCCCGGCTTGTCGAACCGGACAGATTTCATCGTACCTGTCGGATACCGGCCGAGATCGAACTCTTTTGGCTGCGAGTAGGAGAAGACGTTGTGGAAGAGGTTGTCGCGATTCGGGAAATCCACTGTCGTCCCCACAAGTATCGGCAACACCTGTGGATGAAATGCCAGGTCTCTCTGATCGAGAATCGGATGTGCGGCCGGGGGAGTAAAGGCCTGAGGATTTACCGATTCACTCTCAAGATAGACAACAACTCTCTCTGACAGCTTGTAAGGGGTTTGCGCAGGAGAAGTGTTCTCTGATCCTGTGAGTGCCGGTCGATGAGTGCTATAACGGTCAATCATGGGGGTCTTCTGGGCGTCGGCGTCAGCCCTGGCAATGGTGACTTTCCCGCGAACTTCCCCCTGCTTCTTCGACTCCTGAGCCAGTACCTGATCGCCAAAGGCCAGCGCACCCGCGAGAAGCAGAAACCCGAGCAGGGCTCTTCTTCCCGACTGTTGAGGATCTAGCATAGGCTTGGTCTCCGTGTGCGGCTGAATTACAATTAACGAAATTTGGAATCATAATCAAACGAGTGATCAGTTGACTTCCTGTGACACGAAACAAGAAAGCCCGCACCAACCGTGTCGATGCGGGCTTGTGTTTACTCAATGGCTGTGGTTCAGACCGCTTGTTTTGCCTCGGGGACGCAGAACCGGTCGAACGCATGGGCGATTGTGGCCGCAACCTGGTCCGATGTATGACCCTCAATCTGATATCGATGAATCATATGAACGAACTTCCCATCGCGCATGATGGCGAACGACGGGGATGACGGCGGTTGATCGGTGAAGTACTCCCGTGCTCGTGTTGTCGCCTCCTTATCCTGACCGGCAAACACTGTGACGAGTTTATCCGGGACGACAGAATTCTGAAGGGCCTTTGCCAAGGCCGGGCGAGCCGCGCCGGCTGCACATCCGCATGTCGAGTTCACGACAACGAGTGTCGTTCCTTTCGCGTTCGGAAGCACAGCGTCGACATCTGCCGCACTTCTCAGTTCCTGTGCCCCAAGCCGTGTAATTTCATCTCGCATCTGCTGTATCAAAATGTCGTACATATCTATGCTCCTTGTGAATAAGAATCAGTCTAGTATTCGTTACTGATGCAGCAATAATAACAAACATGGGGCAAAATGGTTCCCAGCCCCCGAAGGTGCCACGCACTTTATAAGAGTCATCGGGGAGGTGCTTGGCACCTACTGAGTTCAAGAAGACTTCATAATTCATTATTCGATATTGGACATTGGACATTGCCGTGAACAACTATTTTCACCTTGGAATATCTGCGCCGAAGGCGCATCCGCCTTTGGCGGACAATTTCGAACGCCCAATATCCAATCATGAAGTTTGGAAGATTAGGAACGCGGCGGCTTGAAACCCCGGTACGTGTCGTAGCGGGAATCGTAGAAGACGAGCTGGAAAGTGCTGTCTCTCAGTGTACCGCCGGATGGATACAGATAGAACTGTTCGATCGTGTCGGTTGGTTTGGAGGAAGGCTTGTGATGCTCGGAATAAAACCGGACGACAAAGTACCCGTTCCGGTACTCTGCTGTCTTGATTTGCTCGAGGAGGTTTTCGTGAGTGAAGAGCTGAAGGTCCCGCTCAGCCATGAGGCTTACTGTTCCGGTCCCTGTACATATTCGTTGCGGCGGATGAGCATCAGGATTGCCGAATGGGGAACGATCAGATACTTGTGTTCGTCGTATTCGATCTCAATGCCGGAGTCGCGGAGAAACACGGCGAAGTCTCCCTCCTCAGCCTGCAGGGGCAGATATTTGATCGGGTCTTTGGGAGAGGTCGACCATTGTTCCTGGTCGAGGTAATGGGGATTGGGCACAGCGTAACCCGGACCAACCTGGACAACAACACCGCTGTTGACTTTTTCCTTCTCCTTGACTCCAGGAGGCAAATACAGTCCGTGGTTAGTGCGTTCGGCATCAGCATCAGGTGCGATGAGTACCTTGTCGCCGACAAGAATTATCGTCTTTCGTGTTCTGATTTCCATCTCACACCACGGACCAGGCAAGCATCGCCTACGGTCAATCCCTTCTACCTTCTACAATCCACCTTCTTACTTGTTTAGTCGGAACGGCCCGACTACGTCCCAAGAAACAGACTTCGTCGGGCTAGACAATTTCTTGTCGGAACGGCGGGATTTGAACCCGCGACCCCTTGCACCCCAAGCAAGTGCGCTACCGGGCTGCGCTACGTTCCGAGTTGTTTCCGGTTTTTCAGAGGTACAATACCTCAAAAATTGCTGGTTTTGATGGCATCTTGTTACCACCGAAATGCCCCTCTTACTGCTAACCTAACTGGAAGTCAAAGAATTGTGGCCTTGCTGCTACCACTTGGTTACCACATATCTGGGTCGTTTTGAATATACTAAAAATGTCGTCCGTCTGCAATCTTGAAAATCCCGCCCACCTCGTTGCCGTGAACTCTGAGGAGTCTGAATGACGTCTTCAGTGAGAATCGTCGTAGAGAGACAGAATCGGGTAGACCGCGTTGTAGTGCTTTTGTATAAACATCGGGGCTTTCTTCCGGACCAGCCGTTCTCCCACTCTGTCGACAATAGGCGTAAGCATCCGCTCGGTTTCGCAGAGGACGGGAGAAACAACGTTTATTTCTCCTGTCGTTTGAATGTTCAGGCAACTGCACCGATTCCTGCACCTCGGTTGAATGGAACATTCAGCACATGTTGCTGGCTCTGTTGACAACTCGTGCAGATGATTACGCTTCGCGAAGTCAATGCCGCTCTCCACGTCGCCAATCCTATACTCCTCGCGACCGACAAATTGAACACACGGATAAATCGAACCGTCCGGGCCGACAGAGATTTGTCTCATCCCCAAATGGCACTTGTCGCACGTGCCATCTTCGTTCTTGATATGTGACGCAAGCTTGGTCTCAAAGGGACTGAAATAGAACTTGCGTTGGTCCAGCGTCATCCCCTCATACAGCTTCGCCAGCAGAGTATACTGCCGCCGCAGCGTTCGAAGCGAACCTTCTGTCCAGTTGCCGGCATAATTGAGTGACGCCACAATGTATCGAACTCCTTTGGCGAATAGATATCGTACAGACTCGTAGTAGCAATCAACCGTTTCGTGCGTAACAACCAGATAACAACTGGCATAAGGCTGATATTTCAGGAGGAGCTCGAGCTTTGAGTCGACGATATCGAATGAGCCTGCCCCAGAGGGGAAGCGCCTGTGGTAATCGTGGGCGTCTCTTGTTCCGTCACAACTCAGTGCAACAGAGAGGCGTACCTCCCGGCAATAGTCGAGAAACTCTTCGTCGAGAAGGGTGCCATTGGTAGTCACCTTAAAATGGCTGTGCCCACCATCCCGTTTTTCGAGTTCATGGCAATAGCTGATGGCTGACCGAATCAGGTCCTTTCTCATCAGCGGTTCACCGCCGAAGAAGATAATCCCGGCATTCAACGGGGCAATCTTGCGGCAATACTCCACGGATTTACGCGCGATGTCCTCGGTCATATCTTGTCTGCGCACCGGCGGCGCATAGCAGTAGCCGCAATTCAGATTGCACCCGGTGGTAAGATGAAGGGTTACGTGCATGACAGCAATCTCGAGTTATCGTTTTTCCTGCTTGTATTCCCCGTTTTCGTAGATCACCTTCCTCACCCCGCCCTTGAAGTGGTATGTCCACTCGCCATCCATTTTACCGTTCTTGTACTCTCCCTCGGACACTTTTCTCCCGTCGGTGTCCCATTCAACGCTTTTCCCATGCCTGACGCCGTCCTTGTACTGATACTCCCTCAGCATGCCATTCTTCATTCGTTCATACCTGTACCATTCTTTCCATGCACCATTGGCTTTGTTCGCAACGTAGGTGCCTTCACGGACGACTTCGCCGGAAGGATCGTATTCATACCAGTATCCTTCTCGCTTACCGAGCCCATAGTTCCCATCAGCCTCGAGTAAACCATCCTCGAACCATTCCAAGTAGCGTCCCTCTTTCAAATCGTTGCGCATTGTCACCCGAGACTTCTCGCGGCCATTCTCATGAAACTCCGTCGAAAGCCCATGTTCTTTGTTGCCAACCAGGGTTTCTTCTGATTTGAGATTTCCATCTTCATGCCACGTGAGCACAATACGCGGTTCGTTCGTTCTTCCGACGGATGCCCCCTCCCATTTGTCGGAAGCTTCCATGTGCACACCATTCTTGTATTCCTTGACGACCTTCTGCGGACCCTCCATGCTGTAGAACGTCCATGTCCCTTCCCGTTTCCCATCCACGTAATTCCCGTCCATCTGTTTTTTGCCGTTGCTGAACCAGAACGTCCACTTCCCGGTTCTTCGATGACCGCTGTATGCTCCGTCCGAGAAGATTGCTCCATTGTCGTGCCATTCGATCCAGCGTCCCTCCTTCAGCCCTTTGGTAAACGACCCCTCAGTCGTCTTGTTTCCCTGATAGGACCAGAAACTCCACATTCCCTCCTCATTACCTTCGTGAAATTTCCCTTCTGATTTCTTTCTGCCATTGGAATACCACTCTGTGCTCTTACCATTTTTCCAATTGCTGTAATAGCATTCCGATGACTCCTGGCCATTGTAATACCATTCAACCCAGAGTCCGGATTTCATATCGTGATCGTATGTTCCTTCGAAATCTCTCGCTCCGTTTTCATACCATGAAATCCAGTGCCCCTCCATTTCGCCGTGAACATATTTGCTCGCAAGCTTTACCTTATCATTATCATACCATTCAAGAACATTGCCGTTCAGTGTATCGTTGGTGAATTCTCTTTCGCTTTTCTTTCCGCCATTCTCATACCATTCAGTCCATTTCCCTGAACGGAGGTTGTTCGTAAAGCCCTTTTCGGAGGCTTTTGTTCCGTTTTCGTACCACTCAGTCCAGGTCCCTTCAGCTTTTCCGCGGACGTACGAATATTGAACGTGCTGTTTCCCATTCGAGTAGTGTTCAAGCCACTCGCCGTCAGGGACATCGTCAAGAAAATTTGCTTGTAACCTCGGCGTTCCGTTCTCGTACCATTCTGCATACGTTCCATGGAGTAAGCCGTGACGGTAGTTCTTTTCCCAGTATTTTCTGCCGTTCCCATGGAACCGAACCTGCTGCCCCTCGGGGAGACCCTGGTCATAGCGTTCCGTATGATTCGGGGTGCCATCTTCGCGGAAGTACTGCCATGCCCCCTCTTTCTTGTCGTTCTTGTATTGGCCGATCACCTGGGACTGATTCGAACCGTAGAAATAGGAAACGTACTTTCCATCCTTCTTGCCGGCTCTATAGTTGAATTCCTCGCTTCTCCTGTCCCGGTGATCATAGGTAATCCATACACCATCCTTCAGCCCGTTTTTGTAGTCTCCTTCTGACCTATCGCTACTGAGATCCTCATATTCAACCCAGTGCCCGATCTTTGTATCGTGATCAAACACTCCTTCGCATCTCTTGCGTCCATCGTAGCACACCCACTGCCCGACTCGTTTTCCCTTCTCATAGGTTCCCTTAGTCCATTCGCCCAACACGCTTTCCTGAGTCCAGACTCCCTCTCTCAGATCATTGTTAAATGCAACATTCGAAATCGTCCTGTCCATGTAATCAAATATCGTCCATGTCCCTTCTTTCTTCCCGAGTCGGTATTTCCCTTTAGCCTTCGCTCCATCAATCGTGTCTGTCCAGGAACCTTCTTTCAGGTCATTCACGTATTCACCTTCTGCCACAAGCTGAGCATACTGATAGAAGTAGCTCCATGGTCCGGATTTCTTTCCATCGACGTACTTGCCCTTCGATTTGATTTCATCAATGGGATAGTACTCAATCCAGTATCCATGCTTCACACCGTTCTTGTACTCTCCCTCCTCCACTTTGTAGAGCAGTTTGTCCAGGATGGTCCATTTCCCATCTTTCTGACCATTTGCATTAAATCGGTTTTGTGCCTGCAAGCCGTTAAGCGAAAGCACGCAGAACATCAAACACAAAACGCGTATGAGCGATCTCTTTCTCATGCGGGCCTCTCGAAATGAACTCCTGCGCGAACTCTAGCGCTGCTCGAACAGTCCTTCCTTTTTGATCCACTCGATGAAATCAGATACCTGGCGTTTCAGCAAGTCAATCGATCCATTCTTTTCAGCTTGCCGCCAGTTCTCGATTGCGACGCCACGATCTTCCTCAGAGAGCTTGTGGTCACGCAGCATGTCTTCATATGTTGGATTGTTGTTCTCGGTCGGTTCACTGTTTTGGAGGGGATCATAGAAGACCACAACGTTCATCCTTCCATGTTCCTTCATCTTGTTCCTGAGATTCTCTGCCGCTTTCACAAGATCGTAGCTTTGGACCGATGAAGCTTCGTACTCACCTCCGAACTTGTGATAGTCGTCCGCAGTTACAATCTCATACGCTAGATTGTACTTTGTGGAATATCCGTCAAGGGTAATGGGCACGGCCGCACCTTTGAAGTGTCCGTAGTCCTTTTGGAACGCGACATCCTCAAGCGTAACATTCTTCTTGTCGAAGACAACGTGCTCTTTCATCAGCTCTTCTTCGATGATCTGCCGCGCTTCGGCCTCACTCAGGAATACAGGAGGATTCATAACGACGCAACCAGTTGAGCCTCGACCGTCGCCGTGCACAAAGATCGGGGCAATAGAAGGCAGTTCTTGCCGGCGGGCATCTTGTTGGACGGGGGTGCTTTCACGACTCCCCCGGTCACCTTTCACCATTGCTGGTCTCTCACCTGCGACGTTTGCACTCTGAGCATCAGTGTGTTCGGGACCGAGAAGATACACCGCGAGCATGGTAACAAGGATCTGATTCCCCTTCCATCGTGTTGGCACACATTCGCTGAGGTACGATGGATTCGAGAGCATAGATTCTCTGGTGGGATAGCCCGGGTCTTTGTAGTGTTTGACAGGTTTGATCTTCATGCGAGTCCTCCTGACTTGAGGATGTATTCGGGATTGAGATATCAGATCAAATGATTTGAACACCAAGCTTCTCACCACCCCGCTTGAACTCCTCCAAGTAAAACTCACTCATGATACCTTCAGAATTCTCATTGCCGTTGGAAGGTTATTCAAGCGACGTGCAAGATAGGTTTTCATCCCGGCGATCCGCAATGGCTCAATGGCAGCAGAAGCCTCCGAAAGGTGCTTTTCGACCTCGGCAGAGATCTGCTCCATCACTGCGACCAGGCGAAGATTATTCAAGAGCACATTCGCCCTCAATCGTGCAGGCATCTGTTTGCCGGAGCGACGTAAGAGGTTCGCTACATAGTTGTATCGCTTCTGTAGCAGATCCTCATCGAGGTCACGGAGGTCATCCATGATTTGTCCCGCCTTCGCCATTTCATCACAGAAGTGAGAGACATGCCTGTAGGTGCGTTGTCGATTCGCCACTGCGCACAGTGCAACTGAACCAACTTTCAGGATTGAGCTCACACGAGCATATCCCTCGAGAAGTTCGTCCGACCGTGAAGCCGGGAAACGCTGCTTCGCGTCCACTTCTACGATGGATTGCGTGGTGCAAATGAGGATCTTGCGATATTCCTTCCAGAACCAGGATCGGAGGGGGAAGTACTTTGCGAAGATGCGATCGGCTTCAAGGAGGCATTGATCAGACGCATAGATCAACGCCGGATCACTCGCTTGACCGTCGAAGACGTCGTCCTGAAAGCGAATGAAGAGGTAGAGACAATATTGTCCCCACTGGATGTCGCTTAGAAATCCATGCGGTATCAGCGGCTGCCGGATCTCACGGCGAAACTTGTCGAAGAGCGCTGTCGGGAGAATTTTCCAGTACGGCAACCGCAACCAGGAAGCAACCCGCGATTTCTTTCTGCGATGACGCCGATTGAGTTCTCTGAAATACGATTCGAAACAACCGCGTATCGCCGCGGGCTGCCTGGCGAGAAACCTCTCGCGACTTCTTCTCGTTGCCGGGATTCTCATCAATCCTCATACAACAGTATCGTCCCAATGACAGTTCTCGTCCTCTGGTCCCTTCTCTCCCCCTCGTCCAGCCTTACGTTTTGCTTCATCTCGTCGTTGTCGTTCGGCGACCTTCGATTCTTCCCAACCCAACTTCTTTCCCAGCCAAAGTTTTGCAGCATCGGTCATTTTCTCGTTGCCGAGTTTCTGCTTCAGAGATTTGCAGTCTTTCTCTGAAAGAACCAGATTCTTCTTGAGCAGTATTTTTTCAAGATCGTCTTTCCCCTTGATGAGGATATCGAAGTAGCCAGGGTCTTTCAGACAAACGTTGTACACGTCTTCTATGGTGTTGTACTTGATCGGCTTTTTGGGCGTGACTTGATTGGACATAGGACCCTCCTTTGAGATACACACAAGAACCGTTTTAGCTACTGGTGCAACGTACGTACCCACTTCCGAATTTGCTGCGCATCGTAACCGGTGGAATCCCGCAGTAAGTACTTCTGATAGTGTTCCATTGCCGCCGAACTGTCTCCTTTCTCCCTCGAGATATTTCCAAGTGTCAAGGCTATTGCTTTCGCGCGGGGATTAAGTTGAGCAGCAACCTCAAGCTCGCGCACACCAGAGACTGTGTCGCCGCTTGCAAGCAGGGCGACCCCCAGTTTGTGACGGTATTCGGCATTTGTCTTCTCAAGAGCGACCGCCGACCTGATCAGCGAGCAACCCTCGGGGATCAAACCCGCATCGACGTAGCAGCTTCCAAGTATGAATTCGGTTCTCGAAATAGACGAATCGATGCAAAGAAAGACAAACCTATTCTTCCATCGTTCGGCTTCGACCTTGTCTCCGGTGCGAAGAGCTATTGCGTTCAGCCAGCCGCAGATCAGCGGGGAAACCGAGACCGTGTCGAGTCCTTTCCAGACGAGAAGCGCTTCCTTCGCGGCCTCATAGTTCCGCTCATCCAGGTAATACTTCACAGCTCTCGCATAGAGGGGCTGGTATTCCCAATGGGTATCAATACAGTACTTGTACGCCGCAAGCACATTGACTGTATCGTGCATCTCCTCGTACGTTGCACCGAGATTCTCCAGCAGCACGCGGTTTCCCGGATCAAACGTGAGGGCTTTCTGCAGGCAGCGTATCTGGTCGCCATAGCTGTCCTGGAAAAATGCTTCCGTCCAGTCGATCATCGCACGCCCGAAATCGTCTACCGAGGATCTGACGCTTTGCAGATACAGGAGATTCTTTTTCCCCTCTTCGGGATCATACCTTTTATAGTAAGAGGCGAGCCAGATTCTCGGGGAGACAAATGTCGAATCAATTTGAACAGCTTCCCGAAGAGCACTGTTTGCCGCGCGGCGGTCACCCAAACAGTAGAAATTGTATGCATCGTCGAGTCTCGCAACAGCCGCCCAGTTGTTCGGTCGGTTCCGGTTCCAAATTCCCATCTCCGGTTTGATATCGAGAACCTTTGTTCGCAGATACGCCAGCACTTGTCTGGAGAGGGTCTGCACAACGGCTTCGAGTTGAGCTCCGGACTGCAGGTGCCCAGGGAACACCTCAACACGCTGATAGTCATTCCCCTTGAGCAGGTTTGCCTCAATAGTGACTCCACCCGCTGGCGAGCTTGTAATGCTTCCATCGACCACATATTCGTACTCATGCTGGCGCAAGAACCTGAACAACTCGTCTGTCCTTGGAGGGTTGTCCTGTGCAAATTGCTGTACGACGCTGGCGTTCAGATGAAGCCGATCTTCCACGGTGATATGGTGGACACCCATGAATTCACTTACGAACAGGCGCTGGATCTCGGGCTTGAATGCATGGATGGCTGTGTCCTTCGTCTCGTCCACGAACAACAGAACTGCCAGGCGCACGTTCTTCGGAACGGGGGGGAAGAACAGATCCCGGGCAAGGTAGAGTCCGAGGCCCGCTGCAACGACCACGCAGGCCGCAAAAGCTATCACGCGTCCTTTGCGCCTGATGCTTGTAAGCGATTGATGAGCGTCAGCGTGCCTCCCAAGCGTCAGCAGGATTTCATCCATCGACTGAGGGCGCTTTGCCTTCTCTTTCTCCAGACAGTGCATCACAAGATCAGAGAGGGCTTTTGGTACACCGGGCTGAACCGTTGACACCGGCACCGGTTCGTCGGTCATAATTCGGTACATCACGCTTTCATCGAACTCTGCATCGA
>Ga0187878_1001070_pt1 | contig 28143 bp, 26 predicted proteins | sample June2016WEW_17_1_FD_132979 | JGI IMG/M metagenome (GOLD analysis project Ga0187878, IMG submission 132979) | Peatland microbial communities from SPRUCE experiment site at the Marcell Experimental Forest, Minnesota, USA - June2016WEW_17_150 | ecosystem: Environmental > Terrestrial > Soil >...
AGAAGGGCGATGCAAGCATCGCCCCTACGGAGAAACAAACAATGAAACTCGGACCACTCAACATTTCCTGGACGCGCCAACCCTCACCCCTCACCCCTCTCCCTCTGGGAGAGGGTGCCTCGGCGCAGCCGGGGCGGGTGAGGGAGAGCCAACCGACCGGCTTGCCCGGCACGCCGATCTTCAGCGGCTTTCTGCGCGACTTCGGCGAATACAATCCGCGGCTCGAAGGTCTGACCGCCGTGCGCACCTACGAAAAGATGCGCCGCTCCGACGCGCAGGTCGCCGCGACTCTGCTCGCCTGTGAGCTGCCCATCCGCGCCGCGAATTGGGATCTGCACCCGGCGAGCGACGACCCCGAGGACCGCGCCATCGCGCGCTACGTCCGCGACAACCTCTTCGGCGGGCTGGAATACACCTCGCCTTCGGGAGTCAAGACCACGCAGTGCTGGGACGACGTGCTGCGCAACGCGCTGCTCATGCTCGCCTTCGGTGCCAGCGCCCACGAGGAAATCTACGCCGTCGATGGCGCCATGGTGCGCCTGGCGCGCCTCGCCCCGCGCCTGCCGCTGACCTTCTATCGCTGGATCGTGGACAGCGACGGCGAGACGCTGCTGGCGCTCAATCAGTACGGCTATCGCAACGCGGGCTTCGAGTCGGTCACCATTCCCGCCGACCGCCTCGCCGTCTTCACCTTCAACCAGGAGGGCGCGAACTTTTTCGGCCGCTCCATGCTCCGCCCCGCCTACATGCACTGGTACATCAAGCATCAGCTCTACCGCATCGACGCCATCGCCGGCGAGCGCAACGGCCTGGGCGTGCCCACCATCGAGCAGGGCCCGGGCAGCTCCAGGGAAGACCGCCAGGCGGCGGCGAAGTGGGTGCAGCAGCTCGCCGCGCACGAGAAGACGGGCGTCTCGCTGCCCGCCGGCTGGAAATTCTCCCTCAAGGGCGTGGAAGGCAACGTCCGCGACCTGTATAATTCCATACAACATCACAACATCGAAATATCCCGCACAGCCCTTGCCTTCTTTATGAATCTCGGCCTCGGCCCGCGCTCCGGCGGCAATCGCTCGCTGGGCGAGTCGCAGACCGATTTCTTCTTCCTCGCCGTGCAGGCCACCGCCGACCACCTGGCGCGCCAGCTCTCCTCCACCTGCGTCAAGCGCCTGGTGGACTACAACTGGGAGGGAGTGGAGCGCTACCCGACCGTCGCCGTCTCCAACCTGCGGGCGCGAAACGTCGCGGAGACCCTCGACGTCCTTACGCGCCTCGCGCAGAGCGGCATCGTCGCGCCTTATCCCGAACTCACGCAGTTCGTCACGCGCGAGCTGGGGCTGCCGCAACGGCAGGATTCAGGAGTCAGGATTCAGGATTCAGGGGCCGCTCCGTCGGCCGGCGGACAGGAGTCGGAAGAGGAAGATGCCGGGCTGGGGGCTGGAGACTAGGGGCTGGGGACTTTTGCCTTTTGCCCTTTGCCTTTCGATTTGGATTGTGCAGGAGGATGGAATGCTCGCCACTCAAGTTGAAGCGACACCTCGATTCATTATCACGCTCAATGCCAGCGCGTCGCCGCAAGGCGCGATCCGAGTTCCCCTCGCCATCACCGGCAAGTGGGCGCGCGGCGCGGCGACGTTCGCCATCACGCGCGCGGACCTGGAATCGATCGTACACAACTTCCGCGAGCGGCAGAACGGCGAGATCAACGTCGATTACGACCACGCCAGCGAGATGCCGGAAGTGGCAGCGGGCGGGCCGGTGCCCAGCGCGGGGCGAATCGTGAGGCTCGATCCGCCGAAACAGATGAAGAACGGAAGTGGGAAGTTGGAAATAGGAAATGGGGAAAAGGAACCCGACTTCCTACTTCCTACTCCCGCTTTCTCCTGTACGGCTGGTACGAACCCACCTCCCGCGCGCGCCAGCTCTTGCAGAACCGCGAGTACCGTTTCATCTCGCCCGCCATCGAGTGGGGCGTCAAGAACAAGCGCACGGGTAAATCGCAGGGCACCACGCTCACTTCCGTGGCGCTTACCAACCGGCCCTTCCTGGAAGAACTGCCGCAGATTCGGCTGTCGGATCCGGGATTCCAGCCGGTGAACGAAGACGAAAATCGAAATTGGAAACTGGAAAACGGAAATTCGAAACTGGAAACTCGAAACCCGAAACCAGCTCTGGGGCGCGGCCCTGTTACTCACCCGGATGGATCCACGCGCCGAGATTCCAATTTCCATCTTCCAGTTTCCAATTACCAATTTCCGGTTTCCACCCAAGGAGGTTCCATGAAGCACGTCAATCTCTCCGTCGTGGACGGACAAATCCACATCACGCACGAGGATTTGCAGGACGAGTTCTATTTCGAGCCAGACGACCTCGCGAGTGTAGGGGCGCTTCGCGAAGCGCCCCTACGGCTGGCAAACGGTGCCGAAACGTTTTCCGAATCCGCCATGGTCACCTTCGCGCAGGCGCGCACGCTGCTGTCGGAGGCCGAGGCGCGCGACAAGTTCATTCCCGCCGCGGAGGTGTTTCGGGCGGCGGCCGAGCAGGAACTCGACGACGCGGTGCGCGCGGGCAAGATCCTGCCTCGGCAGCGTGACGACTGGCGCAAGATCGCGCTCTCGGACCTCCCCACCTTCCGCAAACTGATGGGCGCGCAAAAGGGGGTCGTGCCGCTCGCGCCGGTCGGTCTCGCGGGCACGCCGCCCTCGGACGTCCAGGAGCAGGTCAAATTCCTGGCCGAGCAGCGCATGCGCGAGCGCCACACGACTTTCGGCCAGGCGCTCTCGGACATCGGCCGCGAGCAGCCCGACCTGGTGCAACAGTACCGACGGGCTGTCAGCAGCAACGAGTAAAGCCGGGACTCGCGACTCGGGACTCGGGAAGAATTTCGCGATTGAGTGATTGTGTGATTTAGCGATTGTCCGGGACAAGACAAATCACCAAATCACTAAATCGCCAGATCACTCAATTCAGGAGGAAAGAATGCCAGGAGCAACTTACGTTCTCGATAAAACCTACAAGGAAACCGACGCGGCCGGCGTGGGCCGTTTTCGCGCCGTGACTTTCGGGACCAACGACGGCGAGTGCAAGCTGCCCGCCGCCGCCAACGACGCCTGCGCCGGGATCACGCAGGAAGCGCAGTCGAAGCAGAACGAAAACGTCGCGGTGCGCGTGCTGGGCATCTCGCGCGCTTACGCCAACGGCGCCATCACCAAGGGCGACTGGGTGGAGATCGCCGGCACGGCGGGCGATTTGAAGAAGGGTGTGCTGACCGCCGGCACTTACACGGTCCACAACGTCGTGGGCCAGGCACTCACCTCCGCGGCGAGCGGCGAGATCTTCTTCGTCCTGCTCACCCCCGGCCCGTGCGTGCAGGCAGCGTCCTAAAGACAGTTGTCAGTGGTCAGTCGTCAGTAATTGCGTTTCACTGACAACTGATAACTGATGACTGAGAACTGCACTTCCGCGGGTTGGTCCCGGAGGTCAGCAAGCCGGGATACATCAACCCGCTGGCCGGTGAGCGGCCGGCTGACCGGTCTCCGCGTAACGGGTGCCGGGTAGCAGGTGTCAGGAGATCCCCGCGTGCGCGGGGATGACAGTCATTCCCGCGAAAGCGGGAATCTACCCGACACCCGAAACCTGAAACCTTCTTTTCCCGCGCGCGGAGCGCTCACGGCCCGGCGGTATATAGGCGTAGGGGCGGTTCGTGAACCGCCCAGGGCGCATCGCGATGCGCCCCTACGTCAACAGGAGATGTAACCATGCCAGATATTTCAATGCTCCATATTGACCAGGCTCTGACGGAAGTGTCCGTCGCGTACCGCAACGCGCAGTACGTGGCGGACAGCGTTTTCCCCGTCGTCCCGGTCAGCAAGCAGTCGAACAAGTACTTCATCTACTCCAAGGACAACTTCCGCACCCTCGACGACGCGCGTCGCCCCGGAGCGCGGGCCAACGAGATCGAGTGGACCCTCTCCACCGACACCTACTACTGCGAAGGCCACGCGCTCGCCCAGGCCATCCCTGATGAGCTGCGCGCCAACGCCGACCAGGCCATCGACGTGGACGTGGACACCACCGAAGTGCTCACCGACCTCGTCTACTTGCAGCGCGAGATCCTGGTCGCCTCCAAGGCCACGGACCCGAGCGTCATCACGCAGTCGGCCACGCTCTCCGGCACCAGCCAGTGGTCTGATTACACAAATTCCGATCCCATCCAGGCCATCGAGAATCAGAAGCCGACGATCCTCAAGCAGGTCGGACAGCTGCCGAACTCGATCCTGGTCAGCTACCCGGTCTTCCTGGCCCTGCGCAACCACCCCAAGATCATCGACCGCTTCAAGTACGCGCAGGTCGGCGTCGTGCAACCCGACCACCTGAAGGCAGTGTTCAACGTCGACAACTTCTATATCGGCTCGGCGATCAAGAACCTGGCCAAGGAAGGCGCCTCAGATAACCTCGATTACATCTGGGGCAAGAACGCGCTGCTCTTCTACCGGCCGCCCGTGGCGGGACGGCGCACCGTGTCGCTGGGCTACCAGTTCACGCTGGCCTTCGGCGCGAATAACGGCGGCTTCTTCGTCAAGCGCTATCGCGACGAGGCGCGCACCGCCGACGTCGTCGAAGTGCAGCTCTACTTCGACGCCAAGGTCGTCGCCGCCAACGCCGCGTACCTGTGGCTGAGCGCAGTGGCGTAAACAAATCGGGTGATCGGTTGATCGGGTCATCGGGCGATTGTTCGGAACACCTGATGGCTCGATCGCCCGATCCGTGGTTCACAGGAGTCCGTTATGAGTTTTACGACTATTGACGCCGTTGCCGCGCATTATCCGGGATTCCAGCGCGGCGTGGCCAACCAGAGTCCGACCGACGCGCAGATCCAGGTCTGGATCGAAGGCCAGAGCGCGCGGATCGCCGGAATCTGCGCGGCGCGCGGGTATGCGCTCGAAGACTTGTCGAGCTCGAATCCGCAGGCTTACGCGCTTCTCGCGCTCGCGAATGAAGTTGGGGCAGCAGCCGACCTGGGCGAGGCGCTCTTCTCCCTCCTCGGTCCTGACGCCTCGCCCGCCGGCTGGGCCAATCCCAACTCCCTGCGGCGCTCGTTCGAGAACCTGCTCGCCGAGCTCACGCGCGGCGCCTACGACAAGCTCTTCGTCCCCACCGCGCGCACCGAGGATGTCAATCCCGCGTTCGGCGGCGTGGCAGGCCAGGAAGACGATTTGGAGGAGGACGGCGACCCGGCGTTCCGCAAGCACGAGGATTTCTGACGTAGGGGCGGGTCTAAGACCCGCCCCAACTGTAGCGGCGGACTCTGACCGCCGGTCGACGGTGAGGACACCGCCGCTACAACTCCTCAGACCTCTCCGTTGGGGAGAGGGTGTCCGTCCGTCAGCCGACGGACGGACGGGTGAGGGAAGAAGAGAAACATGATTTCGTTCACCTACGCCGACAATTCGGATTCGATCAGCCGGGCGCTCCAATCATTTGAGGACGCGCTGGCCGACAACGCGCCCGCGCTGGCCGCCGTCGCCGACGATTTTCGCGAGATGGTTGCGCAACAGTTTGCGAGCGAAGGCCGCGCCGAGGGAACACCGTGGCCAGCACGTGTAGGGGCGGGGCTTGCCCCGTCCGTCAGCCGACGGACGATGCGAGCATCGCCCCTACTGGTGCGTACCGGGGCGCTGCGCGATTCGTTGACCACTCCCGGCGCCGCAGGAAGCGTCGAGGAACTGGACGGTGGGTCGCTCACCCTCGGCACCCGCCTGCCCTACGCGATGTTTCATCAACTCGGCACGCGCCGCATGCCCGCGCGACCCCTCATCGTGCTGAGCGATGAACGCAGCCAGCGCTGGACCGAAATCATCAGCAGCGCAATTGAGGAGAAGACCGCGTTGTTAGGGACGAAGGAACTGGGAGGAAAAGGATGAACGATGAATGATGAACGATGAACACCATTCATCGTTCCGCGTTCATCGTTTCGAGGATTTATGACGCCACGCTATGAAGCCCGATTCGCCAAACCGCTCGTGAATCAACTGATCGCTATCCTGCAGCGCGATCAGCAGGCCGCGCTCGACATCCTGAACGCCGGGCGGCCGGCGGGGCGCGAGCTCGCACCCTTCGCCGCCTTCTATAAGGAAGCGGGCACGGTGCAGAACTGGCCGGCGCTGGTGCTCGTGGCGCAGGACGTCTCTTTCGACGCGAACTCGGACGCCGATTTGCGCACCGCGTCCCTGCGCTTCATCGGCGCCATGGCCATCGCTGGCACCGATCCCGAGTGGCTCGCCGAAGACGCCATGGATTACCTCCGCGCCCTAGACATCGTCCTGACCTCGGCGCCGCTCGCTGATTTCTATTCGACGCTCACCATCGATCACCGCACCGTGCCCGACGGCCAGACCACGGCGCTCGATCCCAATGCCTCCCGCGTCCTCGACTTGCGCATCACGCGGCACGACCTGGGGGTGCTCGTCTCGCGCCGCGGCGGAGGGCTCGCCCGTGGGCCGCAGATTGAGTTTGTCGTCGAGGTCGAGGAAAAGTGAAAGCAGGATTCGTGAGCGGAAGAACGGAAGTAGGAAGTAGGAAATAGGAAGTCGGGAGAAGACCATGAAAAGATCGTTCATCGTTCCGCGTTCATTGTTCATCGTTGCCTTTGCCCTACTTCCCACTTCCTATTTCCTACTCCCGCCTCCCGCGCGCGCCGCCACTCACATCACCGGAACCTACGATCTGGGCGCGAATCCCCGCGTCATGACCACGGTCGGCGGCACGCCCGAATACGGGCTCGTCTTCGCGCAGCGCAACAAGGCCGTGACCTATGGCGGCGTCGAATACGGGCCGAGCGTTGTGAAGGGTTATCTGAACGCGAGCGGGCAACTGAACGACGGCGGGGGAAACCTCTGGCTCGATCTGATTCCCAATCTTGCCGCGACGCCCGCCGACAGCTACTACGTCGTCACCATCAATATTCAGGGGCGCGTGCACGCCGAGATCTGGATCGTGCCCGATGTGGCGACGGTCGCCGTCGAGACCGTGCGCCAGCTGCAGCCGCCCGGTGGGACCGGAAGCCCATTCGACCTCGCGAACGCCACTGGGCTGCTCGCGCTCGCCCACGGCGGGACGAATCAATCGAGCTGGACGGCGGCGCGCTGTGTGCGCGTCAACAATGCCGGGACACAGCTCGAACCCGCGGCGGGCGATTGCGGCACGGGCGGCGGGTCCGCGCCGATTGCCTCCGCGACCGTCTCCGGCACCGTCAAGACCGACACGACCACGGCTGACCCTGTCGTGTATCTCAAAACGTCCGCCGACACGCTCTTGGCCGGCAAGGCCAGTTCAGTCCACACGCACTCACAAAACGATGTGACGAACCTTACAACCGACCTTGCCGGCAAGGAATCTCTCGCCAACAAGAACCAGGCAAACGGCTACGCGGGCCTGAGCGCATCCTCAAAGCTCGCGGTTTCGCAGGTGCAGGAAGTGCTCGCTGCCGCCGACCTGACCGACTACGCCGGCACGAGCGGCTCCGGCGCGACGGCGATCAAGGCCACGGTGACGACTCCCTCAGATGGGCAATGCCTGACTTGGAATAATGCAACTACGAATTGGGTCAACGGCGCGTGCTCGGGAGGAAGCTCCAATCACAACCTGCTTTCAGCAACCCACCCCGACACGGTGGCGGCATCGCCGGTCCTCGGCGACCTCGTGTATGGAAACTCGACGCCGGCTTGGACCAAGCTGGCCGGCAATACGACCACGACCAAGAAGTACCTGTCGCAGACCGGCTCGGGGTCAGCCTCCGCGGCCCCTGCCTGGGCGCAGGTCGATTGGGCCGACTTGAGCGGCAAGCCCTCAACCTTTACGCCCGCGGCACACAACCTGCTTTCCGCATCGCACGGAGATTCGACCGCGGCCAGCGTGGTGCGCGGCGATCTCATGGTGGGTATCGGTGTAAGTCCAACCTGGCAACGCTACGCCAAGGGCACGCAGTATCAAGTTCTGACTGGCGGCGCGAGCGAGCCGACCTGGGGCGCAGTCGCTTTGGCGCAATCGACGGCGGTTTCAGGGATTCTCGGCTCGGCGAATGGCGGCACGGGCAATGACTTCGCGAAGTTCACCGGGCCAACCACTGCGGAGAAAACCTTCACGCTGCCCGACGCCAACGCCACCATCGAAGTCCAGGCCAACAAGAACGCAGCGAGCGGTTATGCCGGACTCGATTCCAGTTCACGCATCGCCAAAGCGCAGGCGCCCTCAACGACGGTTTATGCGGACCCCGCAGTCAGCCAGACGATTCAACCGACCGCCGATGCCAGCTTCATTGTGAAGCAGTACAACGGCACCAACTCGGCGGACATCTTCCAGGTGCTCGATAAAGATGCCAACAAGAAATTCGCCGTGGACGCCAGCGGCAACCTGATCAGCGGGGCATTAACCAATCCCGGCGTCTTGACGCTGGGCGCGACGACTTCCACCACACCTTCGCATATCGACCTGTTTGGCGGTGACGCGGCCTCGAACTCGGAGGCTCCGTACTTCAAATTCACGCCATCGCCAGCGGCTTCGGGATCTCCGACCTATCTCTATCCCTCGAGCACTGCGGGGCGATTGGCGCTCGGGACGGCGGCTCCCTCTTCCGATCCGGCGGCGACGGCGCTGATTGTCACCGCGGCCAGCACCGACACGCTCAGCAATAAGACCATCACCGCGCCGGTCTATACCAGCTATACGGTGGCCACGTTGCCCAGCGGCGCGACCTACAAGGAAGTCTGGGTTTCGGACGGCAACTCAGCGACCGATTGCACCGTCGGCGGAGGCTCGACGAAGGTCAAATGTTATTACAACGGCTCCGCATGGACCGTGATGAGCGGCGGCGGGTCTGGTGGAGGAGCGGACACTGCTCTCTCTAACCTCGCCTCCGTTGCCATCAACGAGCATCTGCTGTTTGGCGCTGATAATACCAAAGACATCGGCGCTACCGGGGCCACGCGGCCGCGCACCGGCTACTTCGGAACGTCGGTTGTCGTTCAGGGCTCCGGCGCTGGCATCGTCGCGGCGACGGCGGGGATGGACCCGGCCTGCACCACGGGCGACTACAAAATCTGGCCGCAATCGAGTGGAACCATCTGGAAGAAATGCACCAACGGCAGCATCACCGACCTCGATACCACCGGCGGCGGAACGAGCCATGCAATTCTTTCCGCCACGCACACCGACACTGACGCCGCAACGGTGGTTCTCGGAGACATCCTGGCAGGCAACGCAACTCCCCACTGGCAGCACGTCGCGGGGAACACGACGACAACGAAGAAGTATCTGTCTCAGACCGGTAATGCCTCAATTTCAGCTCTACCGACATGGGCGCAAATCGCCGTGGCGGACCTGAGCGATACCAAAACCGGCTCCGGCAATCTGGTTCTGGCCACCTCTCCGGCATTCACCACCGACATTCATGCCGCCTCGGCGGCGGGGACGGCACTGGGCACAGCGGCGCTGCCTTTCTCGAACCTCATCATCGGGAACGCTGCAAGCCAGGCGACAACCTTCAACGTCACGGCGCTCACCGCGAATCGGACCGTCTACGTTCCCAACGCAGATTCCACTCTGGTCGTGGCCGATGCCGGGGCATCGAACAATTTCCTGACGGCGATCTCGGCGACCGGAGCGATCTCCAAGGCTCAACCCACGCTGACGAATCTTGCGGGTGGCACAGCAGGCGCGAATTCCTACGATTTCACCGACGCCAGCGTCACCCGGCCGGTGCGACGCTTGGCGTTCAGCAGTTTTCCCGGAACTTGCACGGCCTTGACCGATTTTCTGGCTCGTTCCGACCCCGCCACGGCGAGACAGGCGCTCTACATGTGCAATTCCGCCGGAACCGGCTGGGATTTGGTCGGTGATGGCGGCTCGGGCGGCGGAGCGAATGCCGCACTCTCCAATCTGGCTTCCGTAGCCATCAACGATCACCTGCTCTTTGGCGCTGACAATACCAAGGACATTGGCGCGACCGGTGCAACAAGGCCACGCACGGGGTATTTCGGAACCTCGGTCGTCGTGCAAGGAAGCGGCGCGGGCGTGGTCAGTTTTACCTCTGGAACGAATCCTTCTTGCTCGAGCGAGTACAAGATCTGGGCGAACACGAGCGATGGAAAGCTCAAGAAGTGCGAGGGCAGCACAATTACCGACCTCGACACGACGGGCGGAAATTCGGCATTCTCCGCCATCACCACGGGCACCAATACCGGCGCCACGATGACGATCGGAAGTGGCGCGACGTTGAACGGCGCGGCGGGTGGAAGTGTGGATCTGACCTCGCTGACCGCCGCCAGCGGATTCAAGGTTCCCTCCGTGGCAGCGGCAACTCCCAGCGCCACGGGGGTGATCGCCTACGATTCCACGAACAACATCTACCGGGGCTACAACGGGACCGCCGCAAAGACGTTTGGCTATGCCGACACTCCGGGCACTACCGGCACCGCTCCCAGTTGGTCGTCCGGTGGAGTTCTTCAAATTCCGATGGCAGCCACGGCGACTGTGACCGCAGGACTGCTTTCTAAAACCGACTACGACACATTCAACGGCAAGCCCAACCTGGTCGCCAGCGGCACGGCGGGCCTGGGGCCATCGAAAGTCGGAACTTCCACCACCGCCGCCCGGTCGGATCACGATCACAAGTCGATTGCACAGCTCGTTTGGTTCTTCCCTGGTACCCCGGCTACCGGGGTGCAAACCCTGACACTGACCTTCCCGGAGACTGCCGTCAACTTCGCCATCAACGACTTTCGGGTGACCGTGGGCACGATGAGCGCCAGCAATTCGACATTCAACATTCAGCGTTGCACCGCGAACTGCGGCAGCGGCACGGTGACCTTCTCCGACATCTATTCTGCCGTGCTGACGCTGACCGCCAACAATCGCACGGCGCTCAAGGGGTCTGCGCCCAACCAGAACGTCACCAGCTTGACCAACGGCGACCAGTTTCGCGCCAGCCTGGTAACTATTGGAGCTTCGCTCGCCGATGTGACGGTGACGATGAGCTATGAATATGACACGACGAATTGAGAAAAAGTCGAAAGTCGAAAGGCCAAGGTCGAAAGTTAAGAGCGCCATGCTCATTGCGTTCTTGCTCCTGACTTTCAACTTTCAACTGTCGACTGTTGACTGCTTTTCCGCCACCAAAGTCCTCCTCCATGACGCCGCATCGCAGATTCTTCCGACGCCCAGCTGGCTCTTCAAGTCCGCCAACTCGACGCAGGGAAGCTCCAAGGTTACGGCAGTCACCAACACCATCGCCGGGGACGTGACGGGGCAATACTGGCCGGACACGGTGGCCAGCCATGTGATTACCAAGACGGCGGCGGGCACGAAGACGATCTGGATTTCCTCGCCGATTTCTACGGCGAGCGTCACGGTTTCCAGCAGCATCACATTCAACTTCTGGGGACTGGAGAGTTCGACCTCCGCCAACTCCGCCTACCGCGTGCAGATCTTGCGCTGGTCGGTGGCTTCGGGGGGAATCGTTTCGTCGGTGGGAATCACCACGGACAACGGAACGCCGGAGTGGACCGGCTCGGCAACCGAGAAAACCGCGCCCGCGCTGACTCCAACTTCGACGGGTTTTGTGGCCGGGGATCGAATCGTGATTGTGGTTTACAACGATGATGGAAACGGCGTCACGGAAACCGCATCCTCGCGCACCATGACGGTTGATTACGACGGCGCAACGGGCGTGGATGGCGATACCTACGTGAACTTCACGGAGAATCTGACTTTTAGCGCCGACTCGAACAACGCGCCAGCGAAAGCACCCCTAGCCTTTCTGCGCTCGCCACTCGATCGTTGGGCGGAATACTTTCACGAGGTGTTTGCATGAAAAGAGAAGAACGGAAGTGGGAAATAGGAAGCAGGAAGTGGGGAGTAAGGATGCAATCTAAAATCCAAAATCTAAAATCCAAAATGGTCCTCCCCCTATTCGCTACTTCCTACTTCCTACTTCCGCTCTTGCTCTTTCTCGCCACTCCTGCTCACGCGAATCGCCTGCTGACCACCGGGGCGGAGGAGAACAATTACACGGCCACGATGTGGACCTCCAACAATGGTCCTACCATCGTCACCTCGCCGGTCCATTCTGGGACCTACGCCTTTCAGTCGGCCAATGCCACTGGCAACTCCCGCTGGTTTCGGCTCACCTTGGCATCTACCAAGACCTCGGGAACTCTCTATTTCAGGTTCTACGTCAACTTCACTTCGCTTCCGGCAGGCACGATAGAACTACTGCGTGACCGTTCCGGCGGCAGCACGGACGCGCTCTCGGTCGAGGTGGATTCCTCTGCGCATGTGGTCTTGCATAACATCCTATCCACGACCACGCAGACCTCCACCGCCACGATCTCAACCGCCACCTGGTATCGCATCGAGGTGAAGCACGTCATCGCAGATTCGCCCAATGGCTCCTTTGAACTCAAGCTGTTCACGGGCGACAGTACGACGGCGACTGAAACCCTTTCCATCACCGGCGAAGATACCCTTCCAACCAACATCGGAATCTTTAATTTCTCGAATATCACGGGCGCGCCGACGGGCGGCTATACCGTTTCCTTTGACGACATCGCCATCAACGACGAGGCCGGATCCGCTCCGTTCAATGACTACCCCGGCCCCGGAAAGACTTTCCTGCTCAAGCCGAACGCGAACGTGACCCAAGGGTTCGCTTCCAGTACTGGCTGCACTGGAAACGGGCATTACGATTGTCTCGATGACCTCCCCGGCACGCCGGACGATGCGACGACCTACATCGAGGACAGCGGAAACACCAACTATGACCGCTTGAACCTTACCAACCTCGGCGCGGAAGTTCCCAGCAGCGCGGACATCATCGCCGTGGATGTCTACGCTCGCGTGGGTGGCGACAGCACCACGCCGCGCACTATGAAGTTGCGCCTCTGGGATGAAGGCGGGAATGCCACGGAAGGCCCGGACATTACAGTCAACATGAATGGGTGGGAAATCCTGCAAAGCAGCGAACATCTAGTGTTCAATGCCGCCGCGCACACCAAGGCCAACCTTGATTCCTTCGACGTGGGTTGCCAGGGAGTTCTGGCAACCGAAGTAAAAAGGTTTTCGGCGATCTGGGCCAACGTTGAATGGATCGAAGCGCCAGCCAGCTCGACCAGCCTCTCGATCACTGGTGGAGTGACGCTGACGGGTGGGGTGACGCTGCAATGAAATCGGGACTCGGGAGGGGAAGAACGGAAGTGGGAAGTAGGAAGTGGGAAGTCGGGGAAAGACAATGAAAAGACCGCTCATCATTCCGCGTTCATCGTTCATCATTGTCCTGGCTCTGCTTCCTATTTCCTACTTCCTACTTCCTCGTCCGCCCAGCAAGTCGCGCTCTCCGGGAAGTACTCCTTGAGCGGCCACGTCTCCACGGCGCCGTCCAGCGGCACAACCTTCTTCTCTGACGATTTCGAGTCAGGCAACTTCAATGCCTGGGATAGCGATGGCCACGGCTTTGTGTGGAAGGATGCCGTCAACTTCTCCTATGCCGTGACCAGCGAGCTTGCGCATGGTGGCACCTATTCCCTGCGGGCGCACTTTACGACCTGCGGGAGCCTGAGTTCTCCGCATGGCACGCCTTCGCTCGGCCAGACTTCGGGCGGCTCGCTGGGAGCGCATACCGTCTATGTGAAAGAGGTTTTGGTTTGGCCCAACACGCCGACCGGCTGGACGAATCGTCTCTACTCGAATGAGGCGAACTATGCCGTTTCCGCCAACAACCTTCTGACTGTGGTGTCTCCCGCGGCTGCCGAGGGCTTTTACTACTACGACGTTTATGCCGGAAGCTCGACCGGGGACGCCAACCTGAAAAAACAGAACTCCGTTCCGATCAGCATTGGCACGGGTTGGACGGAGCCGGTGGGCGGCATCGGAAATCTAGGCAGCTATCCGGGATCATTTTCCGGCTGTAGCAACTCGCAGACGAAGGAGTTCCTTCGCTGGCCCAATGAGACCAGCGGCATCGGACTTCACATCTTCAAGCACGCCTGGGTGTACTTCAAGACTCCAGAGACCGGCGGCGTCAAGCCGGCGCTGCGCAAGTTGATGCGGTCGAACGGTTCGCAGTTCAATGGCGACCCGAGTACCTGGGAGGGGCTGCTGGTTGCCGAAGATACCGACGGCACGGGAATGACCTTGCGCTACGGCAATCAGGGCGACGGCCTCGCCCAGCAGAATGCTTTCATCACCACGAACAAGCTCGATTACGACACTTGGTACTGCTTGGAACTGGAAGAGCAGATGAACGCACCACCCGGCACAGCGAACGGAGTGTTTCGTCTTTGGGTCACTCCCTATGGGCAATCCACCGCCCTATGGGGAGAGAACGACGCTTTCGAGGTTCGCCATGTCACCGACAGCAATATCGGGCTTGTCATGTTTGGCGACCAGGCACAAGAAGAGGGCGCGAGCGGGCATCTCGACGAGCTGCGCTACTTTGACGACGTGGTGGTTTCAGACCATTACATCGGACCATGAGCCGAATTGACGTGGCATCACGCGGAGCGGCGGGGCGACGATTCGGTAGGGAGGGATTCAGGTTATAGGGATCGGGGATGCTCGGCTCACGCCGTGGCATTCGGTGCTCCCATCGGCCGAGCACGTGGTGGAAATCCCGGCGGGAGGTGCTGGGAGGAATCGGGAAACTAGAAACTGGAGGCAAGGCGAGTTTCCAGTTTCGATTCTTGAATTCCCAGTTTCGAGTTTCGATTTTCCAGTTTCGAATTTCGGAGGAAAACATGCCAAGTGTTGATGCAACGAAAATTCATCAGGGGCCGGGCAAGCTGTGGTTGAGCGTCAGCGTGCCCGCCAGCGGCAGCCGGCTCGTCATCAATTCCGCGGGCGATCCGACCGCCGGCTCGCCCATCTTCGCCGGAGCGACGGAGGGCGCCGCGACGGTGCTGCTCTCACCCAAGCTCGAAGCCGTCGGCGCCGACCAGGTCGCCGCGCCCATCGACGTGGTGATGACGGGCGAAGCGGCCTCGGTCGAGGTCACACTCAAGGAATCGGACCTCCCCAAGCTCAAGAACTTCATCGTCAACGGCTCCTACACGACGGGGACAGACACAGGACTCCCCGCTGGCGCGCAGGCTTTCGAGGAGATCTCCTTCGGCGGGACGATGGCCATTCCCAAGACATCCGTCGCCGTCATCTCGCCGCGGCGCGACGCGATGGGAAAATTCGTCGTCAGCCAGCTCTATTCGGCGTACCAGGCGGAGGCGGTCCAACTCCCCTTCCAGCGCGGCAAGGAGACCACTTACAAGGTGAAGTTTGAGGGCCTCGCTGATCCCTCGCGTGCCGCGGGTGACCAGGTGGGGAAGCTTTACCGCCAGACGTAGTTTGGCGGATTGAGCGATCGGGTGATTGAGTGAATCAAACCGCCCCATCGCGAAGTCGCTTAACGGGAGGAGTCGGTCATGCCGGCTAATGGAATTGCCAACGCCGCCGGCTGGCGCGCTGCTTCGCGGCGGGCGCGCGCTTCGCGCGCCGAGGAACTCACGCTGCCCAGCGGCGCGACAATTCTCGCCGCCCGGCCGGACCCGCTGGAATGGATTCTCGCCGGGCGCGTCCCGCAGCGATTGCTCGCCGCGGCGCTGGGAGAGTCGCACGGTCATCCCCGCGAAACCCGCCCAGGTCATCCCCGCGAAAGCGGGGATCCCACGCTGGATTCCCGCTTACGCGGGAATGACGGGTTAGGCGGGAATGACGGCAGCGAGGCTGGGGTGGAAATGACACGCGAGGAAGTGCTGGAACTGGCGCGCTTCGCGGCACAGCTGGTGGAGGCCAGCGTCGTCGAGCCGGCGATTGGCGACGGCCCGGAAGAGATCCGCCTCGACGAGATTCCGACCGAGGATCGGGCGTTCATCTTTGAGTGGGCGTGCCGGGCGCTGGGAACTTCCGGGGCGAGTTCCGTGAAGGAGGAGCCTTCCAGTCCGTCCGTTGACGGATTGGAGCGATTTTGTGCGCACTGAGAATTTTCTGCTGGTGGCAATCACGGCGGCAAAGTTCGGGTGCCGCCCCAGCCGGCTCGCGGGACTCGACGATCCCGTGCTGGCGCTCGACTTCGATCTCGCCGCCGCCGCGCGCCTGCTCGAACAGGAACGCGTTGCGGTCGGCGAAGTCGCGCCGGGCTTAATCCCGCCAAGCCCCCCAGAAGGGCAGCGCGGCGACGAAGTGCCAAGGCTACGCGAGGAGCGCTGGTAGGGGGCTGTAGCACCGGTCTATGACCGGCGACGTAGCGCCGGGCTTCAGCCCGGCACCCCCGCCTGCAGGCGGGCACGACGAGACCCTGCCGCCCTAAAGGGCGGCGCCAAAAATGGATTGATTATGCCGACAAGCAACGCTGCAGAACTCCTGATCCGCATTTCCGCCGACCCCTCGAACGCTGAGGCCTCCATCGAGCGCTTCCGCAGCGGATTCTCGCGGGAATTCTCCTCACTGGGCGCCGATCTCGGCCGCTGGACCGCGCAGGGCACGGGACAGTTCAACCAGGTGGACCACGCCGCAAGCACTCTCGCCGACCACTTCAATGTGAGTGTGAGCGCGGTCAGCAACACGCTCAACCGCAACCGCCAGGTTGCTCAGCTCTGGAAGACCGAACTCGTCGCGCATTTCGCGGAAGTGCTCAACACCAACGAAGTGCTTTCGAACAGCCTGGGGCGTAATTTTCTCCTCTTCGATACCGCGCTGGGCGTGAACCTCGCGAATGCCGTCATCTGGCAGCGCTCCATCGGCGAAGCGTTTCGAAAGGCGGCGCTGGCGGCGGTCGGTTCCATCGCGCAGGAAGCGATTGTGCGCGCCATCTATTCCACGGCCCTGGGATTCTACATGCTCGCCATCCAGGACTATCGCGGCGCGGCGCTGGCCTTCCAGTCGGCGGCGATCTACGGCGCAGTGGGCGGGGCGGCGGCCGTCGCGGGACGAGCCCTCGCCGCTTCCGACGTGAGCGAGGCCGGGGGCGGCAGCACGGGGCAACAATCCAAAAGCGCGGCGTCGAATTCGACTGTCTCCGGATCCAGTCAGGCAACCGCGCAGGCAACGCAGCAGACGGTACAAGTGATTTTTCAGGGACCCGTGTATGGCGGCCAGGCGGGCGTGGATGAACTCGTGCGTCACATCTCGCAAGCCGTCATGGACCGGGATGTGAATCTGGTGGCCTATACGACGGTGCGGCAGCCGGCCACGCGCGCGTAGGGGCGCGGCTTGCCGCGCCCTGGGCGGAGCAAGCTCCGCCCCTACGGTGAAGACATGGCAAATCCAAAACTCGTTTACACACCCGCAGGCGGAACAGAGCAGACGCTGAACTTCACCTTCCCCCCGCGCCAACTGCCGGGATATCAGAAGGTCGCCGTGCGGCATGACAACGTCTCGACCGCGGGCGTGCGCGAATCGGTACTCGAGCGGACGGATGAATTCCTGGAATTCACCATGGAATTCATCAAGACGGGGACCGACCTCGCCAACTGGCAGTCGTTCCTCGATCACGCGCTGACCGGCGCAGCGTTCACCTATTATCCCGACAGCGCCCAGGCGGCGTTCAGCATTTACCTGCTCGAAGACACCGAGGCGGCCATCAAGTGGAAAGCACCGGGGGTGTACACACTTTCGCTGAAGTTGAGGAAGCAGATTCTCTGATCGGATGATCGGTCGATCGGTTCATCGGGCCACCTGAACCGCACACGATGGCCCGGCGGACCCGCCGACCGATGACCCGACGAATCGATAACGCGATGCTGACAACCAACGCCCAGTGGAACATCGAAAACGCCAAGCTGGTCAAGCGCCCGCTCTACACCGTTTTCATCGAGAACTTACCGGAAGCGCTCACCACCTTCCGCGCCGAGGACCAGCAAGTGCAGTTCACCGGCTACGGCATTGGGGGGTATGGGACGAGTGGATACGGATACTGAACAATCGGGCGATCGGGCCATCGGCTCATCGCGCCATCAAAGAAGTTGGTCTCGAGAGATCCCTGATGGCAATGTGGCCCGATGGTTCGGTGGCCCGATGAATCGATGAACCGATGACAAAACGCGTCAAAGATTTCTGGCCCGGCGACTTCCAGCGCGATTTCGCGCAGACGCTTGCCTGGCTCATCGATCGGCAGAACGCGCCGGCGGGGAACTGGCAGGCGAACGCGCTCGCCACGACGACCACGCCGGCGATGTGGCAGTGCGGCATCGTTTCCTCCGCCGATTTCTCAAATTGCACGCAGGCAGCCATTGAAAATATCGTCTTCGATGTGCCTCCGGGCGTCGTCGAGGATTCGATCTCGGCAGGGCCGGACGGGTTCCCCATCAATTACTCGCCGGTCGTCTTACCGGGCGGCCAGATCTTCCTGAACACCTTCCTGCTGACGGCGGCGATCACGGCGAGCGGCCGCTGCTTCTCGCTGCTCAATCCCGCCAGTCAATACCGCGTCGACCTCTTTGTTGGCACCGACGTCTGGTATTACAAGGGTTCGGCGGCGCTCAGCGATCTGGGCGGCGGGATGGCGGCGTGGTCCGCGGGCATCAGCTATGGCGGGACTCCCGGCGCGATGCTCGCCGTGCTCTATCCCACGTCGGTGGCGCAGCCCTCCTCCGGTTGGTTCGGCGCGACGCTTCCGGCGGGCTGGAAAGCCCACACCAACATGGGCGTCGGCACTAAGCTCGCTGACTACATCGGTCGCGTCTAGTCCCAAACCGACATCGAGTATTTGAAGGAAGACAGTCTGCCGGTGATCGTGCAGGACGCGCACCACGCGCGCGTCGGCTCGACCAAAGTCATGGGCACCGGCACTCCGACGATGCACATCGTTTACAACGACCCCGTCACAGGATGGCGCAGTGTCTTCTCGACGCTGCAACATCAAGCGGTGTTCGCCGATTTGCCGCGCTCGCTGGATATTCCAACCTCCGACCCGGCGTACGTCCCGGACGTCACGATCACCAATTCCGCCGCCGTACAGAATCGTTCGTGGATTTACGACGCGGCGCTCACCATCCTCGCTTACGTCTCCGCCGGGAATTTTGCGGCCGCGCAACGCATCGTCACGAGGTTCAACAAGCTCCTCGACCGCCCGGAATATCTGGCGCAGACAACTCTCGAGAATTGTGAGGACGGCTCCACCGCGCGATGGACGGCGGCGGGCGATCCCGGCGCGTCGATCACCATGTGGAACGATCCGCTGCGCGCACCCTTCGGTGGCGGAAAGCAGATGAAGTGCCACGCCGCCGCGGCGGGCGACGCCTTCACCTACATCGGCCCGGCGGTCTATGGGTCCGGGCTGCCCGACTCGGCCGATCCCATCATCCAGTGGCAGTTCCGCGCCCCGTCGACCCTAACCTGGTATTTCGAGGTTGCGCTCGTCACGCAGCAAAATGCCGTGACCAAGTTGAGAGTGACGAGCGACGAGCCAGGGCCGCCCACCTACGATGCGCCGAGCAAGACCATCACGTATCCCATCGGGCCGGGGAACGACGACTACCATTTCTACAAATTCGATCTTCAAGACCTCTGCGCCGAGCTGGCGAACGATATCTGGATTTCGACGACCGATTTCAAGGTGGTGCTTACGCAAGTGGGAGACCTCCATCTGGATAACCTCTCACTCGGCATCCCGCAGCCCGAGGGGTCGCTGAGCTTCAGCTACGACGTGTACAACGGCCTCCCCGACCAGGTGTACATCCGCACCGGCGCGATGGCCTGGGTGGCTTACGCCTACGCCCTCTATATGGAGGCCGCGGCCGACGCGTCTCCGGCGCTCTATCTCCAGAAGATGCTTAACTTCCTCCTGACGCTGGAGAGCACGGACGCGGATTTGCGCAATGGCCTGCTGAAGGGCGGTTACGGGCAATACCTCGACCCGGGCTACCACTACGAGCCCGGCATGCGGCAATGGATTTCGACCGAGCACAACATCGACGCTTACTTTGCGTTCGTGCGCGCCGCCCGCGTTCTGCCCACCGCGACGGCGGAACTCCTCAAGCGCGGCCTGATCACGGGCGCGCAAGCGGCCTCACTCGGCGCCACGGGGACGACGGTCAGCGCGAAAGCCGAGAACATCAAGGCCAAGATCCTCTCGAACCTCTACGTTGCGCCCGGCGCCGACCCCGGCCACTTCGCGCAGGGGGTCAATGCCGACGGCACGCTCGATACCGCCGTGGCGCTCGACTCCGCGGGTTCGTGGGCGGCGATCTTTTGCCACGAGTTGGGCGAAGACACCAAAGCCGCCGAATGCCTGATGTTCATCCATCAGAAGCTCTTCCTGACCAACAAGACGATCGTCAAGTCGGACGTGAGCCAGACGTGGAACATGGCCTACGAGCAACTCACGCCGTTTGACGGCTTCAAGCCCTATGGCGCGGGCTATTCGAATCTGCCGGAAGCCGTGTGGGGCGAGGGGACGTGGGGAGTCATCAATGCCCTGCTGCGCTGCTACGGCCTCAGCGCTGTTCAAAGTTACTTCGCCGGCACGGAAGGTTCGCTCGATCAGTTCCTGAGCCGTCTGGCGCGGAGTCAGAAAACGATCCTCACCACGACCGGCGAGGGTTCGTTGCTGAATTACTCGCTCGCCTCGCGCAGCCTGCCCTACGAGTTCAGCGTGTGGGCAGGAATCGGATCGACCGCCTGGATGTGGCTCACGGCTTGGAACCCCACGCTGTTGTTGGCATCCGCGACCTCGTGGGAGTGGCGGCCATATCTGAAAGTCCCGCAAGGCGTGCAGCAATCCATCCGGCAACTCGAAGGCCAGGGCTCCATCGGCGCCTTGGAACTCGAAACCCTCGACGGCGCCGGCACCATGACGGCGCTCGCGAGTGGCGGCAAGCTGGAAGGCCGCAAGGTCACGCTCAAGGTCGGCTACCCCGGCATGAGCTCTTCCGATTTCGTCACCGTGGCGACGCAGGAAATCGAATCCGTCAGCCCGTTGCCTGACCTCACCGGATACGTCCTCCAGTGCCGCGACCTGACACGCAGCGCGAAGACCTGGATCTTCACGCGCAGCGACGACGGCGGGCCGGTCTCGAACGACCACCCCCGAACTCTCCTGGCCAATCCGATGGACGTCGCATTCATGGTCTTCCAGAACGAACTGGGACTGGGCCAGGTGGCGGATCTCGCGGAATCGGCGTGGAACATCTACGATCCCGGGCAGTGGGACGCGGCAAACAGCGAGAATCCCACCCTCATCCGACCGAATCCGCTGCTCGATGTGGACCAGTTCCTTTTCTACCGTAACGGCATCTTCGCGGGTTACCAGTTTGAATTCACCTTCCGGCAAGCCACCGAGGCCAAGCAGTTTCTGGAGTACGAAATCTTCCGCGCCCTCGGCGGGTATCTCGTGGTGCTCGCCGATGGGCGGCTCTCGCCGCGCTTCTTCTATCCGCCCGTGACCTTGGCCAATCTCTTCGCCTTCGACGAGCGCAACATCACGGTTCTGCCGGGCGTCGAGCGCGAACCCCTCATCAACGAGGTCACGTTCCGAATGGACTACGACGGGAGCAAATTCCAGACGGAGCTGTTGTTTGTGGATGCGCCGTCGCTGCAGCAATTCGGACTGGCTGGTCAGCACGTCATCGAGTCGAAAGGAATGACGCTTGCGCGGGGCGGCGCGGCGCTGGCGGGCTTGACGGCGACGCGCGTCTTCCGCCGCTACGCGGGCGTCGATCCGGTGAGCGGCGCGCCCCATGGCGGAGCGACCATCCTGACGGTGGAAAGCCACTTCATGACCCTCACCGTGGAGGTGGGCGATTTTGTGTTTCTCTCGCACCCGCTGCTGCCCAATTTTGAAACTGGCCGCCGCGGGGTGACGAATCGAGTCTGCGAAGTCATCGAGAAACAGCCGAACTTTGGCGAGGGGACAATGACCTATCGCCTGCTCGATATGGGGTGGGTGGCAGGGAAAGGGTTCTCCCGCGTGGCGCCGCAGGGAACTCCCGCTTATCCGTCCGCCTCGAGCGCCGCCCGCACGCGCTACATGTTCATTTGCGGCGACACGACGGGCCAATACAGCGACGGCACGGTGGGAAAAACAATCTGGTAGGGGCGGTTCGTAAACCGCCCTGGGCGCATCGCGATGCGCCCCTACGAGGTGAACAATGGCTCAGTTGAATTGGGCAACGGTTCCCGGCGCGGTCGATCTCCCCGACTCGAATCTGGCCGCCGACCAGCCGGTGACCGATTATTCGCTCACCAAGATCTCGAACAATGCCAAGTTTGCGGCGGTGCGGCCGGAGACCTTCTACGGCTGGTACAAGAACGGCGAGTCCGTGGCGCTGCCGGTGAGCGCCGTGGACGGCTACCACTACACGCGCCCGGAACTCGAGTACGAAGTCGCGGCCTGGTGCTCGCGATCCCCCGCCGGAGACGCGGCGACGAATGGCGCGGCATCGAAACCCGCGCGCGCCAATGTCAACGATGCCGCCGGCACGCTCTACCTGATGGACTTTTGGGTGGAGGAGAAGAACGAAGCGAACCCCGGCTTGGTCCACTGCGCAGTGAGCTACTGGGACAGCGGCACGGAGCGCGTCACGAACGGCGGCTTCGTGAAAGTGCGAACCATCGCGACAAGGCTGGCGGGATAGAGGTAGCAACGGGAAGCAGGAACTAGCGAATAGGGCCCTACTTCCTACTTCCAACTTCCCACTTCCGATTTCGAGGTTTTCCATGGCAATCGTCAGAACAGTTCTTCCCCGAAAGGGAATCATCCAACCCCGGCACGGCGACAGCTACGAGGCGGACATTGACACCAACTGGTCGCTCATTGATTCGCTGCTGCAAGACAGTGCGGACGTTCAGGCGGCGGTTCTCGCCGCCGGGACCGTCGAAGCGTGGCTCAAGGACCGTGGCGTGTGCGGCGTCATCTCCGGGTTCGCGCTCTCCACATCGGCCAGTCTCACGCCCGGGCTCGCCACCGGCATCCTTTACGCGCAGGGGAAGCGCTATGCGCCTGCCTCCGCGCCCAATCCCGGCCCGGCGCCCGCGGGCAGCACGTCCTACCTTTTCTTTAACAGCGCGGGCGGGTTCTACTACAACCTGACGGGTTCGCCCACCACCGCCGGCGACGCCTTCCTGGGCAGCGTGGTTGCGGACGCCACGCACGTTACGGCAATCAGCAGCGCCACGAAGCTCTACGGCCAGGTGGCGGCGACGGCGGGCACGCCCGGCAATTTCACGCTCGCTCACGGCCTGGGCCACGCGCCGGCGGGCGCCCTGATTCAGATGACCTCGCCCGGCGCCCTCTGGTTTCAATCCGGAACAATGTACGACGGAACAAATCTCTATCTGGTGGCTTCGGACGCGGGAGTCACGGCGAAGGTGCTTCTATGGTGAGGGAAAAGGATTCACGATCCAGGATTCAGGATTCAGGGAAAAAGGGGCTGGGGACTGGGGGCTGGGGGCTGGTCGTTTTGCTCGTCACTTGTCACGCGTCACTCGTCACATGTCTCGCGCAGCAGCCCCAGTCTTCGAACGCCCCGGTGTTCGCCGCCAATGCAAAGTACGTCCAGGGCGTTGGGCCAGGGTACTGGCCGACGGCGGGCGCGGGACTAGCGCTCAACCTCGCCGCGGGGACGGCGTTTTGCGGCCTTCCGCCGGTGCTCGTGACCTATGCCGGGGGAACGCTGACGCTCGCGGCCAGCGCGACCAATTACGTTTTCCTCGATCCGGCGGCGAACTGCGCGCCCGCCTCAAACACCGCGGGATTCTCGCCCGGACATATTCCCCTGGCCAAGGTTGTGACCGGCGCATCGAGCATCACGAGCGTCACCGAAGCGCGCAACTGGTTCGTACCGCAGCCCATCGGAACCGACGCCGCCGGCCGCGCCGTCTCCAAGTATCTCAACGGGATTCGTTTTGCCGACCAATTCTCCGGCGCCAGCACCGCCGCCAAAATCGATGCGGCGCTGGCCGACATGGGCACGACTCCCGGCGTGCTGGTCGCAGCGCCGCCACTCGGCTTCGGCTCGCCCACCAACTGGCGCAACCACGTGGCGTTTCTCGATTTCCGCCAGGCCTACGACCCGATTGACACGGTCACCGACGATCCCGACCGCGTGGCGCTGCTATTGCTCGAAAACCGCCTGGGCGACATGACCACGCGCCCGGTAACCGGCACGGTGACGCTCACGAACGGCTCGACCGCCGTCACCGGCGTGGGAACGCATTTCCTCACCCAACTCGCCAATCACCTGGGCCGCTCCATCAAGCTTGATGCCGACCCCAGCACCGCCTGGGCGATGATCGGCACGGTCACCGACGATACCCATGCCACGCTGGTGTCCGCTTATCCGGGCACGGGAGGCACCGGGCCGGCTTCCTATTTCCGCACCGAACTGGGCATGGTCATCAACAGCATGGTGAGCGGCGGAACGCCCAACACCGGCTCAGGCGGCGAGTCGGTCGGCCTTTCTGTGATCTCCAACCGGAGCGGCGGGTCGCGCGGAGTTTGGGCCGGGAACTTCAACCTCACCTACTCGACGCGCAACGCGAATGCTGCAGCGGTGGGCTTGGAACTCGACCTCACGAACGACACTGGCGTGGACGGCACCCCCGGCGCCTACCTCGAGCAGGCCTTGCGAATCCTGAGCGCCGGTTCCAAAAAGCCGACCGAAGGGATTTACATTGGCAACATTTTCCCGGGCGGCGAATTCCAACGCGCCATTGCCATCGACAATTCCTACGCCAGTCGCGGCGTCAGCGTCAGAGGGCCTTCCAATCATGTCTACCTGATTCCCACCACGGACAACAACAGTCCGATGATCACCGGCCGGAACGCCGCCGATTCCGCAACTCAATGGCAGGTCAATAACGACGGAAGCGCGCAGTTCAGCACCATGCGAGCGGGCCCCGCAACGACGAGCTATGTCGCCAATCCCATGCAGAACCTGATCAACGACTCGGTGAACTCCATAGGAACTTTGAACGCCGTGCATTCCGCAACTCTGCTGGGATTGAACCAGAACAACACCACAGCGAATCAGATCGGAACGTACGGCGTGTCGGCTTCGGAACACACGGCATCCAGCAAACCCTATGTGGAAGGCGTTGAGGGCGATGCCTATCACCAGACCGCCGGCTCGGTGGATTACCTGATCGGAGTGGCCGGCTATTCGAACATGTCCGGCTCTGGCGGCACGGTGACCAATATGATGGCGCTCTACGCATTTCCCAACGATCGCGGCGCCGGGTCCGTCACCAACAACTATGGCCTTTACGTGGACACCCAAACCGCCGGAACCAGCAACTACTCGATTTACACCGCCGGCACGGCGCCCGCGCAATTCGGCGGGCCGGTGATTTCGGGATTGAATGCGGTTTCGTTTTCCGCTACCCCCACGTTCGACGCGAAGCTGGGCAACACGCAGAAGATCACGCTGACGGGCAACTTGACGAGCTCTACACTCTCGAACGCCACCGCCGGCGAACAAATCAACTTCATCATTTGCCAGGATGGTAACGGCAATCGCACCTTCACCTGGCCGTCGAACGTCAAGGGCGGGATGACCATCGGCTCAACCGCCTCGAAGTGCAGTGCGCAGAACTTCATCTTCGACGGCACCAACGCCTACGCGCTATCGACCGGAGTCACCAACATGTGATTCGCTGCGGACCCAGAGACGCAGCCGAGGTCCGCGGACGGACGAAAAGAGGCTGATTGGCCCCATGTGCTGGTGGGAGGGTACGAAGTAGTAAACAATCGTCTCCACGGTGCGAATTCGCTTGACAATCGGTTGACCTTAGAGGTAATTGTTCAATCCATAAAAGCGAAGGAGGGTTTTAGACTTGCCTTTGCTTCGCGCTCGGCTCATTCTGTTATTGGAGACGACAAAGGGTTGGACATAACTCGCTGGCTCGAGTTGCTGAAGCAGTATGGGCCGCTACTGGGTTTGCTGTTAGGTTTTATTGTGTGGCAAGCCCACCAGATCAACAGACTCCTCGACCGAAACTCCTCGATTTATGAGGGAGAGATAAAACGACTGGCCGAAGTCCAGAACCGCCTACTGGCACACATACTCGGTCCTCAGCCATCCTCGACCGAGTCCCCGACCATCAAACAACTGGAAGAGGGGGCGAAACGATTGGAAAACCAGAAGAATGCCGATAAGAAAGGAGGGGACTGAACCATGGATACACTCATGTTTGCCTTGGCAGCGGTAGCCTTTGCCCTCTTGATCCAGCGCCTCTTCCTTGTAGGCTGTCAGCGCCTCATTCGGGCAAAGGAACAGGCATTCGAATTTCACAGGCTCAGGGACGAGCTCCAATTGGCTGCTGCGGAGGGGAACATCAAGCCGCGCTCGCTCGCCTTCGAGTTCCTTATGCAAATATTGAACGTCGCGATTAGGAATGCCGGGGTCCTGACACTAACCCAGTCTCTGGCGCTGGCAAAGAAGGTGTCCGCCAAGAATGATGGTGGAAGATATGAAGCAGTCCTTGCTGACTTCAAAAATCACGGTCCTAGAATCCAAGACCTTGCGGCCAAAACCTTCTCTTCCTTCGCAACAATGCTGGTGGCCAACGACTGGTTCGTGTCCGCCGTCATAGCCCTTACGAAACACCACCTGAGCAACCAGTTGGTCGTCGAGCCGGCGCGCTCTATTCGCCGCCTTCGCCGATTCCCCAGGATCCAGCTCATCGGTTACGTTCGTCGCTACTTTGATTGGAGTAACCGGTTGAGCCCGTGTTAGTCAGCCCCGAACAGGCTTAGCGAGCCGACGCCACCCGGCACCTTTCAACCAACTGCCAAAAGGCTAGTGCCGACCACACGCCCAAGCTGTAATTCAGAGCCCCCGTCGTGGCATTGGCGGGAGCGGGCTTCGTGTTATAGTGGGCGCCGCCGCCGCCCATGCCCGCTACTGCAGATTTTCTGGAACTTCAGTTTCGCCCGCGGTGTCAATGCATGCAGAAGGAGGACCCATGTTATTTCGTCAGCAAGTCAAATTCATAGTGCTTTCCTGCACATTGTTCATCGGCGTGGGATGGTTGCTGGCTTTCGCCCAGGAAAAGAAAGATGTTCCCGAGGGCAAGGTGAACATCGAGGAATCGACGCACACCAAGAAGGCGGAAATCATCCACATGGTGAAGCCACCCTATCCTGTGGAAGCCAAGAAGCAAGGGATCGAGGGGTTGGTGCGGATCGATGTCACCGTCAACAAGCAGGGCGAGGTCATCGGTACGGAAGTTCGGAGCGGCCCCAAGGAATTGCGTGAAGCCGCAGTCAATTCCGTGCGTCAGTGGCGCTATAAGCCCCTGAACGTAGAGTTCAAAGTGACCGTAGACGTCAACTACGAACTCGGCAAGAAGAAGGAAGCATCCAAGTCCTGATCTCGACCCCAAGGTGAATACAGCTGCGCGTTCCGGGGCAGGCCCTCCCTCCTGCCCCGGAGTTTCTTGCATTCTTCGTTCCGCCCCGACTCACTTCGCGTCAGCCTCAAGAGGGCTCCAGGGACAGTGTCCTTCCCCGGCAGGAATGGCCTTACCGCACTTGCAGCATTTGGATCCTTCCTGCATCGACCTTCCGTCACCTCAAGCCGGAGGCTGCGCCGAAATACGCTCAGCCGCGACCCGGGTGAGTAATCGAAATCCTATCCCCAATAGCATAACGCATCCCGGGGCGCCGGCGTCTGGAACCGTTCATAATTGCCGCAGCTGAAACAGAAAACTCACTCGAAACAGGAAGCAAGCGTGCAATGCCATGAGGCTTGATGTGCCTTATGGCATAGAAGTGGAAGTTTTGTCCGCGACTTTCTGACTTTCAGTCCGAAGTCCTGCGCTATGGTGAAGACAAGGAAACTGACACGGCGCAGATTCATCCAGCTTTCGGCATCGATAGCTGCGGCTGGGCACGCGATTTCGTGCAGCAAGGCAACAAGTCCTTGGAGATTCCTCACAATAGGTGAAGCCGCCACCCTCCGGGCAATTTGTGGACAGATTGTCCCGACCGACGCGGATCCCGGCGCCAAGGAGGTCGGGGTAGTCAACTTCATCGATCTGCAGCTCGTCGGCTACCTCAAGCGCCACCAGAAGTCCTACCGGGAAGGGCTGGCGGGTGTTGACCAAACCAGCCTCGCTCTCCACGGAGCGCGATTTGCCGAACTAGCGGCGGAGAAGCAACTC
>Ga0187878_1001074_pt1 | contig 28050 bp, 24 predicted proteins | sample June2016WEW_17_1_FD_132979 | JGI IMG/M metagenome (GOLD analysis project Ga0187878, IMG submission 132979) | Peatland microbial communities from SPRUCE experiment site at the Marcell Experimental Forest, Minnesota, USA - June2016WEW_17_150 | ecosystem: Environmental > Terrestrial > Soil >...
CACTTTGCAGGACATGGAGGGGCGTTCGCTTTTTGACATTATCGAATCCTATGAGCGGCGGGTCATCCTCGAGATGCTCTCGCGAACCGGTTGGAGCCAGACCGAAGCCGCCGAAAAATTCAAGATTCCCCTCTCCACGCTCAACCAGAAAATCAAGCGCCTTCAGATCGACATCAAGCGCCGCCGCGAAAACTAGGGCACGCTCCTGAGCCTCCGCGTTTGTGGCGACCGTTCCATACCCGTCTTTGCCGACGGGCGCAAAGCCTCAGTTCGGCGGGCGGGTGGGCGCCATGCCCGGGTGGCGGGCGCGAAGGTCTGCACCAACCAGCCAAATTCAATTTTCCAGTTTCCAGTTTCGAACTCAAAGTTTGATGAAGATCTTGTGCTTGTAGAGCCAGTAGCAGAGATACCAGAGGACGAGCATGATGGTGCAGTGCTGGGCGACGGGGGCGAGCGCGCCGATGAATTGGTAGCCGCCGGTGAAGGCGCGCACCATGTGATCCATGGACCCGCGAGCCAGGTAGCTGCAAGAATAAATGAAAATGGAGTTCATCCCCACCACCACGAGGGGGAACGCGACGCGCTTGTAACCCGCCACGTCGATGAGCAGGATAAAGGCCAGCATCATGAGCAGGACCCAGCCGGTGCTGTAAAGCGTCCAGGAGGCCGTCCAGATGTGTTTGACGTTGGGAATGACCAGCGAAAGCGCCAGTCCGCCGGCGAAGGCGGCGACCGCCGAGATGGCGAGAGTCCGCAGCTTCCCCGCCATGGGTTTCTCCGTGCGCAAAAGCATGCCCACCCAGGCTCCGAAGAGCGTCGTGACCGTGCTGCAGATGAAATTGATGGTGAGATAGTATTCAGAGTAATTTCGCCCCAGGATAAACTTGTCGATAACCTGCCCGATGTTCCCTTCCTTGGAGAAGGGTCCTTCCGGTCCCGGAAAGATGAAGAACAAAGCGCTGTGGAAAACCAAGAGCCCCGCTGCGGCCGCCACCTGCCAGCGGAATTTCATCTGGATGATCAGGTAAGTAAGGAAATACGTGAGCGCCATCTGGGCCAGGACGTTGATGAGCTGGAACTGGAACACCTGTTCGGAGGCAATTGTCAGGAAATTGCTCAGCAAGAGGAGCTTGATGGCCCGGCTCGCCACGTGCTTGAGGTTGTCGCGCCGCGTTGCGCCCCGTGCCGCGCGGGCGGCCAGAGCAAAGGGCATCGCCACGCCCACCATGAACATGAAGGAAGGCTGGATCATGTCCCAGAAGACTCCGCCCGTCCAATCCACATGCTCGAACCAGGAGGCGATCCGGCCCCAGTTGGGATCGTGCTGTAGGGCGTTGAACCCGAAGCCGTGTGAGGCCAGCGTAAACATGATGAAGCCGCGGAAGGCGTCGAGCGCCACCGAGCGCTCCCCGGCCGCCGTGCGCGGAAGTCCGGAGGTTCCCACCTGGGGCGGTTCGATCGTGGTCGCTGTGGCTGACATAGCGCGGGATTCTACCACGCCTCGGTGCCCGCCAGCACGGAATCAGGGACCAGGGGGCGGGAAAGGCCGTTCAAGCTGAGGCCCAGGGAAACACCGGGAGTCCTTTCAGGGCGCGAGACTGTGGGGGATGGCTCGGAACTGGTCCGTCTGTAAGTAGAGTCCCACCATGAGCGCGGCGTTGTAAGCGGTATGGAGAATTACGCTGGGCGCGAGCGAACCCGTCAGGCCGCGGGTGAGAGAGAAGGCCAGCCCGACGATGCAGATCAGCAAGACGTGATTCCACGCTCCCCAGTATTCGGAGAGGTGCAGGCCGGCGAAAAGCAATCCCGTGCCGGCAATCGCAAAGTGCCAGCCCACGAGATCCTCAAAGAAACGGAAAAGCACGCCGCGAAAGATCAGCTCCTCCATAAACGGCGCGATCAGGATGGCGAAGACACCGATGGCGTAGGCTGCCTGGGGCGAGCTGAACATCCGCTGCAAGGGAAAGTCGCTGCGGTCGGGCAGAAGCGGCGGGGCGAGTTCGACGAGCAAGGCCAGGGCGACGCCTCCCAGGATGCAGAGGCGCACCAGGCGAGCCGTCGGTCGCCGCCATTTGAGCGCATCCCAGAAAGGGAGTCCGTGGTTCACGACCAGAAATAGATAGATGACCCCCAGAACCAGGGCGTGAAACACCATTTGCAGGCTGAGCAGAAAGAAAGGATTGTCGCGCAGCGCCTCGGGGTGACTCTTCCACTTCGCCAGCGGCTGCAGGAGCATGAAGCCGGCGAGGGTCAGGAAATTGGCAGCCACCAGCGCCAGCAGGCCGCAGCCCAGAAGCACCACTAAATTGCGCGTCGTCCAGGGGGAAGACAAACTTAACGAGCCTTGACCCTCGGCGGCTTCGGGGTCAATCATCCCCGCGAGCGGCGTGTTGTCCGTCGACGGTTCCATCAAACGATGCTGATGCTTCTCTGCCTGACTTTCCTGGATGCGCCTATGCGCCTTGGCATGAGTCTCACTCCGGCAGTCGATTTCCGATTCTCGTCTTCCCGTTTCTGATCAGCTCAGCTGTGAATCTTGTGAGCCACTTCCACGATCTGCCTGGAGAATTGATTGTCGGTCATGGATGAATCCGACTCACGCAGAGACGCACAGGCGCGAAGGACCACGACTAGTTTCGGCCATTACCAAGCACCGTCGCCAGCGCCTGGCCGGTGTAGGATTTCTTTTGGCGCGCCACGTCTTCGGGGGTGCCCTGGGCGACGATCCGTCCGCCCGCCTCGCCGCCTTCCGGTCCCAGATCGATGATCCAGTCAGCCTGCTTGGCGACGTCGAGGTGATGCTCGATGATGATGATAGTGTTGCCCAGGTCTGTCAAGCGATTGAGGACGGCGAGCAACTGCTTGACATCGTCGAAGTGCAGGCCCGTGGTCGGCTCGTCGAGGATGTAAAGTGTGCGGCCGGTCTGCCGCTTGCTCAGCTCTCGGGCCAGCTTGATGCGCTGCGCTTCGCCTCCGGAAAGGGTGGTGGCGGGCTGGCCCAGGTGCACGTAGCCGAGGCCGACGTCCACGATCGTCTGCAGCTTCTGTCTGACGGTCGGGATGTTCTCAAGCAGGGGCAGCGCCTCGGCGGCCGTCATGTCGAGCAGGTCGGCGATGCAGCAGCCCTTGAACTTCACCGCCAGAGTTTCGGAATTGTAGCGCCGCCCCCGGCACACTTCGCAGGTCACGAAGACGTCCGGGAGGAAGTTCATCTCGATGCGGCGCAGGCCGTCGCCCTGGCAGGCCTCGCAGCGTCCGCCCTTGACGTTGAAGCTGAAGCGGCCGGCGCGATAACCGCGCTCGCGCGACTCGGGCAGCATGGCGAAGATCTCGCGGATGGGCGTGAAGACTCCGGCATAGGTTGCCGGATTCGAGCGCGGCGTACGCCCGATCGGCGCCTGGTCGATGACAATCACCTTGTCGATGTGCTCGAGCCCCTGCATGGCGCGATGACGGCCAGGTTCTTCGATGGCGCGGTAAAGCCTGCGGGCGAGCGCGCGATGCAGAATGTCACTAACCAGCGTCGATTTTCCCGACCCCGATACGCCCGTAACCACGGTCAGCACGCCCAGCGGGAATTGCACGTCGATGTTTTTCAAGTTGTGCTCGCGCGCGCCGAGCACGGCGAGCCACTTCCCGTTGGGCTTGCGCCGGGAGGATGGAATCGCAATGTGCCGCTGGCCGGAGAGGTACTGCCCGGTGAGCGAGTCCGGCTGCGCTGCGATCTGCTCCGGCGTTCCAGCGGCGACCAGGAATCCTCCCTGCTTTCCCGCCCCCGGGCCCAGGTCGATCACGTAGTTGGCGCGGCGAATCGTCTCCTCGTCGTGTTCCACGACCAGCACCGTGTTGCCAAGGTCGCGCAGATGCTCCAGTGTTGCGATCAGACGCTGGTTGTCGCGCGGGTGGAGGCCGATCGAGGGCTCATCGAGGACATAGAGCACTCCGCGCAGCTTCGAGCCGATCTGCGTGGCGAGCCGGATACGCTGGCTTTCGCCGCTGGAGAGCGTCGAGGCTGCCCGATCGAGGCTCAGGTAATCGAGGCCGACGGCGCGCAGAAATTCCAGCCGCTCGGCGATTTCGTGCACGATGCGCCGGGCCAGAATCTCCTGGCGGGGATTCAGCTTGAGGTTGGCCACCGCTTCCTCGGCGCGGCTGACGGGCAGGGCGGTGAAGTCGGCAATCGAAAGCTCCGCAACGGTAACCGCCAGACTCTCGCCCCGCAGGCGCTTGCCCTGGCATTTGGGGCAGGGCACGGCCGACATGTACTGCTCATACCATTCCCGGAAGCTCTCCGATGCCGACTCGCCGTGCCACCGCTCCAGCAAGGGGATGACGCCCGTGAATCCTGTCGCTCCCCGGCCGGTCTCCGCCTGCTTCCCAAACAGAATCAGGTTCTGGATGCGCTGTGGGAATTTGTTGAAAGGTGTTTTGAGATCGAATTTAAACTGCTCCGCGGCACGCAATAGGCTGCGTTGCAGGAACGACGAGCCCGCGCCCGGCCCCAGGCCGCCTTCCAGAACCGGCCGCGACCAGTCCACGATCACTTTGGCGGGGTCGAACGAGTACTGGTTTCCCAGGCCCTTGCAGGCGTCGCAGGCGCCGTAGACGCTGTTGAACGAAAACGAGCGCGGTTCAAGCGCCGGCACGTTGCTGCCGCAGTGGACGCATGCCCATTCCTGCGAGTAAAGGTGTTCCCCGCCGCCGACTACCGCCACCTGCACGATTCCCTTGGCGAGCTTCATCGCCGTCTCGATGGAGGCAGAAAGCCGGCTTTCGATGCCCGGCTTGAGCAGCAGGCGGTCCACGACGGCTTCGATGGTGTGGTTTTTGCGCCGGTCGAGCTTGATTTCCTCTTCCAGTTGTCGCAGCTGGCCGTCCACGCGGACGCGCACGAACCCTTCCCGGGCCAGGTCTTCGAAGAGCTTGCGGAACTCGCCCTTGCGCCCGCGCACGATGGGGGCGAGGATCATGATCCGCTCAGCCGTTCCCCCGTCGCTCGTCTGTTCGCCCTCCGCCATGGCCATGATGGAAACTACGATCTGTTCGGTGGTCTGCCGCGCGATGGCGCGTCTGCAGCGGTGGCAATGCGGAACGCCGATGGAGGAGTAGAGCAGGCGCAGATAGTCGTAGATTTCGGTGATCGTGCCCACCGTCGAACGCGGGCTGCGGCTGGTGGTTTTCTGCTCGATGGAGATGGCGGGGCTGAGGCCTTCAATCGAATCGACGTCCGGGCGTTCCATCTGGTCGAGGAACTGCCGGGCGTAGGCGGAAAGCGTCTGCACGTAGCGCCGCTGGCCCTCGGCATAGATGATGTCAAAGGCCAGGCTCGACTTGCCCGAGCCGGAGAGACCCGTCACCACCGTCAGCGTGTTGCGGGGAATCTCCACGCTGATGTTCTTCAGGTTATGCTGACGCGCGCCGCGCACCGTGATTCGGTCGATCATTCGCCCTGCGATCTACAGCGAGAAATTTCGAGAGAAACCCAAACCACCATGCTACGCGACCGCCCACAAGAGCGTCAAGCGCGCCCCGACCATCCTTGACTTCGGGTTTCACCGACGATTAGATTACAGGATTACCCCTTCGGGCCGGGAAGGGCCTGAGGGGCGGTGCTCGCTGGAGCGCCCGGGGCGCGGCGCGCCGCTCGCGGCGGGTTGGGCAGAGGTGGCGGTTTGGAGTCAACGGTTCTCGACCAGATTCTCGTCGCGCGGCGGCGGCGTCTCGATGCATCGCGGGCGCGAGTGCCTCTCAGCGAGCTGCAACGCGGGGCCGAGGCGCGGTCCGATCTCCGTGATTTCGCCGAAGCGCTCCGCGGGCCCGCGCTCCGCGTCATCGCCGAACTGAAGCGCGCTTCGCCCTCGCGCGGTGTGTTGCGCGTGGATTTCCGGCCGGCGGAAATCGCCCGAGGCTACGAAGCGGCAGGCGCGGCCGCTCTCTCCGTGCTCACCGAGGAGGATTTTTTCTCGGGCTCGCTCGAGGACCTGTGCCAGGCGCGCGCGGCGGTGGCGCTCCCCGTGCTGCGCAAAGACTTTGTCATTGAGGATTACCAGGTTTACGAAGCGGCGGCGGCGGGCGCCGACGCGGTTTTGCTGATCGTGGCGGCGCTTGGGGCGGGCGAACTGCCGCGCCTGATCGAGCTGAGCCACAGCCTGAGGCTCGCGGCGCTGGTGGAGGTCCACACCGAGGAGGAATTGCAGCGCGCCCTGGACGCCGGCGCCCGCATCGTCGGTGTGAACAATCGCAACCTGAAGACGCTGGAAGTCGATCTGGAAACGTCCTTCCGGCTGCGGGAGAAGATTCCTGCCACGTGCCCGGCGGTGAGCGAGAGCGGGATCAGGACGGCGGATGACTTGAAGCGATTATCCGCGGCAGGATTTGATGCTGTTCTGATTGGCGAGCGGTTCATGACCGAAGCCGATCCGGCAAGCGCGCTGGCGGATTTACTGTCCCTGGCTTCCGTTGCGCCTCGCGCGCGTGTCTGAGCCCAGATGGGGCCAAGGACAGGGAGACGAGGATCGGACGAAAGGTTTGGGGTGGAGATTCCGGCCCGCCCAATGAGGGGTGGGGCCACGAATTACTGATCGCCAATTCAAAATCGCTATGCCGACGCGAGTCAAAATCTGCGGAGTCACCCGACCCGAAGACGCCGAGCTCGCCGTGGAGCTGGGCGCGGCGGCGCTGGGATTCAATTTCTACGCGCCCTCGCCGCGCTACATCACGCCTGCGTCGGCTCGGGAGATCACTCGCCGCCTTCCGCCGTTCGTGATGTCCGTCGGCGTCTTCGCGGACGAGCCCGACACCGATCGAATCTTGTCGGCTGCCCGCGAGGCGGGTGTGAATGCCGTTCAAGTGCGAGGGCCGCGATTGCCCGACCTCGGCCGGTTGCTTGAGCAATGTCCGTTGATTGTGGCGGTTTCAGTGCACGCGCACTTTCAAGCTGCGGAACTTGGCGCCTTGAAAGCGAGCACCTATCTGCTCGACGGCTTCGACCCCCAGTTGCTCGGCGGTACGGGGAAGACCTTTGACTGGAATGTGGCGCGGGAAGCCGGCCGCTACGGTAGGATAATTCTGGCGGGCGGGCTGGCGCCCGAAAACGTCGGCCAGGCGATCCGCGCTGCGCGCCCCTTCGCCGTCGATGTGGCGAGCGGAGTGGAATCGTCTCCCGGCGTGAAGGATCCCGGGAAGCTGCGGGCGTTTTTCTCGGCGGTCAAGGAAATTGAGTGATCGGCTGATTGAGCCATTGAGTGCATGGAATCTCGGAGGATGGTCTCAGCGCTTTAGTGGTTCAATCGCTAAATCACTAAATCGCTAGATCACGCAATTCGTTCCGCCGGCACAGATCGCGAGTTTGTGGATGACTGACCAGCATATCGACGCATCGGTTACGCAGGCCTGGCCTGACGCGCACGGGCGCTTCGGGGAATTTGGGGGGCAGTACGTCCCGGAGACCCTGATGCATCCCGTCGAGGAGTTGACAGAGGCTTTCGAGGCGGCGCGGCGCGACGGGGCTTTTAACACTGAGTTCAACCGCCTGCTGCGCCACTTCGCAGGGCGGCCCACGCCCCTGTTCCACGCCCGACGCCTCACCGAGCGTCTGGGCGGCGCGCAGATTTACCTCAAGCGCGAAGACCTGCTGCACACCGGCGCGCACAAAATCAACAACTGCCTGGGGCAGGGATTGCTCGCACAGCGCATGGGGAAGTCGCGCGTTGTCGCCGAAACCGGCGCCGGGCAACACGGCGTAGCGACGGCGACGGTGGCGGCGCTGCTGGGATTGCAGTGCACCGTTTACATGGGCGAAGAGGACATGGCGCGCCAGGCGCCCAACGTCTTTCGCATGAAGCTGCTCGGCGCGGAAGTCGTGGGAGTCGCCTCCGGCTCGAAGACCCTCAAGGATGCCATCAACGAGGGCATGCGCGACTGGGTGACCAACGTCGCCAACACACATTACCTGATGGGCTCCGTGCTCGGACCTCATCCCTATCCGCTGATGGTACGCGAATTCCAGCGCGTGATCGGGCAGGAGACGCGCGAGCAGATCCTCACCACGGTGCGGCGGCTGCCCGATCTGCTGGTGGCCTGCGTGGGCGGCGGCAGCAACTCTATCGGGCTGTTCTATGATTTCATTCCCGACGCGGGCGTGAAGATGTTGGGAGTGGAGGCGGGCGGGCGTTCCCTGAACCTGGGTGAGCACGCCGCGCGCTTCAGCGGCGGCAAGCCGGGCGTTCTGCACGGGACCTATACCTACGTCCTGCAGACCGCGGATGGCTTGATCGCCAGCACCCATTCGGTTTCGGCGGGGCTCGACTACCCCGCCGTGGGGCCCGAGCATTCGGCGCTCTATCGCCAGAAGCGCGCGGAGTATACTCACGTTGCCGACCAGGAAGCGCTGGAGGCCGCGAGCCTGCTGGCGCGCACGGAAGGGATCATCCCGGCGCTCGAATCGGCGCATGCCGTGGCGGAGGTCGTGAAGCGCGCGCCCGCCATGCGCCGCGAGCAGATCATCGTCGTGAATCTCTCCGGCCGCGGCGACAAGGATTTGGGGATTTTTCAGGCGGTGGGAATACTTTGACGACAGTGATAAGTGACAAGTGACGAACAGGAGGATTCTCCGCTCGCTCCTCGTCACTTGTGCCTTTTCTATTATGTCGACTGGTACGCAAACTCGAATTGGGGCCTGTTTTCGCCGGCTACGTGAGTGCGGTGCGAAGGGCCTGGTAGTGTATCTGACGGCGGGCGATCCGTCGCTCCAGGCGACGGGGGATTTGCTCGTGGCGGTCGAGCGCGGCGGCGCGGACGTCATCGAGCTGGGCGTGCCTTTCTCCGACCCGCTGGCGGACGGGCCGGTGATCCAAAGGGCCTCGGAGCGCGCTTTGCGCGCCGGCGCAACCCTGCGCAAAATCCTCGAGTGGCTGCCACGCTGGCGCGAGTCGGTGCAGGCGCCGATCGTGCTTTTTACATACTTCAATCCCGTGCTCCGTTACGGGCTGCGCGCCTTTGCTGCAGACGCCCGGCGCGCCGGGGCCGACGGGGCGCTGGTGGTGGACCTGACGCCTGAGGAGGCGGAGGCGTACCTTTCGGCGATGCGCGCTGAGAACCTGGACACGATTTTCCTGGGCGCTCCGACATCGCCGGACGAACGACTGAAGCGCGCGGCGGGGCTTTCCACGGGATTCTTCTATCTGATCTCCCGCGCCGGGGTGACGGGCGCGCGCGCGGAAGTGGCCTCGACCGGGCAGGCACTGGTCGAGCGGGCGCGGCGGATTACTACGCTGCCCCTGGCGGTCGGGTTCGGAATCTCGCGTCCCGAGCACGTCCGGCAGGTCCAGGCGCAGGCGGACGCGGCGGTGGTGGGCAGCGCGGTGGTGCACGCAATCGAAGAACGTTATTCTTCCGGAGGAGCGGCGGCGATCGAACAGTTCGTGCGCTGGCTCAAGGAAGGAACAGGGAGCGAGTTTGCATGAGCGATCTCGACGGATGGCGCAAGCGCATTGACGAGATCGATCAGCAGTTGGTAAAGCTGCTGAACGACCGGTCGCAATGCGCGGTGGAAGTCGGCCACATCAAAAAGCAGCTCAACCTGGCGGCCTGGCAGCCGGAGCGCGAGGCGGAAATCCTCCGCAACGTTGTGAAGTCGAACCACGGCCCGCTCGACGACGCGGCCATTCGGCGGTTGTTCGAGCGCATCATCGATGAAGCGCGGGCCCTCGAGCGCCACTCCATGGAAGGCGGCGCTCTCCACACGAAGGAGTCATAAGTCATGGTCGTCGTCATGGACGAAGGCGCGACGGAAGAGCAGGTCCAGCGCGTCATCAACAAACTGATGGACATGGGTTTTGATATCCACCGCTCGACGGGGGCACGGCAGACGGTGCTCGGCGCGGTCGGCGCAAAAATTGATTTCGACACTCGCGACATTGAGTTGCTGGGCGGCGTGGCGGAAGTGCTGCGCATTTCCGCGCCCTACAAGCTTGCCAGCCGCCACTTCCGCCCGGAAGGCTCCGTCATCTCGCTGGGCAAGGGGGTGGCGGTGGGCGGCAGGGAAGTGGTGGTAATGGCCGGCCCGTGCAGCGTGGAGAGCGCGGAGCAGATCGAGACCGTGGCGGCGAGGGTGGCGAGCGTCGGTGCCAAAGTCCTGCGCGGTGGCGCCTTCAAGCCCCGCAGCTCGCCCTATAGCTTTCAGGGTCTGGGACAGAAGGGTCTGGAGCTGATGCGTCGCGCGGCCGACATGCACGGCATGCTCGTCGCCTCGGAAGTTATGGATCACACGCAGATCGCCATGATGCTCGAGTACGTCGACGTGCTGCAAGTGGGCGCACGCAATATGCAGAATTACAACCTGCTCAAAGAGTTGGGCAAGGTCGCCAAGCCCGTGCTCCTTAAGCGCGGCATCGCGGCGACGATCGAGGAGCTTCTGCTCTCCGCCGAATACATCATGTCGGGCGGAAATTACAACGTCATTCTCTGCGAGCGCGGCATTCGCACCTTCGAAAGCTACACGCGGAACACCATGGACATCTCAGCGATTCCGGTGGTGCACAAACTCTCGCACCTGCCCATCGTGGTCGATCCGTCGCACGGCACCGGACTGCGGGACAAGGTTTCACCCATGGCGCGTGCGGGACTGGCGGCGGGGGCCGACGGATTGCTCATCGAAGTTCATCACGACCCCGAGCACGCTCTGAGCGATGGCGCGCAATCGCTTTACCCCGACCAGTTCGAGCAGTTGATGACGGAATTGCGCATGATTGCGCCGGCAGTGGGGCGCACGATTTAAGGACAGGTTCGGCACACATGCGGTCGCAGTTCTTCTCTGAGGCGTTCGTGGTATGTAACCTCTGTACCCTTTTGGTGGGAAATGTCACGACCTTGGGGACACAAGGGATGGCGCAGGAATCCGCACGCCCAACGGCGGGAAAAAGTTCGTGCACGACTCTGACCGGCAACCTGGAACTTCGAAGTCGTGAGGCAAGCGGTGCATTCCGCTGTTTCGCATTCGACGTTTCCGGCGGTCGCGCCTCCATTTTCGCAACTGATCTGAATGGCAAAGATATCGACACTCTCACGGTTCTGTTCCCAGCCACCGTGGGAAACTTCCGTTGTAGCTCCAATTCAAAAAAGGTTCTTGTTGACTTCGTCCATCGGACTACCGGCTGGAAGGCGTACTGGTACCGTGGTTGGGCGTTCGGGGACTGTGCCCTGACCACTAACTCCATCGGTGAGGACCATTGGTCAGGAGCGTTTACGGCGCAGTTAGTGATCGTAAAGGGGAACACCGAAACCGGATCCCCATCACGTCTGCACACGCTCAAGGACGAAACAGGCAAACCCATTACGCTGGAAGTTGATTTCTCAGGATTTTTGCAGAAGTGAGGGAATGAATGAGGCCCGAACTGGGCGACAATGGGTCATCTTGACCCACTCCACCGCCGCTTAGTATGTCCTTAGTGCATGGACGGCATTCGGGAGTGAAAGGACCAAGTTTGTTCCAACGCATTTCAATCATCGGTCTCGGGTTGATCGGCGGCTCGTGGGGCTTGGCGCTCAAGGAGCGCGGCAGCGCGGCGCGGCGCGTGGGTTGCGACAAGCCCGAAATGCTCGAGCGCGCGGTGGCGGTGGGTGCAGTTGATGAAGGCTCTCCGGAAGTCGCGACGGCAGTTCGTGACGCTGACCTCGTCATCCTGGCAACTCCGGTCGGGAGCATTCTCGATCTTCTGCCGCGGTTGAAGTCTGCGGCTTCGCCGCGGGCGCTCGTTACCGACGTGGGCAGCACAAAGCGATTGATCTGCCAGCGGGCGCGCGAAATCTTCGGCGATGAGCCACTCTTCATGGGCGGCCACCCCCTGGCGGGCAAGGAGCGATCGGGGATTGAGAACGCCAGCGCCGCACTCTTCGACGGCGCGCGCTACGTCCTGACGCCGCTGCTGCCCAATCATCTCGAGGACGCCCGCGTCAAGGCGTTCTTGGCTCTTGTGGAAGCCGTCGGCGCCAAACCCTTCATTACCGAAGCTTCAACCCACGACCGAGCGGTAGCTTTCCTCTCTCATCTGCCCCAGCTGGTCTCCTCGGGCCTGGCGAGCATGGTGGCCGGGCAGGGCGCGGAGGATTTCTTGCCCCTGGAGCTTGCCGCATCGGGCTTCCGCGACGTGACACGCCTCGCCGAGAGCCCTTACAACCTTTGGCGTGACATTTGCCTCACCAACATTGAGAATATCCAGGCGGCGCTCGACGCGCTCATCGATAAATTGGAAGCGATGAAGCTGCACCTGAGCGACCGCGAACTGGAGCGCGACTTCGCCCGGGCCTTCAAGCTGCGCGAGAAGCTGCGCGAGCTGAAGTGAGCAGCGGCGGTTCCTCACCGCGCGGCGAGGCCCGCCGCGAGCCGTCGCTAGCGCAGAATCCCGGGGGGAAGTGGCACATGAGACCTGTAATCGCTCTTCTGCTCTCCACAATTTTCATCGCTGGCTTCGCCCGCGCCCAGCGCCTGCCGCAGACCGTCCTTCCGGAGCATTATCAACTCGCCATCGCGCCCGACCTCCAAAACGAGAGTTTTGCCGGCGATGAAACGATTTCCCTCCGTTTAACGGTCCCGGCGCGGAGCATTACGCTACATGCCGTGGGCATCGAGTTCCAGGAAGTGGCGGTGACAGCCGGCGCGGAAACTCAGAGGGCGGTTGTGGAGACCGATGCCCAGCTCGAGATGGCCACGCTTACCGTCGCCAGGCAACTCTCCGCGGGCGCCGCGCAGATTCACTTGCGATACCGGGGGAGCCTGAAAGAACCGCTGCGCGGCTTCTTCTTGTCCAAGACAGGGCGGCGAAAGTACGCCAGCACGCAGTTTGAAGCCACCGATGCGCGCCGCGCGTTTCCGTGCTTCGACGAGCCGGCGATGAAGGCGACGTTTGACATCTCGCTGGTGGTGGATCGGAGCGACACGGCCATCTCCAACGGCAAGCTGGTTTCGGACACCCCCGGCCCGGGAGAAGGGAAGCACACGCTCAAGTTCTCGACCTCGCCCAAGATGTCGAGTTACCTCGCGGCCTGGGCGGTGGGGGATTTCGGGTGCCTGGAAGGGTCGGCGGAAGAAATTCCGATTCGCGTCTGTGCGGTTCCTGAGAAAAAGGGGCTGACCAGCTTCGCGCTCGGGAGGGCCGAGCAATCCGTTCGCTACTTCGAGGAGTACTTTGGCATCGCGTATCCCTTCGGCAAGCTTGATATCGTGGCGATTCCGGACATGTCAGGGGCGATGGAAAATACTGCCGCGATCTTTGGCACCGAGGATGCAATCCTCCTCGATGAGGCGCGGGCTTCCGTGGGCTCGCGGCGCGGGGTTGCCTGGCTTCTCAGTCATGAAATCTCTCACATGTGGTTCGGCGATCTCGTCACCATGAAGTGGTGGGACGATATCTGGCTGAACGAGGGCTTTGCGGATTGGATCGACCCCAAACCCCTGGAAGCTTCGAACCCCGAGTGGAACGTTCCCACGGACGTGGCGGAGATGAGCTACGGGGCAATGGATTCGGATTCGCTGCAATCGACGCGGCCGATTCGCGCCCGCAGAGCGGAATCTTCCGCTGAGATCAGCGAACTGTTCGACAGCATCGCCTATCCTAAAACCGCCGCAGTGCTGCGGATGATGGAGACTTACCTGGGGAAGGAGGTATTCCGCAAAGGCGTGCAAGCCTACCTAAGAAAGTACGCTTATGGCAACACCGCGGCGGAAGACTTCTGGAACACCCTGGCGGAGGTCTCTAACCAGCCGGTACGCGAGGTCATGAAGAGCTTCGTGGATCAACCCGGGGTCCCGCTGGTCAGCGCGCAATTGAAATGCGCGGGAGGCTCGGCATCCATCAGGCTCGAGCAGCGGCGGTATTTCGACAGCCGGGCGCTGTTTGAGGCCGGATCGAGTGAACTTTGGCAAATTCCCGTGTGCATGAAACTCCACCCCATGGCCGAAGGTGGTTCGACTGCAACCACGTGCGCACTCCTGACTCAAAAAGAACAGACCATTCCCCTGAGGGACTGCCCGGCCTGGTTTGATTTGAATGCCGGAGCCCAAGCTTATTACCGGTCGGCGTACAAGTCCCGGGCCCTTGCCGCCTTGACGGCGGCGGCTGCGACCTCGCTCACTCCGGTGGAGCGCATCGCGCTATTGAACGATACCTGGTCGGCGATGCGAGTGGGTCAAAGCAGCCTGGCCGATTATCTCGCCCTGACCGAGGCGTTGCGGGAAGATAAGCAGCGCGCCGTGATGGAGACTCTGACCGCCAACCTCCTCTACGCACACCAATACCTCGTTCCAGAGGACCGTCGCGATCAGTTCCACGCTTGGGTACGCAAACTTCTGCGGCCGCGGGCGGCCGAACTGGGCTGGCAGGCCGCGCCCCACGAGGACGGCGAACGGCGTGAACTGCGCGCCAACGTGCTTTTCGCGCTTGGCGTCGCCGGCGACGATCCCGAGGTCTTGGCGCGCGCCCGGACTTTGGCGGAACAGTACCTTCGCGATCCCCAATCGCTGGATCCCACGCTGGCGGGGACGGCCATCCGCCTGGCGGCTTTGAAGGGTGACCGGACACTCTACGATGAGTACAAGACCCAGACCGAGAAGGCCGCCTCACCGCAAGAACACGATCGCTTTCTGTACGCCCTCCCGGCGTTCCGTGACCGTTCGCTCGTCGAGCGCACCCTGGAGTATGCCGCCTCCTCTGACGTCCGCGTCTCCGATGCACCGGAGTTGATCGGGTCGCTCTTGCGGAACCCCGCAGGCCAGGAGGCGGCGTGGGAATTCGTGAAAACTCACTGGCCGGAGCTGAAGGAAAAACTCAGCGCGCCATTCACCGAGGCGACCGTCGTTGGCTCAGCGAGTGCGTTTTGCGACCAGGCACACCTCGCAGAGGTGAAGGATTTCTTCACTCGGAACAAGGTGGAGGCCGCCGAACGGACCCTCCGGCAGACCTTGGAGAGCATCGGGGACTGCATCGACTTCAAGGCGCAACAACAGGCGAAACTGGCGCGCTGGCTGGACGACCACCCTCCCCAACCCGGCCAGTAATCGCGATGGAGGCGGGTGGTCAGTGCTATGAATCGTTTCCGAGACTGGGCGAAATCCAAGGCGGTGCAAGCCGTGGCGCTGGGCCTCGCGAGTGGGCTGCTGGCCCTGGGCGCCGAGCGCCTGGGCTGGCTGGAAACGGCCGAGCGCAAGTCGCTCGACTGGCGCTTCCGTGCCCTTCCCCAAGCCGGACGGGCCAGCCGCGACATCGTCATTGTCGCGCTCGACGACACGAACTTCGCTTCGCGCGACATGCTCGATAACTTCGGCCGGTGGCCGTGGCGCCGTAAGCTCTACGCGGACGTGATCGATTACCTGAACGAGTGCGGCGTGCGGGCCATCGGCGTGGATATTGTGTTTCAGGGCGCCGATCCGCACGAGGGCGATGACGCGCAGTTCGCTGCGGCCCTCAATGAGCGCAGGAACGTTGTCCTAGCCTGTGCGCCGCGGATGCGCGCTGGACGGTGGTGGCGGTGTGCGCCCTGGCGCTGTTGATGGCGGGAGTCGTTTATGGGTTTAATTCGGCGCTAATCTACACGCTCCTGGCACTGCTTGCCGGCGTGGGGTATTTCGGGGTGGTCTGTGCGCTGTTCCGCGCGCAGAACCTCTGGGTGGCGATGGTTGCTCCGCTCGCCGCCGGGACTCTTTCCTTCACCGGATCGACGCTCACCCGCTTCGCCACCGAAGGCCGCGAGAAGCGCCGCTACCGCAAGACGCTGCTCAAGTATCTCTCGCCGCAGCTCGTCCAAACCATCATGCAGGACTTCGCTTGGGAGAGCCTGCGCGCCGAGAAGCGGCACCTGACCGTGCTCTTCAGCGATATCCGGGGATTCACCAGCATTTCGGAAAAGATGGCGCCGGAGGCGGTGGTCAAAACCCTGAACGAGCACCTCAACATGATGGTTTCTGTCGTCTTCAATAATCACGGCACGCTGGACAAGTTTGTGGGCGACTGCGTGATGGCCTATTGGGGCGCCCCGCTGCCCCAGCCCAACCACGCGGGGCGGGCGGCGCGCGCGGCGCTGGAAAAACTAAACCAAAAGTGGCAGAGTGAGGGAAGACCAACGCTCAAGATTGGCGTGGGAATCAGCACCGCCGAAATGCTATTCGGCAATATCGGGTCTGAGCAACGGATGGATTTCACCGTCATCGGCGACAGCGTCAATGTGGGTTCCCGGCTGGAGGGCGCGACTAAAGACCTGCATGCCACGATCGTCATCAGCGAGGCAACATACCAGTCGATCCGGGACATGGCAACGGTCCGGCCGCTCGGGGAAATCACCGTGTATGAAGACCGTCATTGAAATCTTGGCTACGACTCCCGCAAAAATCCGCCGGGAAGTCGCCGCGATGTCAGCGCGCGAAATTCGAAAGAGGCCGGCGCCCGGCAAGTGGTCGGGGCAGGAAATTCTTGCGCACCTGGAAGACGTCGAAGGGCCGGGTTTTCGTGGCCGTATTGAAGCCATCCTCGGCCAGGAACATCCTTTGCTCCGGTCGTTTGATCAGGAGGCGCGTGCCGTCGAGAAGCGCTACGACCGGACGGATCCCAAACGTACGCTCGAATCCTGGGCGCGCCAGCGCCGCGCCAATTTGAAATGGTTGAAATCGCTCCGCCCCGCGCAACTCAAGCGCCGAGGAACGCACGAGAAGATCGGCGAGATGACCGCCGAAGAGTTCGTTTGCGAATGGGCCTTCCACGACCTGGGACACCTGAAACAGATCCTGGAAGTGAAACGATACGCGCTCTACCCGCACATCGGCAACATGCGGAATTACTACAAGCTGAGTTAGGAGGGGCGTCCGTGGTCCGTTGTCCTTGATCACTGACAACGGAGACGAACAGCGGAGCGATAAGCTGCTACCCTGAGTCCCGACGGAACTTGTGAACAAAATCTTTCCCAGCGCAGAAGCTGCCGTCACCGACATCTTCGACGGCGCCACGATCATGGTGGGCGGGTTCGGGCTCTGCGGCATTCCCGAAAATCTGATTGAGGCGGTGCGCGTCAGGGGGGTGGGCAATCTCATCGTCATCAGCAACAACGCCGGCGTGGAGGGTTTTGGCGTGGGCCGCTGGCTGGAAAACGGGCAGATCAAGAAAATTATCGGCACCTACATCGGCGACAACAAGCTTTACGAAGAGTTGGTGATGAAGGGTCAGCTGGAAGCCGATCTGATCCCTCAGGGCAGTTTCTCCGAGCGCATTCGGGCCGGCGGGGCGGGAATTCCGGCGTTCTTCACTCCGACGGGAGTGGGAACGGTCGTCGCGAAGGGCAAGGAAGTGCGCGAGTTCGACGGCCGGCCCTACCTGCTCGAGACCGCGCTCAAAGCCGACTTCGCGCTTGTGAAGGCGTACCAAGGCGACCGCTGGGGGAATCTCATCTACCGCAAGACGGCGCGCAACTTCAACCCCATGATGGCGACGGCAGCGCGCGTGACCATCGCGGAGGTGGAGCAGATCGTCGAACTGGGCACGCTCGATCCCGAGTCAATCGTCACGCAGGGGATCTACGTCCGGCGCATCATCCAGGGGCCGGGCTATCACAAGCGGATCGAGCGCCGCAGGGTGAGGACGCGAAGCTGATGGACAAGCGCGAAATTATAGTGCGCCGCGTGGCCCAGGAAGTCCGAGACGGCCACTATGTGAACCTCGGAATCGGCATGCCGACGCTGGTGGCAAACTACATTCCGGCGGGCATCGAGGTGGTGCTGCAATCGGAGAATGGCATGCTTGGCGTCGGACCTTATCCCTTCGAGGGCGAGGAAGATCCCGATCTCGTCAACGCCGGCAAGGAAACGATTTCGGAGATCCCCGGTTGCGCCTACTTCGACAGCGCGCAATCTTTCGCGATGATTCGCGGCGGGCACATCGACTTGACGATTCTCGGCGCCATGGAAGTGGATGAGAAAGGCAATCTCGCCAACTGGATGATCCCGGGCAAAATGGTGAAGGGCATGGGCGGGGCGATGGACCTGGTGGCGGCGGCAAAGCGCGTCATCGTCACCATGGAGCATACTTCGCGCGATGGCAAGCCCAAGATCCTTCGCGAGTGCACACTGCCGCTCACCGGCGTGGGCGTCGTGCACACCATCATTACTGAGCTCGCAGTCATTGACGTCACACCGCAGGGTTTGTTGTTGAAGGAAGTTGCGGCCGGGACGACGGTGGGAGAAGTCCAGAAATTCACCGAGCCCCGGCTGCGCGTCAGTCCTGATCTGAAGACCATGACGATTTGAAGTATTCGGCACGGAGCGCATTCCCTTGTCGGTTGCACAGTTCTTGATCCCCGTCCTGCTTCTGCTGTTGCCGGCGCCGCCGCCGTCTTATCGCGAGCAGATCGAGCAGTGGCGGCGCGAGCGCGAGGCGCGCCTCAAATCCGAAGACGGCTGGCTCGCCCTGGTGGGGCGGGTCTGGCTGAAGGAAGGTCGGAACACCGTGGGCTGCGACCCGGCGAGCGATATTGTCCTTCCGCCCGGCACGGCACCCGCCGCCGTGGGGACGTTCTACTTGCAGAATGGCGAGGTGCGCTTTGAAAGCGCGCCGGGGGCGGGAGCGACCCTCGACGGGAGGCCGGCGGTGCGGGAATTGATGGAATCCGACGCGGCGGGCTCGCCGGACCTGCTGCGCGTCCGGGACCTCACGATGCTGGTGATTGAGCGCGGCAGCCGCTACGGCATCCGCATCAAGGACAGGAACAGCCTGGCGCGGGAATCGTTTGCGGGCTTGAACTATTTCCCAATCCGCGAGAGTTATCGCCTCAAGGCGAAGTTTATTCCCTACTCTCCGCCCCGCAAGATCGCGGTCCCGAACATTCTAGGTGATACGACCGAGGAATCGTGCCCCGGCTACGCGGAGTTCACACTGGGCGGGAGGGCGTACCGGCTGGAGCCAGTCGAGGAAGGCGACGAGCTCTTCTTCATCTTCAAGGACCTCACCTCGTCGAAAGAAACCTACGCGGCGGGACGATTTCTGTACGCCGAGAGGCCTCGGAACGGCGAGGTCATTCTGGATTTCAACCAGGCGGTGAATCCCCCCTGCGCGTTTACGCCTTACGCGACGTGCCCGCTTCCTCCGCGACAGAATCGGCTCACGGTGCGCATTGAGGCGGGAGAGATGCGCTACGGTCACGTGAGCTCGCACGCGAAAAAAGAAAGGAAGTGAGGCGTGGAAATCAACAGCATCGTGATCCTGACCCTGAATTCCCCCAAGGAGAAAATCTGGGGCCAGCTCCAGGCGCTCCACCCGGCGGGTGTGACGGTGCGCGGGATTGATATCAATTCCTTCGACGACTTCGTCCGCCAGATCATCAACCGGGAAGACACCGCCGTGGGCATGGCGACCATCTTCTTCCCCCTGCACCGGGTGGAGCGCATCGCTGCCGACGAGCCCAGCGGCTCGCTGCCCTCGCTCTCCGACCGCTTCTTTCAGAAAACCGGCGTTACGGTCCAGGAATATCTCGGTATCAATATCACCCGCATGTGAAGGGACCCCAGGAGAGCTTGATCGCGGCCCGAGTGTCGACGTTCCCCCCCTCCCGTGGCCCCAGCCCGAAGTTTGAAAGGCCGATGGCGCGCTCGCTGTGTTAACTTTGTACCGATGACTTCCCGCGTTCTGACGCCGGCCAACCAGATCACCATTCTGCGCTTGGTTTTTGTTCCCATCTTCGCCATGCTGGTGATCGATCGGACCTACACGTGGGCGCTCGGCGTGCTGGTTGCGGCAGCGGTTTCCGACGTGGTGGACGGCAACGTGGCCCGGATTTTCCATCAGGAATCGCCGCTGGGCGTGGCGCTCGATCCCATCGCTGACAAGGTGCTGATGACTACGGCCTACCTGACCCTCGCCTTCCGCGACGCGTTGCCTTGGTGGCTGACCATCATGGTGCTGAGCCGGGATGTGGCCATCCTGCTCACCGCGTTGCTCATTATTCTCGTTGCCGGCTACCGATCCTTCCGCCCCACCGCCCTGGGCAAAGCCTCCACCGCCATGCAGGTGATGATGATTTTTCTGGCGGTCGGGCACCAGGCGGGAATCGCGATCATCAGTCTCCTGGTGGTTCAGGCGGGCGCTTACCTCACGATGGCATTGACGGTGGCATCAGGTCTGCACTACCTGGTGATCGTGCGGCACCGCTACTCGCATCCTGACGAATAAGAAGGCGGCGAAACACGCTGCTGGAAGCGCCCGAGAGAATCCTTCGCAGCGCGACTTCCGGGCTGCGCTGGATTCAGCTCGTGAGGCGCCGTCTTCCGCGGTATGCCAGCCAGGCGACGGTTGCGATCATCCCCAGCCAGCCGAGGATCCGCGTGAGGCGGGCGATGAGCAGGAAGTGGTCGAGGAGGCCGAGGTTGGAGAAGATGAAGAACCAGTCGTGAATGGTGTCGCCGCCGTCGCCGACGGTCACGTAGTTTCCCTGTTGGGCGAGCGAGTCCGCCATGTAAGTGGCGATACCCAGGAAATTCTCGAAGCAGAAGAAAATGCAGATGGCAGTACCCGGCAGTTGGCGCTGAAAGATGAAGAAAACCGCCAGTGCAAGCGGAACACCGAGCTGCAAAGCTGTCCCGCCTAGAACTCCCGGCCACACGCCAAACCATCCGAACAGCAAGTGCCCGCCCTCGTGGATGGGCACGAAGACTGGATCAATGAAAAGGGATTCACTATGGGTGAGCGCGGCATACCCCAGGAAAAGGATATAGAATCCCACCCAGGCGGCGCGCGTCACCTTCGACAGGGGTTGCCAGTCTTCCTGCAGCGTTTCAAGGAAGTCGAATTCCATGCACGAAATCTCCTGCGCATTTTAGCAGCCAAAAGAGCGGCAGAGAAAGCCGGGTTCAGGGCTTTTGGCGTGCTTGCCCTGCGGACGGAAGCGCGCTAAGCTGGATGGCCGAGCAAGTCCCATCGCCGCCCGTGCCGTAGAAAGTCCTTCTTGACTGGGTTCGAAACACGGATGCGCAGTGTGATTCAACTTGTGAAAACAGTTTCCACCGCGCGGTGGGCCGCCCGCGTTGCGCTCCTCGTCCTGTTCGTCGCGAGCGCGGGGCAGGAGGGTTGGAGTGCCTCCGGGAAGTCCGCCGACGCCCCTCCATCACTCTTCACTTCCATCCCGCGCGTGGATCACCCACTGACGATGCAAGAAGTCTTGAGTGGCGAGGCGCAGCGCCGGACGGCGGGGGTGAAGGATTTCGTCCAGTACGATCCAAAAGAGGGCGTGCCGGCCAGCCAGCCGACCACCGCCTATCTGGCCTACGATGGCAAGAACCTCTATGTGGGATTCATGTGTGAGGATCGCGAGCCTAGCCTGATTCGTGCCCACGTCACGCGCCGCGACGCCATCGGTGGAGACGACCACGTGGGCGTGATCATCGATACCTACTACGATCACCGGCGAGGCTACTCCTTCTCAGCGAATCCTCACGGGATTCAGGCGGATGCTATCGTCGACGAAATGCGCGGTGACGATTCGAGCTTCGACACGCTGTGGCATTCCGAGGGGCAGTTGACACCCGGCGGCTATGCCGTGCTGATGACCATTCCTTTCCGGAGCCTCCGTTTCCCCCCGGAGGAAAAGCAAACCTGGGGAATTTTCCTGAGCCGCTCGATTCCCCGCTTAGATGAATCCAGCACCTGGCCGCCCGTCTCACGTGGGGTGAGCGGCTGGCTGACGCAGGAGGCGGAAGTCCGGGGGTTGGAGCGGATATCGGCCGGCAAGAATTTCCAGCTGACGCCATACGGCTTTTTCTCCTCCCGCCGCTATTTGAACGACGAGACCGGCCGCTTCGTCCGCGACAAACTGAAAGAGCGCCTGGGCCTCGACGCGAAGTGGGTGGTTGCCTCAAATCTCACGCTCGACGCCACGGTCAATCCCGACTTCAGCCAGGTGGAATCCGACCAGCCCCAGATCACCGTGAACCGCCGCTTTGAGGTTTTCTTTCCCGAGTTGCGTCCGTTCTTCCTGGAAAACAGCCGGTACTTTGACACTCCAACGCAAGTGGTCTTCACCCGGCGCATTGTCGACCCGCAGTTTGGTGTGAAGCTGACGGGCAAGACGGGGCCTTACACGATTGCTGCACTCGCCGCGGACGATCGCGGCCCGGGAGAGGCCGTGGCTCCCGACGATCCCTCCTTCGGCCACCGCGCCTTCTTCGATATCTTCCGGGTGAGCCGCGATATTCACCGCCAGTCCAACCTGGGCATGATCTGGAGCGACCGGGAGTTCATAGGATCTTACAACCGCGTTCTGGGTGCGGACGGCCGCTGGAAGTTCTCGAAAAACTCCGGATTGGGATTTCAGACTCTCAAGACCTTCAGCCGCGACCTTGAGGGTGATGCCAAACAGGGTTATAGCCTGCAATTCGGCCTTGACCGTTTCACGCGCCACTGGAGTTCCTGGCTCGGCTACAACGAACGCTCGCCGGACTTTGAAGTGGCGAGCGGTTTCTTTCCCCGCATCAACTACCGCTCCGTGGGCGGCTACGCGGGTTATGCCTTCCGGCCGGAGGGAGAATGGGTGGTCTCCTGGCAGCCCTACTTCAGCGGCAACGTACTCTATGACTGCGCGAACGTCCGCCAGGACTACTCCGCGCGGCCCGGCTTCTGGGTGGAGTTCGCGCAACTGACACACGCTTCCGGCCAGTACCACTACAAGCGCGAACGTTATGAAGGAAATGACTTCCTGGAACGCGGTTACGAATTGGGCGTGCAATCCTGGCGCAGCCGCTGGTTCAGTGTCGGGCTTTACTACTCCTGGGGGGAGGAGATCAACTTCTCGCCTCCCGACAGCATGCCTCCTTACCTCGGTCAGGGAGATGAAGTCAGTTTCCGCATGACGGTGCGCCCCACCGCGCGGCTGGCGGTGGAGCATACCGTGCTCGAGAACCGGTTTCAGACCATCGAACAGGGCCGGAATATTTTCAACAACAACATCTTTCGCTCGCGATGGAACTATCAGTTCACGCCCCGGCTTTCCTTGAGGGTCATCGGGCAATACGCCAACGTCCTTCCGGGAGCGGATTTGACTTCTCTCGACTATGCCAAGACGCTCACGGGAGACGTCCTGTTCACCTATCTCGTGCACCCGGGCACGGCCCTCTATGTGGGGTACAACAACATGATGGAGAATTACGATCGAGCGGCGCTCGCGCAGGCGGCACTGCTGGAGCGCACCCGGGCGGGTCTGCTCTCGACCGGGGCGGGGTTGTTCGTAAAGCTGTCCTATCTGTACCAGTTTTGACGGTGGCCGGAAGACGAATTGAGGGAGGCGCGGCATCACCAAGGAATGGAGACCGGCCTCAAGCCAGCTATCGAGAACGAATCCATATGGAGGGAAGAATTGTGAACGACATCATTCATGCATATTTCCAGGAAAACCGGGAACGTTTCCTCGAGGGACTGAAGAATTTTCTCAGAATCCCCAGTATCTCGACTTTGCCTGAGCACAAGCCGGACATTCAGCGGGCGGCGGAGTTTGTCGCCGGTGAATTGCGCGGCATGGGAATCCGGAAGGTGGAGATTATTCCCGGAAAACCCGGCCAGCATCCGCTGGTGTACGGCGAATGGCTGGAGGCGCCGGGCAAGCCGACAGTGCTGGTTTACGGCCACTACGACGTGCAGCCGCCCGACCCGCTGGAGGAGTGGCTTTCTCCCCCCTTTGAACCCACGGTGCGGAATGACAACATCTACGCGCGCGGCGCCGTGGATGACAAAGGGCAAACGTACCTTCTCCTCAAGGCTACGGAGGCGTTCCTTAAGACGGAAGGCCGGCTGCCGCTCAACCTCAAGTTCCTCATCGAAGGGGAAGAGGAGATGGGCGGCGAGCATATCGAGCAGTACGTGGGTGAGAACCCGGAACGGCTGCGGGCGGACGCCGCACTCGTCTGCGACACGGAGATGTTCGCGCCCGAACTCCCCACCATCACCGTCGGCTTGCGCGGGCTGGTCTATACCGAGGTCGAGGCGCGAAGCTCCACTCACGACCTCCATTCCGGCATGTACGGCGGCGCGGCTGCCAATCCCTTCCAGGCCCTGGCGGAAATGATTACCGGCCTGAAAGGCCCGGACGGAAAGATCCGGATCCCCGGTTTCTATAAGCGCGTGAAGAAGCCAACCCGGGCGGAAGTGGCGGATTGGAGAAAACTCCCCTTCAAGGAGAAGGAGTTCTTGAAGAAGGAGATCGGCGGAACGGCGCTGGTGGGAGAGAAGGGAATTCCGGTCCTGGAGCGCCTCTGGGTGCGCCCGACCTTGGAAGTCCACGGCATTCGCGGCGGCTTTACGGCCGAGGGCGCGAAGACCGTGATCCCCTCCGTCGCTACGGCCAAAATCAGCATGCGCCTGGTCCCGGACATGAATCCCCGCGAAGTCGTCCGCCAGTTCACCGCGCACGTCAAGAAGCTGACGCCGCCGGGCATCAAAACTTCGGTGCGTGTGCTGAGCACGGCACCGGCCTCCGTGGTTCCGACTGACAGCCGCTGGATCGCAGCGGGGGCGGAAGCCATGGAACAAGTCTTCGCCAAGAAGACCGTCTTCATTCGCGGCGGTGGCTCCATCCCCATCGTCGACGTTTTCCAGAAGTCCCTGCGGATTCCGAGTGTGATGATGGGATTTGGCCTGCCCGACGACCAACTGCACGCCCCCAATGAGAAGTTCCATCTACCCAACTTCTACCGCGGCATGGAATCGGTGGCGCGCTTCTTCGCGCTGCTCGGGAAGTAACTGCCGGGTGGGGGGAAACAGCTTCAGCATTCGCGCAAGGCGGCGCGACGCGGCGGTCAATGCCCGGGGGCGGCGAGCTTCTTCAGGCGGGCGCGCACGGTGGCGGCGTCGGGGGCGTCCGGGGCGAGGTTGAGGTAGGCCTCGTACTCCTCGCGGGCGCGCGCCAAGTTTCCGGAATTCTCCAGCACTGCCGCCAGGTTGTAATGGGCGTTCGCCAGGCTGGGGGTGATGCGAATCGCTTCCTCGTATTCGCGGATGGCGCCCTCGAAGTCCTGGTGACTCTGGAGCAGATTGCCCAGCGCCAGATGGATGGCGGAGTCCCCGGGCCGCAGGCGCAAATACTCACGATAATTCTCCGCCGCCTCGGCGGCGTTTCCGGACCGCCGGAGCTCCTGGGCGATGGCCAGCCGAGCTTCGGCAAAGTCTGTCCGGGCGCGCAACGCCTCGTGGAGCTCGGCCATCCCCTCGGCAATCTTCCCCAGCTGAATCCAGGCCACGCCCAGGTGGTAATGGGCTTCGGCAAGATTGGGAGTGATTTTCAGCGCCGCCTGCGACTCAGCGGCCGCCCCCGCAAAGTCGCCAAGCTTAATCAGGGCGCTGGCGAAATTCGTGTGTGCCTCCGCCCAGTCGGGGCGTGATTTCAAAGCCTCGCGGAAGGCCGCTGCCGCCCGCGCCGCGTCGCCTTCCTGGAGAAGCGTGAGACCCAGATTGAACTGCGTTTGCCCGTTGTCCGTCCCACCGGCCAGCGCCGCCTGGTAGGCCCCTTCCGCTGCTTTCAGGTCACCACGGAGAAGGAGGATGTTGCCCAGCTCGCTCTGGTAGCTGGGATTGCCGGGGGTCAGACGCACGGCCTCGCGCGCTTCCGCCAGGGCGCCTTCCAGGTCGCCGCCCTCCCGCAAGATATTTGATAAGCGGAAATGCAGCGCGTCATCGTCAGGCCGCAGGCGCATGGCATCGCGCAGGGTGGCCGCGGCGAGCCCGAATTTCTTCTCCCCAGCCAGTAACTCGCCCAGCAGAATCAGGGCTTCAGGATAGTCGGGACGCAACTTGACGGCCTGCTCGAGCTCGATTCGCGCGCTTTGCGGGTCTCCGGCGGTCCGCATCGCCTGGGCAAGCAGGTAGTGCAGTTCGGGGCTCTGCGGACGAAGGTGCATCGCCATCCGGTACTCGCCCACGGCCAGAACCGGATCCCCGGCCACGCGATAGGCATTGGCGAGATGGAGATGCGCGTCAGGATCTTCGGGCCGGAGGCGCACTTCTTCGCGATACTCCAGGACGAAGCCGGCGATGTTGCCCGCCGACTGATAGACTTCGGCCAGGTTGCGATGGTAGTCGGCGTTCTCGGAATTTAGCTCCACGGCCTTGCGCAGCGACTGCAGCGCGCCCAGCAGATCGCCGGTCTTGCGCAACACTAGGCCCAGATTCTCATGCAGCGAGGGATCTTCCGGCTTGAGGCGCAAGGCTTCACGGAACTCCGCGATGGCGGCGGGATGATTCGCCGTGGAGAGATAGGCGGCGGCCAGTTCGGCATGCGCGGTGGCATCCGAGGGCCGCTGGCGGACCAACTGCCGGAACTCCTCAATCGCTCCCGCATAATCGCCCGCCTCGCGCAGCGTCGAGGCCAGGTTGAATCGATAGTCGGTCTGCTCGGGCCGCAGGCTGACGGCGCGGCGATACTCCTGGATGGCGTGGATGAGATCACTCGCGGCCCGCAGAGCACCCGCCAGGACGAAACGCAGCTCGGGATCGTTGGGGCGCAGGCGCGTTGCGGCGCGGTAAGCTTCGATGCCGTCGCTGTATTTGCCGATCTGCGTCAGGACGTTTCCGAGCGCGGCGTGAGCGTCGGCGTTCTGTGGGTCGAGCGCCAGGGCTTGATTGAACGCCGCGATGGCTCCCGGCGCGTTACCCGACTGCGCGAGCGAATTGCCGGAGGCGATGTGAATCTCGGCATCGCGCGGCTTGAGCGTCAGGGCTTGGCGAAAGGCCGCCTGGGCCCCGGGGTAGTCGCGCTTCGCCGTGAGCGCGCTCCCCAGGCTGCTGAAGGCCTCGGCGCTCGTGGGATTGACGCGGGTTTCGGCTCGATACTCTTCGATGGCTTCTGCCAATTTACCTTGCGTTTCCAGGATCGCGCCGAGATTGAAGTGAGCGCTCGGAAAATCCGGCTTCAGCCGCAGGACCTCGCGGAATTCCCGGATGGCGCCTTCGGGCTGCTGATTCGCGGCGTAGGCGATCGCCAGGTTGTAGTGGGCTTCCAGGTAGACGGGGCGCAGTTCCAGCGCCTTTTGGAACGCGGCGATGGCTTCCTTCCACATCCCGCGGCGCGCCAACTCGTTGCCTTGCTCGAGGAGTTCCTGAGGCAGAGGGGCTTCGGTTTCAGTTTGGGCGGCGAAGGCGGTTCCCGCCCAGAGCATGACCGTCAGGACAATTAACCCGCCGAATTTTCTCCCGCGCAACGTCATCTTTTCCCCACGAAAACTTAGGATACACCCTGGCCGCAGGTTCCGCCTCCAGAAGTAACGGCGGCTTGCCCCGTCGGTCAACTGACGGACGCGATAAACACCCCGCCATGGCTCGTTTGACAAGGCCTTGCCCCTTCCCTTATTCTCGCCGCCTTGCACCTTTGAGCCCTGGAAATTCGTGGCTGTGCCCGGCGGGCAGCCACGCGCGGTTCGCCACCATGGAGCACGTTCTCCGTTTCTTTCGAACTCGCCCTGCTCTGCGCACCTCCTCGTTGCTCGCGGGGAGTCTGATCTGGCTGGTGGGGTTTTTCCTGATTCCCCTTTTCTACCTTCTGGCGGTCAGTTTCGCGGCCCGCTCTCCCGATGGAACGGTCGATTGGGTGTGGGGACTGCGCAATTACGTTCGCGCCTTCCAGCCCGTCTATCTCGAAATCTACTGGCGCTCGGTCTGGATGGCCCTGCTCACCACGGTGCTGTGCATCGGGCTGGGTTATCCCGTGGCGTACACGCTCGCGCTGCGCGTCCCGCCGCGATGGAAGTCGATGCTGCTGCTTCTCGTGGTCATCCCTTTCTGGACGAGCTTTCTGATCCGCACCTACGCCTGGATGGTCATCCTGCGCACGGAAGGAGTCATTAACACGGCGCTCCAGACTTTGCACCTGACGCACGAACCGCTGCGGCTGCTTTACACCCCGGTGGCGGTGTTTATCGGGCTCGTCTATGGCGAGCTTCCCTTCATGATTCTGCCGCTCTACGCGGTGCTCGAAAAACTGGACCGTTCGCTGCTGGAAGCGGCGCAGGACCTGGGCGCGAACCGCTTCGCAACTTTCCTCCGC
>Ga0187878_1001076_pt1 | contig 27986 bp, 23 predicted proteins | sample June2016WEW_17_1_FD_132979 | JGI IMG/M metagenome (GOLD analysis project Ga0187878, IMG submission 132979) | Peatland microbial communities from SPRUCE experiment site at the Marcell Experimental Forest, Minnesota, USA - June2016WEW_17_150 | ecosystem: Environmental > Terrestrial > Soil >...
AAGTTCACCACCACCACGTCATGTTTCTGACCGTACCGGTGGCAGCGGCCGATTCTCTGCTCTATGCGCTGGGGGTTCCAGGGCAGGTCGTAGTTCACCACCAGCGAACAGAACTGAAGGTTGATCCCCTCCGCGCCGGCTTCGGTGGCGATCATGATCTGTCCCTGCTCGCGGAAGTAATCGACCAGGGCGGAGCGCATGTCGGCAGTGCGCGATCCGGTAACGCGGTCGCTGCCCCGATGTTGGTCCAACCAGGCGGCGTAGATGGCCCGGGAACGCTCATCAGTGTTGGATCCGTTGAAAAGAGCGATGCCGTTCCTCCATGGGCTGTCTGCAAGCACGCGCAGCAGGTAACTTTGAGTGCGGCGTGATTCGGTGAAGATGATCGCCTTCTGCTCAGCTCCGAGTTCCGCCGCCTTGTCCATGGCGATGCGCAGAGCTTTGAGCAGCGCCGTGCCTTTGGCGTTGTGCTCGATCGAAGTGGCAAGGAGGGCGAATTCGTCCAAGTCGGCGATTTCAGCCTCAATGGCGGCGCGATCCGCCGCGGAGAGGGGCTCAGGAGCTTGCTCTTCCTGCCATTCGTCGGCGGTCGCGTCGAGGGCTTCGTAATCCTGGCCGAGTTCCTGATCCAGGGCTTCGGGCGGTTCCTGCGCGCGCAGCTTGGCTTTGAGCCGCTTCGAGATAGAATTTAAGGCGCCGGCGATCGCGAAACTCGAGGAAGCGAGCAACTTGCGCAGCACCAACGTCATCAGCGTACGCTGGCCGGCGGGAAGCGCCTGAAGATTGGGACGGCGCAGGTATTCGGAGACCAGGTCGTAGAGGCGGTCTTCACTTTCCTCCGGGGTAAATTCCTCGACAAGGGGCATCCGTCTGGTGAACGGGATGTAGGAGGTCACTTGCCGGCGCAGCATGCGATGGCAAACCGGCTTGAGACGCGCCTTGAGAGTTTGGAAAACTTGTTGCTGGCTCAGATTGGAAAACTGCTCGCGGAAGCTCTTCAGATCGCCGAATGCGCGCTCGTCGATGAAACTGACCAGGCCGAAGAGTTCGAGCAGCGAGTTTTGCAACGGCGTGGCGGTGAGAAGAAGCTTGTGGCGCTCTTTCAGCGCTATTTTGAGCGTGTTGGCAATGACATTGGCAGGCTTATAGACATTTCGCAGACGATGGGCTTCATCTATTACGACCAGATCCCAGGGCGCGGTCGCGACATCGGACGCCTTGCTGCGCGCGAATTGATAAGAGCAGATGACGATAGTGTTTTCCGCTTCGAATGGGCGGAACTTTCCCAACTTGATTGCGTCATTGTATGACTTCGTTTCCAGTATCTGGCAGGGAAGGAAGAATTTTTCCGTGAGCTCTTGGTGCCACTGCTTGCGGAGATTTGAAGGGGTGATGACTAAAACGCGGCGCTTGCGCTCGGCCCATTTCTGCGAGAGCACCAATCCTGCCTCGATGGTTTTTCCCAGGCCGACCTCATCTGCCAGGACCGCGCCTCGCGAGAGGGGAGATTTAAACGCAAAGAGAGCCGCATCCACCTGGTGAGGATTCAGATCCACCTGCCCGCTGGCGACCGCGCCTGCGAGCTTCTCCATGCTGTCGGAAGAGCGTCTCCGGGTCAGCTCGTGCGCGTAGTACTTGGCGTGAAAGTCGGTCAGGTCCATATTCTGCAGCCCCGACGCATGTGATTAGCTGGCGGCTCATTGTTGCAATAACTGCATTGATCTCTTCGATTTGGCATGGATAGAATACCATCAATTTGTGCCGGACTCAGCCAGAACTCTCTGAAATGACGGTGCTCTCGATGAGTTTTAAGGCCTCCGGATTGGATACTTCCGCTGCGGATCGTGTGTCAGCGGAGTTGAATGGGGGTGGGGAATTTCGGCTTCGTGCAACGGAACTCCATGGCCACATCCAGCGTGCGATCGGTGGATCTTGCGTCGTCGAGGATCACATCTGTCACCGGCATCAGCGCGTAATCCGGCATTACCAGAGAATTTAGCAAGCGCGGCCTAGCGGGCCCGCTCCCACGGACGCCTGACATTTAGCTTGTGCCGCCGGCGTCTCGCGGATAAGAATGCTTCCTCATCTAAACCGAATGTCGTGTTGTAAAGCCGAGGAGTGTTCGCGATGCGACTAATGGCGAGATTGTTTCCTGCGATGCTTCTCCTGACCCAAGTGGCGCGACCAGTCATTCGGCACTTTCAAAATTGTGTTCAATTCCGCGCTTTTCACAAGATAGGAAAACTCACGCGGAGGTGGCAAATGAAGCACGGTCTTTATATGGCGATGGCCGCGGCCATCGGCCTCATGGTTTCGATTACGGTATTCGGCCGGCAATCGGCGGAACAGATCGACCGGGACAAGATCCTCGGAAACGGTCAGGAATGGAAGGACAAGTACGATAAGTACGAGCCGCCGGCAGACATCCTGAACGCACTCAAAGCCAAGATGGACGAGCACATGAAGATCGACGTCTACCTTGGTCTGTGGTGTCCGGACTCTCGCAACAATGTGCCGGTATTCATCAAGATCATGGATGGTCTTGGCGTCTCTGTGCCGATCCGATACTTCGCGGTGCCGCGGAAGGCAACCAAAGACGTCAAATACTACGTCGAAGAGATGGACGTCGAAAAAGTCCCGACGTTCATTTTCTCCCGGGACGGCAAAGAGATCGGCCGCATCAAGGAGAATCCCAAGACCGGCATGATCGAAGACATGTTGGACATCGTCCTTAAATAGACGAATTGTGCATCCCTTCTCGAATCTGCCGGGGCCGTGGCCCGGGCGTCGGAGAGGCTCAAGAGCTGGGATTATTCATTGTGAGCTACGCTGTTTTGGCCTGTTTGGAGAGGTGCCTCTGGTAGGCTTTCCAGCCAGGGCACCAGCCAGTGTGCCACTTCCATATCCTGGCGATGATCGATTGGGGCTTCCTCTCCGAGTATCGGCGCAGCGCGCAGCGTTCGCAGGAAAACCTCTTTTCCCGGTTCATTCCATACCTCCGGTAACGGCTGATTTCTTGTCGTCGTGTGGGGATTATCCCCGGCGGCATGGATACTGAGACAATGACGCGCAAGAATCAAGTCCGCTCAACACCATGGACGGATATGTGTCATCCCTGCAAGTCTTCGGGTTCCGGCGGCGCGGGGGCATCTGCGGCGTTGGCGCTCCTCGACGATGTACATCGACATCGCCTGCGTCGCGCCGCCTTGCATCTGCCCCCACGGCGCTCGGAACGCGGCCCCTCCTAATTCTCGGACTGGCTCCTAGCACGGCTCTTCATCTTCAGGATCAATCCAATCGATCACGGTACCCCCGCCCTCCTCATAGTACGGGCTGACGAGACAGTTGTGGCCGCCCTCACGAGTCACTCTGAATTCGCCCACCTTGAACTTCTTTCCGGAGTGGAGGTCGACCCTCTCCTCGTCCAGTGAGGGCACGGGAGTAAAAATGTAAAGCTCCCGCAGCACCTCGGCCTTCTTTTTGTCAGGTATGAGGTATTCCTCCACTCTGATCCCGTTGATGACCAGAGGCTTGGTGGGAAAAGGAAGTCGCGATTCTCTAACGGCAAACCTGATCATGATCGTTTCCTTTCGTCGATGGAATCAAGAACCGCAGGAATGCAAGCGCCGTCAGCGCACCCTAGAAGTTTCGCGACCTTGAAGTTAATTTCGCGGGAATGGAGGAAAATGCCGCCCGATCAGGCAAGCGGATCTATGGGTTCCAGAAATGGAAAACGGTGGAAGTCAGTATTACGCTTCCCTCAGCCAGCGGGCGATTTCCATGGCGCTGGGACGTTTGCCGTACATGAGCGTGCCCAGGCGGAACAGCTTCGCTCCCAACCGCAGAAACAGGAGTAGGCTGGCGCACAGGATCGCGGCCGATAATAAGATGTCCCACCAGGGAACCCGAACCGCTCCGATGCGCATCATGATCGTGACTGGCGCTGTCAGCGGAATGTACGACAGAACGCGCGCCAGCGTGCCGTTGGGCTGCGACAAGATCGGCATGAGCAAAAACATCGGAATGACGGACGACATCGTCGCGACCATGGCGGTCTGCTGGCTCTCGCGGAAGTTATTTCCGAGCGAACCCAACCCCGCCATCAGCGTGCCGAACATCATGAATCCCAAAACAAAGAACAGGAGCGCGATGAACAGCTGGCTCCAGCGCAGATCGATTCCGGGAATGAAGAAAATCGCCGGCGTCACAACCATCACGATCCAGACGCCAAGCTGCGTCAGTCCGGCGGCGCACAATCCCAGGACTTTTCCCGCCAGCAGTTCATTGTGCGTGACGGAAGAAAGCAGGATCTCAATGACGCGGTTTTCCTTTTCCTCCGCCACTCCCTGGAGCAGATAAGTCGACGACGTCATGAGCGATATCATGAACAAGATGGCAAAAACGTAAGGGACCCCGAAAGAGGTGATCTCTCCCAAGGCGCCCGCCGTGTCGGGTGAGCCGTCTGCCTTGAGCGGATTGGAGTCGAGCGTGGGCGGGAGCCACAACCGCTGCGCCGTTTCCTCGGGAAGCTTGCCTGCCACCAGGCTTGCCGCCAGCCAACGACGCAGGAGATTCCATCCGGGCTCGTTGTCGGACATGACGTTGCCTTTTTTGATCTGCAGCTGGACGGCGCCACTTTGCAGATAGTCTCGAGGCACCACGTAGTAGCCTCGGATTTCCTGGCGGAGGAACGCGTCTCTCGCCGATTCGGGCGAGTCGAAGGAACGCAGGCTGACTCCGCCTTCCCCAAGGGCGGCCGCCGCTGCTGCTTTTCCGGGCAATCCCGTATCGGCCGGCGGCAGCACCAGGCTCTTCTGAACCTGCGGCAGCAGAGAAGCCTGAAGCAGGCCGCTCTCATCCACAATACCGATGGTGTCTATCTTGGCGCGCGATTGACGCATCGACAGGAGCACGGCCCCGCCGGAGATGCCGTACATGAGCACGAAGAACAACGGCATCCCGAGCGTGGTGATAATGAAACCCTTGCGGCGCACGGTGAATCGGTATTCCCGCTTGGCAACCAACGAGACCTTCTTCATGATTGCGCCTCCCTGCGTCGCTCCTGCACAACGCGGACAAAGATCTCCTCGAGCGGCGTCGCCGCCTTTTGAAACCTGTCGATCTGCACGCCGCGATCTATCAACGCTCGCAAGACCATCGCGGGCGCGACCCCGGCCTTCGGATATACTTTCTGTTGTTTTCCCTCCACGACCACGCGATCGATCTCCGGAATACTCTCAGGGATCGTCGAGCACTCCAGCAGCAGTGCCGGTTCTGAATATCGATCCAGGATTTCCGAGACCGGCCCGTAGAGGACGCGAACACCTTGATCGATCATGAACAAATGATCGCAGAGTTCCTCGACCTGATTCATCTGGTGGGTGGAAAGGAGGATGGTTTTCCCCGCCTTCCGTTCTTCGGTGAGAATCTCTTTCGTGAGGCGCACGTTCAGGGGGTCCAGCCCGGCGAACGGCTCATCGAGAACGATCACTTCGGGATCGCTCACGAGCGCTGCCGCAATCTGAATCTTCTGCTGGTTGCCCTTGGAGAGCGTTTCGACCTTCTTGTCCAGCACATCGGCCATCTCCATCTTGACGAGGTACAGCAGCGACCGCCGCCGTGCCTCCGCGAGCGGCATTCCCTTCAGCTGCGCGAAGTAATCGAGCAGATCCCGGACCTTCTCTTTCTTGTACAGGCCGCGCTCCTCGGGCAGATAGGTGATCCGGTCTTTGTCTCCCGGAGTCAGTTGGTGGCCGTCGTAGAGAATGGTCCCGGAATCGGGTCGGATAATGTCCAACATCATTCGGATGAGTGTCGTCTTGCCCGCGCCATTCGGCCCGAGGAGTCCGAACACGCCGCCCTGGGGAACATTGAACGAAACATCCGCGACCGCCACTGTGGAATCAAATCGTTTGTGCACATTCTCAAGGACGATCTTGTTCATGGTATTCATGGGCCAATGCTCCTCATGGAATGTAAAGATGCGGCCTCGCCAAGGCGGCGCCGGGCCGGGAGCAGCATCTTTCCCGAGATCCCGGCGGATAGCAATCGCCTCCACCGCCTTTCTTTGAAACGGCGGTGGCTGGCCGGATCAGGAGGTAACCGATTCGTGATATACGCCGAAGACGGAGCGCAGACCATCCGAGATCTCGCCCACGGTGGCCAGCGTTTTCACCGCCTTCAGGATCGGCGGCATGAGGTTTTCCCGACCGCGTGCCGCCAGGCGCAGGCGTTGAAGCGCGCGGCGCACCGCCTCATTGTCGCGTGCCGCGCGCAGCTCCGCGAGCTTGCGGCACTGTTCCTCCCCCACTGCTTCGTTTACAATCAGGATCTCGATGGGCTTGGATTCGGAGTCGGCATACCGGTTCACTCCGACGATGACATCCTCGCACACCTCCACTCTTTTTTGGAAGCGATATGCCGCGTCCTGGATCTCGCGCTGGATGTACCCGCACTCGACGGCCTTCAGCACCCCGCCCATCGAATCGATTTTGAGAATGTAGCGGCGTGCCTCGTCCTCGATCTGGTTCGTCATCTGCTCGATGGCGTAGGATCCTCCTGTCGCGTCGACCGTGTTTGCGACGCCGCTCTCGTAGGCCAGAATCTGCTGGGTGCGCAAGGCGGTATGCACCGCCATCTCGCTCGGCAGAGCCAAAGCCTCGTCCATGGAATTCGTGTGCAGCGATTGCGTGCCGCCGAGCACGGCAGCGAGCGCCTGGAGTGTGACTCGCACGATGTTGTTCTCGGGCTGCTGCGCGGTGAGTGTGCATCCCGCGGTCTGGGTGTGAAACCTGAGCATGCACGAGCGCGCGCCCTGCGCGCCGAATCGCGTGCGCATGATCCAGGCCCAGAGACGGCGAGCCGCCCGGAACTTCGCGATTTCTTCCAGAAAATTGTTATGGGCGTTAAAGAAGAAGGAGAGCAGGCCCGCGAAGTCATCAACCTGCAAGCCGGCGTCGAGAGCGGCCTGCACGTAAGCGATGCCGTTGGCGAGAGTGAACGCGACCTCCTGGACCGCCGTGGATCCGGCTTCGCGGATGTGATATCCGCTGATGGAGATCGGATTCCAGTTCGGAACTTCACGATAGCAGAAGCTGAAGACGTCGGTGGTGAGGCGCAGCGACGGCACGGGCGGAAAGATGTACGTGCCGCGGGCAATGTACTCCTTCAGGATGTCGTTCTGGATCGTTCCTCGCAGCGCATTCCAGGATATTCCACGGCTGCGCGCGAGGCAGAGCACCATCGCCAATAAAATGGCGGCTGTGCTGTTGATCGTCATGGAAATGGAAACGCGATCGAGAGGGATATCGCGCAGCAGGATCTCCATGTCGCGAAGTGAGGCGATCGAAACGCCTACCTTCCCGACTTCACCCGCCGCCAGAGGATGATCGGGATCCAAACCGATCTGGGTCGGAAGATCAAAGGCGACGCTCAGCCCCGTCTGGCCTTGTTCCAGCAGGTAGCGATAGCGCTCGTTGGATTCCTCCGCCGCGCCGAAGCCGGCATATTGCCGCATGGTCCAAAGGCGCCCGCGATACATATTCGGATAGATGGCCCGTGTGAACGGGTATTCACCCGCTCTTTCGGTCTCGGCCCAATTTGCATTCGAGTGATAGATCGCCTGTTGCTCCATGCTCGTTTCCTACATCGGCGATTCAGCTTGGGGAGACGGATCACATCAGTTCCATCTTGACACCGAAAGCCTACTTTTTTAAGATAATGACACGCCTTATCACGATTTCATAGGCCCTTGCGAAGTGCTCGCTCGACACCGGCAAGGTCCGGAGTGCAGAATGCCAGACGCTGAAATCAAACGTCTCATGAGGAACCTCGAAGAGGCGATTAACGAGACCCTGAACGACTCCGAAAAAATCAACGGGTCCGTTCGCCAGATTCAGGAGGCAGGCTACGAGGCCTTTCTGGTCATTGATGCCACGATCGGGTTTAATCGCAAGGGCAAGGGAGAGAACGAAACCGTCTCCCCGTCTCCCAAATCAGACGATCCGGTCCACCTGAGAATCACCACAGATGACGCTAAATTCTTGAAATCATTGAAGATAGCTGTAGATGTCGAGTGTTGATCTCCGGATTTGATTTCCGATTCCTCCGTACTAAGCAAATTCGAGATTCGAAATTCGAGATTCGAAATTAAACACTCTTAATCTCGAATCTCGAATCTCGAATCTCGAATTACACCACGATTATGCTGGCATTGCCTTGCGTTTCCACTTCCCCCACGGACGCCGCGTCCACGCCGCGGCGCTGCAGCGCTTCGAGCAGGGAATCCCGATCCTGCGGATGCACGGCCGCGAGCAACCCTCCTGAAGTCTGAGGATCGAGCAGGATCATTCGCAGCGGTTCCGCTACGGACCCTGACACGACGACCTTGGGCGCAATCAGGTTCCATGATTTGGCGATTATTCCGGGAAAGATCTTTTCTTCGGCCAGGGGGTACGCTTCGGCGATGAATGGGATTGACGCCGCGTGGAAGCGCAGGGTGGCGTGACTCGCATCTGCCATTTCGCAGCCGTGGCCGAGCAGGCCGAAGCCGGTGATGTCGGTTGCGGCATGGCAGCGGAATGAGAGCAGGGTTTCGGAAGCGTCCCGGTTAAGCATCGTCATGACGCGGACGGCTTTGGCAATGATATCAGCGCTTGCGCGGCCGCGCTTGATGGCGGTAGTGATGATGCCGATCCCCAGGGGCTTGGTCAGAATCAAGGCATCGCCGGGCTGCGCGCCCGCGTTGGTCAGAATCCTCCCTGGGTGGACAAGTCCGGTTACGGAGTAGCCGAACTTCAGATCACGATCCGCCAGGGTATGGCCGCCGATAACAGGGACCCCGGCTTCGCGCAGCTTCTCAGCGCCCCCGCGCATGACCTGTGCGAGTATTTCCAGGTCCTCGGGACCATCGGGAGAACAGGCTATTGCCATGGCGGTCAGCGGCGTGCCGCCCATTGCGTACACATCGCTGAGCGAGTTGGCGGCTGCGATGGTGCCGAAGCAGAACGGATCATCGACGATCGGGGTGAAGAAGTCGAGCGTCTGCACGAGTGCGCGGTCCGCGTCGATCCGGAAGATACCGGCATCATCCGCGGTCGCAAAGCCGACGAGCACATCGGGATGATCCCATTTTGGCATTTGATCCAGGACCTGGACCAGGCTGGCGGAGCACAGCTTGCCGGCTCAGCCGGCGCCCGGTGCCATTTCCGTTAATCTCTTACGTTCAGACAACTTACTTGTCTCCAGCCGACGAAGCAGCTGCCGGCAATTGCGCCTCGGCCACGGGCAAAGATCCGGCGTTTTGTTCGTTCATGTTGCACTTGCCCTCAAACGTGGCACCCGCATCGATGATCAGACACGGGGTGTAGATGTCGCCGTACACTTTTCCTTCTTTGTGGATCTCCACGCGTTCAGAAGAGCGTATGGTGCCACGAAATTCTCCGTTGATCGCGATGCGGCGTATGGTGACTTCGGCGTCCACCTTTCCCTTGGGACCGATGACCAGGCTTGATTCGGAGCGAACTCTCCCTCGTACGATGCCATCTACCCTGATTCCATGGGTAAAGGAAAGCTCACCCTGGAATTCAACACCCTCTCCGAGAAGGCTTACGATCTCGTCCCCGCTCTCTCTCTTGAATTTCATCGCACACCCCCGTCCCTGCGCTTGTTTTCGCTGATGATGCTGTAGATACGGATAAGGTCGTCGTTACTGAAGAAGTGTATGCGGATCTGACCTGCGGCGCGCGCACCGCGTCCGCCCACGATCTCGACCTTGGTTCCGAGAAGAAGGCGCAAGCGATCCGTGGCCGCGGTGATGTTTGGATCCTCGGGCTTGGAAGCGCGCGCCCTTTCGGACCGGCCTCTTTTTGCCCAGCGCTCGGCATCGCGCACCGACCAGCCTTTGGCGACCATTACCTCGGCTATACGGGTGATCTCGGCGGGAGAAGCATCGGCAGAGAGCAATGCGCGGGCGTGTCCTGGCGACAGGTTCCCTTCGGCGACCAGCAGTTTGACTGCGGGAGGCAACCTGAGAAGACGCAAGGCGTTCGCGACCGTGCTCCGTTCCTTGCCGAGCTGTCCGGCGAGCTCCTCCTGGGTGCATTTCATGGTCTCGATAAGATTCTGATAGGCCTGTGCTTCCTCGATCGGATTCAGTTGCTCACGCTGGATGTTTTCGATCAGGGACAGTTCCAGAAGCCGTTCGTCAGGCACATCCCGAATCAGAGCGGGCACTCTTAGCAGGCCTGCCCGCTGGGCGGCCATCAATCGCCGTTCGCCCGCCACCAGCTGGAATCCTTTGGCCAGCGGCCGGACGAGCACCGGCTGCAGCACACCGTGCGTGCGGATTGAATCCACCAGCTCGTTGAGCCTCTTCTCATCGAAGTTCAAGCGCGGCTGATCCGGATTCGTGGCGATCTGATCGATATCGATCTCGCTGGAAGGCGGCTCAGCCTGGTTCACATCCGGGATGAGCGCTTCCAATCCTCTACCCAGCACCCTTTTTTTCATGGTTGAGAATTTCCTTGGCCAGATTGATGTAACTCTCCGCTCCTTTTGATCTTATATCATACAGAACAATAGGCTTGCCGAAACTGGGAGCCTCTGCCAAACGAACATTCCTGGGGATCACCGTGGCAAAGACGTCCTTGGGGAAGAAATTCCTCAAGTCTTCGCGCACTTGCGCGCTGAGGTTGGTCCTTTCGTCGAACATGGTCAAGAGGATTCCCTGGATCGTCAGGTCTGGGTTGAAGCTACGGCGCACCCGAGCCACCGTGTCGAGCAGTTCGGAGACTCCCTCGAGGGCAAAATATTCGCACTGGATGGGCACCAGGACCGACTGCGCGGCAACCAGGCCGTTAAGCGTGAGCAGGTTCAGGGATGGAGGGCTGTCGATCAGGATGAAATCATAATCCGCCTCCAGTGGTGCCAGAAGGTGCTTCAACAGGGACTCCCGCTCGGGAAGATCGACCATTTCGATGGCGGCGCCGGTCAGATTGCGGTCCGCCGGCACAAGCTTCAGGTTGTCGAGATCGGTCTTCACGATGATGCTCGAAAGCGGTTCATCGAGGACAAATGAATGGTAGATGCTCCGCCGGATGGAACCGCGCGTATAACCGAGGCCGCTGGTGCAGTTGGCCTGGGCATCGGTGTCGACGACCAGCACACGCATTTCGGCCATCGCCAGCGCGGCGGCTAGGTTGATGGCCGTCGTCGTCTTGCCGACGCCCCCTTTTTGATTTGTAATGGCTATGGTCCTGCAGCGTGTGCGCACGATGACGGCGAGAATAACACATCCGATTTGCTCGCCTCAAATCAAAAAACGAGAGCACTCTGTTTCACGTGAAACTCGTGGTCGGAATGGAAGCCTGCCGTACTCGACCGGCCTGGGCACACGAATCATGATTACGGTGCGCTTGTTTCACGTGAAACACCGTAGATCGATAGCTGCCAGCCAGGGCGCCCCGGAAACTGTTCCCGGCGTGTAAGGTTCAGGGCCCTGCCGGCGCGTTTCGGCGCCTCCAATGGAAGTTTCTGCCCATGAAAGACCCAGAACTGAGCCGTGGGGCGGCTTGCCGCCAGCAACAGTTCGAACGCGTCACCGCTCAATCTCAGTCCCTTCCACGAGACAATATCGAACGGCGGTGCCTCCCGCGAGCGCAGGATCTCCTCGACCCTACTGCAAATGACTCGGCTCCCCTCCAGACGCAGACCGGTTACCACCGTTTCGAGAAATGTCGCCCGCTTGGTACGGCTCTCCACCAAGCACAGCCGCATTTCCGGAAGCATGACGCGCATCGGAATTGCAGGAAACCCGGCGCCGCTGCCGATATCGAGGTGCGCCACAGGGCCCTTGGGGTAAAAGCCCGCGGCCCAGATCGCTTCCGCAAACAAGCTCCCCAATTCATCCCAGTTCGTCGTGGCCGTGAGATTCACGCGGGGATTCCACTTTTCGAGCAGCGCCAGATATGCGAGCAGCCGCCCCACTTCTCCATGGTCGTCCGTATGGCCGCTGCTCACGAGCCATTGCCGCAACTCGTCCTCGGGCGTCATTGATTTTCTTTCTGGATCAACGCTCCGGCTTCCGTCTTTCCTTCTTGAGTTCCAGCTGTATGTTCAGAATGGATATTGCCGCGGGAGTCACTCCCGGAATTCTGGCAGCCGAGGATAGATCTCTGGGACGAACACGCGTAAGTTTCTCCTTCATCTCCCGACTGAGCCCGCTGATGTCACCGTATTCGAAGTCATCCGGAATGCGACGCAGGCTAAACCGTTTCATCTTCTCCGCATCCCTCTGCTGTTGCTCAATATAGCCATGATAACGCACCTCGATCTCCACCGAACGCCGCGCCTCCGCCGAACCCCACATCCCCTGGGCGCTCAGCAGCGGCTCAAATTCATCCAGGGTGATCGCCGGACGGCGCAACAGCTGTTCGAGGGGCCTCCCTTTGTCGGCGGACGTGTCTGCTCCGCGAAGAGGAAGTTTCGCCGGATCCCAGCGCTGTTCCTGCAGGAAGCGGCGCAGGCGTTCCGCTTCCTGCCACTTATTTTGAAAGGCGGCATAGTCGGCCTCCGAAATCAGGCCAAGCGCGTGTCCGAGAGGGGTAAGGCGCGCATCGGCGTTGTCGATGCGCAACAGCAGGCGAACTTCCGACCGCGAAGTAAACATCCTGTACGGCTCATCCACGCCTCGAGTGACCAGATCGTCGATCAAGGTGCCGATGTAGCTTTCAGTTCGAGGAAAAATAACGGCGTCATTCCCCTGCGCGCGCCGCGCGGCGTTGATTCCCGCGGCCAGACCCAGCGCCGCAGCCTCCTCGTAGCCGGTGGTGCCATTGATCTGGCCCGCAAGGAAGAGGCCCGCCACGCGCCTTGCCTCCAACGTCGGCTCGAGCTCAGTGGGATCCACAAAATCGTATTCGATAGCATAGGCTGGACGCACGATGTGCGCACGCTCCAGACCCTGCACGCTGCGCACCATCTCACGCTGGATCTCGATTGGCATGCTGGTTGACATGCCGTTCAGATACACCTCATCTGTGTCGAGACCTTCCGGTTCGAGAAAGATCTGATGGCGCTCTTTGTCCGCGAACTTGACGACCTTGTCCTCGATGCTCGGGCAATAACGCGGCCCGGTGCCCACGATGGCACCGCCATAGAGCGCCGAGCGGTGCAGGTTATCGCGCAGTAGACGGTGCACCCGTTCGTTGGTATAGCCAATGTGGCAGGAAACCTGCCGCAATGTCACGGACCGGCTGTGAAACGAAAAAAAGGTGGGGACACGGTCACCCTTTTGCTCCTCGAAGGCGCTGAAATCGATCGTGCGCCGATCGAGCCGCGGCGGCGTTCCGGTCTTCAGACGCCCCATCCTAAAACCAATATTATTCAATGCTTTAGCCAGATCTACTGACGGCGACTCGCCCATCCGTCCCGCTGCGCTGCGCTGATCCCCGATATGCGTCAGGCCATTGAGAAATGTCCCCGTTGTAATCACGACCGCAGACGCGCCTATACGCCTGCTGTCCGCAAGTTCCACGCCCTTGACCGTGCCTTTCTCCTGCAAGATGCCGACGACTTCAGCAGCACGCAACTCGAGGTTTTCCTGAGTCTCGATTATGCGACGCATCTCATTGATATATTTATATTTATCAGATTGACAACGTGGCGCCTGGACCGCCGGTCCCCTGCTGGCGTTAAGCAATCGGAATTGAATTCCGGTTCGATCCGCGCATGCGCCCATGATGCCACCCAGGGCATCAATCTCGCGCACCAGATGTCCCTTGGCGATTCCTCCGATCGCCGGATTGCACGACATCTGCGCTATGCGATTTAGATCAAAGGTAAAAAGCGCAGTTTTCACCCCCATTCTAGCTGCCGCCATTGCCGCCTCGCACCCCGCATGGCCGCCACCGACCACAACCACGTTAAACACTTCGTCGAACTTCATTATCGAATTGACCCTTGGTTGGAATCTCGAATCTGCACTTCGATTATAACCCTCCAGTGCTGAGGAACGAGCAAAAGATGACGACATCAGGGAGAATATGGGCACCGGCGGCAGCAAGTTGTACCGCAGCAATGGTAGATCAGAATCGATCCCTTCTGCGAAACTCATGACATCGGAACTCGGTCAGGGAGACGGAGATCATTTTCTGTGCGGCGGTGACCGTGGTCCCAGTCGTCGTGATGATGGTGTGCGTCACGATCGCCATACTGTCGTTTCCGGAGACAATGGTCTCCACGACGGAAAAGATTGCCTCGATAACGGGAGACCACGGTCTAAGCCTCTGAAAAGATGGTCAACAGAACGGAGAAGATGGTCTCCGGCATCGACAAGATCTTTTCAGTCGTTGACAACATCTTTTCAGTGACAAACACCATCGTCTCCAGAGTTGAAAAGATCTTTTCCGTCGTTGAAAACATCTTTTCAGTGACAAACACCATCGTCTCCAGAGTTGAAAAGATCTTCTCCGGCGCTGAAAAGATCTTTTCAGTGACAAACACCATTGTCTCCGGCGTTGAATAGATCTTCTCTGGCGTTGACAAGCTCTTCTCAGTCTTTGACAAGATCTTTTTCGTCATTGAAAAGATCTTTTCATTGACAAAGACCATGGTAAAAATCGACCGTCGCGCTAACCGCAATAAAAGCAACATGTTGACCTAGCTATGAAAAGATCTTTTTCGTTGTTGAAAATATCTTTTCAGTCATTAACAAGATCTTTTACGTCACAAAGACCATGGTAGCCGTCGTTGAAAAGATCTTTTTTGTAGTTGAAAAGATCTTTTCAGTCACAAAGACCATGTTCTCCGCCTCGCAAATGATCTTGTCGAAGGCAGAGACCATCTCTTCCGTCACGAACACCATGGTGTCGGCAATAGAAATGATCTTCTCGTTGGCAAAGACTGTGGTGTAGTTGACGAAGACCATGGTGTGGCTGACGCCGACCATGGTCAACGAGGCAAAGACCATGGTCACAGTCACGCAGAAGATGCTCTCCGTCGCATTCACCATGTTCTTTGCGACGCAACAAATTGCCTCGGCTCAGACTCAATCGAGTATTCCCGGTGCCTATTCCTCTTGCGAGGTTGGTGCCGAAACCTTTATAGCGCGTAAGGCGGCGAGGGCGGCGGCGATCTCTTGGCCTTTCGCCTTGATGATGCCCATGAGTTCCTCAGGCGTTCGGGTGTCAACCACGGGCTTCTTGTTGGGGTTGACCGCTTTGAGGTGTCCTGCTTCAGCCGGAAATGGAGTTTTCCTCGATTTGGGTTAGCATTAATCTGAATGGAGGAAATCTTGAGCACCATAAACCGCAAACACTATAGCCCCGAAGAAAAGGTCGTCATCTTGAGAAAGCACCTGCTCGATCAGGTGCCCATCTCGACGATCTGTGATGAATATCATCTCCAGCCGACCGTCTTCTATCGCTGGCGGAAGGAGTTCTTTGAAAACGGAGCGGCTGCATTCCAGCGCCAAGTGCGTCCTCAACGAACAAAATGTGGACACCCATTGTTTTTTGCTTCTTTGATGTGTGCCCACATTCTTCCCGACGCACATGGATGGTTGAACCATGTTTGCTGTGCCGACTCCGGAAGCTGTCCGAGAGCAGATGCGGCAAAACCCTCTCATATTTCCATCCCCATTCCGTCACGCTGATATTGTTTCAGATGTGGAGAGGACAGAATATCGAGGCACGGAGTCCTCCCTTTTCCTTGTGAGGCCCGGAGAGAATGTCCTATTGGAGAAACGAGGCATTGGGGTATGATTTTTTTCAGCATCGTGGCAATTTACAGTGAGGATCTGCAAACTGAATTTTGCGTCGGACCTCTACGGCGAAGGTCAAGCCTTTTCCGCGCGGGGCGCTGAATGAACATTAAAACCCGTCCAAATCATAGCCTGTACATCCAGATTCTGCGCCGCATGTCGCCCGAGGCGAGACTTATGAAGGCTTTCGAGCTTACTGAGTTTTCGAGGCAGCTCTTCCGGCAGGGGCTGCGAAGGCGGTTTTTGGAACTGACCGAGGACGAGCTCAACAAAACGTATGTCGAACGGCTGGTCAGATGTCACAACAGGAATTACTAAGGTCGATTTCTGGCTGCTGACGGAAGACCCTTTCGACCGCTCCCGCTTTGCGCGCAGGTACCACGAGGAGGTTCTGGATATGCGCATTGCGGTGTCTTCACCTGAAGACACGATCCTGATGAAGCTGCGCTGGGCCAAAATGTCGGGCGGAAGCGAGAAACAGTTCACCGACGCGGTTCGCGTTTATGAAGTACAGCATGAGAAGCTTGACCAACAATATCTCCGCGAATGGGCGCTTAAGCTTGGCGTTGAGCAGGAGATGGCAAGACTTAGGAGCGAGGCATACATCGGCTGAAAAGGATAGTCTGAAAGAACTGCCGCCGCCTCCAGTAAACGAAAGATGTGGACACCCACAAAAGTTGCAGAGCAGAATGCAGGTGTCCGGGTTCTCTATCATCGTGACCCCATTGGCCCGGCTTTCGACTTGCATGCGGCCAATCTGAGCCCTATCCTGCGGAAGGTCTTGTTAGGTCAGGTGAAATTGCGAGGCAATGCATAAATATCGCTCGCTCGTACGTTGGCGGGAAATGCAAATCTTGGCCAAATTGGGATTTTCAACATCGACAGGAATGCACGAGTTCGTATCACCATGGGGTGCATCACATGATCCAAGGTTCTCTGTATGAACAGGATTTTCTTGTGCGCGTACTGGGCACACTGGCCCGGTCACCGGAAGTTGCGCTCACGGAGTTGGTTGCCAACGCTTGGGATGCCGGCGCGTCTTTCGTGAATATTGTGATTCCAGATGATTATGGAGAGACTTTGGTTGTAAGAGACGACGGTTGTGGCATGACCCCCGAACAGTTCCGGAAGCGGTGGATGACGCTGGGGTACAACCGGGTCAGTCATCAAGGTCTGTTGGCTGATCTTCCGCCGGAACGCAAGGATTGGAACCGGAGAGCATTCGGTCGGAACGGCGTTGGTAGACACGGCCTCCTATGTTTTGCATCGGAGTATCAAGTTGAATCCCTGCGCGACGGGACTGGGGGACGTTATGTTGTGCGCACAACAGATGGAGAAAATCCATTTATTCTCCTCAGTGAGGAGTTTTTTGCCGCCGAGGGTCACGGCACTACACTCACTGCCACCGTAGCATTTAATCTCCCCAAACCCGAGGGAATCAGGAACGTTCTTTCTGCCAGGTTCCTTCATGACCCTCAATTCACAGTAATTGTGAATGGTCAATCCGTTCCGTTATGGGAGCATTCCGGTTTGATCGACCGCGTGTCGCTAAAGATCACGGACGATCTCAGTGTGGAGGTTTTTTTTATCGATTCTACCAGGGCTGCACGCACGACTCAGCACCAAGGAGTGGCATTCTGGGTTGGGGGGCGACTGGTTGGGAATCCATCCTGGATCCTGGGGACTCGCCTCGTGATCGACGGAAGAACAAGAATTGCCAAACAACACACTGTAGTTGTCAAGATAGACGGCTCATTTGATGAGGTGTTGCCTGACTGGTCCGGATTCAGAGAATCCGAACTGGTTGCTAAGCTATATAAGGTTATTGGGGATTATGTGGAGGAGATGTTCAGGCAACTTTCAAGAGGGCGCATTCAGGACACGACCGAGACCGTGTTGCGCGAGCACCGACAGGATATCGAAAGCCTCATGCCGCTGGCTAGATTGGAAGTTGCAGAGTTCATGGAGCGTTACACCGCCCAGGAACCGCTTGTGCAACCGGAATCTTTGTCCGCTGCTGTACGCGCTATGATCCAGATAGAAAAAACGCGCTGTGGCGCTGCTCTTTTGGAGAAATTATCGAAACTGTCGGAAGAGGACATCGAAGGGTTGAACAAGCTTCTGGAAAGCTGGAGCGTACGTGATGCTGCAACAGTCTTGGAGGAGATTGACCGTCGACTCATTGTCATTGAAGCACTCAACCGACTTTCGGGTGACAAGAAGGCAGACGAATTGCACACCCTTCATCCGCTTGTTACCGAAGCGCGATGGCTATTCGGTCCAGAGTTTGATTCGCCGGAGTACGCGTCAAACGTTTCCCTGATGACAGCAGCGCTGGAGATCTTCAAGAAACGTGCAACAAGCACAACGTTTCTGAACTCCAGAAAGCGGCCAGATTTGTTGGTGCTCGCGGACATGACTATTTCGCTCGTTGCGACAGAACGTTATGACGATACCAATGCTCTCTCGATGATGGGCGAGATCCTGCTGATTGAACTCAAGCGAGGTGATTCTGAAATCACGCGGGAAAACCTAAATCAGGCGAATGACTATGTTGACGACCTGCTCTCAAGCGGTTTGATCGACGGAACTCCACGCATCCGCGCATTTGTTGTCGGGCACAAGATTGGAGATAAGATGCAAACTGTGCGGACAATCGGCGAACATGAGAGGGGCAAGATCTGTGTCACAACCTATTACCAGCTTGTTCGAACGGCTAATAAGCGGCTATTCCGGCTGCGGGAACAGTTATCGTTGCGATACGAAGAGTTGTCGACGCCTGATGTGTTAAAGCGGGTTCTCGCTGAACCTCTTCAATTGCAGCTCCGCGCACAGGGGGCAGCATCGACTCAAAGGGAAGAATGCAGCTGATTGTGAGACGTGGCTTGGATGACATATCGTTTGTGCGTCGGCCTGCAACACACCAGCTGCCTTCAACGGTTATTCCAGTTGCGAGGTTTTTGTCAGAACCTTTACGGCACGTAAGGCGGCGAGGGCGGCGGTGATCTCTTGGCCCTTGGCCTCGATGATGTCCATGAGTTCCTCAGGGGTTCGGTTATCAACGACAGGCTTCCTGTTGGGGTTGACGGCTTTGAGGTCGTAGACGGCGTCTTCGATCTCTTTGGCCTTGTTCGCCAAGTCCCTCGACTCGCGCGTCAGTTCCTTGAGCTTGGCTTCGGCCTCCTCGATGGCCTGATCATCGCGCGGATGTGACTTCTTAAGGTCAGTGACTTGCTGCGACCATTGCGCGGCCTGCTGGCTCTTGGTAGTGGACTGATCCTTCAGCGGGCGGGCTTGCTCGGCGGCAACCCGCTTTCGTTCGTCCATGTCTACGATCCAGGAAAGCTCGCTGTCGGCGCGCGTCGGAAGCAGGCGCAGGAAGTCCTCAAAGTGCTTTAGCATCAACGGAATCTTCTTGCGGATTTTTAAATCCGACAGGTCGTAGTACCAGATCTTTCGTGTGGGCTGGCCTTTGGTAAAGAAAAGGAGGTTTGTCTTGACGCCCGCGCCGGCTGCCGTGAATACCCCGGCGGGGAGACTCAACACACACCAGAGGTCGCAGTCGTCGAGCAGCTTCCTCTTGGTCTTTACAAAAGCATCCTCGTTCGTGCGAAACAACAATCCCTCGTCGATTACGATCCCGCACCTGCCGCCCTCGCGCAGACTACGAATGACGTGCTGGAGAAACAGCACCTGGGTTGCCCCGGTCTTGTAGTCGAAGTTGGTCTGGGCTTCCTTGCCTTCCTTGCCGCCGAAGGGCGGATTGGTCAGGATCACATCGAATGTCTGCGGCGCGCCTTCGAACAGGCCGCCGTAGCTTTCACGCCCGGTCAGCGTGTTGCCGTGCCAGAGGTTCGGCTTGTCGATGCCGTGCAGGATCAGGTTTGCCAGCGCGATGGGATAGATGAGGTTTTCTTTCTCTCGTCCCCAGAAAGTTCGCTGCTTGAGTGTCTCCAGCTGGTCACCCGTGGCATCGTTGCCGAGTTTGCCGTTGATGTGCTCAAAACTCTGGGCGAGAAACCCACCGGTTCCGCAGCCGGGATCATAAATGGTCTCATCTACCTTGGGGTCAATAACCTGGACCATAGCCTTGATGACCTGGCGCGGCGTGAAGAACTGGCCGCCGTCGTTGCCCTTCTCACCCATCTTCAGCAACAGCCCTTCGTAGACCTGCGACAACGTGAAGACGTGCGTCGGGTCCACGGCCTCGCTGGTAAGCTGGTCCACCTTGTCCAGCACATCGAGGAAGTTCCTCTCCGTATCGATGCGGACACGCTCGACGCCGGTCATGATTTCGCTGATTACTTTCTGACGGGGCGATGCATCGGGCTTCTTCTTTAAGTCTTTCAAATGCGGCAACAGTTCCAGGTTGACGAAGTTGAAGAAGGAGTTTTGTTGTGAGTTTTGAAGCTCGACGCGCTTGTTGGTCTGCCCCTCCGGCAAGGTCTCAGGTGGCGCGGCCCAGTCCCGCCAGCGGTACGGCGCTTCCAGCGAAGACCGGAATGGCACTCCCAGGGCTTCGCTCTCCTGCTCCTCGCGGTTTTCCTTCTCGTCGAGGATGCGCAGGAAAAGAATCCAAGTCAGCTCGGGAACATACTGCATCGCCCCGGCGCAGTTCCCGCGCCGCATGATGTCACAGATGCTCTTAACCACCTGATCCACCGATTGCTGAGTGAGTAGACGTTTGCCGTTGGTTCCGTTGTTGTTCTTTTTGCCTCCTCGTGTCATATCAGACTTCTCCGTTGAACGCCCGGCGCAGCAGGACCGGTGGCAGAGCGTTTATGGTTGCCACTTCCTGTTCCACCGCGGCGCGGGCCTTCTCCACTGCCGCCATTTGGTCTCTCAGCAACGCCGCAATACGCTGCTGTTCTGGCGCAGAAGGAAGCATCAAAGGCAGGGCTTTCAGCACACGCTGATTGATTGTCGCGATGCCTGTTGTCTGCTTGGCGTGGCGCAGAAAATATTCTTTCCCATGGGGCGAGGCGATCTGTAGCGCGACGAAATCGGGTATGAGCCCGTCACTCTCCAACCGCACTCGAAAGATATGATTCTGGTGGATACATTCTTGGATTTGTGCCTCCCAGATGGTACCGCGACCGAGCTTATCGGCATCGCCGCCTTCGGTCAACAGCAGGTCACCCTGCTTCAGACTCAATGTCCTAATCTCCTCCTCCGTTGCTGGTGTGGTTGCTAAGTCGTCGAGATCCAGATGGCCGTCCTTAACGTTAGCGACGCGCAGATAAGCTACTTCGCGGATCACAGCTCCATTGAGCTTGCGGCCAAGGGTAACCCCGGATACAACTTCACCGCATTCGCCCAGCATAGCCCATCGCCAGCCGGGGGGGAGAGGCTGGCCGGGTAGGGGAAAGGCTTTGCGGAGGAAAGCGGCAGCCATAGCTGTGACCGCCTCAAGCCGGGCTTGGGCGGCTGCGCGGGCCTTCTCTACCGCCGTCATCTGCTCGCGTAAGACCTCCGAAATACGGCGTTGTTCGGAAAGAGGTGGAAGCGGGATTGGAAACACCTCCAATGCGGCACCCGGAAGATTAATAAATGTGGAACCTGCTGCCTTTTGAAGTAACGTTCCAGTCACTACATCCAGCAAGTACCATATGAACTCTGCGCAAGACTTTCCTTCTTTGGCTCTTATGGCCGCTAATCCTCGTCCGATGCAATATCCCCGGTCAGCCATGTTCTTCTTACCGGTAGTTGCTCCTCGAACGCAGAACAATATGTCGCCATGAATGGCCGATTTCGTTGGTGCTGTTGTCCATTGGGTGGCAACTGGATAAATTGCGCCAAACTCTGTCGGTCCATTGAGGAGTGGGACGCCGTCTCCTTTTTCATTATATGAAGCGCCAGGCGGCGATTGTCCCATCACGATGTCACATACCTCTCCCAGTTTGACCCAGTGCCACCCGACTGGCAGCGCCATAGGGACCGACGTTCTAGGCAAATCAACTCTTCCGTCCGTCATGCCAGCTTTCCCCGCCTCTCGATGATTTCAGCAGCTGATACGAAGGGTCGCTCAGACTGGACCAACTCGGCTTGTTTCTCAGCTAGCAGCACGTCAAACGCAATCTGACAATCCAGAACACACCGAAGGTCGTATCCGTCCATGAGAAGCACACGCTCTTCACTCTTGCCTGCTAGGCTCTTCAAACACTCACCTGTATAGCCGTTGAACGAAATGAACACGGCCTTCGTGTCTCCGCCGAAAGCAGTCCTCGCTCTGTCGCGCAAGACGGAGACATCGGCCGCCTGTGTCTTTTCTTCCTGCCAACGAACTTCGACATACCACCAGTGTTTGTCGAAGTAAAAGAGCCCATCGATTTGCTCCCCAGTCCGCTTAAAAGATCCTCTTGATTCTTCCGCGTAGTAGTCGAAGATCTTGTTCATTAAATCTTGATAGCGATTTCCACGGGTTTGGGGATTTGTCTCAGCGATGATCCGATCGAACTCATCTCTGAAGGCTTGAAGCTTTTGGTGGTCAAGCGCCTTCATGGTTGTACGCTCAACTCGGTCATCGTGCATTCTGCGTTCTTGCTCTTCCTGAAACCGTTGCTGTTCCAAATACTGTTTGTATGCCTTCTGCAGTTCTTTCAGAGAAGCGAGTGCTTTGTCCTTTCTTTCCGCTGGTATTGTATGTATGTCCTTCCAGTAATACATTCTCGTCAGCATTTGCTTGACCGGGTTTTCTCCGGCCTTTCCAAGAGAACCGAGGCGATTGAGCACATGATGTACGAGTTTGATCGTTGCGCTGTCGCTTGGCATCTCGGCGAGTAGCCCGCTATCGACCCCGCATCCACGCAGAAATGAACGGACGTTATCCTTGAACCATAGGACATCCCGGATAGCGACGGCTAAGAGATTTGCTATGTCTTGTGGAAGCCTCATGCCGCGAACATCCTCGTCTTGGTTTCACGCAGAAGGTCAGAGGCTTTGCCCGCGGCCTGGAGGGATGCCAAGCCACCGGCGGCCTTGACCTCCGGCGTTTGGAAAATCTGCGGGTTTTCCAGGCCGTCGGTTCCGCCGCGCTCGAACTGACTGGCGATGGCGCGGATCGTGGCGGCGGCCTGTTTCGGCAGCGTGTCGATCCATTCTTCGTGCTTATAGGTGAAGGCCAGCGTGCGGTCGTGGCGGGTGCGAGGATTCATGCCCCAGCCGAGTTCGGCCAGAATATCGTAGAGATCGTACTCTCCTTTGCCGTCCACCATGCGCACGACGGTCGGAGAATATCCTGAGGTCACCAGCGTGTCGATGAGTTCCTGCCGCGACGGCGGGTCGATCCAACGCCCGCGAAAATCTTCCAAGGTGTGCACTTCGTGCACGAGACGGGAAGCCAGACGCGCCTTGTATTCCTCGATAGGTACAGGCATGGCCTTGCCGTCTACGTCGGTCACGATAAACCTGCCGGCATCGGTGACGTGAACGTCAAACCCTTCGACACTGATCGTCGGCTCTGTTGGCTGCAGCTCCGGTCCAGGGCCGCTGCCGCCGGGATGCGTGGGCTTGGTTACGAATTCCTCGCCGAAGAGGCGCGTGGCGTCGGTGTAGTCATATACGCGAAACATCAGCTTGTTTGTGGGTGCATCAATGCGCGTTCCACGGCCGACCATCTGGTAGAAGCTGATGGGCGACTTGAGGTATTTGAAAAAGACGATGTTGCGCACGCAGGGCACATCCACGCCGGTGGTCAACAGATCCACTGTCGTGGCGATGAAATGGCTGCGCGACGATGCGCGTAGGTCCGGAAGTTGGTCGTTGCCGTTGCTCTCGGCAGTGCACTTGAATGCGTAATTCTCCAGCCGCTGCTTGCCGTTGTCGGCGCACCACCTGACGTAGAGATTATTCATGCAGACGGCCACATCGTCGGCGTGGCGATCGCGCGCGCAGAAAATGATGGTCTTCTGCTCGGGGCCCCCAGTCTCCAGCAGGTAGTTGAACAAGTCCTGACACATGGCCAGGACGCGATCAGGCAGGAGAATGCGATCTTCGTATTCGGTCCGTTGATAGAGTTCTTCGATTTGTGCGGCAGTGATAAGCTGGCCGGTAATGGCGTCAACGGGGTTGCGGGCAATGATCTCTTCTTTGGTTATGCCCGTGTCGTCGAGGTTCACGCGGCCCTTCTGGATTTCGCAGGCGGCAAGGTAGCCATCCTCGATCGCCTGCGCGATGTCGTATTCGTAGGCCGGTTCGCCAAAGTAGGCGAGGTTGTTGGCGGTGATCTCCGCGTCTGCCAGGACCTCTCGGGTGACGCTGTACGACGCGACAGGATCCGCAAGCCTTGCTTGCTTATCACCCGATCCTGCTTCGGCGACAAGTGGCAACCGATCCAAGGAAGCTGCATTGCACTCCTCCACCTGGCGCCTGAGGGTTTCGGCAAGTTGTCGGGGGGTTGCGGTGAGACCGATCTGCACGGCGTTCTTGTTCCGCGTGAGCACCTGCGACCACCTGCCCCAAGCTGACCGGTGACACTCGTCAATGACAACGTGGGTGAAGAAGTTCTCCGGGTAGAAAGTGGTAAGGAAGCTGGCGTCGCCGTTCTCATTTTCCACTCCCAGAGTCTGGTAGGTGGCGATGTGGATGCGAGCATTTTTGGCGTTATTGGCGCCATCGGACTTGCGGTAGACCTCGGCGGCATCAGCACCAAATACGTTCTGGAAAGCCTTGAGAGCCTGGGTGCGCAGTTCGTCGCGGTCGCAGACGAACAGAGCGCGGGTGAGCTGGCCGGCGTCGGAAATGCGCTTGAGCAGGTTTACGGCGATGAAGGTCTTACCGGAACCTGTAGCCAGGGAAAGCAACGCGCGCTTGGGCCGCTTTGCCACCTCGCACATCGCGATTTTTTCCATGACTGCGCGGATCGCGGCATCTTGATAGTAGCGCCGGGTGCCTTCGCCGCCGGGATAAGGCTGCAACAGTGGCCGGGCAACTGGCGACTCAAGTGCAAAGCCCATGTTTTGCTCGAAGCGAGCGCGCAGCTCTGCAGGGGTAGGAAACTCCGCGATCGGCTTGGGCGCGGAGGTTAGTCCGGTGAAGCAGTCGAACTCGACAAACAGATGCCCGTTGGAGGAAAAAACGAACTTGACGTTGAGCCGCTTGCACTCGGCGTATCCCTTCGCCTGACCAAGGCCGTGTCCAGCGGGCAGGGTGTCCTTCTTGGCCTCGATGAGAGCCAGTGCCACGGGCTGCGTGTCGACGTTTATCTTTACTCGCAGGACGTAATCGATTTTTCCGCGGGAGCGCCGCCTCGCTTTGCCGTTTATGATCTCGACCGTTCCCGCAGTTTCCTCGCGCCGGATAAGATCCTCGGTCCATCCGCGCTTATGGATAGCCGGATCGATGAGTTTTGCTCTGGTATCGGCTTCATTCCAGGTCATCGATGATTCCACTCACACGTACGATCGCGAAAGCACTTCATCTTCAGGACATACCAAAGGCAGAGCGGAGCGATAAATCGCAAGCCACCAACAGCCTCGATCGATTCATCGGGTTGAAAACGTTCAAGTTTAACCGTGCAGGGATCAGGCAAACAAGCAAATACGCTGCGAATCGGTACAGCCCATCGGAATATAATGGTGCGATTTCATTTCTGGGGAGGTCAGCACCATGAAGAAGGACACCAAGCTTCTCGTGAAGAAAGCTATCGATTCTCTTATCCCCAAAATGTATAGAATGAAACTATTCTCCTAATTGCCAGAGGAGGCGATCTCCCCGAGGATCATCTGGCATAATGGATGTCAGGTAACTATTTCACCAAATCCCAGGCTATAACCGAACTGCCGCCGGGCCGTTCTCGAAAATGCTGAAATAGTTGCCTGACACGCATTCTGCTACTCAATCCTGCCTCGGGCATTGATTGGCACCGATGGGATTTCTGAGGCGGTGGAATTCTTGACTCCCCAATCAGTTGCGGCCCGAGGATATCACAGTAGCCGACAAATGGGGTATCCCGCGGCCATTTTTGATCTATCGGCAGGTCGATCGCAGACGATAAAATTGTGAGACGCGAGTACTTTTCTGTTATTATTGAACTTCCAAGACGAATACAAAACCCGGCAGATGCCGCCTGGTCAGGCACTCAATGAAACGGTCGCTATCCTATAGTTACAATTTTGAGAAGTTCGTAGCCGCCATGACCCACATGGCCATGAAGGTTTCGGACTTGACCAAGTTGCGAGCTTCAAAATTGCTTTACTTTGCGGACAAATACCATCTGACTACCTATGGCCGGCCCATCGTCGGAGATTGCTACGTCAGGATGGATCATGGCCCGGTACCCTCTCAATCTCTTGATCTAATGAATGAGCTGATCACTCCGTTCATCATCCGTGGCATGAAGCGTCCAACCCTGGATGCCATGCAGCAGTACCTGGTGGTTGATTCGACGGGAAAACAGCCGAGGTTTCAAGCCAGGAAACAGCCGGATTATTCAGTCCTTTCTGACTCAGACGTCGAGGCCCTGGACAGATCAATTGCTCTATTCGGAAGAGCTTCCATCACGAGTGTTTGGAATGCCGGCCACAAAGAGCGCTCATGGAAAGAAACCCCTCCTCTCCAACAAATCGACTACCGCCTCTTTTTTGACGAGTCGAGCGCCGAACAGAAGGAGCTTCTCGCATTGCTTGAAGAGGATCAGGCAGGCGAGGAACTTTTGAATGAGGGACTGGCTGCGGGACATTGACTCGTGGCCGACCCTCGAAGCGCCCTATTTAGGAAGTTTTTCATTTCCGGGTCAGTGTGGACCACAGTCGAAACCTTTTCGGACGAAGGCTCGGCGTGGAAGTTTCTCGTGATCATAAGAGAGGTAAGCCGCGCGGTCTACTATCTGCGACCAACCTCAAAGAGCCGGCATTTCCGAATAGCCCGCAACTGCTCGTTCGTTGAAATCCCAAAAGGCACCTGCGGGATCTTCTCGGTCGACACTTTTATCAGTTGCGACCAGTTCCACTCAAAAAGCCGGGATGAATTTGAGCAGCTTTTTGCGAAAGGTAAGATTGACTACAAGGGTCAGATCTCCCCTGAGATTCTCCAAGAAATCGAAACCAAGATGAAGGCGTCCAAGGTGCTTTCGGAGAGGGAGAAGCGATACCTTTTCGGGAAGGATCGCTAGTCCGGCGGTGCAACGGGTGCAACGCCAATCTGATCGAGTTTTCTGCTCCAGGCTCTTCCGCATTTGGCATCAAAACACCGGTACCTTTGCCTTGCTTTCCCGCCACAAATTACCACCGTTCAGCGTTTACGAAATTGGGGACGTCACCTCGCTATCCTTTCTCGAACCTGCCGAGATTCTGCCCGCGAAAATAGGTGACGTCGCTAATCTCGCAGCCACTGAATCGCAGGTTTGTGAGATCGGTGCCGGACCCGAGGAAGTTATCGAATCTGCAAGAGGTAATCTCAATACTGCTCCTGAGAATAGGGCTTGCGTTTATTTTTGACGACCGTTTTCTTCGTTTGCCGAATCTTATTGTCGATCATCTTTCTAATTGAAAACATGTCCCCTGAGCTGAATGAAATTGTGAGACGATCCGGGGTGGCGCGATCGAAAGTTTCGGCTGTAAAAAACGGGGCGACGGTTTCTGTCTCCTGCGATCTGCTGGTCAAGATAGTCGGAGCCACGGGCGTCGAAGTTCAACCCAACGCCGCTTGACCATCCAACTGGCCTGATTTGCGCTCACTTTACATCGATGCTGTCCTTTCTCTAATATCTGAATCATGATTGACTCGACCATCGTCGTGGCGGGAGCTACCGGTAATCTCGGCGGACGCATCGCCAGAGCCTTGCTCGAACGGGGAGCCAGCGTAAGAACGCTTGTTCGCCACGGCACGGCGCGAGACAAGCTTGAGCAACTGCAGGAGCTCGGCGTAACGATTGCCAGTGTCGACTTTAGCAGTGCTTCCCAAGTGACACTCGCATGCTCGTCTGCGTCCTGCATGGTGTCCGCGCTGCAGGGATTGCGGGACGTGATCGTGGAAACGCAAACGGTTCTGCTCGACGCTGCGATCAAGGCTGGCGTGCCACGTTTCATTCCGTCCGACTACTCGATCGATTTCACCAAGTTTCCAGCCGGAGAGAATCGCAATCTCGATCTTCGCCGAGACTTCCACAAGCGCCTCGATAAGGCCTCGATTTCAGCGACCACGATCTTCAACGGTGCGTTTGCCGATATGCTGACCGGTCAGATGCCGCTCATTCTCTTCAAACTGAAGCGAGTCCTCTATTGGGGCG
>Ga0187878_1001077_pt1 | contig 27877 bp, 22 predicted proteins | sample June2016WEW_17_1_FD_132979 | JGI IMG/M metagenome (GOLD analysis project Ga0187878, IMG submission 132979) | Peatland microbial communities from SPRUCE experiment site at the Marcell Experimental Forest, Minnesota, USA - June2016WEW_17_150 | ecosystem: Environmental > Terrestrial > Soil >...
AGCCGCCTCATCCGGGCGGTCCTTATCATCTATGCCGCCCGCGTTCTGGGAACTGAGGGCTACGGCATCGTTTCCTACGCCCTTAGTTTGGCCGCCTTTTTCGGAATACTCACCGATATTGGCCTTTCTCCCTTGCTTACCCGCGAAACTATCAAGAATCCGGACAAGGTCTCGGCATATCTCTCCACCACCTTTTTCCTGAAACTCGTCTTCACGGCCTTAGCGACCATCCTGATGATCGCCATCTATCCCCTCGTCTCCAGGGCGGTCGACATAGGACCTCTCCTTCCCTTCGTTGTCTTGCTCCTCATCTTCGATAACCTTCGCACCTTCGGCTTTTCGATTACAAGAGCCCGAAACAAGATGGAGTGGGAAGCGGGGTTGGGCATCGCGACCGACGTCTTCATTACTGCCCTGGGCATAATATCCCTGCTCGTAGCTCCCCATCCCAAAGAGTTGGCCGAGGCCTACACAGCCGGAACCATCATTGGGTTCTGTCTGGTCTTCTTCATCCTAAGAAAACAGTTCAAGGGAATCCTAACCAACTTCGACAGGAAACTCGTGAAACCGATCATTACCAAGGCCTGGCCGTTTGCCATAATCGGGCTCCTCGGAGGGTTCATGATAAACATAGACACGGTCATAATCGGGATCTTCCGGAGCGCTGGAGAGATCGGCCTCTACGCGGCGGCCCAAAGGCCGGTGCAGCTTCTTTACCTCTTCCCAAGTTTATTCGCGGCGAGCGTCTTCCCAATTTTCAGCAGACTCGTCCACGAGAACCGGCACGAAGCGGCGAAGAAGGTGATAGAGACCTCCATAACGGCCGTGATCGCGGTTGCTCTGCCCATTACGATCGGCGGCATCATCGCCGGCCAGCCGCTCGTCGGCCTGATATTCGGGCCGGAGTACTTGGATGCCACGCTGACATTCCAGCTCCTTCTTATTACCACCCTTCTCGTCTTCCCCGGCACGGTCATCGGCAATCTCATATTCGCCTACGACAAACAGAAGATATTCATCCTCTCAACCAGCGTTGGGGCACTCGCCAACACTGGATTGGACCTGATCTTCATTCCGATCTACGGCATCGCCGGTTCGGCCGTCGCCACCATTATCGCGCAAATATTGGTGAATATAATCAACTGGACTTATCTGAAGAAAATTCAGCCATTTTCCATATGGCCCCACCTTTCAAGAACGATTCTGGCTACCGTACTCATGGGAGCAGCCACTTTTTCTCTCCTTCTTTTGGGACTGAACATCGTACTAAACGTGTTAGTGTCCGGACTCATCTTCGCCGGCGTACTTTATGCGACCAAAGAACCCATCCTCGGGCACCTTGGCGTTCGGAGATCGATATTAGGTTAAACCTTGCAAACCCCAAAGCGTACTAGCATAATCTAACTGAATGAATCCCGTTAGAGGCAACCAATTCTATTATGTCTATGTTATACGAAGTAAAAAGGATGGTATCTGGTATACAGGATTTACCCCTGATTTACGGAAGCGCTTTAAGGAACATAATAGCAACGTAACTGGGTGGACCAAGAACCGAGGTCCATTTGAACTTATTTACTATGAAGCCTCAAAAAACAAGGCGGATGCTAGGTCGAGAGAAAGATACCTAAAATCAGGTATGGGTAAGCGTTATCTGAAAAACAGACTAAAGCGCTTCCTGCCTCTAACGGGATGAAAGGCCTGAAAAAGTTTATTCTCCTTTTGGGCGATATCGTCGCCCTATACCTTTCCCTGGCGGTAACCCTCTTAATCCGTTATCCCGTGGGAGAGTTCAATTTCTATTTCCGAAGTCATCTCTATCCTTTTTCCCTGATTTTCATCGCCTGGGTGATAATTTTCTATCTCTCCAATTTCTACCAATACAGCGAACTCCAAAACAAGTTCATTATCTTTAAACGCACTGCGGGAGCGGTTGTATTAAGCGGCATTGTCTCCATTACCGCCTTCTATCTCTTTGGGCAGCTTTTCGAACTGACGCCAAAAATCAACCTTCTCATTCTTTGCGCCGTCTTCCTCCTGGTGAACTGGGCCTGGAGAATACTAGTACTGAATATTTTCACCGCCGGCGCCACCAAAATAATGATCCTCGGCGATGCTCCCCTCTTAAACGACATCGAGTCGTACATCCAGAAGAATCCCCACGCCGGATACCAAATCGCCGAAAAAATCGGGAGCCTGAAGGAGAATGACGTTGCATCTTTGGCTAAGATGATAAAAGACAAGAAAATAAACACAGTCATCATCCAACCCAACATTGCCAAGGATTTTTCTACCCTCAGAACCGTGTTTCAGCTTCTCCCCACTGAAGTGAACTTGGTGAATGCCTGGGACTTTTACGAAATTCTTTTCGAGAAAGTGCCGTTGAAAGACCTCGAAGAAAATTGGTTCATAGAGAAAATCTCAACCCACCGGCCGTTTTACGATGCTTTCAAGCGGCTAACGGACGTCGTGCTCTCCATTATATTGGGAATCATTTTCCTGCCTTTCGGTCTGGTTTTCGCATTCCTCATAAAAGTCACCTCGAGGGGACCGGCCATCTTCAAGCAAGAACGAATGGGAAAAAATAACCGAACCTTTAATCTTTTCAAATTTCGCACCATGAATACATGGAGAGGCGGTAAGGACGGTACGCCGGCATGGACTGAAGAGAAAGACCCAAGGATAACGGCCTTTGGTAGAGCTCTCCGGTTCACCCATTTTGACGAGATCCCCCAGCTCTGGAATATCGCGAAGGGCGATATCTCGTTCACCGGCCCCAGGCCCGAGCGGGTGGAACTGGCGGAAACTTTCAGTAAATTCCCCTATTACGAAATCCGCCACATCATCAAACCGGGGCTCTCCGGCTGGGCGCAGATAAACTACAAACCCAGTGCCTCTTTGGAAGAAGCCTACGAAAAACTGTGCTACGACATCTATTACGTGAAGAATCGTTCGATCTTCCTCGATTTCATTATTATCTTCAAGACCGTAAAATACGTCTTCGTTTCTCATTTCTAAACCATGTGCGGGATCAGCGGCGTTTATAAATTCAATAATTCCGGAACGGTGAGCGATCGGGAACTTAGCGGAATGCGCGATACGCTCGTCCATCGCGGGCCGGACGGCGGCGCGAACTACGTTTCGCCCGACAAGAAAATCGGCCTATCCCAAAGACGCTTGGCCATTATCGATCTCTCAAAGGAAGCGGCGTGCCCGATGGGGAACGAAGACGGTACGGTCTGGATAACCTATAACGGCGAAATCTACAACTTCAAACCGCTCCGGGAAGAACTGATAAAGAAGGGGCACAAGATGAAGACGCACGGAGATACGGAGGTTATTCTCCACGGCTATGAGGAATGGGGCGAAGAAATAGCGAAAAAATTGAATGGGATGTTCGCCTTCGTCATCTGGGACGAGAACAAAAAACTCTTTTTTGCGGCCCGGGACCACTTGGGTATAAAACCTTTCTATTATGCGGTCCAGAACGGCACCTTTTATTTCGGCTCCGAACTTAAGGCCATCCTCGCTCACCCGGCTTTCAGAAAAGAACTGAATGAAACGGCTTTCTCCCAATACCTGACCTATTCCTCGGTACCCGCTCCCCTTACGATGTTCGAGGATATAAAAAAGCTGCCGGCCGCCCACTGTCTCACAGTGCGGAAAGGGCAGATCGAAATAAAGGAATTTTGGAATCCTCTCACGGAATCATCGCTCCGCTATGGGGCAAATCCGCTTACCGAAAGCGATTACCTGGAGAAAGTTAAGGATATCCTCAAGGATTCCATAAAGAGCCAGATGATTTCGGACGTTCCCTTCGGCTGTTTCCTCTCGGGCGGCATCGATTCTTCGACCAATGCCGCTTTAATGACCGAGGCGCTCGGCCATCCGGTGGAAACATTCTCCGCCGGCTCCCATCACGAAAAATACAATGAATTCACCTACTCCCGGAAAATGGCCGAATTCCTCGGCGCCAAAAGCCACGAGGTGGCGGTGGACGAGAACGACCTCCTTAAATTCCTTGAAAAATACCCATACCATGCCGATGACCTGAATGGCGACTATATTTGCTTCCCGATGTATTATCTCTCCGAGCTCACGCGCAAGAATGGCGTCATTGTCGTCCAGATCGGCGAGGGCTCGGACGAAATCTTCGCCGGCTACAGCACCTATCTTCTGGCCAATAAGCTTTACGAACGCTGGTGGCGGCATCTCCGGAGATTACCCGAATGGATGAGAAAAGGAATCTACGGATTATCGAATTTGGCCCCGTCCCATAAACTGGATTTCCAAAAAGAATACCTGAGACGGCTCTCGGCCGGACAAGAACCGTTTTGGGGGCTCGCGGTCGCCTTTTCCGACCATCAGAAAGAAAGGATGCTCACACCCCAGTTTAAAAGCCGAGTTCCTCTCTCCGTAGGATACGAACCAGTCAAAAAACATTATGCGGATGTGGCTTCTGTGACTCCCGGCGCCGATTTTCTCACAAAGATGACCTATTTGGAGATTAAACACCGCTTACCGGAATTACTCCTCGCGCGGGCGGACCGGATGACGATGGCGCATTCGGTCGAGGGCCGCGTTCCTTTTCTCGACCGCCGCCTCGTCGAACTTACGCTCTCGATTCCCACCAGCATCAAATTCAAGGATAACGAGCCGAAATACGTTTTGAAGAAAGCGATGGAGGGAACTTTACCGGCGGAGATAATCCGGCGACCGAAACAGGGCTTCTCCACGCCGATGAACGAGTGGCTAAGGATGGATTTCCCAATCGGCCGCGAGATCCTCGGCCGAATCGGCCGGTCAGGACTCAAAGAGAGGGGGCTTCTGGACTACGATTACGTAAACAGCTTCGTAGCCACTGACCGCCATGAAGACAACGGCCATATTTTCCGTCTCTGGAACCTGGTTTCGTTATCGCTCTGGTACGACCGCTGGTTTTCTTAAAACCTCAAGATAGTCCTCGGCCAGCTTTTGGGGGTCGAGATTTTTCGCCGCAAAATCCTTCCCGGCTCGCCCGAAATTATCGCGCAGCTTTTTATTGCCGGCCAATTTCTTAAGCGCTTCCTTCAAGGATTCTTTATCGCCCGGCGGAACGGTGAGCCCGCTCTTCGCCTCTTCCGAGACGAGCGCGCGGCTCACGCCGTCCATCGCAAGCACTATCGGCAAACCGCCCGCCATATAATCAAAAAGCTTGGTGGCGTAGATATATTTCAAAAGTCCCATGTCTTTCAAGACGGCGACTCCGATATCCGATGCCTGGATCAGCGCCGGCAGCTCCGCTTTCGGTACGGCATCCATGAAAAAAACGTTTTTTATCTTCTCCCGCTCCGCTCTTTCTTTCATCTTCGCCCGCTGGCGCCCATCGCCTACAATCGCGAAGAGAACCGTCGGGTCGTTCATTTCTTTCGCCGCATCCAGAAGAAGATCGAAGTCGTAAACGGCGCTCAAGGCCCCACCGTAGATAAAAACCGTTTTATCTTCCCAGCCCAGTTTCTTGCGGGTCCCGTTCCTTCCGTCCAGGTTCCGGAAAAGTCCGATATCAACCGGATTAAGCACGGAAGAAATCTTTGCGCCGGGCACGGCTTTCTTATCCACCAGATAGTCCCCGATGCCGGGCGAATTTACGACAATATGGGAGGAATGCCGGTAGAGAAACATTTCCAGGCCCCGGCTCAGATTGATAAGCAGTTTATTTTTCAAAAATCCGAGTTCTACTGCCTCGTCGGGCCAAATATCCCGAATCTCAAAGACGAACGGCACTCCCTTAGTAAGCGCGACCAGGTAACCGAGAAGGCCGATGAATATCGGGGGCGAGGAAGCCAAAATCACATCGGGCTTCAAGGAAGATAACCCGGCAAAAAATGCCAGAAAGAAATAGGAAAAATAGGACCAGAGCCGGCCGACGAAAGAGCGGTAGCCGATGGTGGAATCATTCACCCGGATCACCCGAAAACGGTCATTCTCGTTCTCTTCCGCAAACAATCTCCATTTGAGGCGCCCGTGCGCCTTTCCGGCGACATAACTCACCATGCCGGCAATGACCGTTACTTCATTCCCCATTCGGGACCAGGCGTCGCCAAAATAAAAAAACCGCCCGATACCGGCCTCCCGGGGATTCGTATAACGCTGTTCGAAAATCAAAATGCGCATCTTATTAGAAATAGAATATCTTAAAAACCGCTTTGTAGAAAAGAGCCATGATCCGATAGAGGTGATTACTCGCATAGCCGGCGAACTTTTCGGAATAACTCCGAAATGTTTCTTCCTGGCTCATCCGGTAAGTCGCCTCGAGCTGGACAATATGAAGTGAATGGTAAAAGGGACTCGCAATCATTTTAAGCGCCTGCCGGGAAAGGTCGTAGAGCGACCAGAAGCCGGCATCGTAACGCGGCAGATTCTTTTTGAGGGTTGCGATACAACCGTTCCATAATTCGAAGGCCGCCTCGTCTTTCGTGAGAAGCCAGTAATCCCAAACACCCCACAACGCCCAAAGGAAACCGTTTAAGATGTGCGTCGGCGGGTCGATGATATATTCTTCAAGCCAGATATTCCCCTCCCCATCCGTAAATTTCACTCCGCCGTTTGCAATGGCGATATTCATCGAGCGGAACGCTTCGCGGGCGGCGCGGAGATATTTCTCATCACCTGTAGTTTTATACATTCTTCCCAAAAGCGAGATGCCCGTCCCTTGAGAGTGGGCGGAATACCAGCCCGCCGCCAGGCCTTGTTTATAGTGCCAGGGAAATTTGTGTCTCCAGACCGGCAACCCCTCATTGTTTTCTTCCAGATTCTTCACGAGCCAGTCCGCCTGAGTTATCGCTACTCCCAGATGCTCGGGAGCCCCATTATCCAAATAAAGATTATAGTGGCCGAGGCCGTACTGCGCGACGGCCAGCGGATTATATTGGCGGCCGATGTCAAAGTAATAATCGAAGAGAATGACTCCGTCCTCGTCTCTCGGGCCCGCGTACTTCGCCTTGTCTAGGAAGGTCATGTAATACGGCCCCGCCGGATTTTCGGAATCAATGTTTTCGCTTACCGCCGGATGTTCATGCCAAAAAGAAAGGTACCCCTTATCCGGGGTGAGATAAACCTTGAAAATCCGCCGGAAATAATTAAATCCCTGCATGCCCGCCGGTCTTGAGCGCCTCGGCAACTTTGAAAATGGCGAGATGGGAAAGATAGATCTCCTCAAGGGATATAGGCGACGGCTTACCGTTTCTTATCGCATCTATCTCTCCCTGCAATTCTTCCAGATATCCCTTATTCTGTCTCGAGAAGTTGAATTTTTTGGTTTTCACGGAAGTGATGAATCTCCCGTCCTTGAAATTGTCTATGACGAAGATGTTGCCTCCGGCGTAAATCTCCACGTATTCCTTAGGCAGGCGGAAATTACCCAACCCGGAGTAAACCACCGTTCCCAGCGAGCCGTTCTCGAACTCAACCGAGAACGAGAAATTTTCTTCGTGTTTAACTACTCCGCCCACCGGTATCGATGATGCCGTCACCCTGACCGGCCGGCTCCCGATAAGAAATTGGAGCGCGTTCGCAAAGTGGCACCCCTCGCCGATGAGGCGGCCGCCCTCCTTCTGATCTTGGGACCAGTGCTCCTCCGTAAGGGGCACATTCACCCGATAGACCACCTGAAGCGGAGTGGGGCAATTTTCGAACGCCTTCTTCGCTTCCGCGAAGTGGCCGGAAAATCTGCGATTGAAGCCAACGAACAACCTTCCCTTGGAACGTTTCGCCACTTCCATCACTTCGTTCAGCTCGGTTTCGTCCAAAGCGAGCGGCTTTTCCATATGAACGTTCTTTCCCGCCTCAAGCGCCTCCTTTGCGACCTTCGCGTGGTCGGCGTGGCGCAAAGCACAAATGACCAGATTGATGTCCTTGTCATTCAAGATATCGTGATAATCGTTCGTCACGTACTCCGCGCCCCATTCCTTGGCGATGGCGTTCGCATCCAATCCCTTCGAGTGGGCAATGGCCCTCACTTTCGCTCCAACGGTTTTTTTCAAATGCGGGAGAATTTCCGATTTCATGAACGATCCCGCTCCGATTATCCCAATCTTCACTTCCGTAGGCGAACTGCTTGCCTGCGACAGTAACGGTTTAAATGTCATCTTCCGTTCGAATTTCGCCGCTTCGGGGTATTCCAAAACCACTCCGCGCACCGGGCCTTTCGGATTGAAAACGAGTTCGTAGGCCTTTTCAGCCTCACTTATGGGAAAGGTTTTCGTAACGAGATTTTCCACCGAGATTTTCCCGTCGGACAAGAGGCGCAAGAATTCTTCCATGTTCCTTCTTTCCGTCCAGCGGACATAGCCAATCGGATAGTCCATTCCTCTTTCCTCATAATTTTTGTCATAACGGCCCGGGCCGTAGGAACGGGACGAGAAATACGAAAGTTCCTTCGGATGGAAGTCGCGCCAGGGAATATCCGCTTGGATGTTTCCTATCTGTACGATGCGCCCCCGGTCGCGGGAAATCTTGACGGCCAATTTCAACGGCTCGTCGGTCTTCGCGCTCGCATAGATTAGGACGGCGTCCACCCCTCTACCGAACGTAAATTTGGAAACCTTACCGTCTATATCCTTATCATCCGTTAAGGCCCCCTCATCCATGCCGTTCTCCTTCGCAAAAGAGAGCTGCGCGAGATTCACGTCAAAGCCGATGACCGGATGGCCGTAAGCACGGAGCATCCTCACCGCCAATTGTCCGAGCAGGCCGAGACCGACAACGGCTACCTTTTCGCCCGGTGCGAGGTTGGCGCGACGGATACCCTGCATGGCGATCGAAGCGATCGTCGTAAAAGCGGCATCCTTCTCGGAAACATTCGCCGGTATCTTCACGCAAAGGTTCTTTGGCACCGCGATTACCTCGGCGTGCGAAGCGTAATCCTGGCCGGCGCAGGCTACCCGGTCGCCCGCGCGAAATTCCTCAACTTCGCGCCCCGCGGCGATCACCTCCCCGGCACTGGAATAACCCAAAGCAATGTCTTTTTCTAGCTTCGCTTGAGCTACGCCCCATGCCCACTTGAATCCCTTGGTCTTCACGAGTATGAAGAATTTTCGGACGTAATCCGGCCGCTCTTTCGCTTTTTGGAGCAAGCTCTTCTTTGAGAGTTCTATAATACCCCGCTCGGTTCCGGCACTGATGACCGAATAGCGGTTTTTAACCAGGACTCCGCCGGAACGCAAAATAGGCGGAATGATTTCTTCCACCCGTGTCTTGCCCGATTTCGGATTTTGGAATACCTGTTTCATTTATAAATTTCATTATAGAAGGCTCCATCCGCCATGTAAATCGGCCGAAACGCAGACCGGTTATCTGTTCCCTTGAATCACTTTGAAAAATCCCAAGCTCTGCGGAATCGCTTTCCCGAACCATAGAGGCCAGTGAATATTTCTCGTAATTCTTAAATCGTAAGGGGTAACGATATTTTTAACGGAAACATTCTTAAAATCCCCGAAGAGTTTCAAGGCCTCCGCATCGGTAAGGGCCTTAGTACCCGGGCTCTCGTGATGCTCCGAGAAGAGCCTCTCGAAAGACACGAATGGATTCAGATGAAGCAAGCCGTAGAGAATGTAGAGCTGAAAACCAACTAAGGAAAAACGATTATAGAGCATTATGCAGAAATTCCCGCCCGGTTTCAGAACTCTCCGAACCTCGCTCACGGCTTTCTCCATATCGGGAGTATGGTGAAGCACGCCCCAGGAATATATGAAATCAAATTCATTATCCGGGAACGGCAACCGTTCCGCATCCGCTAAACTCACTCTCTCGGAATCAAAGCCAAGGAGGGCGACGTTTCTCTTCGCAAGGCCAACCGAAATATCGGAGGCATCAACGCCGACATAATCCGCTCCGGAACGGATGAATTCAACCCCGTCGGTCCCCACGCCGCACCCGATTTCAAGAACTTTCTTATTCCGAAGTTCAGCAAAAGGCACTATTACTTTTATGAACGGTTCGAGGGTATAACGCCGCTTTCTGATGGATTCGAAATATCCAAGATTTGGTTTGTTTTCAAGAACCCCGAACGTTCCGCACGGTTTTTTATTCCAAAACCTTTTTACCGACTCCTTATTATCCATTTTAGAAACCCTCAGCCCGCTTTTACGCCCTCCACACAGAGCCCCTCATTCAACTCTACCTCTTCGATGTTCTGTATCTTTGAACTATGAAGAGGCATCTCCATAACATCGTTGAACCCCGCCCCCCTCAAATAAAAAATTAGAGAATCGCTATCGTACATCCATCTATGAGCGTGCAAATCTTTTAGATAAGAATACAACCTATAAAAAATGTTTCCGCTCGGCGGTACGGTATCGCAAAAATCCAGACTTTTTATCATTCTATCGGCCTTTGATTCATTGGTGGGCTGGCGAAGATTGTATTGTGAAACGATTCCTCTCAAATCCGGCACCATGATCCTCAATACGCCGCCCGGTTTCAATACTCGAAAACACTCCCCGAGAAGCTTCTTCGCCTCCTCCAGATAAACATGCTCCAATAAATGAGAAGCATAAACCGCTTCCATGGAATCGTCTTCAAAGGGCAGAGGGCGGCGAACGTCATGGAACACGACTTCAGCGCTCCAGGGAATATCGAATAGGCGGGCCGGCGCAAGATGAAGGGCCATTAATATTTTTTTGACCAGTGGGTGCTTTGCCAACAGGGCATTCCACGAACCATCCACATTAATCCAGCTTGAAGGGGTGATCAGGCCGCAACCCAAATGAAGTTTCTCCGATTTTTTATCCATATCTTAATTATTTTTCGTTTGTTCGTATATCTTCGCATCAACCAGGAATTGATTCCAACAGCCCTGAAGGAAATGGAATACCAATCCCTCTTTACCGTCCAAAAATCCGAGCCGGAAGAAATATCGGTAAAAAAAGTAGATGAACGCCCGCGTAAACAGCGGCAAACGATAATAAACATTCGTCCTTAACCAGCGCTTGCGTTCGGACTGGGTGCCGAAGAACCGGCCAGGGAGCAAAAGCGATTCTTCCGCCTCTTTTCCTCTCGCGACAACTTCCCGTGTGGTATAGTTGTTCGTTCTCCCTATCCACCATTCTAAATTCTTGCGGTTTTCATCGACAAAGTCGTTCTTCAGAAAATCGGCCCTGCCTGAGCTCAAAACGACGTGCTCATCGACTTCACGGTCTTCATATCTCGCATTGCCCTTGCGCCAAAGGCGCAGAAACCAGGTCGGATAATAACCGCCATGCTTTATCCATCTTCCCATAAAATAAACCCGGCGCTTAATGTAAAATCCGCTTGTCTCCGCAGATGCGTTCCCAGTTCTTTCTTGGATTTCTTCAGCCAGTTCTGGTAAGACGTATTCGTCGGAGTCCAATCTCAATATCCAATCGTTCTTTATGGGCACGTTATCCAATGCCCAATTGAACTGAACGGCTTGGTTTTTGAAATCATGCTCAAAGATCTTGGCACCATAGCGTTTGGCGATCTCAAGCGTGCGGTCGGTACTGTGGCAATCGACAATGATGATCTCGCCAGCCCAGCCGGCAACGCTCTTGAGACATTTCTCAATGTTTATCTCCTCATTAAGAGTGAGGATAATAACGCTTACGGGTGATTTCATTGTTTTCTTCTATTTAACGGCCAAGATGTGGGAACGGTCGAGCCAGAACAATTGGTTGAATCCCGAATCTTTGAGCATCCCTTCAATGCGCTTCGGCGCTTCGGGCCTGCCTCTCTTTTCAAGATTGGAAAAATGGATTTCACAGAGAACTGTACGGCACTCCGGCCTCCGGATCGTCTCTTTGAGGCCCGTAAGAACGTCATCTTCCATCCCCTCCACATCTATCTTAATGGCGTTCGGGACCGGAAGCACTCCTTTTTTTATGAGCGTATCTCCGGAAAATACGGATACCTCTTCGCCGCCAGCTGCTCCGGGATTTTCCTTAGCATCAAAAATAATGTTGGCGCCTGAGGCGAAATTCTTGTCGGGCCTCAGAAACTGCCTCGATTCATCCCGTCCAAGAGCATCGCTTACGACCCGGACGTTCCCAAGGGAATTCAAGCGGATATTCCCCATTAATCTTTCCCTTGACTGGCGTTCCGGCTCGAAGGAGACTACTCGTCCATCGCCTCCAACCTTCTTCGCGATAAAAACCGTGTAAAGGCCAACGCTCGCGCCGATATCGAAAACCGTGTCTCCCTCTTTTATTTTATCCAAAAATGGCTCTATGACTTTCTTCTCACTCCCCATCGCGACAGTCCTTCTGAATTCAATGAAGGTCGGAGCGGTAAATATCGCTCTGTAACCGGAAATTTCAATGCCGGCGAGACAATTCTTGTGAAGAGAAAAGGCGATCCGGTGCTCCAAGTTCGAAAACTGGTTCGGAATCGCGAAAAATAACCGGATCAAACCCAATCGCCTCATGAGAGACCTCAAGCTGCTTTGATAGACGGAACGCTTTATTTTTTGCTTGGTTTCGGAATAAGACATGGTTTGTTTTTTAATTTTTGCCCCTGTGAGTTTCTATGACTCTTCCGTAGGCAGCCAGGAAATTTTCGGCGATCACGGGCATAAGGAAATTACTTTCCGCTATTTTGCGTCCGCGCTCTCCCATCGCTTTCGCCGAATCGGGGTTGGACAGGATATTAATGACCGCTTCACTTAGCTTATCCTCATTTTTGGTGACGACAAGGCCAGCGGAATACTTTTCTACTACCGGAGCCAAACTTACTCCCTCAGTCACGACGACCGGCAAGCGGGAGTACATCGCCTCAAGCGCCGACATTCCGAAGCTCTCCGAATAGGAGGGCATGACGAAAACGTCGCTATCCCTCAAGGCGGCTTGCTTATCCCCGTCTATAATCATACCAGTAAAAACGACTTTGTCGCCAAGTTTGTGTTTCTCGACCATGTCTTCGACTGTTTTCTTGTATTTTTTGTCATCACCGCCAGCAAGAACCAGAATGGCCGCGGGAATCCTGTCAGCTACTCTTTTGAAGCTCGGCAAAAGCGTATCCAGTCCCTTTATCCAATTCAAGCGCCCAAGAAAGAGAACGATCTTCTTATCGGCCGAGATGCCGAACTTTTTGCGGAAAAAACCCGGAGGGATTTCCTCTTTGAATTCATCCGGGTCCAGGCCATTCGGAATGACGAAACTGTCTTTAAATGACAACCCTTGCCTCAAATATTCCTCCTTTTCAACCGGAACGGTGAAGTGGATGGCATCGGCTTCTTCAAGGTTCTTTCTTTCGATCAGGGATAAATACAACTTTTTCTTCAGCGAACCGCTTCCTAGGGGAGTCTTCATCAGGCTTCCTTTGGGTGAGATGACGTAGGGAATGTCCCGCTTCTTCGCATAGTGCGCCCCGAGCGTCGAGGCGGCCGTGAAGACCGAAGTGATGTGGATGATATCAAAATCTTTCGCGGTCATCGCGAGCGCTTTCCTGAAATCCGAAGAATAGAACCAATGCCTGAAAAAATGTACCGGAAAGTAAAAAACTCTGACGCCATCTATCGAAACCGGCACGCCGGTCGGAACATCCAACTCTACCGGCCCGTCGATATTCGTCGTATAAACCGTCACGTCGGCTCCCCTTTTTACGAGCCACTTATTCAAATTATGGACGCTTCTAATGGGCCCGCCGTAACGGAAGGCCGGCAAATAAACCAGATTTATGTGCAGTATCTTCACAGAAGTCATTCTCTCACACCGACTGAATATCTACAAGAACTTCATTGATTCCCCGTTTTTTTTAGGATAGGATTGAGGGCGTATGAAGAAAATAGGCATCACGGGTGCAAGCGGATTCGTAGGCAAGCACTTCGTCAAAAAATTCATCGACGATGGATACTTCGTGAACGCTTACGTAAGAAATGCAGCGAAGATAGATTTTCTAGCGAAACGATACGGCGAAAAACTGAGAATCTTCGAGGGTGACATCAACGACGAGAAAAACCTGGAGAACTTCGTAAAAGAATCCGATATCATCGTCCATCTCGCCGCCGGCACCGGTGGTACTTACGACGATTACTACAACACGACCGTGAAGGGTTCGGAACTCATTTTCAAACTTTGCGAGAAAAACAAAAAAGAGCGATTGGTCTATATGAGTTCCGTAAGCATCTACGACCTGAACCAGGCGGCGAATTCCGTTGTAACCGAGGATACCCCCTTCGAGCCCCACATGGATCTGCGGGGTTGGTACGCGAAAACCAAAGCATTGGGCGAACAATCCATCGCCTCAAAAATTGATTCTTCTGAATTGCCGGTCACGATTCTCCGGGCCGGCCTCGTCTACGCTCCAAACATGAAAATGCCGCTTATGGGCTGCGGCATCATAAGGGGCAGCGTGGGCATAAATCTCGGAATGGGCGACAAACGCCTCCCCTACATCCACATTGACGACCTTCATGGAGCGGTTAAGGCCGCCATTAAGGGTAGCGGGAAGGAGAGCGGAACTTATAACGTGGTCTCGGACGAACAGCCGACCACTCGGGAAATAGTCGAATATTTCAACGAATTTGCTCCCGACGGGAAAAGAATGTTATTTGTACCAAAATCATTCTTCGTGCTGAACCCTATTTTAGGCCGATACGGTTACCTCCTCGCCCGGGCCCAAAAAGACATTTACTACTCTGCGGAAAATCTAAAATCGGAACTTGGCTGGAAGGCCGTTGTACCTTTCAGGGAAGCGATGAAACAAATGGTTGATTTTCACTACGGCCCGGTCCGAATCGGCATAATTGGCTGCGGTTTTGCCATGAGGACGCTTCATCTGCCGGTCATTATCGGGAATCTGAGAATAAAAGTGGAAGCGATCTACGATATAGACGAGAAGTCCGCAAAGCAGATAAGGGATGATTTCTTTCCGAAAGCCGAAGCGGTTCGAGCGATAAGCGAATTTAAAAACCGGAAATTAGATTTCGTCGCCGTCTCTACTCCACCCGCCACCCACCTCGACATCGCCCGAGAACTCAGCGGTGCGGGGATCAATCTGATGATAGAGAAACCTCTTGCGCTAAATCTCCTTGAATCCAGAGAAATTGCGAAGATGGCCGATGGGAGCAACGCCAAAATATGCGTCATTAACAATTACCGATTCCGAAGGAACATACTCGCGATGAAATCGGCCATGAGAAAAGACGGCGCGAAAATAAACTTGGTTAGAGTCAGATTCTGGAGCGGCCCCGTCATCAAAAGCGCCGGCGGTTGGCGCGAAAAGATGAAGAACGCGCTTCTCTACGATATGGCTTACCACTTCATCGATTTGGGGGTGGAACTAGCTGGAGATTTCAAAAAGGCAGAACGGCTAAAAACCGAGCATGATTCGAGTGGGATTCTCGTTAATTTGGAGGGCACCGTTGCAACGAAAAATGGAAATGATATTATTCTTGACCTTAAGATGTTCCCGCCACATTCCGAGACTTTCATTGAAGCGCGGTCGGAAAACAAAACCTATTTTGCCGGATTTTATCCGGAAAGCTTCCGAATAAAATCGGGAGCACCCAGTCCGTTAAGTGACCTCAGAAATTCGGTGAAGACCATGGTCCAATACGTTATAGACAAAAAAATCAGGAAGGACGGCAACTTTTCGCACCGCCAAATTTACAACGGCTTCATCTCTTCGCTTAAAGACGAAACCGAGAGGGTTCCGGTCACGGCCGAGGACGTCCTGCCGACGATGGAGCTCTTGGAAAATATCGCCAAACAATGCTAACTCCGCGTCGAACGAACCATAGAAAGAATCTCCTCCAGGGATTCTTCTTTTAGGACCTTAAGAATGAACAGGTATAGCCCAGCGGAAAGAGCGATATTCGCGAGCACTGGCACGCCCGACAATTGAATTACCCAGGCAAAAATTGCCATGAGTATCGCTACACCCAGAATCTTTGAGAATCCCCTCCATAATGAGAACGGTTCAATCTTCAAGCAAAGCTGGAAGAGCAAGAAAAAGTAAATCACGCTTGTTGTAAGGGTTGCCACCGAGGCGCCGATCATGCCAAAACGAGGAACCAAAAATAAATTCAGGCCAATGTTGATCAGCGCGGCGATAATCGGATATAAAACCATCTTGCGCTGCTTATCATAGGCAAATATGAAATAAGAGAATAGGCCGGTTGGGAAAGAGGCGATTATGGAAATCAAAAGTATAGACATGGCGCTTGCCCCCGAACCGTAAGCGTTTCCGAAAATGAAGTTCAGGAGGGGGGCACCCAATACAATGCCACCCAAGACAAGAGGTACCGAGAACAGGAAAAGAATGCGAATTACGCTTTCCATGGCCTGGCGCATTCGCACCGAATCATTCTGATGGGCCAGCCTAGAAAAAACCGGGAAGGTGCTGGTTATAATCAGGGTCGGAATCACCGAAAGAATACCCACAATCTTTTGAACGGCCGCATAGATACCGACATCATCGGTGGTTCGCCAAAAGCCCAGCATGATAATATCCACATTAAAGAAGAACAAGCCAGCCAGCCCCCCTATGGCGATCGGCCAGGCCGATATTAAAATGGGCGCAATCAAACCGCTATCAAAACTCTTGAAAAACCCCCGAACATGACGGACGAAAATTATGCCGCCGGCCAAAAGAACCCCGAAAACGGAGGCGGCAGCATAAGCCAAGGCAAGGTAGAGCGGCGTCGGCGAGATTAAGAGAGCGCCAAAACCGAATACAACTACGGCGACATTGGAGGCAACGGTGACCACGGCTTCCCATTCCATTTTTTCTATTCCTCGGAAGAAAGCGATAAAAAGATCTTTCATATCATCCGCCACGATCATTAGGGTCACTGCCGGAATCAAGGCGAGAGCTTCGGGAATGTGACTAAAAAGCGGAGCCACAAAAAGGAGGAGGAGCGCGGTAATCACGAGCAAACCAACCTCCAGCCAGAATGAGGTCGCAAATAATCTATCTCTTTCCGACGGCCGGTGTGCTACTTCCCTAGTTAGGATGGAGTCCACGCCGATGTTCTTGAAAAAAATAAAGAAAGCGGCAAGTCCCATCGCATAGGAAAATACGCCGTAGCCAGCAGTTCCCAAGGCGCGCGCAGAATAAATCGTGATTATGCCTCTAATGAGTCGGCCTCCAACCTGACTGGTTCCCAACCACAGAAAATTCTTTAAAACGGTCTTCTTTTGGCTTTTCTGATCAAAGAAAAGGTTTTTTAGGTTTTCTATCATATGAGCAGTTTCAACTTTAATGCCGCGAAAATACCCTAACGATCCCCTAAGGTTACTTTCTACCTATGGTACGTATAGACTGGCAATATCATACTGGCCCGTAATCTCCTCTTCAATGCTACAAGGACTCTAGACGTTTCCGTACATATTCCTCTTGACGATCGTGAACCCCTTGATGAGTTCGGGTATGGCGTCCGCGAGAGGGGTGATGGGCTTGAATCCAGTCAGTTCTATTTTTGCATTGCTGACGATGTAGTTTCTTTGATCAACATCTTTACCCACCCCGGAGGAAATGCACACGAAGTCGGGAACGTGCTTTTTTATCTCTTCACAGAGTTCCCACTTGCTCAGATTCGCGTCCGACAGACCCACATTGTAGGCATTATTTTTCATGGCCTCGAAGTTGTCTATCGCATGCACAAATGCGCGAGCGACATCCCGCACATGGATGAAGTTCCGCTTGAAGTGGGCTTCAAAAAGAACGATGAATCGGTCGTTCACGGCGCGGTATACGAAGTCATTAACGAGAAGATCCAAACGCATACGCGGGCTCATGCCACAGACGGTTGCCAAACGGAACGTTATCGCCTCTCCCGCTTCGAGGATCTTGCGCTCCGCCTCCACCTTAAGCCGGCCATACAGGGATATCGGGTTAAGCGGGGTCTCTTCCGTGCAAAACGTCGTGTCGCCTCGGCCTGTTCCGTATCCACTGTTCGTATTCGGGAAGATAATCCTTTGCCCGGGCTTCCTTAATTTCAAGATTAGTTCCACGGCCCCCACATTCGTGGTCCTCGCGGTAATAGGGTCCCGGTCGCAAACCGGCGCTCCTACGAGGCACGCGAGCGGAATAATATAATCTTTCCCGACAATATGCTTCGCAATCAGTTCTCTATCACGAGCATCTCCCCTCACAATCGTGAAATGTTTAATGTGGCATACTTCCAAAAACGGGGTTTGACCATAGAGAAAATTATCGATAACCGTAACTTCATGTTCCGCCCGCAAAAGCTCCGGAACGAGAACGGAACCGATATACCCCGCGCCACCTGTAACTAATATTTTTGCCATTTTGAAACAATATTTCCTGTAACGATGTTATTAAAATTACACCCTCTCGCCCTAAGTGTGCAACCCCTCCCAATGGTGATGAACGATTTGTTCGGAATAGAGCCGAAACCCTCAGGGGCTTGCCAAATCCCCAAAAAATAGTTATGCTCGAACTAGATTCTTGAAACCAAAAACCAAATAAGGGGACGACGTCATGAAGACCAAGGGATTAGATGTGGTAATGATAGCTCCGGGAGACAACGTTGAAATCTATCAAGAATTGGGAAACCGACAAAGTGCCTGCGAAAATCCGATTTGGGCAGGACTTTTAGCAACCTTCTTGAGAAAGAAAAATATTTCTTCCTCCATCATCGATGCATATGTCGAACGTCTTGATCCGAAAGAAGTTGCAAGTCGAGTTGCCGATATCAATCCCGAACTCGTTGCAATAGTCTGCTATGGCCATAATCCTTCCGCATCAACGCAGGTAATGCCTTCGGCCGGCAGGATTGCAAGGGCGATCAAAGAAGCCGATCCGAATCTGAAGATCATCATGATCGGAGGACATGTGGCCGCTCTTCCGGAAAAAACGTTGAACGAGGAGTGCGTTGACTTTGTTTGCACGGGGGAAGGACCCTACACCTTACTCGACCTGACTGAAGCGATAAAGGTAAGGGAAACTGATTACCGGAAAGTCAGGGGCCTGATATACAAATCAGACGATGAATTGGTAACGACCTCACCGGCTCCTCTCGTAAAAAATCTCAACGAAGAAATGAATGGGATCGCCTGGGATCTTTTACCGATGAACCTCTACAGGACGAACCTATGGCATTCTTACGGAGATTTGATACGGCAACCTTATGCCTCAATATACACGACCCTGGGTTGTCCGTATCACTGTTCTTTCTGCTGTATTCAAGCTCCTTTCAAAAGCGGGGAAGGCGCGATGGGAATCAAATCCGAAGTAAACAGTTACCGGTTTTGGAACCCAAAGCTCGTTGTGGACCAGATAGGTTTTCTCGTCGAGAAGTTCGGAATAAAGAACATCAAGTTTGCGGATGAAATGTTTGTATTGAACATGAAACACGTGAACGGCATCTGCGATTTGATTATCGAACGGGGATATGACCTGAATATCTGGGCCTATACCCGCGTTGACACGATCTCCGGAGACGAAATTATCGAAAAGTTAAGAAGGGCCGGCTTCCGTTGGCTTTGCTTCGGAATCGAGGCGGCAAGCGAACGAGTGCGTAATGATGCAAGGAAAGGGGAATTCAAGGACAGCGATGTTTTTTCCGTGATAAAACAAGTCAGAGACGGCGGAATTTACGTCGCTGCTAATTACATCTTCGGACTCCCTGAGGACGATTACGACTCGATGCAACAAACGCTCTCTCAGGCGATGGAATTGAATTGCGAATATTCCAATTTTTATTCGGCAATGGCCTATCCCGGTTCACAGCTCTACAATCTAGCCGTGAAGGAGGGATGGCCGCTTCCAAAAAGTTGGGATGGCTACTCGCAACATTCCGAAAATACCCTGCCCTTGCCGACCCGATATTTAACCGGCCAGCAGGTTCTCCAGTTCAGAGATTGGGCGTGGAAAACCTGCTTCACTAACCCTGCTCATCTTGAAATGATCCGCAGAAAATTCGGCGAACCAACCGTAGACAAGATTAAGGAGGAATCAGCAATTAGCCTGAAAAGAAATCACCTGGCTAAATAATTCACTGCAATCCCATTTAAATTCAATACACCACTGACACAGTGGTGTATTTTTATATCCGTGAAATAAAAATCCCCCTCCGCTATTGGGCAGAGGAGGGATTATTTTGAAACGTGTTTTGTGAAAGGCGACGGATTTCAGATCTTTTTTCGCAACGGCCGCCACACGATGTACGAGTAAGGATCGTGAAATGTGCTTCCGAAGGGCACTCGTTGCACCTTTATGAGTTCGATAACGCCTCTCTCATCGAGTTCCTTGAGACGGGTCAGGAAACCATCAAGATACTTCCGTTTCCGGTGAAACTCCATGGCGAGCCAATCAATCAGGTTGTCCGGATCGTAGAGCTCGTAAATGGGCTCGATGTGAAGGCACAGCGCGGGTGACTTTCTGAGGAGGAAATCCAGGAACGGCTCGAAGTTCGGTCCGATCTGCTCCAAAGCATGGATTGTCATCACGGCACTTAAGGGTGGAAACGCGATACTCTCGTCAGGCGAGTAAATATCGAAAACTCCTCCCGTGAGGCGGTAATGGTGTTCGTTCGCCATGGCCGTCAAAATATCCGCCGACGGCTGCACCCAGTCGAATCCGAGAAGATTCTTCTCAGGAAACAGCTTCGCGAGGAGCACCAGATTGTGCCCCGGTCCGCAACCGAATTCGTAAACCGAATCGGCCTCCCGCAAATATTGACTGAACAAACAGGTCTTCAGAACATCAAACCACCGTGTCGTGAATGTTGCATCTTCGGAATCGACGTAGTTCCGGCAGAGCCGAAAGAAAGGATATCGGCGCATGTACTGAGGAGTGAGCCTTGTCACATCACACCCGTTTGCGAGGAAATCCTTAAGAATATCCCCCCAATAATTCGTCCAGTAATCTTTATTCATCTGTTCTCTCGCGACCAGAAGTTCGCCGGATCCGATCTTTTTGAGTACGAAGAGAATCGCTTCATCGCGCTCGGTACCGGTGCGTTCTCTGTATAAAAAATTGCCGTCCAATGTCCGGCCTTGGAGATATTTTTTAAGATCTATGATATCTGTGCCGACTAAACTGGCAAAATCACCTGTGGTCAAAACGCTTTCGGTTTTCATTCTCAATTCTCCTACATAAGCACGTGAAATTGGTAATTAAACTGAAAGAATAATACTAAATTTTACGGTATTGTGTCAAGTACATTCCTGAGAATTTCGGTTTCAATAATGAAAATAAAAAGGCCTCACTTGTTTCCAAGTGAGGCCCAAGATGGTCTCCCGCTCTTTGCCTACTGCAAGAACAGCGAGACCTTGCCGATAATGCTCTCTTCGTCCAACCCATACTGCAACTGGATGTTTCCGCGGCCGCCGTATCGGTAGCAGTATCCCTTCGATGGATCCACACCAATCCGTTTGACCGGCACACAAATACCGGAATCCGCGAGCGCCTCAGTGACTGCACTCCCCAATCCTCCAGGTAGGAAGTGTTCTTCCAGGGTCACTACCCGTTTCGATGGACCAATCGCTTCAGCGAACGCGCCGAGATTCACGGGGAAGGTATATATCTCTACAACCCTGATCCCCGGAATCGTTTGACTGAGATTCTCGGCGACTGCAAGCGCCCGATGAACCATATTACCGGTAGCAACGATGCATGGACCGTCGCCATCCCGAAGAAGTGCTACACCACTCGAAAAATCGGCGTCCGCCTGGTGAATATTGGGGCACGCCTCCCGGTCCAGACGTATATAGCGTGGACGCTGTTCGCGATAGGCGATTAGAGCGAAAGCCGCAGCCATCACGTCATCCGAGATATTATGAACCAGCATATTGGGCAGGGTCCGCATAATGGAGAGATCTTCAAGTGTGTGGTGCGTGGGTCCAGAGTCGGGATAACTGAATCCAGCCCCCACTCCCACAAGCGTCACTGGTATCTTCATCGCCGAAAGCTGCATTTTGATATGCTCATAACACCGAAGCGTGATGAATGGAGCAATAGCATGCGCGAACGCCTTCTTGCCCCCTATGGCAAGTCCGGCAGCAACGAGAACCATGTTCTGCTCGGCGATCCCCACGTTCAGGAACTGCTGGGGGATCTTCTTCCGGAAATCATCGTCGAGGGTCGGCGAATTTTGATCCGCCGAGACGAGGATTAAATTTCGGTCGAGAACCGCGAGGTCGTAAATCTTGTTCCAGAACGCATCCCGCATCGAGGGTCTTTTGACGATCTCATGCTCCACCTGCCGCTGGGGCCGGACATTCTCGTTCAGCTCCTGCTGGGCAATGGTAAAGAACTTTCCCTTAGGAGCCTGCGAATGCCAGAACGGAGAATCACTCATGAACCCCACACCTTTGCCTTTCACGGTATCCGCGATGATGAGCAGGGGTTGCGTCGAACGCCGAGAACGAATCCCGTCGAAAGCCGCAAAAATCTGTTCAAAGGAATGGCCGTTAATGCGGACGACTCTCCATCCAAACGATTCCCACTTCTTATCGAGCGGTTCAAGCTGATTAACGTCTTCCGTAAAATCAATGGCGCACATGTAGTTCCGGTCGACGATGGCGACCAGATTATTGAGCCGATGATGACTCGCAAGCATCGCCGTTTCCCACACGGACCCTTCGTAGCACTCTCCGTCTCCGAGGAGTGTCACGACAAGGTGGTGTTTCCCGTCCATTTTCTCGGCAAGGGCGATTCCCTGCGCTACCCCGAAACCGTGTCCCAATGAACCGGAGGTTATCTCGACTCCCGGAACGGTGTTTTGGAGATGCACGCCGAAAATTCCTTCGGCACGATTAAAATGGTCGAGTTCCTCCAACGGGAAGAATCCCAAATCAGCAAGGACCACATACAGTCCCGGACTGGCTTGTCCTTTACTCAGAATGAACCGGTCGCGATCGTTCCACTTCGGGTTCTTCGGATCGAATTCGAGGATTCCCCCGTGATAGAGCGCAACCATAAGCTCGATGCAGGAATAGGACGAATTCACGTGACCCGTTCCCGCCTTCTCGCACATATTAAGAATAAGGTTGCGGATGTGTTTCGATTTTTCGACCAGTTCGGCAATCGTCGGCCGTCCAGCAGTTAGGTTTTCCATAGCTGTCCTTCCTCCTTCTTTCTTTCTGTTTTAGTGTGTCTTATTGGTAATGAAACTGAGGAAACAGTAACAAAAATCCACATGGACTGTCAAGGAACGGCTTGCTACCCACCGATAAAAATGAAAAAGCCCGGACACAATAGCTCCGGGCTTTCACGATGATGATCGAACGTACTACTTTCCCTCATCCCTTAGCGAACGAATGGGGTTCTTAATGGGCCACCAGATGTTGAACCGTGAGTCATCGAATCTGACCGAGAACTGCCGTTCCGGATGATAATACTCCGACTGTTTGTAGGAGAACATTACCCGTTCGGAAAGCGCCAGGTGGCCGTTAGCGAACTTCGGGGGGATAAGCACCTGCTGATGATTCGTGTCGCTTAAGGAGAAACTCTGCCACTGACCGAACTGCGGCGAATTTTCGTCATAATTCAGAACCACGAGATAGAGCTGCCCGATGCGGCAGGAGACAAGCTTATACGTTTCCTGATCCCCATGAAGGCCGCGCAATACTCCCCGGAATGACATCGAAAAGTCGTCCACGACAAAATCTATATTTATCCCATTTTCGGCGAACTCTTTCTTATTGTAGGGCTCGACGTAGGGGCCGCGGAAATCGGTATCATTGATGTCCGGCGTGATAAGCAGGACTCCGTCCAATTTGGTTTTCTCGAATCTCATGATTGATTTCTCCTTCCTTTCGATGAGCGTTTTAGTTTCGCGAACTCCGTCCGTTTCTGGAAATCGAGTTCATGCGTTGCTCTCATATATTCAACGTACGCGGCGTACGGGTATTCTTCCCCATCGACATCGGGAACCAAAAATTCGAACATTTGCTTCAAATCATCGCCCTTGAGTCGTCCTGCCTCAGAAGCGACGCGAAGTAATTCCATCGCACAATCCTGGAAGCTGAAAAGCTCCATTAGGCTCGCAAGTTTCAAAATCCGGGGACGTTTCCATTTAGTGCCTTTCCCATGAAGAATTTCATCCGCCGCATCTCGGAAGTAGAGCGCCTCGCACCAGCAAACCTGGCCATGGGGATTGGTATTCTGATGAATTCTCGTCCCCTGATATACCGAGAGCTCGGTCCGCGCATAACGGAACGTAGGCAAATTGAAGAGCGAGAAACCCAACGGTTTCAGAAATCGGTCGATATCCGTAAACGTCGTTTCTTTTTCATAAAACGGATTAAACGCACACTCTACGGTCACTCCGAGTGCGGAACGCAGTATTCTTTTCGCTCCCCGCAGGATCTCGAGTTCCGTTCCCTGCGTATCGAGCTTTATGAAATCCACGGCATTGAGTCCTATCGAGCGCACGATCGAATCGAGATTATCGGTGGGTACGGAGATTCTCTTTTTGAGTGTAAAGCTCTCCGAGCTAGGCAGTCGCTTAAGAAATCGGAAATTCGGCCTCAAAAAAGAGGTCGCCGCCGCAAGTTCATAGATCCTGAGAGCACGGCGCCCTTTTTTATCGGAGAGAGCCGTCGGGAAATATCGCTGCCCGGCCTTCACAATCTCCTTTTTTAGTTTCTTATACTCGGCGACATTCGGTTCAAAACCGAGGAGCCGTATCTGTCCGGAATACCAGTTCCAACACTCTTCAAATCCACCCTTTGCACCCCCGTCGACGACGGTCAACAGCTCTTCCGCGAATTCGTTCTTCGAAACCAGATGTTTCGTAAGCCGAGGGTTTGGATTTATGATGTGTGTAATGGTTGCCATTTTTTGTTTCCTCTATTGTTTTTCTGACTTCGTGGTTAAATGACTGTCGCAAATATACCATTTAAGGTCTATCTCTGTCAATCCAAGTGGCCAGGGTCATTCCGCGAAACGACCCTCCGAATTCAGAAAGTTCTCCCGCGTGAATATGCGGGATTCTTTTTTATACACACTCTCTTCCGTAAACAGCTTCCCGATAAATTTAAAACAGCGATATATAACCAACGAAATCGAATATAAAATCACCGTCACGGTTTCAAAGATCGAAAAATCTTTGAAAACCTCGTGAATCGCTTCCCTACCCCCCCTGATATTCAAGAAATACGGGCGAAGGCCGGATCTCAAAAAATAAATAAATACCGACGATAGCGCTTCCGACGCCAGAAAGATCTTCATTTTCCGGTAAAACCTCGTCCATCTCGGTTCATAAATATATTTGAATATGATCGTATAATAATGAGCCTGTTTGAAAATCTCGGATAGCGATTCCCTTCCCTCAATACCCTCAAAATGCTGGGTTTGTCCTCCTGTTGTGTGAAAATGATTCAACGAACTGTCGAAAACGAAACTTTTATATCTGGTTAGAATCTCCAAAAACGACATCGCGTCGCTGCTGAACCCCCTGAGAAATGATTTTTTTAATTCTTCGGGGATGGAATCGGAGGGATTATTGTAGTAATTCTCAATAAAATAATCCGCCGCGCTCACCGCATCTTCTTTTCTCGTTAATGCCAGTGCGCCTACGTTCGCATCTATCCCTTTATACGCGCGCTTTGCGAACCATTCGGCAGAATAGATTTTGGGAGGGGAAAAATTTCCGAATATTTCGTTGCGGAATTTGAATTTATTGCTGTCCACCTCGAACAAACCTATCATTCTGGGGACTATGCCGGCAGCGTCGGGGTGCTCCTTGAAACTTCGCACCCCGTTCTCTATGTAATCCCTCGACAACCAATCGTCTGCTCCGATGAACATAACAAAATCCCCTTTCGCAAGCTTAAACGCCTTTGCAAGGCCCAGCATGAAACGCTCTCTTTCGGTATTCCTAAAGTATTTTATCCGGGGGTCCCGTTTGGCATATTCCTTTATTATCTCCTCGCTCCCGTCAATGCTTACATCGTCAACTATCACTACTTCTATGTTCCTGTATGTTTGATTCAGGCAACTATAAAGAACCCTGCGGATGTACTTTTCTGCGCCGAAAAAGGTTATACAAATACTCACCAAGGGATTTTCACTCATGTTATTTTTTATCCTTTATGTCCCGGGCTATACGGGCGGCGATTTTCTTTGCCGTAAGCCCGTGGAGCGAGAGCAAATAATCTCGCGAGCCGGCGACATGCAAAAACTTGTCTCCGGTCCCCAGCCTGACCACCTTGTACGGCAGTCCTCTATCTGTGACCAGTTCGGAAATGGCCGAACCCAAACCACCGATTACACTGTGTTCTTCCATCACATACACGGCTTTATTCTTCTTGAATAAGTTTAGGGTCTTCGGGCCGTTGAGCGGCTTTACGGTCGGCATAGAAACCAGGGATGCGTTTATCTTTTTGGCATGGAGCTCCTTTTCAACCTCTCTGGCTAAGAAGAGCATGCTCCCTGTTGAAACTACGGTCGCCTTGTCCCCTTTCCTTATAATGATCGGCTCCCCGATCTTTAAACTGGGTTTCTTCGGATGGATGAACACGTCCGGTCCGCTGTTGCTGCGCCCTATTCTTATGTAGGCCGGCCCTTTGAATGAGCACGATGCCTTCGTCGCCCACTCCGCTTCGTAAATGTCTCCCGGGCACATTACCGTCATATTGGGCAGGGAACGCATTGCCGCCACATCCTCAAGCGCAAAGTGGCTCACGCCGTATTGGCAAAGCGTAAATCCCGCCGAAGTGCCCACCAGCTTTACGTCCAAATCGTTGGAGGCAATATCCAGGCGGACCTGCTCAAAACATCGGAGTGTCACGAAGGCCGCCTGCGCGTAAAAGAAGACGGTATAGCCGGAGAGGGCCAAGCCAGCCGAAACGCCGGCCGCATTGGCTTCCGAGACGCCCGTATTTATGAACCGGTCCGGGAATTTATCCCTCAATGCCTCGAAAGTACCGTACCCCATATCGGCGGTAACGACGATTATCTTTTCGTCTTTTTCCATCATCCCCATCAATGTTTTTACGAAAGTTCCGCGCATGTTAGTTTGAGAGTTCCTTAAGAGCGGCCGCCAAATCCGCTTCGTTGGGGTATTTATAGTGCCATTCATTCTTGTTCTCCATGAAAGACACGCCCTTGCCCTTTACGGTGTGGGCGATTATCGCGGTTGGCTTGCCTTTTTGGAGCGGGAGCTTGGCGAACGCTCTTGCAAGGAAAGAAAAATCATGCCCCTTCGTTTCCGTTACCGCCCAGCCGAACGCTTTGAACTTATCCGGTAAGGGATCGAGATTCAGAATATCTTTGGTTCGGCCAAACGACTGCAGCCCATTATAGTCCACGACGATGACGAGATTATCCAAATGATTGTGGCCGGCGAAAAGAATGGCTTCCCAAGTAGAACCCTCGTCCAATTCGCCGTCGCTTATGACCGCGAACACCCTCCGCTTGCTCTTGAGTTTCTTTCCGGCGACCGCCATGCCGGCTCCCACTGGTAAACCATGACCCATCGAGCCGGTTGTGGTCTCTATGCCGGGGACGCCGCTCATGGTGGCAATACCTATGAACTTGCTTCCGTCCGTGCAATAAGAATCCAGTTCCTTCATTTTAAAGAATCCCTTGTCGGCCAGGACAACGTAAAGAGCGGATGCCGCCCATCCCTTACTCAGAATGAACCGGTCTCTCTCCGGACTCTTGGGATTTTTGGGGTCTACGCGCAAAATAAAACCGTACAAATAAAGCACGATATCCAGAACCGAGTAGGCGGAGGCGATGTGGGAAGCCCTGGCCCTGTAGATCATTCTCACGATCTGGCTCCGCAATTCCCTGGCTTTCTTTTCCAAATTCAGAATCTGTTTCTTTTGCATTATTTTATGAATACTTCGTTATTTTTTGCCCACGCGATGAATTTTGACAGGCCGTCAAATAAAGAATTCTCGGGTTTCCAATCAAGCAACGTCTTCGCTTTCGTTATGTCGGCCACCCATCTTTTCGGTTCCGTCTG